>Ga0334890_1001711_pt1 | contig 27878 bp, 19 predicted proteins | sample GraSluR1_MG_3_FD_207220 | JGI IMG/M metagenome (GOLD analysis project Ga0334890, IMG submission 207220) | Sludge microbial communities from methane-producing bioreactor in Wageningen University, Netherlands - Granular Sludge_31_08-R1 | ecosystem: Engineered > Bioreactor > Anaerobic >... | reverse complement strand
TTCTTCAACAAGGGGAGCTCCACCCGGCATGGAGGACACCACGTGGCCCAGAAATCGAGCAACACCACCTGCCCTTCATAGGCCGCCAAGTCAATCGCTCCCCCGCTGCCATCAAGAGCAGGGATTGCGAAAGCGGGCGCGTCAAAGTCATGCTCAATCAAGGGAGCCGACTGCTCCCTGGAAGCCCTCTGGGGCACACAGCCAGTCACAAAAACCAATATACCAAGGACTAAGGACAATTTATTCATCTTCAATCTCCAAGGATGACAGTAGATATTCTCTTGTGTTCTGCCGTGCAAGACCTATTGATCTGTCTTTGTTTCTCAACATACCCGGCTCCTGTGATGATTCAAGTAGAAGCCTGCAACCGAAACCATCCGGCCTTTTCTTTGACAGGTTCTATACATTTGCATTCAAGTTGCATATCAATTAATATTTCAGAGGGCGAGAAGCTTGGGTCGAGAACAGATCTATCCTCGTCTAAACAGGTGATAGCGTGAAGCAAAAGCGACGCTGGGGACCTCCGGGGTGGCCCTGGGAGCTGGAGCTGCTGGCTCTGGTTTTCGTTATAGCCGCCATCGCAGTTCCTTACTATCTGCAATACATGCAACCTCATGAAACGTCGGAAGTCTCCCTCCTCGCGGAGGCCCAGTCCATCCGACGGCAGAACTCCGCAACGTGGGAAGATCTTGAGGGTTTTTTCTGGGCGCTTATTATCGTTGGCCTTTATCTCGCTCACCTGGCGATGGGTGGTGCATCCATTGACTTCATGTCCACTCCATTCACCCACCTTTTTGCGCCACTGGTTTTCTCTCTGATAACCTACTATCGCCTGTTGAACATAAGCGGGGATGGATTTTCAGATAAAGGCGTAGTGGGCAATACGTCCTACGAGTTATTCTTCTGGGTTTCCGGCGTTCTGATTATCACCTATCTCGTGGCCCGAATCCGAATGGCCCGGCTGATGCTTTCCTTCAGAGATGTCGAATGGGGTGTGTCCACGCCAAGCCTGTTCGACAAGACGTACAGTGAAATGATCGTTCAAATACGACCCCTGATTTATCCCCCACGGATGCTGCGCGCTTGCGAGGACGGCATTCTCGTGGAAGGCTGGTTTTACGCGATGCCGATTCCTTTCGATACACTGAATGCGATTGATGTGGTTCAGGGTGCCGGTTTTGCCTCGCAGGGATATTGCCTTGCCACTTCCTCAAGATCACTTGTCCGCATTCAAACCGCCGAACGAGCGGAGCCGATTCTTGTATCCCCCCGGGACCGCAACACGTTTGTCCGGTACTGCCAGCAGCAACTCGCTTCCCGCGCTGCGCCCGTCGCGCTTCGCTCAGGCGAGACCGCGAAAGGAACCCGCACCGGAACAGGCAAAGGAACCCATGCGGGTTCAAGCACGGCAACCAGGGCGGGAGTGCTCCGCAGCACAACACGGCCGGGCGACACGAAGGCGCCGCCTGCGAAACAACCAGCGCCCCCGGCGAAAATCAATCCAACCGCGTCGGACACACCGTCGCCACAATGATGCGACCGACGAGAGGTTGCTTCATGAACAAGGGGCAGACGGATAACCAGGGTGCGCGGGATGCGGCCATTCATATCGTCAAGCGATTGAAGTCTTCCGGCTTCACAGCACTTTTCGCCGGAGGTTGTGTGCGCGATATGTGCATGGGACGCAACCCAAGCGATTATGACGTTGCCACGAATGCGCCACCTTCCACGATTCGCGAGCTCTTCGACCACGTTGTCGAGGTCGGTGCCGCATTTGGGGTTTCCCGCGTCCTATTGAACGATACGACAACCGAGGTAGCCGCATTCCGAACCGATGTGGGCATTGCAGATGGTCGCCATCCTGCCGCCGTTCGGTTCTGCGGACCCGAGGAAGACGCGCGCCGCCGCGATTTCACGATCAACGGCATGTTTTTTGATCCCATCGAAAACAAGGTTCTCGATTTCATCGGGGGGCGGCAGGACATTGAGCAGCGCCTGGTTCGTGCCATCGGCGATCCGGCGGAACGATTTGCCGAAGATTACCTGCGCATGCTTCGCGCGGTGCGCTTTGCCGGCACACTCGACTTCGAAATTGAGTCCTGCACCATGGAATCCATTCGCCGGCTGGCGTCCCGCGTTGCGGATATCAGCGTCGAGAGAATACAATACGAACTAACCCGTCTCCTGACCGAATCGCCTCACGCGGGGCGCGCCATGCAACTCCTTTTCGACGCGGGCCTGCTGAACGTCATCCTGCCCGAAGTGGCCGCCATGGCGGGCCAAGGTCAATCGCCCGACTTTCACCCTGAAGGAGATGTGTTCACGCACACGATCATGATGCTCGATTCCATGGAGCCCGCTCGTTCAGCCACCCTGGCATACGCCGTTCTTTTTCATGACATCGGAAAGCCGCCGACCGCCGAAACAATACAGGAAGAAACAGGTGGTGAACGTATTCGGTTTCACGGTCATGCCGCAAAAGGCGGAGCGTTGACTGAAGCAATCATGAAGCGGCTGCACATGTCTTCACAGTTGATCGCCGACGTCGTTCACTGCGTTTGCAATCACATGCGGTTCATGGACGTTCAGCGCATGCGCACCGCAAAGCTGCGGAGAATGATCGCTGCGCCGACTTTCGAAGTCGAACTTGAGTTGCATCGCCTGGATTGCCTGAACAGCCACGGAGATCTCGGCAATTATCACTTCCTCCGGGATTTCATGCAGCAGATCGGCAACGAACCGGCCCTGCCCCCACCATGGATTACAGGCAATGACATCATGGCGCTGGGCATCCCCGAAGGCCCGCAAGTGGGCCTGTGGCATCGCAGGGCCTACGAAGCTCAGTTGGAGAACCGATTTTCTTCACGCGAAGAACTATTGATGTGGATCAGGGAATCAACCCAGATCGATCGTGAAACGTGATGCGTTGCCGTTCGGTTGCGACGAAGCCGGGCTCATATCGCGGCGCACTTCCTGGATTAGCAAGTATTTGCTGATGTCCTCTGCCGTAAGCACTCCCACCATCCGCCCTGCCCTGAGCACCGGAAAGAGCCCTTGCTCCAAGGCACGGAGGTCCTTGTATAGTTTTGCGAGTGGAGTGCGAACGTCCACACTGACGAACACTTTTTTCATCACCTCGGCTACAAGCGTTTCTGCGCCACGACCATGCAAGGCGTTCAGCCAATCCTTGCGGGTCATGATCCCGACCACCTTTCCTTCGCATTCCACGGGGAAATCCTCCTGCCGGTGATGAGAGGCCAGCTCCAGGCACCGGCCCACGCGGTCCTCAGGATGGAGACTGACAAAAGGATCCAGCATGACGTCCTCGGCATAAACACCCTGCAGCATTTCTTTCACCCGTGCCGCGCGTTCTTCGCTCTCGGCACCGAAGAAGACGAAAAAACCGATGACCATTAAAAAGGGATTGAACGCCAACCCCAACAAAACAAACCCCACCGCCAGCGTCTGCCCGATCGCGGCGGCGATGGCAGTGGCCCGGGCGTAAGGCAGAAACATGGCCAGCAGGCTTCGCATGACACGTCCACCATCCATGGGAAAAGCAGGCAAAAGATTAAACAGGGCCAGGATAAGGTTCGCGCGGGCGAGCGCATCCGCCAATTCCGCCGGTCCGCGAGGAACAAGCGGCACATCAATCCACGCGGGAAAACCGCCGCGCGCAAGAATCAGCAAGCCCGCAATCCACGTTCACCAGCGGCCCTGCCAGAGAAATCAGCAACTCCTGCCGCGGCTGTTCCGGAATGGATTTCATGCTGGCCACACCACCGATCGGCCATAGCGTGACGCTTCGGACCTTGCCTCCGAATCGAATAGCGACCAGGCTGTGTGCCAACTCGTGGATCACGACGCAGGCAAAAAGAGCAAGAATCAGCGCCACCGCCCACAGGCTCGACACCCAACCTCCCTCCGTCCATCCCAACCATGCAATCCATCCGACAATCAACAGGAAGGAAAGATGGATGCGGATAGGTATGCCCGCGACGCGCGCCAGGGGAAACGACCATTTCACGCCGGCACACCTCCTCCGCGCTGAATGCTTTTCCCGCGCAACACGGCAATCACGCCCATGACAAGATAAGCCAGCATGAGAATCTCGCTGTCCCCGAAGTTGTACTCCACGACACCGTTCGCGAGAATACCGATCAGCGCGCCGAAAGCACCGACCGCGATCCATGCATCACGATCGCCCGCACGCGTCATGCGACGATGGGTCCTCCACGCCGAAACAAGCGTTGCCGTTATCCACCAAATCCATGCCACCAACCCCACCCACCCCAATTCGAGCCTCACCTGGAGTACATTATTGTGCAAATGATGAAGGCCATCCTGAATGCCTCGCTCAAATCTCCGGAAATCCTCGTTCCGGGAAGCGGCATACCCCATCCCGTGGGGATACTCCTTCATCAAGGGCAACGCGACCTTGGTCCAAAGGGCATACCTTCCACCCATCTTCAAAGAAAACTCGTTGTTCAGCATCCGAATGCGATTTCGGGTTTGAGGCAGGAATGCGATGGCGGCCACCAGGGCCACCGCGAAAAGCACGGCTCGCCAGCGGCGGGTGGCAGAAGTCATTGCCGCAACGGCCAGCACAAAGGCAAGCCAGGCGCCTCTTTTGAAGTTGAGCAAAAGCCCTGCCGCCGTTGCAATAATACCGCCCCATGTCGCGGTTGAACGATCCGGTTTCTTCCCGACCAATACCGCAGCCAGCAGGAAGCACAGCGCTGCAAGATACATCTGTGGATCGCGCATATTGCCCGTGTCGAAGACATCCATGCCTCTCCGCACGCTTACCACGATGTATCCAACGTGGTAAATCGCGCGAAGCGAACAGGCCAGAGCGAATAACCAGACCATAATACGCACGCCCGATTCGCGCCGCTGTGTCGCCGTGCCGATGGCAAATACGACCATGGCCAGTAGCAAGCGATGACATTTCCCGAGAGAAATTAAGGGCCGCACACTGAAGGGAATGGAAACAAGAGCAATGAGCGTGAATGCGAAAATAGGAAGAAACAGCGGGTTCCTGAATACGGTGTCATCCCTGGTCCTTATGGTCCGGTAAAGCCAGAGGGCGATCACAATGAATCCAATGGGCTCGGCAAGCGCAATCGAGACAGGCACCGCAAACGCATACGCCGGCAAAAGCCGGTAAATCCATCTTTCGTCCCAACTCTGTGCCTGCTGCTCCATCTGCTCCAGCCCTCCGCACAGTAACCTCAGTCGCTCCCCGCTGTAATAACCGTTCCGGTATCCACGACCGCTTTCAGGCGGCGGCGTTTCCGGACATAGTCAATCACGGCCGTGCGCGTGTCAATGTTCGTCATCTCCAGCCGGCATTCCGGCTTGCGGGCCAATGAGCTCAAAACAGGATAGCGACGCCCGCCGGACGCCAGTGCAAAACTGCCGACCGCGACCCGGAACCGTTTCCTGCCATGCAGAGGAGCGCCGTCCGGCAATCGGAGATTGGAGACGCGTGAACCTTCCGGCGCGCGCGTGTCGAGATCGTAGGCCAGTCCCCATGTGCCGAGAAAATGATGCGATCCTGCGAGCAGTGCGTTTTCCTCAAGTATGTCGCGAAGTTCGGATGCCGTCAGCGAGAGAACGCCTATCGTATTCTCGTACGGGACCACGCGCCAGATGTCCGCCATGGTGACAGGCCCTTTTTCCAACTCCTCCTCGCTGAACACACCCTGGAGCACGATATCCGCTCCCGCTTTTTCCGCCATGGCCGAGGCAATCAGAACCTGCATCGGCGAATTGCATGGAGGTTTCCGGGACGAGGTTATCTTCTCGTCGCATTGGCTCAGAACCTTGGAAAGATAACCTTCCGCGCGCTGCAATTCCTCGCCCAGATGATCCCGCAACCCTCCGCATTCATCCCATTCACGGCCGACACGATGCACGCGCGATTCCCGCTTGATCAGCTTGCGGCGAACAGTGTCATAGACCATGTCCACCTGTCCAAGCCAATTGCCATGATAGCCCGCCTGCACGTACAGGATGCCGTTAACCCAGTGTCCTTCCCGGACCTTGTGCGTATGCGCGCCAATAATGACGTCTATTTCAGGAAAACGGGCGGCGATACCGGCAATCTCGTTTGCATGATCGTCCTGAAACTCCGCGAGCCCCTGGTGCACAAGCAATACGATTATGTCCGGCTTGTCCTCTTTCACCTCCGGCATCACGCGCCGCAACGCGGTCAGGCTATCCTCAAACAAGACATCTCCAAGGATATCCGGCGTCAACCACGTGGAAACAGCCGGCGAGGTCAGCCCGAGCAACGCCACCCGTACACCATCCATATTCTTCACCACATGAGATCTCAGATTGGGCAGCAATGGCGGCGAACCCGCCCGCCACCGGATATTCGCTCCCAGCATCGGGACGTCCGTGGAATCGTGCAACTTAAGCAGCGTATCCACACCCCAGTCAAAATCGTGGTTCCCGACCACCCAGGCGTCACACCCCAGCCATTCAAGGGCCCGGACCATTATGCGGCCGCGACTGAGCCAGCTCTCTCCACCTCCCTGGATCAGGTCTCCGCAATCAACGTACAGTACGTTCGGATACCTGCTGCGAAGGTCCTGTATGAGCGATGCACAGCGCAGCAGTCCGCCGACGTTTGCGTTCCCTTCGTAATCGGTGCAGGGCAACAGATGCCCATGCAAATCGGTTGTTGTGAGAATCGTTACAGGCACTTCCCGCGCAACGGCGTGGGATACGCATGCGTCGTAGCATTGCCATATCACCCAAAAAACAAAGAAGGAACGGAAAAGACGCAAGAGAGAACCCTTCATGAAAACCGTGCCCTGATAAAATTACGGGAGCTACGCGACGTTCCGCGAGTCATGATGCGAAAGTCCAAGCATTTGCCGCTTGCCGGCCACCATGGGCCGGGTCACGGTCAGATCCGTAATGCCGCCCTTCAAAGGAACCTCGTACATGACATCCAGCATGACCTGCTCGAGAATGGAACGCAGCCCGCGCGCGCCAGTACCTTTTTTGTGCGCGATTTTTGCCAGTTCGCGCAACGCGGAATCGGTGAAGTGCAGCTTGACGCCCTCCATGGCAAGCAACTTGGCGTATTGCCGGATCATCGCATTCTTGGGCTCCTGTAGAATCCGGACCAGGTCCTCTTCCGTCAACGGATTCAACGTGGAGACGACCGGCAGGCGGCCAATGAATTCGGGAATCAAACCGAAATGCAGCAGATCCTCCGGCTGCACCTGCTCCAGGATGCTCAAGGAGGGAGGCATCTTGCGCGCATTGAAACCGATAACGCCCTTCCCGAGTCGCCGCCGGATGATATCTTCCAGTCCGACAAACGCACCACCGCAAATGAAGAGAATATTCTCCGTGTTGATCCGGATGTATTCCTGTTGCGGATGCTTACGACCACCCTGCGGCGGCACCGCAGCCATCGTCCCCTCCAATATCTTAAGCAGAGCCTGTTGCACCCCTTCGCCCGACACATCGCGCGTGATGGAAACATTTTCGGTTCTTCGCGCGATCTTGTCTATTTCGTCAATATACACGATACCCAGCTCGGCTCGCTCGATATTGAAGTCCGCCGCCTGGATCAGGCGCAACAAAACGTTCTCCACATCCTCACCGACATAGCCGGCCTCGGTCAGCGTCGTCGCGTCGGATATGCTGAAAGGCACATCCAGCAGTCGCGCAAGTGTGCGCGCGAGAAGGGTTTTCCCACTACCGGTCGGCCCGATGAGCATGATGTTGCTCTTTTCAAGCTCCACATCATCAGCCCCTTCCACCAAGCGTCCCCGATTCAGCACGCGCTTGTAGTGATTATGCACGGCCACCGATAAAACCTTTTTCGCATGATCCTGACCCACCACGTACTCATTCAATCGAGCATGAATTTCGTGCGGCTTCGGCACTTTCAGTTCGCGGTGCTTCGGTTTGCCGACATCCTTCGCGTTCTTCTTGAGCAATGAATTGCACAACTCCACGCACTGATCGCAGATCTGGACCCCCGGGCCGGCTATCAGCTGTCCGGTGTCTTCCCGCAACTTCCCGCAAAAGGAACAGCGCGGATTCTCTTTTTGCCTGGTGGTCATTCGGACGGCTTCGCCTTTCCACCGCCAACCTTGCGGCTCATCACGACTTCATCCACGATCCCGTATGCACAGGCCTCTTCCGGTGTCATGAAGTAATCGCGGTCCGTATCCTTGGCAACTTTTTCAACCGGCTTGCCCGTATGAAAGGACAGGATATCGTTCAACCGGTCCCTGAGCCGCAGTATCTCCTTCGCCTGGATACTGATGTCCGCTGCGTGTCCTTCCACACCGCCCCAGGGCTGATGGATCATGATCCTGGCGTTCGGAAGCGCATACCGCTTGCCCTTCGCCCCGGCCGCGAGGAGCACCGCACCCATGCTGGCCGCCTGCCCCACGCAATAAGTTGTCACGGGGCATTTCAGGAACTGCATGGTGTCATAAATGGCAAGGCCGGCCGTAACCGAACCACCCGGCGAATTGATGTACACGTTGATGTCTTTATCCGCGTCCTCACCCTGGAGGAAAAGCATCTGTGCAATCGCAAGGTTGCTGACCTCGTCGGTGATCGCCGTTCCGATGAAGATGATGCGGTCCTTCAGCAATCGTGAATAAATGTCATAGGCGCGCTCACCACGCCCTGTCTGCTCAACAACCATCGGTATCAGTATCTGAGACTGTTCCTTCATGAGGAGCCCTCCCGTTTCTATTCCGTTATTCTGGCTTGTTCGAGCAACAGGTCCAGCGTCTTGTTCAACCGTAAATCCTCGCGAATTTTCTCGATCGCGTTTTTCTTCTGAAGATCCGCCCGGAAATCGGCCGCGGGCACGCCGTAGCGCGCCGCTAGTGTCGCAATCTCCTTGCTTACTTCTTCGTCGGAAATCTCCACTTTCTCCTGTTCGGCAATCCGATGCAGGATATAGCGCAGCTTCACCTTTTCCGTGGCATTTTTGCTCGCGGCCTCGAAAATCTCGTCTTTCTGCTTCTCGATGTCTTCGCGCGAAACGCCGCGGTAGGACTCCTGCCGCACAATGTCATAGACCACGTCTCGCGTTTCCTCGGCAACGACCGACTCCGGCACATCCAATTTCGCCCGCTCAAGCAACTGGCGTATGATTTCGCCGCGCTGGCGCTGCTTTTCGTTGTTCTGCTTCATTTTCAGCATGTCTTCGCGAATCCGCTCGACCAACGCGGCTTCCGATTCCACGCCAAACTTTTTCAGCAATTCCTCGTTGATCTCCGGCAAATGCTTCTCACGAATTCCCTTCACATCTACGAAGTAGGTGCACGCCTTGCCTGCCACCGCTTTTTCAGCAAAATCGGCGGGGAAATCTACTTGGACCTGCTTCTTCTCTCCGACGGAAGCACCCACAAGCGCCTCGCCGAATCCTGGAAGAAATGCGTTCTCATCCGCGAGGACCATAAAATCAGATCCCTTGCCCAAACCGGGCGACTGCGGCGCGATGTCTTCAATGGCCTTGCTTTCGCAAACACCTTCGTAATCCACCTTTACCAGGTCGCCGGCCTGCACAGGACGCCCTGAAACTTCCTCCCAACGCGCGGCCTGCTCGAGCAACCGCTTCTTCGTTGCTTCGATCTCTTCTTCCTTCACTTCCACCTTTGCGGCGGTCAGGGGTATCTCACGATATTGAGGCAATTCGAATTCCGGCGGCACATCGAGAACCACCGAAAACGATGCCGGCTGACCGACAAGCAAAGACACATTTTCCACTCCGAGAATGGCGACCGGATCAAGTTTCTGCTGCTGAATGGCCTCGTGATAGCCGATCGGAATGATGCGGTCCTTCACCTCTTGAAGAATATCCTTGGAAAAACGCTTCTCAACAACCCCCCTCGGGGCTTTGCCGGGTCGGAATCCGGGAATACGGGCTTCCCGGACGAAAGCGCCGACAACGCGCTCATACTCCGCGTCCACCCGCTCGGCGGGAATCTCAATAGACAGTTTCTTGCGGCACGGGCCCGCGGCTTCAACAGTAACATTCATTCCGGATTCAACCTCCATCGGAAGTCTGGATGCATTCAGCGCCTCTTCAAAGGCGGCTTACATTAGGGAACCCCCGGCCTGCCGTCAAGTCAGGGCTACCCCGCTCATCTACCGCAAACATCCCCCACAAAAAGACGCTAACCCTGCAGGCCCATGAGGAATTCCGCGTTGCTTCCCGTCTTCTTCAGGCGGTTGACAAGCAATTCCATTGCTTCCACGGGGGGAACTCCGTTCAACGCCTTCCGGAGAATCCATATCTTGCTCAATTCATCCGGATGCAGCAGCAGTTCTTCCTTGCGCGTACCCGACTTTTCGATGTTGATCGCCGGGAATATGCGCTTGTCCACGAGATGCCGATCGAGCCCAAGCTCCATGTTGCCGGTGCCTTTGAACTCTTCGAAGATTACCTCATCCATCCTGCTGCCCGTATCCACCAGCGCCGTGGCGATAATCGTCAGGCTTCCACCGCCTTCGATATTTCGCGCCGCGCCGAAGAATCTCTTCGGCTTGTGCAGCGCATTCGCGTCCACACCGCCGGAGAGGATCTTGCCGCTGTGCGGTTGCAGCGTGTTGTAGGCACGCGCGAGACGCGTGATGCTGTCGAGCAGGATCACCACATCCCGTCCGCATTCCACCATGCGTTTCGCCATTTCAATGACAATTTCGGCCACCTGTACATGCCGTTCCGGCGGCTCGTCGAAGGTGGAACTTAAAACTTCGGCCTTCGTATTCCGCTCCATGTCCGTCACTTCTTCCGGACGTTCATCAATGAGCAGTACGATCAATTTAACCTGAGGATTGTTGGCGGAAATACTGTTCGCTACCTGCTGCAGCAGCACCGTCTTACCGGTACGCGGCGGGGCAACAATCAGGCCGCGCTGCCCCATGCCGATCGGCGTAAGCAGGTCCATGACCCGCATGGAAATCTCTTCCTTGTTCGTCTCAAGCACGAGGCGCCGGTTGGGGAACAAAGGAGTCAGGTTCTCGAACGGAACCTTGTTCCGCGACTTATCGGGCTCATCACTGTTGATGCGGTCCACCTTCAGAAGGGCAAAGAAACGCTCCTTGTCCTTCGGCGCGCGGATTTCGCCTTCCACGAGATCACCGGTCCTGAGCGCAAAACGGCGGATCTGTGATGGGGACACATAGATGTCCTCCGGGCATGGGAGATAGTTGTAATACGGTGACCGCAGAAACCCGAAGCCATCCGGCAGAATTTCCAGCACGCCGCGGCCATACATCGTGCCGTTCAGGCGCGCGTTCGCCTTCAGGATTTCAAAAATCAGCTCGTGCTTGCGCAACGCGCCCAGATCCTGGAGGCCATAACTGTCCGCGATCCTCTGGATCTCGGGTACGGGCATGGTCTGCAGGTCGAACAGCTTGAGGGTTTTGCCTGTTCCCTGTTGAGGCTTTGTTTCGACAGCAGCGCCTTCGCCCTGTCCGTTCACCGGCTGCTGATTCTGTCCGTTGTTGTTTTCCTGCTGCACGGCTCTTTCCTCCTTGAATCCGGGGTCCTGCTGCATGGCCCGTGTCTGGCCTACGGAATCGCGCGAATCCATACGGTTCCCGCGCCCAGGTCTTGATCTCTTTCCTCTGTGCTGTCTGTACTCAGGCATGTTCACTGCGCTCCTTTTCTCAGCAAATCGTTCCACACGCTCCGGGCCTGCTCGCTCAACTCCTGAAGCGACCCGCTGTTCTCAATCACGTAATCCGCCTTTTTGGCTTTTTCCTCGACCGGCATTTGCGCCGCAATACGGGCTTTCGCCATCTCTTCTGTCAATCCGCGCGCGCGCAGCCTGCGGATTACCAACTCAACAGGGGCTCTCACGCAAACCACCGAATCCCATAAATTCACCAGGTTCACCTCGTACAGCAACGGCACCGTGGCCGCCGCATATGCACCGCGCGCTGTCACCTCATTCACCCATTGCTTCAGGGCCTTGATAACCTCCGGATGAATGATCGCCTCCAGCGCCGCCCTTTCGGCAGGGCGCTGAAACACCACTTCGCCAAGGCGCCGGCGATCCACCTCTCCCCCAGGTCCTACTATTTCCCTTCCAAATCGCGCCACGACCCGATCATAGGCCGGCTCGCCCGGCCTGATTGCTTCGTGCGCAAGCACATCCGCATCGGCCGTTTCAGCACCCAGGGCCGAAAACGCTCTTGCCACTTCGCTCTTGCCGCAAGCGATGCCGCCGGTAATCCCGATCGCAAGGCCCCTTATCGCGCCGCTATTCGACTTCATGACCCTGTTGAAAACCCTGATCCTTCAATGCCCCGACGTGTTTCATCACGCGTTGCGCTTCCCTGTTGTACGGATTCAACCGCAGCGCTTCCACGGCTGCATATTCCGCCGCATCCAGAAGCCCTTCCTCCAGGGCTTTCCGCCCCTCCACACTGTATCGCTCGGCCAACGCCTCATCTCCTTGAGTCAGGATCTTGTACACCCTGTACTTCCTGTTCCCCCACAAAAACCTGAAGAACGGACTTCCTTCCGGCGTGAACTCGAAAATTCGCGCGGGACAATCGTTCGGCGGATTCAGCGCGTCCACGAAATATCGCATCTGCCGTTCCGGCGAAATGGGGGCAAACTCACCCATCGCATACACGTAATATTCCGCGCCATACTGATCCGCCCAGTCCCGAAAACTTCTATCGGTCCCCTTAAACAGTTGCTCCCCGTATTCTCTTACCCGTGCGCGGATGTCCGGCTGTTCGAACTTGGGATGCAGGATGACAGGACAGCCTCCATATGTCAGAACCGTACCACTCAATCCGAAATTCGCAAGCACCGCGTCCGGCGCCGAATGCCTGGAAAGCCAATCAGCGAGTTCGGTGAGTTCCCTGTAGTAAACGCCACTCCGCCCCCACAGCTCGGCATGACGCACCACGTGAGCCGCCTCGACGGTGACCCCGTAGAGCAGGACAATGAGCGTAACCCATCGCCAGAACCATCTTCTCATCCGTTCCGCTGCCGCGGCCCAGAGGCCCAGCAAGGCCGACATGAACAAAACCAGGAAAACCTGGAACCTGACAAAGAACACAAACGCCACAAACGAAATCACAAAAAAGAATAAAAGTTGAAGAAATTTGGGATCGGATCTATCGCCAGCGCGAAAGCTTAGAACCAGAATCGCCGCTAAACTTAGAAGTAATATCGCAGGGAAAAGGGTAAACGTCAAGGCCATGTTTGCAGAATGCAGCGCCGGCACCCACATGATCCGCTGGTCGAAGGTCAACAGGGAGGGAACGGCCGGTTTCTGATTCAGGAAACGGATTTTGGCCGTCAAGAGGGCCCCGAAGTGCCCGTAGGCGTCACCATAGAACCCCGGCAAAAGAAGGCCGGCAACCAATGGCAGAAGTGCGATAAGGGCAAAGACCCACCTGCGATCCCAGCGCGCCCCGCAAATACCTCTGGATATACGCGATCTGAGGAATACACCCAGAAAAACCCCGTATCCCAGAAGCATGGCCGGAGACCACAGGAATCCATGCCTTCTCAGGTAGGGATTGACCGATCCCAATACAATCAAAACCGCCATGTGCAGGAACCAGCCATGCGACGGTTGTCCACGGGTCCTCACGGTCCGGAACGCCTGCATGACCATCCACAGAAAAACGTAGAATTGGATCATGTCCCACGTCACAAGTGCAATGCCGAGAGCCAGCGCCGAGGCAATTGTTGAAAATCGTCGCCGGCGGGTGGAAACGCTCGCTCCCGCAATCGCATCACACGCAAGATGCGCAAGCAACCATGGCAAAGCGAAATTCTCATGCGACAATTCCTGACCAGTGGACCGGATTACCGATCCAAGCGCTACGGCATAAAACGCCGCCGCAACGATGGCGCCCCACGCCGATTTCCGCCAGAACCAGAGCCAGCAGGCCATCAGTGGAATCCCAAGGCAGAACCACGCAGGCTGAACCCACCTCAGCCGGGACGTCAATGTCATGCGCGAAGGAAACAGGCGTGCCAGTGCCGCATAGACATATTCCGCGCCGATGGTATCCGTTTCCCGAACAACCACGCCCTCGGGATACTGCACGAAAGGATCTCTCTCAGGTAACGGCTTGTCATCGAATATCATCTGGATGCGCCGGAAGTGTAATGCGCTCTCCATGGTGAAAGGCAATTCCATTTCGTGGGTGGCTGCCTGCACTGCCATCACATGACGCCTTATTGACAGTCCAACGACAGACAACACGAGGATGGCTAGTGCAAAAGCTGTTTTTTTGGAGATGAGCATTTTCATTCAATTGCGAGTTACGCGTACGACCCCATTCCTCCACCACTCCAATCCTCACACCCCCAGATCCAGCATGGGACCTTCGCTATATGCCTTGCGCAGCGCTTCGGCCATGCCCTTGAATTCCATCTCATCATAAAACGCTATCAGGGCTGCCGCATCCGGTGAGCGCACTATCAAATCGCCCCAATCGCCCGGCACATCCAGGTCCTTGCGCAGGGTCACCACGCCCAGATTTCTCTCCACATCATTCCAATTCGATGTCAATGCTTCGCGCAGTCTCGCCGAAGAAACCTTTGCAATGTTTTCGCGAACGGCTTTCAACGACCCAAATTCGCTCAGCAACTTAGCCGCTGTTTTCGGGCCGACTCCGGGAACGCCAGGGATGTTGTCCACCGAATCCCCTGTAAGCGCCAACCAGTCCGGTATCTTCTCGGGAGGCACGCCCGTCTTCTCCAGCACTTCCGCCGGTCCCATGCGCGCTCCCGCCTTTGACGGAGGCACAACGGACACCTGTTCGCCGACCAACTGGAAAAGATCCTTGTCGCTTGAAGCGATAAAAATTTCCATCCCGGCGCTCCTGCCCCGCACCGTCAGGGTCGCGAGCACATCATCGGCCTCCTGATCTTCCAATCGAATCCCGGCGATTCTCGATCGCTTGAGAAACTCATTGATGGCTTCCAACTGGTCCCTCAAGCGGTCAGGCATGGGAGGCCTCTGCGCCTTGTAAGAAGCCAACGCGGCCAACCGCTCCTCGGGCACCCCTCCGTCAAACACCACGGCCCAATGGGTCGGCTTCCAAACCTGCTGAAGCTGATGCAGCATCTTCACAAAACCGAACACCGCGTTGGTCGGGCGTCCTGCCTTTGTCGAAAGCTCGGCAATGGCATAAAAAGCCCGATAGGCCACGCCAGTTCCGTCAACGAGAAGCAACGTTTGTGTGGACATGAATTCTTTAAGGTGTCAGGTGCCGGTCCGGTCTCTGAGCAAAGATCAGATTATTCTACAATTCAAGCTCCCTGTCGCGAGCTTTGCCGGGAACAAGTTCGATATATCTCGCGATCGCTCTCACGACAAAGCCTCCGAATTGAGAGACTCCGCCTGATGAACCTCATGGAGATTCCTCGCTGCGCTCGGAACGACAATATCGCCTGATCGCTGCCGCTTACTGAGCTGCCACAACATCCGCAGGCCGCGCCCCACCCGGCATCGTCATTGTTTCCGCCTTGTGAATCGGCTTTCCGGCCGGATCCACCAGTCGCGCAGTAACAAAGATCAGCAAATTGGTCTTCCGGCTGCGCTGGCCCTCACTCCTGAACAAGCGGCCCAGAATAGGAATATCACCCAGCAGAGGAACCTTGTCTTTGTACGTCACAAGTTCTTCGCGAATCAAACCACCCATGACAACCGTCTGGCCATCCCAGATCACGATACTGGTCGTGGCGTTGCGGCTGCTGAACACCGGCTGAGGGATGTTGTAACGGAAGCGATTCTCACGCGATCCGATCAAGAGACCCGTCAACGGGTTCTGAATCGGAGAGCTGATCGTCACTTCGGAACCATACTGAATCCAGTCCACCAACTCGGCAACCTCCGGGACCATTGTCAGGTCAATAGTGTATCCATCCGGGCCAACCGTAGGAGTTACATTCAGGATCACGCCCACTTCCCGCGTTTCGAACGAACCCGGGGTCACCGTGGGCGGTGTCACCAAGTTACCCTCGCTCTGAATCGTCGGCTGGGTCACTTCGAACTCTGTCGGATAAATGATTTCGCGAACCACTTGGATGGTCGCATTCACACCGCTGCGCGTGGTGATCCGCGGAGCCGAAAGCAGGTCGGAATTTCCGCGTTGCGAGAGCGCGTGAAGAATCATCTTAACTTCCGGATTCGTCAACACGCTGGCCACACTGAGAATCCCACCCAACGGACTCTGATTAGCGCCGAGGGTAACAGGAGATGCCGGATCAATCGCCGCCGTCGTGCGGTCAAAGGCGAAGAAGCGATTCCCCTTCGTCAAACCATCGGGATCTGCCAGCACATCAATCCGCTCCTGGTTCCCCACAAAACCGCCGCCCTGCTTGGTGGCCACTTCCCAGTTATCCGTAAGTATCCACTGAAGACCCAACTCTTCCATGTCGTTCTGGCTGACTTCCACGAACCGGGCCTCAATCTCCACCTGGTTCGGGACCACGTTGAGATTCGCAAGAATGCGCTCGAAAATATCCAGGTTTTCCGGCGTATTGGCCACGATCAACTGGCTGATCGCCTGGTTATACGTGATGGATGTTCCTACCGGGAACGGCACACCGGCCTTTTCGAAGAAGTCCTTCACATCGCCGCGCTTGAAAGTGGTTCTTCCGCCGCCCATTTCAATGAAGTCGCCCGTGCGGCCCTTCTCGGCGGTTTCCTCGCGCTCCACGATCACATCCACAATCGAGGGCTGAACAGGATACATCCGCGTCACGACACGCCCGGAAACAACGCCCGCGGGAGTGATGATTACCGCGTTATCTTCAACGCGGAACTTCAGTCCCGCTACTTCCGTGATGTACTTCACCGCATCAAGAAGCGAAATCCTGCGGAGATTCAGGGTGATCGTACGAGTCATCGGCGTTGCGCCCATGGAAGGAGCTGCAGTGGCAGTCGGTGTCTCACCGAAGAAATCATCAAAACCACCGCCGGCGGCCGGGAACCCGAACGGATCAGTCGCAGGCATCGGCGCTGAAGGCGCTGGAGCCGCATCCTGGCCGGGAACGCTCAAATTAAGAATGATATTTACGCCCGTACCCTCTTCATCACCCGCGCGGCTGGCTTCAACCAGGAAGTTCACCACATCCACGATATTCGCCTGGCGGAACTCGATGGACGGAATCATGATTCGCGTCATCTTGTCCTGCAGGCGCTGCGCAGGAGTCTTTGGCTGTACCACCGCTCCGCGAATAACGTCTTCCGGCAAAACAACTTCTTCGCGCGTCGGCGGATTCCACGCATCGCGGACCTGGCGGATCATGTTGGCCGTAGTCGCATCCCTCTCCGTGCTGCTGATCTTGAAGCGGCGATCTTCAATCCTCTTGAGATACCGCATGGCGTCCGTGTTATACTGATCCTCAATCAGTACACGCTCGAACAGAAGTTCCGCCCGGTTGTAATCTTCCAGGTCGAAATACTGGCGTCCTTCCCGGATCAGTTCGTCAACCTTCTTGGACTTCTCGACCACATCCGGACGCTTTTTCGGGGGAACAGGCTGCGCCAGGACTTCTTCCAGGCGAGTGATTCTTTTCAGCAATGCTGCAGCACCGGTATGCTCCGGAACCATTCTCAAGGCGCGCTCGCAGGAAAGGCGGGCTTCAGCAAGATTTTCGCGACGGCGATAATAGTCGGAAGCAATCCGGAATTCCGATTCCGCGTTGCCCCATCGGGCACGGGCACGAGCCTCCTGGTTCTGCGGACGGTCCGGCAGATTCTTCATCGCTTCTTCAAATTGCTTCAATGCATTCGGGAAATCGCCTGCCGCGAGCAGCCGGTATCCCTCTTCCAGGTTCTTTAACCCCTGCGCTTCCTTGGCCTGCCTGCGCACTTCCTCCTGCTGTGCGGCCAGCGCAGCCGCTTTCTTTGCTTCCGCTGTCGGCTTGGCGGGCACTTTCGGCGCTACAATCGCCGGAGGCTCATCCGCAGGCACTTCTTCCACGACTTCCTCAACCGGCTCAACCGCTTCTTCCTCCCACTCGGGTGCGGCGACCGGCGCCATGCGAATCGGTTCTTCAATAAAAAGCGGATCTTCAGCCGGCGCCTCAAAGGCATCCACTTCTACAGGAGCAATCTCCACCGGAACTTCGTCCACAGGGACTTCTTCGAGAAAAGGATCTTCATCTACCATTGCAGGAGGAACCATTTCGGGCTCCTCTTCGACCTCTACGGCCGGCACTTCGACTTCAACAGCCGTTTCCTCGTCAAAGCCCAACTCCTGTTGTGGTTCTTCCTCCACCACCGGCGCCACCGGCGCAACAACAACATCTGCGGCGGGTTCGCTGCTGATCTCGTCCAGGAGCGCTTCGAAGTCCGAGAGACCTTGCGCCCATCCCAGTCCATGGACCATACAGAAGATGGATGCAAGCACGATGGTGGCTTTGCCTGATCTCATTTTAAAAACTCCTCCTCGGGACTCATTCATGTGTGTGCTCATCAATCTTACTTAACCGAAACTGCAAATTGCATTTCACGACTCAACCCAAAAGACGCACGCATCACCGCGTTGGACGACCCGGTAATGGTGGACTGCCCGGGGCACCCGGCATGACCGCTGCGGGAGCTCCTCCCATCAACGCGCTTTTCTCGCTGTCGGTAAGCATTCCGACAAGCGTTTCCTTGTCGCTCTTCTCGTCGCGTATTAATACGCCTTCACGTACAATGTCAATGACTTTGTACTCGTGTTCCTTGATATTGACCACGTCTCCGATCTTGACTCTGAGCCTTGTGCGATCAATCAGGTACACCATGTCGGCCATCAACTCCTGCTTCTCAACCGCCTGGCCGCGAACCAACGGGATCACGGTGTCACCCTGCTGAAGCACAAGCGTCGGCCCCGCCGGAGCGTCAGGCTTGTACTCGAGAACCTTGAAACCGTCCACTTCATCATTCATCTGGACGAAAAATGTCTGCTCCAACGTGCGGAGGTTAACCTGGTATCGGACACTGTCGTCAGACAGCCTGGCCTCTCCCTGGAATCGCAGCTTGAAAGGAATCCGGTTGATCCGCCCTACCCTCAGCTTGACCACCGGCGGCGGATAGTCCGCGGGGTCCCTGGGGTCTGTTCCATAAAGGATTTCTTCGATGTTCGTGAACCCATCCCCATCCAAATCCTGCTCCGCGTCGGTCGGATCCAACGGGTTCATACCCCACTTGATTTCAAGCTGGTCCCGGATTCCGTCGCGATCCGTGTCCACCTTGCCGGGGTCAAAATGTTCCGGCTGTGTGGTGCCGCAAAAAGGACAGCTTGCCGCAAATAACCCGATCGGTTTCTCGCACTCGATGCAGCTCACACGAACCTCACTCACCATGAACGCATTCGAGCGCAACTCCACCTGGAACGGCTCAAAATACTCCTGCCGCTTTTCGTTGAATTGCGCGAGGTCAACGGGCGCCACTTTCTTCGGCGTCGAGCCCGGCCGTTCCCACCACGCACCCTGCAATTCCTGCCGCTCCCAACCTACCTGCATGACAAGGAACGAGGCCGATCCGAGCAATGCAACCAGCACGGCTACAAGGATCAGCTTGTCGTACGTCTGGGACAGCCACGATGTTCTGCTTCGGGGAGCCGCGCTCACTGTTGAATCTCCTGCCGCTCGCTTTCAAGAAAACGGTACACGTGTACTTCCACCACAGCCCGAACCATCTCACGACCCGCCACCACGCGTTCTTCGTGCGGTTTGATTACCACCTTGGCGCCTGTCTCAGCTGCCGGCTGCGGCGCCGCGGCAAAAAGATCCATCGCTGTCGGAAGCGGCGGCGCGCTGGCCACGGGCGTTTCAAAGACGGGCCGAACCGCGGCAACCTGCTTCGGAAGCGGAGCAGGATTAGTCATCTCGACCCGCGCCACCACCGTGAACGTCCCCGTCTTCGCCAGTTCGTTCAGCACCGTCCACACGGACGAATCCAATGCCTTGAAAGTCAACGTGTACGACTCGCGGGCAAACAGTCCGCTGGGGTCCGTCCATTCATCCCGCGACGGTTCGGGCTGCGCTTCGGTTGTATCCATCATGCTACGCCGCCGCCCGCCATCGCGCGCCCCCCCCTGCTCGATCACTCCACGCTCGAAGACCGTGCGCTGAAGGCTTTCCATCTCGGAGACCTTGGACTTGAAGAGCGCCTCGCACAGCTTCTCCAATGTCTTCACCTGCATGACGAGACGGGCCACGTCCTCGTGATTCGGCAAGGCGCCCAGCGCATAACGCTCGAAACCGAACGCAAACCGTGCCGGCAAACGGACCCCCTGCTCCCGCGCGCGATCACGCAAGCGGCGAATCGTGCGATCCAACAGCAACGGAAATTCCGCGGGCTCCATGTTCGCCGGGTCAACCTGCCCCAACTTGAGAACGGAAACCAGTTCGTCGTGATACTTGGTGAGGACCGTGAGGTTACTCTGCACCAACTCGACATTTTCTTCAGATGGATAAGGATCGCGATTGTACAACTGGTTCAAACGATCAACCGTCCCCCTCAAATCCCGGCGCACCTGCTGGTATGAGGATTGAAACCGGAAAAGCATGACGATCAATACAATGGCCAGCACCAAAACGATGCCGCCCGTGATCACCAGCCCAAGATGTCTCTTGAGATTCATATGCTGATGGGCTCCTTCAGCGCGATCCGTATCTTGAATTGAATAACAAAGTCGTCCGGCGCCGGGGTCGGCTGCCATATAATATCAGTTCCGTCCGCAAATTGCGGCGCCTCACGCAGGCGATCCCGGTAGTCGCGAATCGGACTGCCCGCCGGAGTCTTGTCCCGATACCCCAGCCCCGTGATCTCAATGGCCGATATCATCGTTGCCGCCTGGGCCACGGGAGGAGCATACGGATCCTGCGGCACATTCGATGCCTCGGTGACGGGCTTGACCTCCGTAAGCCACATGCCATCCGGCAGGTTTTCATGAATCTGATCCAGCATCTGCAACCAGGTCGTGCGATTGCCCACGAGGCCCGTCAACCGCGTGATCTTATCGTTCACCGTGCGCAACTGCCCCTCGGCTTCCGCAAGGCGAGACTCCACCCGCTGCAGGTCGTTCACCCGCACGCGTATCCGATTAAGCCGCTCTTCACCCATGCGCGCCATCCGGATGAAATAGCCGCACCAGACCGTCAGCACCAGCAGCACGCAAATCGCCGCCATGATGAATACGGGTTCTTTGCGCCGGAACGCCTTTTCCGCAACCACCTTCGGCGGCATCAAATTGATCTCTATGGGACATGTCAGCGCGCGCCGCAGCGCCAACCCCACCACCTGCCCCATCAGGTTCGCCACGCGCGCAATCTCATCCGCCTCAATACCCTCGCTTACCGCGACGTTAAGGAAAGGATTCAGGTAGTCCACGTCTACATGCATCTTGTCTTTAAGGAACGTATCCGTGTACGGAATCACCGACGTGCCGCCGGTCAGAAGCACAAGCCCCGGCTGACGTCCCGCCTGCTGGCTGCGATAGAAATTCACCGAGCGGTTGATCTCCGCGTGGAGGCGCGTCATCACGCTGCGCACACTCTTCGAGACTTTGTCAACCACCTCGCTCTTCGGACCCTCGTAAGCGCCGCCGAAAGCCACGAACGCGTGCGCGCGCTTCAACTCCTCCGCGTCGCCGAAGGAAAGCCCAAACTCGTGCATGATCTGCTGCGTGATCGCATTGCCCGCCACCGGCACACTTCGGCTGAACACCCGCCCCTCTTCCAGGAAAATCAGGTCCGTCGAGCGCGCACCGATGTCTATCACCAACGTGCACTCCGGCAACTCGGGATAATTGTAGCGAACCGCGTTGTACAGCGCCATCGGAGCCACATCCACCAACTCCGGCTCCAGCCCCGCCTCCTCCACGGCATCCGTCATCTTCTCGATAATTTCCGCCTTGATCGCCGCGAGCATAACGTCAATCTCGCCGCTCTGCCCGCCGATGAGCTGGCGGTCCCATACCACTTCGTCAATCGGGAACGGCACATTCTGTTGCGCTTCGTACAGAATGATCTGGTCCACCTTGTCCTTGTCCACGGGCGGCAACTTGACGAAGCGCAGGAAAACCGACTGTCCTGAAATTGAAAGCAGCACCGGCCCCGCCTTGATGCCATGATCCTGCATCAATTCGCGTATGGTGGTGGTGATGTACGTGCCCCGGTCTGTCTCCGCCTGCGGATCGATCCCCAACGACGCCACGCCGAAATTCACCAGCTCGATGCCGCCGGACTTCATCGGGATGAACTCGGCGATCTTCAAGCCGCTGGCGCCGATGTCCAGCGCGAGGATACGTTCCTGCTTGAGCATAAATTATCTTCTCCGGGCATCCCGCATCAACGGGCCGCTCCCTCAAACTTGATGGCCTCGTAATTGTCGAAATTGATCATCGCAAACGGTGTCTGCATACGGTTCAAAACCAATCCCTGCACGGGGGTCAACTGCTCCCACCAGCGCTGTGTACTGCTCGGCTCGCTCGCCATCGCCACCACCCGGCCCTGCACCCGGATCACTACCGCCACGCTCTGCACATCGCCATAACGCAGCAGCGTGCTGGGATGCAGATACATGTCGCTGAGATGCCGACCCTTCTGAACATTGACATAAGTCACGTCGCCCGTCAGCAACGTGTTACGCGGTTGGTCGGCTGTCTTGCCACGGATGAGAACGTAGTGGCTGAACGTCATTTCGTCAATCCAGTCCGGAGCGGTATCGTACTGGGTCGTGACGGAAAACCAGTCCTTGCCCCGGGCCTGCGCCTGTCCCGCTACCAGCCGGTACTCGGGAGTCCGGACCTTCGTGCCGCTGATCTTGCGAATAACAACCGGTTCGTCCGCCTGCGCTAAACAGTCCACCGCAGCCACAGTTATCAACAGGGCCGCACACGCCGCGCTACACAAAACCTGTGCCTGTCTCATCAAGCACCTCCTTACGGATTCAGAGCGAAGGATCTCACTGCACACTGACGATTCTGATTTACCAATCGGAGTATAGGTATCACCCCATGGATGAGTCAACACATCCGTGAAAAAAACTGGACAGATTTTAGAGGACAGAAGGCAGAGGTCAGAAGGCAGAGGTCCCCCCGAAACACTCTTGCTGCGGCAGCATCGGGATTACGCATGGTCCAGGTTCAATACATAGGTAACGGATTAGGTTCAGAACATGGGTAACACTTAAGGCTATTCTGGTCCTCTAATAAGGAGGATCCGCTATGCCTTGGAGGAGCCCAGACGAAATGAGCCAGAGACGAGAGTTTGTACAGAGGTCCTACGATCCAACGGTAGTGTTTATGGACTTGTGCCGTGAATACGGCATTAGCGCCAAGACGGGATACAAATGGAGGAAACGCTTTGAAGAGGATGGTGCCGGAGGCTTGGCCGATCTGTCGCGGCGCCCTCACGGACATCCCGAAGAGCTCAAAGAGGATGTGGTTTGCGAGATGATTCGGATTAAGCAGTCGCATCTTGGTTGGGGGCCCCGGAAGATCCGCGAAGTCTACCGACGTAGCCATGGACAGGCACCGAGCGAGAGCAGTTTCAAGCGTGTGTTGGAGCGAGCTGGCATGGTCAGAAAGCGCAAGCGTCGTCCTGCTCGAACCGGAGAGCGGATTCGCCATCCTGGTGTGGCGGCGAGCCCGAATGATCTGTGGACGGTTGACTTCAAGGGGTGGTGGAGGATCAACAACAGGCAACGATGCGAGCCTTTGACGATTCGAGATGCATACAGCCGTTACATCCTGGAGCTGCGCGCGATGAAAACCAGCAGGACGGACCCTGTGCGCAGCGTATTTGAGCATGTTTTTTCGGAATATGGCATCCCCAAGGTAATCAGAAGCGACAATGGCAGTCCGTTCGCTTCGGCGCGAACGGTGTATGGATTGACTCGGCTGTCGACCTGGTGGGTCATGCTGGGCATCGACCTGGATCGGATCGAACCGGGCCATCCAGAACAAAACGGGGGACATGAACGGATGCATTTAGATATTCGCCGGGAGTTGCAGGGAGTGATTGAGGGCAATCTGGCGGATCATCAGGCGGCCTTCGACACGTGGCGCAACGAGTTCAATTGGGAAAGGCCTCATGAGGCACTGGGCATGAAAGTGCCGGGGGAAGTCTATAAAAAATCAGACCGTCCTTACGAAACGGAAGGCTATGAGATCGAGTATCCAGCGGACATGATTGTACGGCCGGTCTATTCGTCCGGAGCGATCTGCGTGGAGTCACAAAGCGTATTCCTGAGTGAAAGTCTGAAGGGCGTTTCCGTGGGCCTTCGCCCTTTGCCGCGAAGGCGTTATGAGGTGTGGCTTGATCATATGAAACTAGGAGAAATCGATGTAACGACCGCGACGGTGGATTGGGGGGTACCCCCCAATCCACCGTCCTGAAACCAGAGCAAACCGTTACCCATGTATTGAACCATTTATGTTACCTATGTATTGACTGGACAGGATTACGCATCTATAACTGATAACCGATAACCAACAACCAATCCCCATTGTCAAATACCCCCCTCGCGGGTATGTTTAACTGTGGAGAATATGACAATGAGACAGCTATCTTCACGCGTCGCGCCATCTCTTATCATCTGCCTTCTTGCGGCCTCCACGATCGCCTCCGCCCAGACCTCCACCTATTCCTCCATGGCCATAGCCGGCACGTTCAACAACCACAGCGCAACCCCAAACATGGTCCTCGTCTCCAACAATACATGGCGCGGCACGGCTTTTGTAATCTCTCACACCAACGCACTCATGTTTGTAGCCAACGGCGTATGGGCAGCCCACTGGTGGGGCGAAACCAATCAGACCTCGCATATCCCCCCGTTCACGGGCATCGCGGAAAAGAATCCATCCATTACACGCAAAATCCTGATGACGAACAGCCCGTTGTCTTCCTATGAGTTCACGTTCAACGATTCGACTTACGAATATGCCGTTGTCGTAAGCACAAACCCTCCTCCGCCTATTGTTGCCGCAGCCGGCACCTTTAATAATTCAAATTCCATCCCGAACATGGAATTGATTGGCGATAACATATGGCAGGGAGATTTCTATATCTCTGCATCCAGCGGCCGATTTAAATTCAGTGTCAATAACTGGCAAGTCAGGGTCGGGGACACCAACCAAGTCGGCTATATACTCCCCATTTCCGGCACAGGAGAAATAGTCGGCGCGGGACATGACATCGTTTATTCGAACGCCATCCCCGGCTATTATCGCATCACGCTCGACAATACGACCCTCGCCTACAGTATGCGCCTGCTCTATTCCGAAACGTCCGGCGTCAACCTTATCCAAAACTCCAGCTTTGAAGTCGCAGGAAATCATGATCTTGGCGAACGCGCACGGCATTGGCAGTGGGGTGTTCCAGACACGCATGGTGATATCTGGGCCATTCACTATTGGAGTCGCGCCAAGCGAAAGACAGATTGGCGACGACGAAGCGGAACGGCTCAAGCCACGCTCTGTGCTAAATGGAGTCCCCCTGATGACGACTTCGGCGGTTGGTGGCAAGAGGGCCCGGCGGAACCGGGTTATACCTACCAGGGTTCGGCATGGTTCTGGGCAGATCCCGAATGGACAGCGGGTAACCAGGAAATGAAAGTCGAATTCTACGACACCAACTTCGTACTCCTGGGTGTTTCCGCGATGAACTACACGGCCACCAACACGCATTGGACCCGAAACAAAGTGCTGGGCGTCGCGCCGGAAAATACCGCATGGGCCCGAATCGTCATCGCAATGAGCGGCGCCGGAACACAGGGCGCTATGCAATTCGATGATGTGGAACTCCGGCGCATCTCAACCCGCACGCAGGATTTTGACCGATGGGGGGCATTCTCAACGGATCAATGTCATGAATTGGATGATTGGTTATTGTGCACCGGCCAAGTCGTGAGTGTGCTAGTCGAGGCCGGCGTCACCCAGCAATTGTCCCGTTCCGGTTATGCAGCAAGCATTGCAAATGCCGCCGCGTCAACCAATCATGGAGGATATATTCGCACCCCGCTTTATGAAGACGGCGTCGGCATAATCCGCTTCTGGTATCGAAACGGTTTCACCGGTGATGAAAACAACATGACCACTGCAGACGTGGTGGGATTCCGTGTACAAACCTCATTGGATGGAAGCACTTGGACTACCGTAGGCGGGGTCACAAACGTTCTCTCCCTCTCCTACACCGAGTATGCAACCTTCCTCTATCTTCCTTCACCGGCCTATGTTCGCATCCAACACGCCGGAGGAAGCACGAACAGACTCTTTATAGATAACATTTTCATTGAGGAACCACAGAGGATCTCGCGCTATATGGACTTCAATACATGGCCTGATGCCGGCACCAACATCGGCAACCATCTTTATCTCGGATGGCGTGTGCACACCGGCATCGTATCAACCGCAAATGCTTTTCACGGAAAATCTCTGCACTTGCCTCATGGCGGATTGTCTTTCACAAATTTTGTCCAGAGTCCATTCTTCGCCTCGGGTTATGGAATCATATCTTTTCGATATGCCCGCGACACTAACGGCACAGCGCCAGCTCGCCTGCTGATGCAATCCTCCACGGATGGAGCAAATTGGACGACGCTTGACACCATTTCCAACATCACAAGCACAGCCTATCTGCCCTATGAAAGATTCTTCTATCAACCTGCGGGCAGCTATGTGCGAATCTGTAACATTACAAACCCTCCAGTTCCTCCTTCGAACATACTGCTTGATGAAGAATTCTTTGGCGGCTCAACGCCGCCAGCAGGATGGTCATTTACAGGCATCGGCATTTATGAAACCACCGGCAATTTTGGAAGAAATTCCCCATCCCTTCGCTTCGATGACACCAATGACCGGGTGGTTACCCCTGTGGTCTCGAACCCAACCAATCTGAGCTTCTGGACAAGAGGCCAATCAATCAATACAGGTTCGGTACTTAGCGTTGAAGGGTTGGTTGGCGTAAGTTGGATCACCGTCACTAATATCGCGAATATTGGCAATACGGCGCAAACGCGCAATATGCCTGTGTCATCGAGCATGACTCAATTTCGCTTCACCTACACAAAGGCGGGGGGAAATCTGTCTTTTGATGATGTAATCATTACCGGTGTTCCCGTATCTCCAAGTACCGCGCCTCAATCGCTGATGTTGGATAATATCAACATCGCACCGGCTTATCCGCCCGAAATCTGGCGATCCCAGAATTTCGATACGTGGCCCAGCGAAAACAGCTATGGGAACTATCAGCATCAAGGGTGGTCAGTCGTGAATGCGATAATCGAGATGGCAGATGCATACGCCGGGCAGGCTGTTCGGCTAAATCGTGGCACATCGGGCGAACGCTCAATCACGAGTCCCTATTTCGCCGATGGCTTGGGAACCGTCACCTTTCGATACCGGCATTGGGACGGCGGAGCACCTGCAGTCAATTACGCGCTGCAAGTCTCCACTAATGAAACCCATTGGACCACTCTCGACACCATCACGATCACTTCAGCCACTTATCAAACCTATTCCAAATACTATTATATCACCAACAGTGTTAGATCTCGTTTGTTCTGGTTAAGCGGCGATCGGCAAGTCCGTTTCGATGAAATCACAATGCATGAACCACGCCCTCAACCCAGCGTTAATCTGTCGGTCTGGACAGATCCTCAATCTCCTTTCTCCAACGACTGGGTAACCATCAAGGCTGTTGTTGCGCCGCTGAATAGCGCCGAGATTCTTGCCGTGAACGGATATTATCGCATCGGTACGTCCGGAGCTTTCACTGCGCTCAGCATGCAACTGGAAAACCATGTCTTCTATAATTCCGCAGTACAGATTCCACCCCAACCCTCCGGCACCATTGTCCAATATTATGTTCGGGTTGATTTTGATGGTGT
>Ga0334890_1001702_pt1 | contig 27999 bp, 23 predicted proteins | sample GraSluR1_MG_3_FD_207220 | JGI IMG/M metagenome (GOLD analysis project Ga0334890, IMG submission 207220) | Sludge microbial communities from methane-producing bioreactor in Wageningen University, Netherlands - Granular Sludge_31_08-R1 | ecosystem: Engineered > Bioreactor > Anaerobic >... | reverse complement strand
TGGATCACGAAGCCCCCGCCCCCGGACCCGGAGAGGCCCTGCTGCGCGTCGGGGTGGCTTCCAGCGCGCCTGAATCCGCCGTCTGCCTGAAGGGCAGCGATTACCCGACCGGCGGGCTGTTCGTGGTAGGGACCGAGCGCCACGACTCGCGGCGCATCGACGACCAGTTGCGCGGACGCGCCGGCCGTCAGGGCCAGGTGGGAGCCTCGCGCTTCTACGTCTCGCTGGAGGACGATCTGCTGCGCCACCACGCCGGCCCGAAGGCCGCTGGCCTTCTGGATCGCCTGGGCGTCCCCCGGAACCAGGGGACCTCCGATCCCCTGGTCGGCAAGCTGACCCGCGCCGCCCAGGAGGCCGTCGAGCAGCACCACTTCGCGATTCGCAAGGACACGACCCGATACGACCAGGTTCTCAACAAGCATCGCGAGGTCTTCTACGCCGACCGCGACCAGATCGTGGAAGGGGCGGACCTGCGCGAGGTGGTCCTGGACTGGGGTGGCGCGTGGCTGGCGGCCGAGATCATGGGAGGCCGCGATCCTCGAAAGCCCATTCCTCCCCAGGAGCTTGCCGAGCGGCTGGAACAGGTGGCCGATGACCTGGGAGTCCCGCTGCCTGACCTGCAGGTCGACAAGCCCGTCCGGGTGGCTGAACTGGCCGACCTGATGCGCGCCGAGCTGGCGGTCCGCTATGAAGCGATCGAAGAACGTTTCGGAGCCCAGGCCCTGCGAGAACAGGAGCGCTGGATGACCGTCCAGGCCATGGACCGGAGCTGGACGGAGCACCTGGACGCCCTGGCCGACCTGCAGCAGGGCATCGGCCTGGTGGCCTACGGCGAGCAGGACCCCTGGATCGCCTACCAGGAGAAGGCCTTCGACCTCTTCACCGAGACCCGGGACGCGGTCACCCGCAACGTGGCGCAGGACCTCTTCGGCGAGGTCCTGCGCGAGGTCCCCCACAACCCCTCCGGCGTGGTCTGAACCGTCTCGGGGCGGTCTCGGGGACGAGCGGAACCCAGGGACGCGAAACCGGGTTCGCATGAGTGCCATGAACCGCCTCGACGTCTTCAACTGCCTCCGACAGAGGACCCGACCCGCCCGGAGGGAAGGGAACTCGATGCCCCTCTTCACGCGCTTCGCCCTGGTCTTCGCCCTTCTCCTGGGCCTCTTCCTGACAGGGGGCGCCCGGGCGGCGGGTCCGGTGCGGGACGGTCCGGTCCAGGCCGAGCTGGTCAGCGAGCTGGAGGCCTGGCAACCCGGCGCCACCCAGTGGGTGGGCCTGCGCCTTCAGATGGACCCGACCTGGCACACCTACTGGCAGAACCCCGGGGACAGCGGCCTGCCCACCGGGATCACCTGGAAGACCCCCGAGGGTTTCCAGGTGGGAGAGCTGAACTGGCCCTACCCGCTGCGCACCGAAATGGCGGGCCTGGTCAGCCTGGGCTATGAGGGCACGGTCCTCCTGCCCGTCCAGGTGCAGGTCCCGGCGGACCTGCCGGCGGGACGACCGCTCACGCTTTCCGCCGAGGCGACCTGGCTGGCCTGCGCGGAGGCCTGCGTCCCGGGTCAGGCCAGCCTGGAGTTGACCCTTCCGGTGGCCACTGCGGTCCGGCCCGGCCCGCACGCAGCAGAATTCGAGGCTGCCCGGGCGGCCCTGCCTCGAGTCGATGCGGACCTGCAGGCTCAAGCCTGGCTGGAGGGCGACCACCTGGTGCTGGGGTTTCGGCTGCCCACGGCCCTGGCCGCCGCCCCGGTCGTCGAGTTCTATCCCACCCAGGGCATGGATCTGGAGCTGGCGGCTCCCCAGAGACTCTCCCGGACTGGAGAGGACCTGCGCCTGGAGCTGAAGCGCTCACCGCTGAATCCCCAGCCCCCCCGGACCCTGAAGGGGATCCTGGTCCGCCCGGGGGCCGAGGGTTGGGCCCTGGCCCTGGAAGCCGCGGTGGCGGATGCGCCGAAGGTCCTCCCGGTTCAGTCCTCCCTGGGAGAGGTCCGCAGCCTGGGAGTCGCCCTGCTCTTCGCTTTCTTCGGCGGCGCGATCCTCAACCTGATGCCCTGCGTGTTCCCCGTGATCTCCTTGAAGGTCATGGGGTTCATGGAGCACGGGGCCCAGGGGCGCGCCCAGGGCATGAGGCAGGCGCTGCTCTTCGCCCTGGGGGTGCTGGTCTCGTTCTGGCTGGTGGCCGGCGCCCTCTTGCTGCTGCGCGCGGGAGGCCAGCAACTGGGTTGGGGCTTCCAACTTCAGTCTCCGCTCTTCGTGGTCCTGATGGCCTGTCTCTTCTTCCTTCTGGGTTTGAACCTGGTGGGGGTCTTCGAGGTGGGTCTGGGCCTGACCCGACTGGCCGAGGTGGGCGCCAACTCCAGCGGGTCGTGGGGCTCGTTCCTCAGCGGGGTCCTGGCCACGCTGGTGGCCACCCCCTGCACGGCGCCCTTCATGGGATCGGCCATCGGGTTCTCGTTGACCCAGCCGGTGTGGGCCAGTCTTCTGGTCTTCACCGTGTTGGCGGTGGGCATGGCGACCCCCTACGTGCTGTTGGCAGCCTGGCCGGGCCTGTTGCGCCGGCTTCCCCGGCCGGGGGCCTGGATGGAGACGTTCAAGCAGGCCATCTCCTTCCCGCTCTTCCTGACCGTGGTCTTCTTCGTGTGGGTTCTGGACCGGCAGGCTGGACCGGAGGCTGCGGCCGCCCTCTTGACGGGCCTGGTCCTGCTGGGCATGGGCGGCTGGCTGTATGGTCGTTTCTGGATGTCCGGTCGGCTGCTGCCCCGGGTCCTGGCTGGCGTCTTCCTTCTGGCGGGCCTGGCGGTGGGCGCCTTTGGGGCCGAAGGTCTCGCCTCGGCACCGAATCCCGGTCAGGACCCGACCTCCTGGCGGCCCTGGTCCCCCCAGACGGTCGAGAGCCTCCTGGCCGAGGGCCGACCGGTCTTCGTCGACTTCACGGCCTCCTGGTGCCTGACGTGTCAGGCCAACAAACAGGTGGCCCTGAACCGCCCCGAGGTCCAGGAAGCCTTCCAGGAACGTGAGGTGGTCACCCTGCGGGCGGACTGGACTCATCGGGACCCGCAGATCACCCGGGCGCTGGCCTCCTTCGGCCGCAGCGGAGTGCCGCTGTATGTCCTGTACTCGGGGATCCCGGGGGATCCCCCCCGAATCCTGCCGGAGGTCCTGACCCCCGGCCTGGTGCTTCAGGCCTTGCAGGAGTTGCCTGCATCCGGCGCTTCCAGAAAGGAGTCCACTTGATGAAGAAGAGTGCCGTTCTCGCGTCGCTGCTGCTCGTGGCGGGCCTGGTCGGATTCCTGGTCCTGCCGCGTTATCTGGCCTCGGCGCCCCCGGTGGAGGCGCAGGCCTCGCTGGGCAAGCCGGCTCCGGACTTCCAGGTGGTGGATGTCACCGGAGAGCCGGTGGCCCTGAGCGCCCTGTCCGGGAAGTATGTGGTCCTGGAATGGTGGAATCACGGATGCCCGTTCGTCCAGGCGCTGTATCAGGATGGAAAGATGCAGGAGCAACAGAGGGCGTGGACCGGGCGGGACGTTCAGTGGTTGGTCGTGTGCTCTTCGGCCCCCGGCAAGCAGGGGCATGTGACCCCCGAGGAGGCCATCCGGCTCCAGACCGAGGCGGGTGGGGTTCCCACGCGAATCCTGCTGGATCCCCAGGGCGTGCTGGGAGGGTTGTACGGGGCCCGGACCACGCCCCACATGTTCGTGATTGACCCGCAAGGGGTCCTGATCTACGCTGGCGCCATCGATGATCGGGCCTCGAAGAACTATGTCGAGCAGGCCTTGAACGAAGCCTTTGAGGGCCGGCCGGTTTCCGAACCCTTGACGGTTCCCTATGGTTGCTCGGTGAAGTATGGTGCGAACCCTGACGAGACGAGGAGGTCGAAATGAAGGTAGAGACCCACGGAGCGCTCAATCCGGAGCTGTGCGGCCGGCCGCTGGACCTGGCGCCAGGTCGGGCAGTGGTGGAGATGCGGGCCTCGGTGGCCATGGCGGCTGACGAGCGCGGTCTGGTGCACGGCGGGTTCCTCTTCGGCCTGGCCGATCACGCGGCCATGCTGGCGGTGAACCACCCCAACGTGGTCCTGGCCTCTGCCGACGTGCGCTTCATGAAGGCGGTCCTGGTCGGGGACGTCTTGCGGGCCGAGGCCTTCCTGAAAGGTGAGGAACGTCTGAGTCGGACCGTCGAGGTGGTGATCCGCCGGGGGCAGGAGCCGGTCCTCTCCGGGACCTTCTCCTGCCGGGTTCCCGAAAGGCACGTCCTGGAGCCCTGACCCAAGGCTCCGTCCTGGAGGACCGCCGGGCCCAGCCCCGCATCGGGGGGGTCAGGATTCGCCGATTTCCCGGGCCAGGGCCTCGGCCTTCCGGACGTTCTCGGCGACCAGATCGCATCCGCCCTGCCAGAACTCAGCTCTGGTGATGTCGATCTCCAGCTCCGCCAGCAGTTCCTGAGGGCAGCGCGAGCCCCCGGCGGCCAGCAGGTCGAAGTAGCGCTCCCGGAAGGCGGCGCCCTCCTTCCGGTAGCGGGCGTACAGCGACAGGACCAGCAGTTCGCCGAAGGCGTAGGCATACACATAGAACGGTGTCTGGACGAAGTGGGGGACGTACAGCCAGGTCCAGCGGTGATCCTCGCCCAGGGTCAGCGAGTCGGCGAACATCTCCTGGAGGCTCTCCTGCCAGATCCGATTCATCGTCTCCAGGTCCAGTTCGCCCTTCTCGCGGCGCTGGTTGTGAACGCGCTGCTCGAAGCGGAACATCGAGACCTGGCGGAAGACCGTGGCGAAGGTGTCCTCCAGCTTCTCGGCCAGCAGGCCCAGGCGTGCCCGCGGGGAGTCCAGGCGGGCCTGGAGCTTCTCGAAGACCAGCATCTCGGCGAAGGTGCTGGCCGTCTCAGCCAGGGGCAGCACGGGGCTGTAGTTCAGCAGGGTCTGGCGGCTGGCCAGGCAGTCGTGCAGCCCGTGCCCCAGTTCGTGGGCCAACGTCATCACGTCGCGCGGCTTGCCGGTGAAGTTCATCAGGACGTAGGGGTGCTTGTCGGGCGTCACTCCCGCGCAGAAGGCTCCGCCTCGCTTGCCCGGGGCTGGAGCCGCGTCGATCCATGCCTTCTCGAAGAAGGGGCGGGCCAGCTCCGCAAGGCGGGGTGAGAAGTCCTGGAAGGCCTCCAGCACGATCCCGCGGGCCTCCTGGAACGAGATGGCGGCCCGATCGGAGAGCAGGGGGGCATACCGGTCATAGTGCCACAGGTCCTCCAGTCCGAGAAGTCCTCTCTTGAGGCGGTAGTAGCGCGCCACCAGGTCGTAGTTGGAGACCACCACGTCCACCATGGTGTCGACGGCCTGGTCGGGAATCTCGTTGTCCAGGTTCCGCGAGGCTTCGGGGCGCGAGAACCCGCGCAGGCGGTCCATCACCTGGTGCTCCAGGAGCAGCGTGTTGAAGGTGAAGTGCAGCGGGTGGGCGTGGCGCTCCAGGGTCCGCCCCAGCACCTCGGAGGCCTGGCGGCGGACCTCGCGATCCGGCTCGTAGAGCAGGGCCAGCAGTTCACTCTGGGTCAGCTCTCGGGTCTGGCCTGCCTGCTCGAGGGGATACTTCAGCCGGGAGGTCAGCTCGGTGAAGAGCCGACGGAAGGCCCGCCCGCGGCAGTTGGCCGTCTCCTCCAGCACCTTCTCTTCGGGCTCGCTGAGGTAGTGGGCCGCCAGGTCCCGTTCGTGCTCGAGATAGTGCCGGTACTCGGCCAGCTCCGGGGCGCCGACCAGGCGGGTCCAGGTCGCCTCTGCGATCCGGCCGATCTCCAGGTCGAAGAAGATCAGGTGGGTGGCGATGGAGCTGGCCAGCTCGCGGGTCTTCTGGACCAGGGCGCCGCGGCGCGGGTCGGTGGTGTCGGTCGAGAAGAGCAGGCTGGCGTAGGACTGCGGCAGGACCGCCAGGCGCTGCAGGGCCTCATACTGCTCCAAGGCCCTGCGCAGGTCGCCGGCCTGGAGATTTTCTTCGGTCAGGCGGCCCCGCCACTGCTCTTCAAAGGCCAGGGCCTGCTGGCAGGCGGCCAGCAGGTCTTCTTCGATTCGGGGGTCGTCCGGGCCCTCGTAGAGGTCGGAAAGGTCCCAGGTGGGCAGGTTCTCGGGCGTCGGGTGCATGGCGGGTTCCTCCTGATGGGTTGGCTTCTTCGCCGTGGACGCGACGTCCCTGCAGGGGCCCGGGGGGCGCTCGCGGAATCGGCCCTCCTGTGAATCCATCGACTCTTGTCTTCGGGACCATGCTCCTGGGCAGCCGTCGGGAGCCCTTCCTGGAAGCGTGCCTGGCCACCCTGGAAGGGGCTTTGGACCTGCTGGCGGTGGACCTCAACGGATCCTGCCCGGAGAACGAGCGGGACCTGCAACAGTCGGCTTTGAACGCCGCCGGCCGCCTGCTCGTCGAGAAGCGGCCCTTCACCAACTTCGCCGAGGCCCGCAATCACGCGCTGGGGATGCTCCCCCCGGGAGAGGGGTGGGTTCTCAAGGTCGACGCCGATGAGGTCCATGAGCCTGAGGGACTGGCCCTCCTGACCCGTGGCATCCTGCCCCTCCTCCCGGATTCGGTGGGCATCGTGGATGCCTGGCAGATGCAGTTCATGCAATCGTTCCGCTACGTCGACGGCCTGGAACGTCGACACGACTGGTTCCTGCGGCGGACTCCGGAACTGGCCTGGTCGGGAGGGGTCCACGAGCAGGTCCAGGGAGTGTGCGGCCGGCGCCTGGCGGCCCCCTACATCTATGGCCACTACGGCTACGTCCGCGATCCGGGCGAGGTCCTGGCCAAGTGGAAGCAGTACGCCCGATTGGGGGACTCGAGCTACGACCCGGAGGAACTGGACCGAGCGGTGGCCGAGGGGTATCTGGACGAGCAGGCCTCTCGCTGCCTGCGTTATCCGGGGGGGCACCCGGAGGCCCTGACCCGGCTGCGGCGCGACCTGGAAACCAGCCCGTCGCACGTGGTCCGCTTCGACCGGCTGATGGAGGCCCGCGGTCGGGTCCCGGGATTTCCGCGCTGGCGGACGCGCCTGCGCATCCTGTGGAGAGCCCTGGCCCTGGCCCGCGCCCTGCCGCGATCGGGGAGAACGGTGGTCTGGCAACTGCTTGCACGCCTGGGGCGGGTGATCTGAGGCCCGGCGGGGGAGGTTCCCCTGGCAGACCGTCGAAGGCGGCCGCCCATGCGCGTCACGATGCTCCTGGCGGACGCCGCCCAGGCCCTGGGAGGCAAGCTCTACATCCTGGGTGGAGGCTGGACCCGGATGGGACCTCACCCGACCCCCTTCGCCATCGTCATGAAGATCGAGGTCCCCTGGGACCAGGCCAATCGGCGTCACGAGTGGAGGCTCCGCCTGGTCGACCAGGACGGTCAGCCTGTGAGCCTGTCGGCTCGAGACGGCGAGAGCCGGCCCTTGGAGATGGGGGCGGGGTTCGAGGTGGGGCGTCCTCCTGGACTGATGCCTGGAAGCCCCCTGGACTTCCCGCTGGTGATCCAGTTCGGTCCCCTGCCTTTCCCCCCAGGCCAACGCTACGAGTGGATCCTGGAGATCGACGGGCGCTGCGATCCTCACTGGCGGCTGGCCTTCAGCACCGGACCCGTGGAGGTCGGCGCCTGAACCCCGGCATCCGGCCTTTCAGGAGGGGACCCCAGGAAACCAGCCTGGGGCTTCGAACTTCCCCAGGCCGCTGCCGGGAGGCGCAAACCGGGACTCTCCCGGGCTCGGTTCCGACCTGGACAAGTCTGTAGAGAGGCGGTCCGCAGGACCTCAAGTATTGATGAACGAGATGACGTCGGCTCCGCTGCATCCCCTGGTCCTGGTGGCGACGCCGGAGGATTCCCTGGGTCACGCCCTGGCCCGGAGCCTGGAGGAGATGGGGCTTCCCGTCCAGGTGACCACCTCCTTCGAGTCCACCTTGGAGGCCTTGAGCCCCGGACGCTTCCATGTCGTGCTGCTGGACAGCCTGCTTGCCGGTCCGGCCGGTCTGGACGTTCTGGGAGAGGTCCGGCGTCGACTGCCCGCCGGGGACCCTTCGTTGATGGTCCTGGCCAGTCCCGCCGAGGGTCTGGGGTTGGCCGAGGCGCTCGAGCGGGGAGCCGACGATGGGATGACGCTTCCGGTCTCGGGACCCGTGGCCGCCGCCCGTCTGAAGGTCCATCTGCGGATGATCGAGGCGGTCCGCCGCCTGCGGCACACCGAGGAGCGTTTCTCGCTGCTCCTGACCGGGAGCAACGAGGGCCTCTGGGACTGGGATCTCCGCACCCAGAAGGTCTATTATTCGCCCTTCTGGAAACAGTTGCTGGGCTTGCAGGAGCATGAGGTGGGAGACGCTCCCATCGAATGGATGGATCGGATCCACCCCGAGGACCGCGAGCGGGTCGAGGAGGAACTCCGCCAGCACCTGGCCGGCCGCTCGGCCAGCTTCGCCAGTCAGCACCGCCTGCAGCACGCCGACGGGGGCTATCGCTGGATGGTCCTGCGCGGCGTGGCTCGCCGCGAGGAGGGGGCAGACGAGCCGGTGCGCATTGCCGGCACCCTGGCGGACGTCACGGCCAGCCGCCTCTACGATGCCCTGACGGGCCTTCCCAACCGGACGCTGATGTTGGACCGCATCGAGCGGGCCATCGCCCGTGCCCGGCGCAAGTCCGAGCTGATCTTCGCCCTGCTGGTGGTCAGCCTGGACCGCTTCGAGGTGCTGCAGACCCAGTTCTCCGAGCGCGAGATCCGGACGATCCTGGCCACGGCCGGCAAGCGCCTCCAGCAGCTCATGCGCACGGCGGACACGGTGGCGCGCCTGGAGGGTCCCAACTTCGCCATCCACCTCGACGAGATCCGCCACGTCAGCGACGCCCGGCGGGTTGCCGGACGGGTGGCCGAGGCCCTGGGGGCGCCGATCGAACTGGCGGGGCGCGAGGTCCGCCTGTCCACCAGCATCGGCATCGCCTTGAGCGTGACGGGCTACGAACGACCCGAAGACATCGTCCGGGACGCCTTCGTGGCCATGAACCAGGCCCGTTCGGGCGGTGGAAACCGCCAGGAGATGTTCGACCAGAAGATGCAGTCCGAGGTCGAGCTGCGGATGCGTCTGGAGGCCGATCTGCGCCGTGCTTTGGAGCGCGACGAGTTCCAGGTCTTCTATCAGCCCATCGTCTCGCTGGAGACCTGGCGCATCTCGGGCTTCGAAGCCCTGGTCCGCTGGCGGCACCCCGAGCGCGGGCTGGTCTCGCCGGCGGAGTTCATCCCCGTGGCCGAGGAGACCGGTCAGATCGTGCCCATCGGCGAGTGGGTCCTGCGCGAATCCTCCCGGCAGATGAAGTGCTGGCAGGACGAACACCCCGAGCTGGACCTGTCGATCAGCGTCAACCTCTCGGGCCGACAGGTGGCCGAACCCGACCTGGTGGACACCGTGGCCCGGGTCATCGACGAGACGGGCCTGCGCCCAGGCAGTCTGAAGCTCGAGTTGACCGAAACATTGCTGATGCACCATTACGAGGGCGCCATCCAGAAGATGCACCACCTTCGCGACATGGGCATCAAGCTCAGCATCGACGACTTCGGGACGGGCTACTCCTCGCTGAGCCACCTGCACCGGTTCCCCATCGACTTCCTGAAGGTGGACCGCTCGTTCGTCGGGCGGGTGGGTCAGGATGCCCGCGAATCGGAGATCGTCAAGGTCATCGTGGGGCTGGGTCGGAACCTGGGCATGCAGGTCATCGCCGAGGGGGTCGAGACCTCCGAGCAGGCGGGCTTCTTGCGGGACCTGGAGTGCGAGTACGGACAGGGCTACTACTTCGCCCGCCCCCTGGACGCAGAAGCTGCCGGTGCACTTCTGCCCCACGCGGTCCGGCCCGTCGAGTCCGAGGAGGGCATCTTCCTGGTCCCTCGCGTCGTCGAGCCTCCGGTGGCCTCGTCCTGAGACTCCTGGGCCCCTGCCACAGGACTCGCTGAGAAGGCGCGGAAGGCGAAGAGATGTCCCTGCGACGTGCCCTCCTGGCGCTGAGCGCCCCCGGGGGAGTGGCGGTCTTGGCCTGGTGGATGGCCCGCTCCGAGGCGGCGTCCCCGTTCCGGCACGCCTCCTGGGCCCCGGAGGCTCCCTACCTGGTCCTGGGGATCGTGGCCCTGGTGGCCTTCTGCTTCCACCGGATCAACCTGGTCTACGTGGCCGGAGTTCTGGCCGGAACCTGTGCTGCCGTGGGTTTCGTCGTTCCCGAGGCCCCCCGCGTGCTGCCGCTGCTGGTGGCCCTGGTTCCCTGGAACCTGGTCTTGTTCATGGCCGACAACCCGCCCTCGCTGCGCACCGCCTCGGGGTGGCTTCGCCCCGGAGTGCTGGCCTTGCAGGCAGCGATCCTGGTCGGGTTGGCCCGACCGGCCCTGTGGATCGAATACAGTGGGGGCTTCGACGCCCCGCCGGGCGACCTGGCCCTGGCCTTGGGCCGCTCACTCCTGCCAGCGGGTTGGCCGGGCGTCTCTCCGGCGGTTGTGGCTTGGGGACTGGCCGGCGCGGTGGCGCTGATCCGTCTGCTTGTCCGGCCCGACCCCTTCCGGGCCGCCATCCTGGTCAGCCTGCTGGCCGTGGCCGGAGGCGTCCTGGATCGGGAGGTTCCGGGCGCCTCCTCCTGGTACTTCTGTGGGGCGGGCCTGGCCCTGGGGGCGGCCCTGGTCCAGCATTCCTACAACCTGGCCTATCGGGATGAACTGACGGGCCTTCCCGGCCGCCGGGCCCTGATGGAGGCCCTGGGCCGGCTTCGGGGGCGCTATGTCCTGGCCATGTTGGACGTGGATCACTTCAAGAACTTCAACGACACCCACGGCCACGATGTGGGCGACCAGGTCTTGCGCCTGGTCGCCTCGCGGGTGCGCCGGGCCTCGGGGTCGGGTCAACCCTTCCGCTATGGCGGGGAGGAGTTCACCCTGGTCTTCCCCGGAAAGAGCCTGGAGGACGTGATGGAGACCCTCGAGGAGGTCCGCCGGGCCGTGGAGGAGACCCCGATGGTGCTGCGCGGGCCGGACCGGCCGCGTCAGAAGCCCCCACCCCGGAGGGGGCGTTCTCGAGACGGTCGCAGGAAGGTCACCTTGACCATCAGCATCGGAGCCGCCACCCCGAATGCCGCCGCGCGCACACCGGACCAGGTGCTCAAGAACGCGGACCAGGCCCTGTATCGAGCCAAACAACAGGGGCGAAACCGCGTGTGCGCCGCCGGTTGAGCCCGCCTCGGCCAGGTTCCTGATCGGGCGTGGGCGGGATCAGCCGGAGGCGTAGGAGTGCAGCCCGCTGAGCAGCAGGTTGACGCCCAGGTAGGTGAAGACCACCACCAGGAAGCCGATCACCGCCAGCCAGGCGCTGCGAAGGCCGCGCCAACGCGTGAACTGTCGGGCGTGCAGGTAGCCGGCGTAGAAGAGGGTGGTGATCAGCGCCCAGGTCTCCTTGGGGTCCCACTGCCAGTAGGTGCCCCAGGCCTTCTGGGCCCAGATGGCTCCGGTGACCAGGACCAGCACCATGAACGGGAAGGCGAAGGCGATCGTGCTGTAGGTCCAGGTGTCCAGCGGGCCCAGGCCAGGAAGGCGCTCGATCCAGGAGGGAGCCGTGGTCCTCTTCTCGAGCGAGTGGCGAATCAGGTAGAGCATGCCCAGGCCTCCCGCGACGGCGAAGGCGCCGTAGGCCAGGATGGCCGCTGCCACGTGGTAGAACATCCAAGGCGAGCGCAAGGCCGGCATGAGCGGCTCGATCCGTGCGTCCAGGGTCGAGGCGTAGCCCAGGGCCGCCAGGACCAGCGGCAACACCGTGAGTCCCGCAGCCGGCGTCTTGCGGCTCCACTGGACGGCCAGGAGGCATGTCGCGGTTCCCCAGGCGAAGATGGCCAGCGATTCATAGAGGTTGGAGAAGGGGGCTCGTCCGGCCTCCAGGGATCGCGCCGTCAGGTTGAGGGTCTGCAGGGCCACCCCGGCGGTGAGTGCCGCCAGGGCCCCGCGTTCTGCCAGGCGGGCCCCGCTGAGCATGTAGGCCCCGGACAAGGCCAGACTGACGAAGTAGACCAGAAAGGCGAGTTGGAAGGTCGGAGCCTCAAGCGGGTGCATGGGGGGCCTCTCGGTCGGGAGTCTGGGCGGGTGCCAGACGCCAGATCAATTTGGACGGCAGGTCACCCGGGTCGCGACCTGGAGGTCCCGGAATTCCGGAAACCAGGCAGAGCGTCCCGGGATCGCTCGGGGTCAGGACGACGCGGATTCGGCGATGCGCGATGTAGAAAGCCATCCCCAGCCCCAGGGTGGCCACCACGAATCCCGCCACCACCAGCGGGTAGCCGGGATCGTGGCGATACTGGATCCCCGAATACACCGACATCCCAGCGAAGCTCAAGGTCGAGCCGTCGGAGGCCTGAAGGTCGCGACCAGGGGTCAGCCAGCCCAGGGGCTGGAAGTCCTGCGAGCCCTCGTGGAAGCGGGGGTTCTCGAAGACGGGCACGGCGGGGGCCAGCGGAAGGTTGGAGACGGGATGGACCTGGTCGCCTTCCAGGCGGGCCTGCGGAATCAGGTCCTGAACGCCGAAGGCCGAACCCGAGCCTCGGGGCAGAAGGACCGCGGACCATGGGTCGACGTGGCCCTGGGCATCGGTTTCCACGCGCCAGAGATGCACGTCTCCCTGGGGGGCGGTTCGCTGGATGCGGAAACCGGCCAGGCCATAGCCCGCCTGGTAGAAGGTGGTGGCACCCTGTTCCAGCGGTTCGTTGACCCGGATCGTCCGGCGCTGAAGCGTCGTGCCCTCGGAATCCAGAAGCTCGAGGTCGCTGGAGAAGTCCAGCGGCCGCCCGGTCTCGTCCCCGACCACGACGAACCGGTGGAGCTTCAGGCTCAGGCCCGTCGGCATCCCCGAGACGCCCCGGGTGACGGCCTGGGTGGTTCCCTCCAGGATCTTCAGATATCCCCCGTAGCTCCAACCGTGCCAGTGCCCGACCAGGGCGCCCAGGAAGACCAGGAGCAGTCCCAGGTGGGCCCAGGTCGACCCCCAGATCCGCCAGCGGCCACGCTCGGCGTAGTAGCTGACGTCGGTCCCCGTCTGGGCTCGACGCGCGCGCAGCCCCAGGCTGCGCAAGGCCGCCTCCACGCGCTCGCAGGCCTGAGGAAGGTCTTCTGGCAGGGACACGGTTCGGGAGATTCCCGCCAGATCCCGAGCGGACAGGGCGATTTTAAGGTTGCGATCCTCGCGGCGGACCCGGCGGATCCTTCGCACCGAAGAGATCGCCAGGTTCAGGCACAGAAAGGCCAGGACGCCCAGGAATCCCGGCGAGGTGTAGAGGTCATCCAGTCCCAGGAAGATCACCGGATGCGCCCACGGACCCAGGAGGCGATGGGTCTCCTCCGGGGGGCGCCCCTGGGGCAGGACCGTGCCCAGGGATGCCAGCAGGGCCCACACCACCAGCAGGACCACAGCAAAGCGAGCCCCGCCCAGGACCTGCCAGGGGTCCCATGAGGCTCTGGAGTCGGAGGGAGGCGAGGAGGAGGTGGAATTCACAAGGTCGATTCTGGGGGGTGGGGGGGCGGGGGTCCTATGATCCACGTCAGACCCGGGTTCGGGCACGTCGGTGCCATTCCGGTCGACGAATCGGGCGTCGCTCGCGCTCAACCCCCACAAAAGCGAAGAACCCCTGCCGGTCGGGGGGGGGGCACCCGGCAGGGGCTGCTTCTGCACCCAATATAGCCTTCCCGGCGGAACCCGGCCAAGGGACGATCCGCCCTTCCCGTCTGGTATATTCTTCCCATCCCGGCTCGCGGACTCGGACCTTGGCGGCCTGGGGAGCGGCGTGCTAGACTGTGCGCGCCCTTCCGTCCCTCCTCGCTTGCCAGAACCGGCAGGCCCGGCTGGGACAAGGCCCGGACGAGAGGCGCCGTACCCGGTCAGGACAAGACGACGCCACCCGATCTTCCCGTCTTGGGGGTGCCGGGCCATGCCGTGGCTTCTTCTGTTCATCGCCGGCCTCATGGAGGCCGCCTGGGCCGTCGGGCTGAAGTACACCGAAGGTTTCAGCCGACCGCTTCCCAGTCTCCTGACGATCCTGGGGATCGGGATCAGCATGGGACTCTTGGGGATTGCCGCCCGGGATCTGCCCATCGGGACCGCCTACGGCGTCTGGGTCGGGATCGGCGCCCTGGGGGCGGCCGTCCTGGGAATCCTCCTCTTCGGTGAGACCCTCACGCCCCTGCGCGTCCTCTTCTTGACCCTGCTGGCCGTGTCCATCGCTGGTCTGAAGTTGACCAGCGCCTGAGCCGGGCGCAGGACTCCACCCGGGGGGCGGGAATGGGGGGCGCATGGGCGTCCTGACGCACGACGAGATCCTCCGCGAGATCCACGCGGGCCGGATCGAAGTAGACCCGTTCGACGCGACGTGCGTCGGGCCGGGTTCGGTCGATCTGCACCTGGGCAACGACTTTCGGGTCTTCAAGAAGCTCCACGTGATCTACCACGTGGACGATGAGGCCAACTTCGAAGACATCACGGAGCTCTTGCGGGTGGAGGACTTCTTCGTCCTGATGCCCGGCGAGACCGTCCTGGGCATCACCCAGGAGCGCCTGCGCCTTCCTCCCGACATCTGTGGACGCCTGGAGGGGCGCAGCCGTTACGCTCGGCTGGGGCTGATGGTGCACATCACGGCCGGTTTCATGCAGCCCGGGATCAACAACCGGCAGGTCCTGGAGATCAGCAACGTCTCCTCGGTGCCCCTGGCCCTGCACCCCGGGACCCGGCTGTGCCAGTTCGTCTTCGAGCGCACCGAGGGCCAGGCCGTGTACCGGGGGCGGTTTGCCGACCAGGCCCGGCCATGAGGGGGCGCTTCCCCTGGAGCGTTCGCTGCCCGTGGCGCAGCGGGGCCTGGGCTTGAAGCTGTCCATCCTGGTCCCCGTCTTCAACGAGCGCTCGCGGGTCGAGGAGCTCGTGCAACGGGTTCTTCACGCCCCGCTCCCGCCTGGGTGGATGCGTGAGGTCCTGTTGATCGATGACGGATCGACCGATGGGACCAGCGAACTCCTGGACGCCCTGGCGCAGGGAGACCTGGTCCGGGTCCATCACTCGCCCGTGAACTGTGGGAAGGGGACGTCGGTTCGGATCGGCTTGAAGCTGGCCACCGGAGAATACACCCTGATCCAGGACGCGGACCTGGAATACGATCCCCAGGACTATCCGTTGCTTCTCGAGCCCTTGCGGACGGGTCGGGCCGATGTGGTCTACGGCTCGAGATTCCTGGGCAGCCGGCAGGGCATGTCCTTCTCGCACGTCCTGGGCAACCGCCTGTTGACATGGACGGCCAATCGCCTCTTCGGAGGCCGCTTGACCGACGCCTACACCTGCTACAAGGCGATGCCGCTTCTGCTGGCACGCAGTCTGGACCTGCGGGCCAGGGACTTCGACCTGGAGGCCGAGATCACGGCTCGGGTCCTGTCCAGGAGGCTGCGCATCCAGGAGGTTCCGATCCGATACCGTGCCCGCAGTGGGCGCGAAGGCAAGAAGATCCGCAAGATGGACGGGTTGCTGGGCTGGCTGGCCCTGCTGCGCTACCGCTTCCTGTCCTGAATCAGGCCTCCGGAGGGCTTCAAGAGGAGCGGATGGCCCTCCGACGACTCCGCCCTGCCAGCAGGTTCTGATACAGGCAGTGGAGCTTGCGGTTGGAATCCTCCACCTGGAAATGCTCCTCCACCCGACGGCGTCCGGCCTGTCCCATCTGTCGGGCCTTTTCGGGATCCGACAGCAGCTCGACCAGGCGCTCGGCCATCCGGGCCGGGGCCCGAGGCTCGACCAGGTAGCCCGTCTGGCCATCGACCACCACGTCGGGGACCCCGCCGACTCCGGTGCAGACGGTGGGGCGCGACATGGCCATGGCCTCCATGGTGGCCACGCCCAGGCCCTCGTAGCGTGAGGCCAGCGCGAAGACGTCCAAGGCCCCCAGCAGGTCGATCAGGTCGTCGCGGAATCCGGCAAAGAGCACCTGCTCTTGGATCCCCAGCTCGTGGGCCCGCCGGCGCAGCTCCTCTTCCAGGTGGCCGCGGCCGACCAGCACCAGCCGGGCCTGGGGGATCCGCTGCAGGACCAGGCGGAAGGCCTCCAGCAGGTCGGCGTGGCCCTTGGCCGGCTCCAGCCGCCCCACGGAACCCACCAGGGGGGCGTCCTGGGGGATGCCCAGCGCGGCGCGCACCTCCCGGGGGGGGCGGGTGGCCTGATAGCGGGACAGCTCCAGGGCCTCGGGGATCAAGGTCAACTTGTCCGGAGAGCACAGGCGCTGGGCCAGGATCTGTCGGCGATTGGGTTCGGAGATGGTGATCAGGTGGTCCGCCCAGCGCGCCGCCAGGAACTCCAGGGCCCGGTAGGCGGCCTTCAGCCAGGGGTTCTCGGTCGAGTTTTCGGGCAGCTCGTAGATGGTGTGGACGACCAGGGGAACCCCGGCCAGTCGGGCGGCCAGGCGGCCCAGGAAACCTGCTTTGGAGGTGTTGGTGTGGACCAGGTCGGGGCGCAGCCTGCGCATCAGGTAGACCAGATCCAGCAGCGAGGCCAGGTCCTCCAGGGGACGCAGGCGCCGGGAGATGGGGAGGTGCAGGATTTGGGCCCCGGTGGCCTCCAGGTCGTCGCGGAAGCGCTCGACGGTGCAGGCCAGGGTGACTTCGGCTCCCCGCCGGGCCAGGAAGCCCAGCCAGGGTCGCATGAAACACCAGGCCGTCAGGTCGACGGTGGTCACGAAGAGGGTCTTCAATGGGCGGGACACGAGAAGGCAGGTTCGGACCCGCCCTTCGGGTCCCTGCCGGAAGGGGCCCTGGAGGTGGCGGATTCGGGAGGGGTCGATCCGCTTGTTGCGAAACCTCTGCCGGTCCGTCGGAGTCCCGAGGCTGTCCGGGATCGCAGCCCGAGGACCCTCGAATCCCGCCTGGAGGAGTCTCCATGAATCAGCCGACCCCTGAGAACCTCGAGAAGATGTGGAAGTACGCCCGGAAGTTCGCCCAGAAGACCGGGACCTTCTTCAGCCCCGTCGAAGGGGTGACCGAGGCGGTCGTCACGGGGTTGGCCTGTCATATGGACGAGCTGGGCAAGCCGTTGTGCCCCTGCAACTTCTACCCCGACAAGCAGGCCGAGAGCCGGAACCGCCGCTGGCTTTGCGCCTGCGATGAGATGCAGAAGTACAAGTACTGCCACTGTCTGCTGTACGTCCGCGAGGACGGGATGCCGATCACCGAGCACCTGCCCGAGGGGCACGAGGGCCGCGAGATGTATGGTGAACAAGCCGACCCGGCCCCGCACCTGGGACGAGCGATGCGCCGGGTTGCCGATCGGGGGATCCGGGACTGGCACGCTCGTCCGGAAGAACCGTCGGCGGGGTAGGGTTCCCTGGCGCGGCCTTCTCGGTCTGGCGCCTCAGCCCAGGGGTTCCGCCCGGCAGCGCTGGAAGAGGCCCTGGACCTGGTCAGCCCGGAACCGGGCCGGGTAGGGGCTCTCGGCGTTGGCGGCGCCGCAGGCCGCGGCCAGGCGCAGGGAATCCGGCACGCTCCACTCCTGGTCCCAGGCGACGGCCAGGCCGGCCAGGAACGAGTCTCCGCTACCCACCGAGCTCACCAGCCGGGTGGCGGGGGCCTCGACCCTCCAGGCGCCGTCCGCGGTGGCCAGCAGGGCTCCCTCCGGGCCCAGGGTCACCCCCGCCAGGGCCGCCCCGGCGCCGATCACGGCGCGCAGCGCCGCCAGGAGTCGGCCGGGATCGTCCAGCGCGCGTCCCAGCGCCTCGGAAAGCTCGAACCGGTTCACCTTCAGGGACAATCCCCGGGGGTCGCGCAGGATCGCCGCCAGGGGAGGACCGGGCGAGTCCACCCAGACCCGGCCCACCCGACGCGCCAGGCTGCGACACAGGCCGGCGTAGGCCTCCGGATCGACGCTGGGGGGGACGCTGCCCGCCAGGACCACCCCCCGTGCGGCCCCGGCCAGTCCCTCAACCTTCCGGGCGAAGCCATCCCAGTCGCCGGCCTGCAGGACGGGGCCGGGCTCGTTGATCACGGTGGCGTCGCCCTGGTCGTGGTTGAGCAGCATGCAGTTGCGGGTCTCACCTCGGGGCAGGCGGTGCCAGTCGGCCTCCAGGCCTTCCTCTCGGGCCAGATCCGCGACCAGGTCCCCGGTGTGTCCGGCCAGGCAACCGGTCAGCCGGCAGGGGTGACCCAGGACGCGGATGGCTCGGGCCACGTTCAGACCCTTGCCCCCCGCGCCCAGGTGGACCTCTCGGGGCCGGTGGACCCGGCTCGGCTCCAGGACCGGAACGTGCAGGGTGCGATCGATGGCGGGGTTGCTGGCGACGATCAAGATCATCCTGCGACCTTCGACTGCCACGTTCCGGATTCCTGATTCGCCAGGACGGGGGAGAATCGGGGAACCCTGAATCCGCCGTCTGGCGTGAGAACCGAGGTCGCCGAGGCGGGTCTGGATGCAAGGAAGGCGTGCATCGAGGAGCGGAGCGTAGTTGGAAACTACGTGAGCACCACAGAGGTGCGCCTGACGACGCAGACGGGCCCGGATCGACGGCCGAATGCCACGGTAGGCGGCGGATTCAGGGGAACAGCGTCGGCTTGCCTGTCCGGAGGATTTCGGGTATGTCTGGACAGGAACAGAGAAGAAAGGCGGACCTTCACGTGAGCACCTCGACCGGCATGGGCCCCCTGGGCAACAATCCGGCGGACGCGTTGCGGCGCTCGTTGAGCCTGCCGCGGGGTTCGGACCTGTCCCCGGGAGAAGCCTTCGCGGCCGAGCTGGAGGGGGATTCGGTCGTCCTGACGGAGGTGGCCACCGGTACCCGGCGGGCCGTTCCGGTCCAGGGAATCCGCCCTCTGGACGTGACGGTCTCGGATCGCGGCGACCTGGCCGTGGTCGGCGACCCGGGGGATGGTCGAGGCCAGGTGGTGGGACGCCTGGACGGGGATGGCACCTTCCACCAGGTCGCTCGCGGTCACGGAGCCTGCTCGCCTGAGCTTTCCGCCGACGGCAGTCAGTTGACCTGGTTGACCTCCTTCGAGGTCCACCAGGCGGGACCCGATGGGCCGGTTCAACTGGCCTCCCTGGAGAACCCGGCGGGCTCCAGTCAGTTCGACGCCGCCGGCCGCCTGGTCGTCCGCAGCGACAAGGACCCTTGGGGGACAGGCTTTCCCGTGCCCCACTACACGGTCGTGGACGCCCAGGGCGCCGTCCAGCGGATCCGGGACGTGGCGGCGGCCGAAGCATTCGGCGCGCCCGTGCGTGCCCCCCTGGAGGGGGTCTTCGGCAAGCTCTTCGAAGGGGCCACCCCGCAACAGGCCGCGCGGTCCGTCGATCTCTTCGGGTATCGGACGCCGTCCTTCCGGGGCCAGAGCCCCAGTCGCCAGCGCACCGTCTTCTGGGTCCCCCCGGGCGAACCGGGTCAGGCCTTTGGCCTGTATCGCATCCACTCCGGCCAGTCCGGCCCTGAGCCGGCCCTGAGTCCGGGCATGGCCGAGGCCCTGGGTTCCCGCCAGGTCAGCCGGGCCGAATGGCAGCCCGGCGAACGCCGCGCCGCGGTCCTGTTCGGAGGTTTCGGAGGGCGCGTGGCCGTGGTCGATTTCCAGGGAGCCGCTCATCTCCTGGTCGGCGAGCCGGCCGGGTCGGATCGCCCCCAGGCGATCTCCTGGTCTCCCGACGGCCGCTGGCTGGCCTTGGAGATGAAGGAGGGCGACCACCTGGCGGTCCACCTCTACGATCCCGAGGCCATGCGGAGCTGGCCCCTGGTTCCCCAGGGCGAGATCCAGGGCTGGAAGGAGGGCCGGCTGCAGGTCCGGGTGGACGGGAAGGTCCAGGACCTGGTTCCCGGACCGCTGGACCTGGAGCGGGGGCGGGACTACCTGACCGGTGGGAAGGCCAGTCCTCCCGGGCGGATCGAGTCCGACTCGGAGGGTGTGATTATCGGCGGGGTCCGCCTGCCCGTGCGAAAGTCCTAGCGGCGCGCTCAGTCCATGACGCCACCTCGCGAACTCGAAGGCCTCCTGAAGGGGGGGCGGCTCTCGCTTCGGCGCTTGCGCCGTTCCTGGCTGGAGTCCCACGACGTCTTCCGCCTGGTGATCCTGTCCCTGTTGGTGGGCAGCATCACGGCCGGTGGCGCCGCGGTCTTCCGCTGGCTGATCGACTCCTTCCACTGGCTCTTCTTCACCTGGATCCCGCCGGGCACGGTGCCTCTGCCCTTCCTGGTCGGCGCCGGGGGCCTGCTGGTCGGCCTGCTGGTCTGGTTCGGAGCCCGCGAGGCCCAGGGGCACGGGGTGCCCGAGGTGATCATGGCGGTGGCCCTGCGGGGAGGCCGGATCCGGGGGCGCGTGGCCGTGGTCAAGGCCCTGGCCTCGGCCATCACCCTGGGTTCGGGAGGGTCGGCGGGCCGGGAGGGGCCGATCGTGCAGATCGGGGCCGCCCTGGGCTCGAAGCTGGGGCAGTTGCTGCGCAGCCCCGAAGAGCGGGTCATCCTGCTGGTGGCCTGCGGCTCGGCGGCCGGCATCTCGGCCACCTTCAACGCTCCGGTGGCCGGGGTCTTCTTCGCCCTGGAGGTGATCCTGGGCGAGTTCGCCACCCGCTCCTTCTCGATGGTGGTCCTCAGCTCGGTGACCGCCGCGGCCATCTCCCGGGCGATGCTGGGCAACGCCCCGGCCTTCGCCACCCCCGGGCACACCCTGGTGCATCCGGCCGAATTCGGCTGGTACCTGGGTCTGGGTCTGCTGGCGGGCCTGGTCGGGGTGCTGTATACGCGGATGCTGTACCTGGTGGAGGACGGCTTCGACGGCCTGCGCCTCCCCGCGCCGGTCAAGCCGGCCGTGGGGGGGATCCTGGTGGGCCTGGTGGCCCTGGTCTTCCCTCAGGTCATGGGCAACGGCTACGAGGTGATCGAGGGAGCCCTGGGGGCCAGCATGGATCTGCGGCTGATGGCCGTGCTGGTCCTGGCCAAGATCGTGGCCACGGCCCTGACCCTGGGTTCGGGGGGCTCGGGGGGCACCTTTGCCCCGGCCCTCTATATCGGCGCGGTCCTGGGAGGGGCCTTCGGCGGCTGGGTGAACGGAGTGGCCCCGCATCCCACGGCTTCCGGCGGAGCCTATGCCCTGGTCGGCATGGCCGCCGTCTTCGCGGCTTCGGCCCGGGCCCCCATCACCGCCGTGTTGATTCTCTTCGAGTTGACGGGGGACTATCGGATCATCCTGCCGCTCATGGCCTCGACCGTCATGGCCACCATGGTCTCCAGCCTGGTGGACCGCGAGTCGATCTATTCGGTCAAGCTCAAGAGGCGGGGGGTGGACCTGGCGGCGCGCGAGCGCATCCTCCAGGACCCCATGCGCCGGATCTCCGTGGGAGAGGTGATGACCCGGGACTTCGAGACGGTTGCGCCCGACCTGCCCGTCCCGGAGCTGGTGGACCTCTTCAACCGGACGGGGCACCACGGATTCCCCGTGGTGGACGAGCGTGGTCGTCTGCGCGGCATGGTGACCCTGAAGGACCTGGAGTTCGCCCGGGTGCGGCGCAGGCCCCTCTCCGCCGAGGCCACCGTGCGCGACCTGGCCACGACCGATCCCGGCTACGTCTGCCCCGAGGACAGCCTGGCCATGGCGCTGAGGTCCATGGGTCGCCTGGGCGTGGGCCGTCTTCCGGTGGTGGATTCGGGCGCCTCGCGCCGACTGGTCGGCATCTTGCGCCGCGCCGACATCATCGCAGCCTACAGCCGGGAGGTGTCGGATGGGGAGGCCAGCGATCCCGTGGACTCGTTGAAGGTCCGGACCACCTTCGAGGCCGAGTTCCTGGAGATCGTCCTCCCCGCGGGCACCCCGTGGGACGGCCAGTGTGTCCGCACCATGCCGATCCCGGAACAAGCCGTGCTGGTGGCCATCCGGCGTGGAGAGGAGACGCTGATCCCCCGCGGCGGCACCGTGCTGCGCGCGGGGGACGTGGTGGTGGCCTTCAGCCGGCCCGAGACCCGCACCGACCTGCGCCGGGTACTGGCGGCCACCCAGCCGGTGGGGTCCTCCGAGGGCGGCTGAAGGAGCCTTCAGGAGCCTTCAGAAGCCTTCAATCTTGATGTCCCAGACGGGCGCACCTTCGTGGTTGCGCACGGTCATCACGTGGTCGCCCTTGCGGCCCCACACCACCATCAGCGCGTCCTTGCCGCCGATCTGGACTCGAGACCCCCGGACCTCGACCTCGTCGCCCGGCTGGACCTTCCAGTCGTCCCGGTAGTTCTGGGTGAACCAGGCCGGGCCGATGTGCAGGTCGAGCCGTTCCTGGTCGGTCGTCTCGATCAGCACCCCGAACCCCGCGGCCATTCCGGGAAGGGGACGGAGATCCCGGTCCAGCGAGACGACCGTGCCCCGGACGACCTGCAGGGTCTTGGGGTTGAACAACTTGTTGTAGTCCGAGTCGCGCTGCCATCCATCCAGCGGGACGTTGCCGGCCAGGGCGGCGCTGGCGACCAGGAGGGTCAGGGTCAGGGCCAGGCAGAATCTTCTCATGGGTTCGTCTCCCTTCCAGGGTTCAGAGTTTTTCGGAACGGTACTGGATCAGGCGCCATCGCTGGCCGCCGGTGAAGATGAAGGTGCTGCGCCACTTTTCGTTGGGGGGATGCTCGTGGACTTCGACGATTCCCAGCCCATCTTCCTCGACCCGGATGGACAGGAACTCGTAGCGGATGGACATCCCGGCCCAGGTCTCGGAGATCAGTCGGTGCATGCCCTGGTAGTCTCGGTACTTGCCACCGTCCATGCCCATCACGTAGGGGTGCAGGACGGCTTCGGCAAACTGCTTGCCTTGGGCCTGGTCATAGCGGGACCCGAAGGTCTCGACGATCTGACGGAGCTGGTCGGGGTTTGGCTGGTTCCGGGCCAGGGCAGCCGGATGTTGGCTGAAGAGAACAACCATCGTCATCGCCAGGCCTGCCAGCATGTTCGGCCAGGACCGTTTCCTCGGATTCCCTCTCATGTCGGCCCCCTCCTTGTCGGCGTGTCTCGATCGGAAGCCGGATGCCTGGATGCAGCAGGTCCCGCTCCTGACGACTCTTTCCTGGGGGACCCTGGGCTTCCTCTTCCGGATCCGACGCCACGAGCGCCCGGCTCGAGCTTGTCCTCTCGTCGAGGACCACCGACCGGGGGCACCCGGCTCGGGAGGCCAGCCGCCACCCGGGGACGAAGACGGCCGGGCCGCATGAGGCGGAGAAGACGGACTGTTCTCGTAGGGAGTGTCACGGTGAAGAACCAGACGAATGTGTGGGACCTGTCCAAGATCACCCGGCTGCCCTTCCGGGGCGTGCTTTTCGCGCTCGTCCTCCTGGCCGGTTTGCTGGGAGCGCAACCGGAGGCGGGCGCCGAGACCGCGAAGCAGGAGGGGGGCCTGGGCCAGGAGACCCCCGCCAGGGTCCGGCCGGACCGAGGGGCGGGATACCGTCCCGACGTGGCGGCTCATCGCGGCTTCTGTGGCTACCTGCCCGAGCACACCCTGGAGGGCATGGCCTTTGCCTATGCCGCCGGGGCTGACTACATCGAGCAGGACGTGGTCATGACCCGGGACGGGGTGCTGGTGGTCCTGCATGACCACACCCTGGAGACCACCACGGACGTCGCCCGGGTCTTCCCTGGACGGCACCGTCCCGATGGGAGCTACTACGCGATCGACTTCAGTTTCGACGAGATCCGAAGCCTGCGCGTCACCGAGCGCTTCAACCCCGCGACGGGTCAGGCGGTCTTCCCGGGGCGCTTCCCGGTGGACTCCGCGATCGACTTCCGGGTTCCCACTCTGCGCGAGTCCCTGGAGCTCATCCAGGGCCTGAACAGGTCCACCGGGCAGTACCGGATGCCCTACGTCGAGGTCAAGGAACCCGCCTTCTTCGAGCGGGAGGGCAAGCCGATCATGCAGGCCACCATCGACATGCTGACCGAGCACGGCTGGAACAGCCCGGAGTCCGGGGCCATCCTGCAGTGCTTCGACTTCGAGGCGACCCGAGGGGCCCGGGACAAGGGCTGGAAGGGGGAGCTGTGCATGCTGGTCAGCCTGGACGGGCAGCGCCTGACCGACGACCGGGCCCGACAGGAGTGGATGCTCTCGCCGGAAGGCATCCGGGAGGTCAGCCGCTTCGCCACGATCTATGCGCCCTGGTTCTCATTGATGGCCGAACCCCTCGAGGGCGGCCGCGGCTACCGGATCAACGACCTCTGTCGCCAGGCCCGGCGCAGCGGGATGAAGGTCCATTCCTGGACCCATCGCCGCGACGCTCCCTTGAAGGGCTTCGCCGACTCGCGACAGGTGCTGGACGCGGCCTTCAAGGAGTTGAAGCTGGACGGGCTCTTCTCGGACTTCCCAGGCGACGTGGTGGACTACCTCCGGCAGGAGGGGTTGCGAGAGCCCTCCGGACCCTGATTTCATTGCAGGAAGCGGGAGGCCAACCGCCCGCCCGCACGCTCCTCGGTGTGCGGAACGGGAATCCCTCGGGCCAGCATCTTGAACAGGAACGGATAGACGATCGAGGCCACCACGGCCAGCAGGATCACCGTGGTGTTGAAGACCTTGTCGATCAGCCCCAGGCGCAGACCCATGTCTCCCAGGACGACCAGCAGGGTCAGGGGGGCCGAGAGCAACAGGGATCCGGCCAGCGCCTCGCGCGGGCTCGAGCCGGGTCCGCGGAAGAGGTACAGGGCCAGGAAGCGAACGGCCAGCAGGGCCACCAGCAGCTCGAGGAAGGCCACCAGGTCGGACTGTAGCGCCAATTCCAGGTGGAAGTCCAGGCCCACGGTGATGAAGAAGAACGGCACGAAGAAGCCGTTGCCCAGGCTCAGGAACTTCAACTCCAGGGGGCCCTTGGCGCGGAACACGAAGCTGAACAGGGCTCCTGCCATGAAGGCTCCCAGGATCGGGTCGATTCCGAAGCGCGCGGTCACCGCGACCAGCACGAACATCAGGGCCAGTCCGGCCCTCACCCCGATCTCGGAGGGATCGTGGGTCTCGGTCATCCGAGAGAAGGCCTCCGCCTTCCACCAGACGGCGATCCGCAGGACGAAGAGCAGGGCCCAGGCCAGCGCGAAGACCAGGAGGAGCTTGCCGATCTTGTCCAGGAAGAGGAGGTTGAGCCCTCCGGCCCGGCACCAGGCGGCAACGCCCGTGGCCAGGACGATGCACAGGAACTCGCCCAGGGATCCCACCAGCAGCACCTGCTGACCGAAGAGCGTGCGCGAGTGTCGGGTCTCCTGAAGCAGCATCAGGGGCAGCCCGATCGAGATGGCTGACAGGATCATCCCGACGAACCACGGCATCCCCAGCAGTCCGGCCAGGATGAACGAGAAGGCGAAGACGGCCAGGACCTTCAGGCCCATCCGGCCCAGCTTGCGCCGGCCCACCTTCTCGACCAGCGAGAAGTCCAGCTCCATTCCGGCCATCAGCATCAGCAGGAAGAAGCCCAAGAGCCCGATCAAACGCGCGAAGTCCGTCAGGACCACCCAGCCCAGCAGGTGGGGCCCGACCAGCATTCCGAAGAGGATCTCGCCCACGGCTGCGGGCAGCCGGAGCGGGCGCGAGACCAGGGGCACCGCGAAGGCCCCCGTGGCCATGATCAAGAGCGAGCGGGCCGTCTCGGCCGTGAAGAGGGCGGCCTCACCCTCCACCTTGTTCCTCCTCGCCGAAGGGGAGGACCAGGACCGAGCAGGGGGCCCGCATCAGGAGATGGCGCGAGATGTCCGGTCGGGCGGCGTGGAAGGGCCTGCGTTTCCGATGGGCCAGGACCAGCAGGTCGAATCTTCCCGCCTGGTCCAGGATCTGGTGGATCGGGTTGCCTTCCAGCAATTCGGAATCGACCTGCACCGAATACAGCGCTCCCATTCCGACGGCCTGCTGCAGGGCCTGCTGGATCTCCCGGCCCCGCTCCTCGCCCACGACCAGGGCGGGCGGAGTGGCGGCACAGGCCGTCAGGTTCGCCGAGAAGACCCTGGCCACGTCCAGGGCCATCTCCACGGCCCGGGCGGCTCCGGGGCCGGGCGAGACGGTCACCAGGATCCTGCGGTAGGGATAGGTGCCCCGGGCGATCAGGCAGGGTTGGCGGGCCTGGTCCAGGGCCTCCATGGTTGCCTGGCCTCCGATGCCCATGCGCTCCCAGAGACCCACCGGCGGAGCCGGCAGGACCAGGCATCCGCAGTCGTTCTCGCGCAGCAGTCGCCCGAGCGGCTCGCGTTTGTGTTCGTCACCCCAGTCGAACATCGTGCAGGGGAGTTCGGCCGATTCGCACAGCTCGAGCAGAGTGTTGGCGTCCTGCTCCGGGGTCAACAGGACCTTCAGGCCCAGGGCCTTGGTGGTCCGGGCCAGATAGAAGGCCTCGTGGACGGAATGGCCTTCCTGGTGTCCCCCCGGATTGGCTACCAGGACCCTCGAGCCGTATTGCAGCGGGAACTCGGAGGTTCCGGTGCGGAAGTAGTCCGCGATGGCGGGCAGGATGGCCGGCTCACCGATCAGCAGCAGGCCATCCCCGGCACGGATCTTCGTGTCGCCGTGGGGAACCACCAGCTCGGACTTCCGGTAGATGGCTCCCACCAGCCAGGATTGCGGGTGCAGTTCCTCCAGCCTCTTGCCGACCGCCGGCGAGTGGGGCAGGACCTTGACCTCCAGGATCTCGCCCTTGCCCAGGCCGACGTCCGAGGTGGTGCGCATGCCCCGCTCCACCCGCGACTGCAGGACCGAGGTGATCGCGTTGGGCCGGCTGATCACTTCGACGCCGATCTCCTCGAAGCGAGGGATCCAGGAGCGCAGGACCGCCGTGGCCGTGACCCGGGGCACCCGGAAGACCTGGCTGGCCAGGCGGCAGAACTCGAGGTTGGCCTCGTCCCAGCCCATGACCGACAGAGCTGAATAGGCCGATTCGATGCCGGCGTGCTTCAGGACCAGGGCGCTGGTGGCATCCCCGTCGACGCAGGTGATGTCCGAGGGGGCTCCTTCGGCCTTGAGGATCTCCAGCTTGGCCGGGTTCTTGTCCAGGAGGACCACGTCCCAGTTCGGCTGAAGCCGGACGGCGAGTTCGCGACCGGTCTGCCCCGCGCCGGCGATGAGGATGCGTGGTTTCACGAGGCCCAGCTTCCCCGTGGGGTGGTTCTCTCCCTGTCGCCCTCCGGGGTCCCGCCCTGGACCAGGTCCTCAGGACGCCGGACCGGACTCGCCTCCGAGACCGAAAAGTCGCTCTTCCAGGGTCATCCCCAGCAGCGCGTCGACGCCGGAGTGGGCGCCCCAGTCCATGAAGGCGCGGTTGCAGGGGGCCCCTGTGTTCACGTGGTCGGCGAGGTTGACCAGGCGCTCGTCGGCCAGACCCCGCGCGGCCAGCTCCAGCAGGTTGCAGGCCAGGGTCGTGGTGCGCCGACGGGCGACTGACAGGAGGGCTTCCGGGGGGGCGGGCGCGGCGCCGCGTCGGGCGCGCGCCAGCAGGGCTCCTGCCAGCAGATCATCGCCCGAGGGGGTCAGGCCCGGTCCCAGGCCCAGCAGGGATTCCGGTTGCAGCGGAACGGCCTGGTCGAGCAGGTGTGCCAGGGCGCTGACCCGGCCCGAGCGGCGGGCTTCCTCCAACAGGGCCCGAGCTCGTCTGCGACGCTCGTCGGGGGTGGACCGGGTCCGGGGAGGGGGGGAGGGTTCCCAGGGCTGCCCGGAGGGTAGAACAATCCGGTGTTCGCCCAAGCGGAGCATCCCACGTTCCAGACAGACCGGTTCTTGGGCGTCAAGCCCCTCCAGGCGAGCCTCCAGGTTCACCGTCAGGGGCCCCCGCCAGTGTTCCCAGGAGAGGAAGACCAGCCGTGCGCTTTCGATCTGAAGGAAGATACCTCGGGATGTCGTACCCATGATGCGCGCGCCCTTCCCGGTCGAGAGACTCTCCAGGGCGGCCCCTCCCAGGGATCTTGCGTGGACGACCCTGCTTTTCATGCGGATCTTCTGGCTCCGAGGCGGGATTGTTCGAAAGAGGCTGGAACTGACCAGCTCAACCATCATGACAGGAGTGGCCCGATGAGAGA
>Ga0334890_1001700_pt1 | contig 28021 bp, 26 predicted proteins | sample GraSluR1_MG_3_FD_207220 | JGI IMG/M metagenome (GOLD analysis project Ga0334890, IMG submission 207220) | Sludge microbial communities from methane-producing bioreactor in Wageningen University, Netherlands - Granular Sludge_31_08-R1 | ecosystem: Engineered > Bioreactor > Anaerobic >... | reverse complement strand
CTTTTGCCTTGAATTCCGCTGAAAAGTTCCGACGCGCTCCCATGGTTTAGAGCTTAACCTCCCCCCGTTTTTTTGTCTTAATTTCGGGGTCCATTATACCGGACTGGGCCTGGAACTCTGCAAGCTGTACAGCCAGGAGGCAAAGGTGCTCTCGACCTACAGGAATTCTCTTCCTCCCGTACCCGTTGAGAATGCCTTTTATCTCGATTTGGCAAAAGTTCCCGATATACGGACATTTGCCGAGTTGTTGAAAGAAAGAGGAGAAAAGTTCTCGGTAGTTCTTTTTATTGCCGGACATACGCCAAGCATGGATGACAATGAGGAACAGTGCAGGTTCGGAGGCCCACTTTCATCCGATGTCCTTCATCACTACCTTCAAATCAACTGTTTTTCCCAGTTGATTCTTTTTGAAGCTCTGTCCATGAGTTCCTGTCTGAGCGAGATGTGCAAGGTCGTTTTTTTCTCCAGCCTGGCCGGGAGCATTGAGCTGCGGGGGAAAATGCCGCATCATGTCCGGGGGGGCAATCTGGCGTATCGAATTTCAAAAGGCGCTTTAAATGTCGCTGTTAAAAATATAGCGTACGATCTTGAAGGGTCAGGGAAAATCGTCGTCGCGATCCATCCCGGATGGGTGAAAACGCGATCCGGCGGGGATGACGCCGACCTGGAAGTTGAATATTCTTCGAGAAAGATTTATGATCTGGTGGTAGGTTTAAAGCCGAAAGATCATGGAAAATTTTTAATTTATAATGGAGATGAACTTCGATGGTAAGTCCTGTTTCCGATGTCCACACCACGATTGTCGATATAGGAGCACGGTACGGCCTTCATCCTAGCTGGAAAAACTATAGGAGTCCCGCAGTCTATCATTTGGTTGAAGCTGATCCTGAAGAGTGCGGCAGATTGAAAAAAAGATATGAAAAATTTACGAATGTCCATGTCCATAATATAGCCATTCTGGATAGAACAGGTACAACAAAGCTTTTGATCCTGTCCAATCCGGCAATGAGCGGAACCAGTCTGCGCCGTGACATATCTCCGCTTTATTGGAAGGAGAGAGGGTCCCAGACAAATATTGTACAAGAACGGGAAATCGAATGTATTGACCTCAATTCGTTCCGGTCTTCAATAGGCTCCCGTATCGACTTTTTAAAGCTTGATACAGAAGGGACCGAGTTTGATGTCCTGAAAAATTATGCGCATCTCGACGAACTCCTCGGGGTCCGGTCAGAAGTGTGTTTCGACCGCTTGTTCGACGGCGTCAGGCTGGACACCTTTTCGTCGATCCACTCTTTGATGCTCGACGCCGGTTTTGTACTGTTGAACATGGATTACAACGGGAAAGGCGACTATTTTTCGAGGATGATCAGCTCAAACGGAAGATACGGCATCCTGTTGAGTTCAGATGCGGTGTGGATAAAAAAGCCCCTTTCTGTTCTTGATACGGAAGATGCCGTGAAAATACTGAAGATGGTGCTTTTTTTGTTCCGAAATCATGCTCCGGATCTTGCTCTGTGGATGTTGGAGAAAGGCAGGGAGTCCATCGTTTCCGCCGAAGAAAGCAGCTTGAAGGAGTATGCGAAATATTGCACTGTTACGCACTTTTATACTATAAAATGGGAACCCTCGCAGAATGTCCAGGAACATAAGGCTTTTTTCGAGTCCGTGTTTCAGGATGAATATCCTGAAATGAATAAATTCAACGAATCCCTCACGTATAATCCGGTTGAGGATATAGTGTAAAGCGGCTTTTATCATGGCACCAATAAATGGCGGCGCTGTTTTTTTGGATAGAGACGGCGTTTTGATCGAAGATCTGGGGTTAGTGACGCAATTGGAACAAGTTCGTCTTTTTGAAGACGTGCCGTCTGCTTTGCGCCTGCTGAAAGGACACGGATTCTTGCTCGTGGTTGTGACCAATCAGACTGTAATATCGCGCGGCCTTCTCGACGAGGCTGGCGTAGCTTCAATGAATGAAGAGATTCGGAGGAGAATCGTAATCAGGGGAGGCCCGACCATTGACTCTTTCTACGTTTGTCCTCATCATCCCAATGCCTCTTTGAGCAGGTATCGGATGTGCTGCGATTGCCGGAAACCCGAAGCGGGCATGTTGTTTCGGGCTGCCCGGGAATGGGGGATTATGCTGGAAAAAAGTTTTCTTGTGGGGGACCGCATGAGCGATATCGTTGCCGGATCGCGGGCCGGCTGCACAACGATTCTTCTGCAGACGGGGGCCCATCTGGCGCCTCCGATCGAGACGAAGAGGCCGGTAGATCTCTCGATCCGCCCGGATTATTCCTGTCGTACCCTGACGGAAGCTGCACAGTGGATTCTTGAAAGATCATGAAAGCGATGGTTCTCTGTGCCGGTTACGGTACCCGCCTCGGAAATCTTACGGATGCAACTCCAAAAGCTATGCTCTTGATCGAGGGCAAGCCGATCCTTGAATATATTCTTTCGAATTTGTCGTTTTATGGCTTCAGAGAAATTGTAATTAATCTGCACTTCATGCCGGAGCTTATCCGGAGCTATTTCCGGGACGGTTCCGACTGGGGGATCGAGCTGCAGTACTCGTACGAACCCGTGTTGCTTGGAACGGCAGGAGCCATTAAAAAAATGGAATCATTCCTGGCGCAAGATGAAACGTTTCTTCTACATTATGGAGACATAATTACGGATCAAAACTTTTCCGAAATGATGTCGTTCCATGATAAGAAAAAGGCGATTGGCACTCTTCTTCTTCATAAAAGATTGAAATCGAACAGTATCGTTGAAATGGACGAAACAGGGAAAATAGCGCTTTTTTTAGAAAGGCCGCAATCCGACAACCACCCTGCTCGCCAACGCTCTTGGGTCAACTCGGGTGTTTCGATATTCGACAGGGAGATATTTCGCTGTATTCCGAGCGAGAGTTTCTGCGATCTCCCGCGGGATATCTTCCCCGGGATCATCGAGACGGGGAGACTGTTCGGGTATCCTCTTTCTTCCTATCGTTGTGCGGTGGATTCGCCTGAACGGTACAAAGAAGCGCAAAGAGCAATATCCGCTGGAGAATGTCGTATCCCGGATGTCCGGACGAAAGAGTCCACCTTGGAGTATTGACTCTTATGCTGCGTGTAAACGACTAAAAATCAACTAGATCCTTTGTTTCCAATGACATCCGTAATAGACGCCTTTATGTGATCTAAGGAGCTCTTACAATGAAAAAAATGATAAAATATTTGCTTCGAAAAGCTGGTTATCGAGTTGTCCGTTTGAATAGCGAACCGGATCCGGGGATAATCGATCTGCAGGAAGTTACCGCCGACCCTGTGGAGGCGGTTTATAGAGCCGGCAGCTCACAGACCTCGGAGAAGAACAGTTGGGTTGTGATTCGCGTTCCAATGAGGTTGCTCAGAAGCTACCTCATGTCTTTCGGAGAAGAAAGCCCACATCCCGACCCGTTTGTCGACACGGTTTCATATTGCCTGAGTTCGCGTTCCGGAGAGGCTGAATTTGAAGGATCGCCTCTGGAGGAATATTTCAAAGAGTGGCAGCCTAAAAATGCCGCAGAGCTCCTGGGTATCAGCATGGACAAGAAGGTAAATCCGATACTGCTCTCGGTGCCCCCGTACGGGCTTGTCTATCCGTGGGATTCCGACTCTCCCTTTGATCGGGCTCATGAAACGCGGCCGGAAAACGGCGGGTGGCAGCATTGCGGGCCGGTTTCTAAAGAAAAGGGCGCTCAGGAATTCGAACGGTACGCAGCGACGGCGCATTCTATTGAAAAAAACGGTTATACCAGAGATCCGCGGCGCCTTGACGGGGACATCGCAGGACTGTTCCTTTTTCGGGACGGCGAATTCAGGGTCAGCGTATGCGACGGCGTGCATCGCTTCGCTGTCTTAAGAGCGCTGCACTACAGGGATGTGCCGGTATGCCTGAGAAGATGGCCCATGATTGTCCGGAGGGCTGACTTTCGTTCATGGCCGAATGTTGCGAACGGCTTGTTCGATCCCGGCCTGGCCTTGAACATATTCGACCGTGTTTTTGATGCCGAGCAGCCGATCGAATACTCAAAAAGTATAAAGAAATAAGGAGATAATTGCTGATGAATAATACTATAATGTCTTTATTCAAGAAAAGTGTTCGGGCTCTCCGGAACGGTGTCTTTTTGAAAAAAACGTATCATTATCTTTTTAGAAGACAAAAAAAGCTAGATGGCGACTGGTACTATGGTGAAAGCGCGGAACAATACGAGACGATACGACTGCAGCAGTACTGGTGGCATGAAGAAAACAGAATATTGGAGGATTTCTTGTCCGTCCTTCCCGATGGTTGCCGTGTTTTAGATGCGCCGGTCGGTACCGCGAGATTTCTGCCCCTGTACAAGAAGAAGCGGATACGCATGGCAGGTGTGGATGTTTCGAACGATATGCTGGAGCAAGCTAAACGACTTCGGGGAGAGCTTATGGAAGGATCGACATTGGAGATCGCGGATGTACGAAAACTTCCGTATTCAGACAATGAATTCGATGCCGTTGTCTGCTTCAGGCTTCTTGAATCCCACCTTGCTTTGAAAGACGTGCGGAAAGCAATAAAGGAATTTTGCAGGGTTTCGAAGGAATACCTCATTCTGGAATTGGGAGCTATTCCTCAGGATAAAGACGATTCGGAACTTCTCCTGGAGCGATTGAAGGAGGATGAACCGATAGAAAGCAGGCTCTCCGCATCGGAAAGAGAACGCTTTTTAAAGACGTTCGGATTGACGATTTTGAAATCGGACCTGGCGCGCCAGCAGGACGGTACGCCGCACATGGCGGTCTATTTATGTAAAAAGTAGCGCTTATTTATAAAGAAAGCTGATAAGACAGGGATTATACTGTATTCAGGAGATGATTTTGTGCGTCGTCCTTTAAAGGTGCACTGCAAAGAAGTTGTATTGGGTGGATGGCCTGTTATTCGATGGAAGGCAGGAATCCTTGCTGAAAGAATCCACATTCAATTGGAAAAATGGATTGATTCGACCAGTCTTTGTTTTTTTGAGAGGGAGTGGCGAAAGAGAATATATTCTCCGACAGAGATCGTGTTCCTCGAGGGCCTATTTTTTATAGTCGATTGGGGACATGGCAGGATACTATACAGTAATGAGTTTAATGAAAACATTGATGTGTGGAAAACTTTGTCAAGTAAACTAGCAGGGCCTCATTCAATAGCAACTGATGGCAGGTATTATATTACAGAGGATACAGGACGACATCGTCTCTTTGTTTTTAAAAAAACGCTGAACGAATCTTTTTGTCAAGTACAAATTATTCCGAATATTGGATGCAGGCCGCATCGCGTTGTATATTCAAAAAAAACAGAAAGGTTCTATGTGCTGGCGTCCGAATCACAGGAGATGTTTGTGTTGGGTGTTTCGCATAAAGGGCCTATGGCTATTGAAAACATACAGTCTCTCTCTTTTTTGGAAAATGCGTATACGCGCTCTTTTTGTATCATCGATGATGCCATGTACTTTGTATCCGGACCTGGAAAAATTATTGTGACGAGTTTTGAAAACAACAATTATGATGTGTTGGCGGAATTCGCTTTACCCGAAGCAATGTGGTCGATGAATGATATTCAGAAAATAGGAGACTATTATTATGTTTCATACACTTTGCCTTCTTCAGGCGAAGGCAATATAATTCGAACACGTAACTTATCGAAGATACGAGAAGGAGAATATGAAGATTTAACTTCGTTGCTTGGGTTCAAAGGAGTTCCTTATCATGTCTCACTGATCGACGGCAGGCTGTATATTGCTGAACTGGCCATCTATACCTCTATTGTCAGTTGTGAGCTGACTCCTCACGGAGAGATTAGGGACGTGAAAAAACATTTTGACTATGGACCAGCTATCGCATCCTCCAAGAAAAGAAAAAAACTGTATCCTATATAGTAACTGCTTCAATGTGTACTAAGAGGTTGATTTTGATTTGAATCGCTTATTCAATACAGATTGGAGAAGATTATAATGAAGACCTTTTTAGAAGAATACTTCGGATCAATTAGATCATGTTTTGATAAAATTCCACACGAGAATGTAGAAGGAATACTTCATGTCTTACTGGAAGCTTATACAAGGCAAGCTACTGTCTTCATCGCCGGAAATGGAGGAAGTGCGTCCACCGCATCGCACTTTGCATGCGACCTTGCGAAAACAACCCTGGGACCCGAGCCGATGAAAAAGCAGAAGCGATTTAAAACAGTTTCGCTTGCGGACAATATCGCCCTGCTCACCGCCTGGGCCAATGACGAAGGGTATGAACATGTTTTCTCGGAACAGCTCAAAAATCTTGCCCGGAAAGGGGATGTATTGGTCGTGATCTCCGCCAGCGGCAATTCACCCAATATTATAAAGGCTTTAGAGACGGCACGAACTCTTGGGCTGCATACTATAGGTCTGCTCGGTTTCGGCGGAGGGAAAGCGGCAGGACTTGTTGATGAAAGCATCGTGATCGAGAGCCACGATTACGGGCATGTCGAGGGTGTCCATTCTGTCATCGGGCATATGATGACGAGCCGGCTCCGAAAACTGATTCTAGAATTGAACGATGTATCCGATGGGGAATAGTCTGCTGTAAGGAACTTGTATGAGATTCTGGTTGTTAGCAAGATCTTGACGAGATTGCTTGACACCACCTCAGATCCGGAGAATCTCTGTCGTATTCCTTCCTTTGAGCCGACTAGCGCGGGCGCTCCTCTTTTTTCATGGGTTCGTTTGGATTCAAGAAAGGCTGAGAATCATGAGACCGTTGAAGACGCACTATGCTGAAATTCGCGATGGTGGATGGACGGCAGTTAAGAGAAAGATACATACTGTGTATAAATTGGCATTGGTTTTAGCTCCCTGGACGTTTTTTACCGTCCTTGCCGTTCGCTGTCTCAAGCCGTGGGGAGTTGTGCGCTTCGGTCCGCTGAACGGGAGGCATATCGGTCACTTCGTTGCCGACGCCGGTCAGCAGTTTGCGATGAAGTCAAAGGATCATGACAAAAAAATGCTTGATTTCTACTGGATGATTCAACCGGTATGCAATGAATTCTGGGAGAAGATGGTGCGGCGTAACTTCCCCGTCTGTTCCTGGGTGCGCTCATTGGACTCTTTGAATCGTATGCTTCCCGGCGGAAAAGCGCATCATCGTCCAGCAAGTGCGACTGTGGATTCCCGTGATATTGACGGCTTGTTTGAACATTTCGACTCAGGCATGCCGTTTCTTCCCGTAGAGGATGAGGAGGCAAAATCGTGGTTGCGAGCGCAAGGGTGGCGAGATGGAGAGCCTTTTGCGTGTCTCTTGGTGCGTGATAACGCCTATTATATGAATACCGAGCATTTGCGCCCCGAACAGTCTTTTCACGACTACAGGGATACTTGTATTTCAAATTATGTTCCTGCTGCGGAATGGTTGGCCGACCAGGGAGTTTGGGTTTTGAGAATGGGTAAAATAATGGCCGAGCCGATTCCGAGCGAACACCCGAAGATAATCGATTATGCTTTCCACCCGGAGAGGAGCGATTTTCTCGACATTTGGCTCTTTGCTCGCTGCAATCTTTGTATTTCGACCGGAACCGGTTCCGATGCGGTGAGTTCGGTCTATCGCCGGCCGCTCTTATTTTTAAATTTTATCCCGATGACTCATTTGGTGTCCTGGTGCAACGCGCTTCATGCCGGGAAAAAACTGCTATGGAAGAAAAACGGAGTGTTCCTAAAGTGGAAAGAGTATCTAGAGAACGGATATAACGACGGAATATCAGACTACGAAAATGCCGGAATTCGAATCGTGGATCTTACTCCAGAAGAAATTCTGACAATAGTGCAGGAGATGTGGCTGAGAATGCACAAGAAGTGGGCCGAATCGGAAGAAGACAGAAAATACCAGGAACAGTTTTGGAGCATTCTGAAGAGACACCCTGTTTTTCAAAGGCTTCACGGTTGGATTCACCCTGAAGCACGGGTTGCCTCAACTTGGCTTCGTCTCATGGGCGAAAGGTTTCTGGAATGATTTGTTTGAGGAGTGCGCCAAGGTCCATCCAGCTTTTTTTTTGCTCGCATTTTTTCACCGGTCTGAAAACCGCTTTGACAGAACGCATTTCGAGTAATAAAATTACTCGAAATGCGTTCTGTTCTGTGCGATGTCAACCTTTTCTTGTAAACGATTATGGACCGATGCAGACTGCTTTCGTATAGTAAAGAAGTAAAAAAAACGAAAGAAGAAGGGGCGTGTTCCACTCTGAAAACCGTTATTCTCGCCGGAGGTCTCGGCACGCGATTGAGCGAAGAGACTGTGATAAAACCAAAGCCGATGGTCGACATCGGAGGATCCCCAATTTTGTGGCATATTATGAAACTTTACTCATCTTTCGGTTTCAACGATTTCATAATCTGCCTGGGCTACAAAGGATATGTCATCAAGGAGTACTTCGTGAACTACTGCATGCACATGTCCGATATCACCGTCAACCTCTGCAGAAACGACATCGAGTTCCACACGAACGCGGCGGAGCCCTGGAAAGTGACGCTAGTCGACACTGGCGAGAAGACGATGACCGGCGGGCGCGTCAAACGCGTCCGCGAGTATGTCGGCGATGAACCCTTTTTTCTTACCTACGGGGATGGCGTCGCCGACGTCGACATCTCCGCCCTGGCCGATTTCCACAAAAAGCATGGAAAGCATGCCACCGTCACCGCCGTTCAGGCTCCAGGCAGATTCGGTTCTCTCGACCTGAGAAACGGAGGCAGCGTGCAGGCGTTCATGGAAAAACCGAAGGGAGACGGCACATGGATCAACGGGGGGTTCTTCGTGATGGAGCCTGCCGTTTTCGACTATATTGCGGGCGATTCGACGATACTCGAAAGGGATCCTATGGAAAAACTCGCGGCCGACGATCAGTTGATGGCGTACAAGCATACGGGTTTTTGGCAGCCCATGGACACTCTCCGGGAAAAAGTGCAGCTTGAAACGCTCTGGTCGTCGGGGAAAGCGCCGTGGAAGCTCTGGAAATGAGCGCTTCGCTCAGGCATGCCTGAACCGGTGAGAAGAACGACGCCGAAAACGAAGCTGAAAAGATTGAAAGGAGACGCCGAATGCGGATACTGATCACAGGAAACATGGGGTACGTCGGTCCCGTCGTGGCAAAACGACTGAGGGAGACGCACAGGGACGCCGAGATATACGGATTCGACACGGCCTACTTCGGCGATCTGCTGACGGGCGTTTATTTCCCGGATCGCTTTCTTGACAGGCAGATCTTCGGCGATCTCCGGGAAATCCGGCGGAAAGAGCTGGAGGGGATCGATGCGGTGGTCCACCTGGCGTCGCTGTCGAACGACCCGATGGGGAACAAGTACGAGGCGCAGACGATGGATATCAACGTCAGGGCCGGAGAACGGTTTGCAGCACTCGCACGGGAGGAGGGCGTCCGCTCGTTCGTCTTCGCGTCGAGCTGCAGCGTCTACGGTACCGCCGAGGATGCCGCGCCCAAGAACGAGTCCTCCGCGACGAACCCTCTGACGGCGTACGCCCGCTCCAAAGTCGAAATGGAGAAGATCCTCGCCTCCCTGAGCGCTCCCGGTTTCCTGACGACGTCGCTTCGCTTCGCGACCGCGTGCGGAGCAAGCCCGCGGTTGAGGCTGGACCTTGTGCTGAACGATTTCGTCGCCAACGCCGTGGCCTCGAAGAAGATCCGCATTCTCAGCGACGGAACGCCCTGGAGGCCGTTGATCAACGTCGAAGATATGGCGAGGGCGATCGACTGGGCGATCCGGCGCGACGCCGGGGCCGGCGGCACGAACCTGGTCGTGAACGCGGGGCGTGACGACTGGAACTTCCAGATCGCGGACCTCGCGCACGCCGTCGCGCGGGTGCTGGGGGACGTCGAGGTGGAGATCAACAAGCATTCCGAGCCGGACAAGCGCTCGTACAGGGTTGACTTTTCACTCTTCGCGAAGCTGGCGGGATCGTTCGCTCCACAGTGCACCCTCGAAAAGACGATAGACGATCTGCGCTCCGTCCTGGGGAATTTCGACTACGGCGGAACGGATTTTCGAAATTCGCGCTACATGCGTCTGCGTGCGCTGGACTACCACAAGGAGAGAGGGAACCTGACGCCCGATCTCTTCTGGGTGTGATGGGGCCGCGGCAGCCCGTTCGCCGCTGAAAGGCTGGAAACCGGCATGGGAAAATCGATGACGATCCGGAGGACCAAAATATCCGGAGTGACCGTGGTCGAGTCCTCTTCGTTCAATGACGCAAGGGGCGCGTTTCTGCGGTGTTTCTGCAAGGAGGAGCTTGCGGGCGTTCTGGGCGGCCGGGAGATCGTGCAGATCAACCATTCTCGCACCAGCAGGGCCGGAGCGGTCCGCGGAATGCACTTCCAGTATCCTCCGCGCGCCGAGATGAAGCTCGTCCGCTGCATACGGGGCAGGGTTCTCGACGTGGCCCTCGATCTCCGCCGTACCTCGCCGACCTTTCTACGCTGGCACGCCGAAGAGCTCTCCCCTGAGTCGGGGCGGATGCTCGTCGTTCCGGAGGGGTGCGCGCACGGCTTCCAGGTGCTGCAGGAGGAGAGCGAACTGCTCTATCTGCACACCGAGTATTATGCTCCAGAAAACGAGGGAGGGGTCCATCCGGAGGATCCGGCGGCCGCGATACGATGGCCGCTTCCGGTCGCGGACCTTTCGGAACGGGACCGGAATCATCCTTTTATACAATCCGACTATGCGGGGGCGATGCCATGAAGTGCAGACACTGCGGAGCGGGGCTGGATGCCGTTTTTGTCGATCTCGGATTCGCGCCGCCTTCGAACGCGTACCTCGACCGGAAAGATCTTTCGTCTCCGGAGCTGTACTACCCATTGAAAATAATGGTGTGCACGGAATGTTGGCTGGTGCAGACGGAGGACTACGCGCAGGCCGACCAGCTCTTCAAGCCGGACTACGCCTATTTTTCGTCCACGTCCCGGCACTGGCTCGACCATGCGGCGCGGTACTCGGAGGCGATCGTTCGGCTTTTGGGGCTGACAGCCGATTCCTTCGTCCTCGAGGTGGCCTCGAACGACGGATATCTTCTGAAGAATTTCGTGGCGCGGGGCATTCCGTGCCTCGGCATCGAGCCGACAACCGGTACTGCCGCGGCGGCGGAGCAGCTTGGAATTCCCGTGATCCGGGAGTTTTTCGGCGCCGCGCTCGCCGAACGGATGAGGGCGGAAGGCAGATGCGCCGACCTCATGATCGGCAACAACGTCCTCGCCCATGTTCCCGACATCAACGACTTCGTCAGCGGCTTCAAGATCGCGCTGAAGCCGGGCGGCACGGTCACCTTCGAATTTCCTCATCTACTGCGCCTGATCGAGGAAGTCCAGTTCGACACGATGTATCATGAGCACTACTCCTATATCTCGCTGGGAGCGGCTCTTCGGATTTTCGATGTGGCCGGGCTCCGGATATTCGATGTCGAGGAGCTGCCGACGCACGGAGGCAGCCTCAGGATATACGTCTGCCACGCGGACGACGTCCGGCCGACGAGCGGCGCCGTGGCCTCGCTCGTTGAGACGGAGAGGGATTTCGGCCTGTTCGATCTGGAGGTGTACCGGCAGTTCCAGGGGAAAGTCGACGTCATCAAGGATAACCTGCTCTCCTTCCTGATCGAAAAGAAACGGGAGGGGCGGAAGGTGGCGGCCTACGGAGCCGCGGCGAAGGGGAACACGATTCTGAACTACGCCGGGGTCAAGCCGGACCTTCTGCCGTACGTCTGCGACGCCGCGCCTTCAAAGCAGGAAAAATTTCTGCCGGGAAGCCATATTCCGATCCTGCACCCCGACGAAATGAAGGTGCGGACTCCCGATATCGTGCTGATCCTCCCGTGGAACATCGCCGGAGAGATCACCGGGCAGCACCGCTACGTCAGGGAGTGGGGCGGCGAGTTCGTGGTCGCGGCGCCAGAGCTTCGGAAAGTATAAGGAGATTTGCCATGCGGATTGCAGTGACCGGAGCATCCGGCTTCATAGGGCGGCATGTGATCGCGGAACTTCAGAAGAGTGACGTTGAAATCATCGCTGTCGTGAGGAATAGAGATTATGTCCCTACCGGACGGAACGTCTCCGTTTCGTATGTCGACATATACGACGAGTCGTGCGAGTTCCCGCAGTGCATCGGTTCGCCTGATGCAGTCGTGCATCTGGCGTGGGGAGGGCTGCCGAACTACAGGTCGCTGCATCATTTCGAGGAAGAGCTGCCCCGCCAGTACCGTCTTCTCTCGGAAATGGTGAAGAACGGTCTGAAGTCCCTGGTTGTCGCCGGTACGTGTTTCGAGTACGGCATGAAGAGCGGTCCTCTGCGCGAAGATCTGCCGGCGGAACCTGCCAATCCCTACGGATACGCGAAGAACGCGCTCAGGAGCCAGCTGGAATTCCTGAGGAAGGACGTTCATTTCAATTTCACGTGGGCCCGGCTCTTTTATCTTTTCGGCGAGGGGCAGGCGCCGAACGCACTGTATTCGCAGCTGAAGCGCGCCGTCGAGAACGGAGAGTGCGTCTTCAACATGTCCGGCGGCGAGCAGCTCCGTGATTACCTTCCGGCGGAGAAGGTTGCGGCGTATCTCGCCTCCTTCGCTGTCGGGAGCGCCGATGCGGGATTGATCAACATCGCGTCGGGGAGCCCCGTCTCGGTCCGCGCCCTGGTCGAGGGGTGGATTCGGGAGAATGGATGGGACATCGAGCTGAACCTGGGTTACTATCCGTATCCGGATCACGAGCCCATGGCGTTCTGGGGGGACGTGACGAAGCTCGGCTACTGGAGTACATGATCCTTGAAGACGGTATATGGCATGGTTTCGTTTGTGTTCTCGTACTCTGAAGCAGGTTGACCGATAAAGACAGTATATCCTGCATGATATAAAATGCTATCAATAATCAAAGATTTGCGCCTTCTGCTTTCTTGATACTGTTTCTCTGCTGCAGTTTTATATATCTATGCCGAGTGGTGAAAATGATGAACGAAATCTCCGATAAAAGAATCTCCATTATCGTTCCCACGTATAAGAGGCCTGATAAACTCAAGCGGGCTCTTCTCTATTATTCGCGATTTGATCTTCCCGTTTTTGTCGCGGACGGTTCTCCGGAACCTTATTCTGCAACTCTAGAAGGCAATGTCCGATATTTCCATATTCCTTCAGTGCTGATCTGTGAAAGAATCTATAGGGTGCTCTGCGAGGTAAAGACAGAATACGCATGTTTTTCGGCCGACGATGACTTCGTCCGGCCCCCTTTTCTGGAAAAGGCTGCCGCTCTTCTTGATTCGGAAGCATCGATCTCAACGGTTTTCGGAAGATGTTACACGTTCCAGGAAAGAGACCCGCGAGACTGGAACTTCAGAGAGCCGTATGCAAAAGCCATAGAAGATGGAAATCCTACGGAAAGGCTTAGAAGCTTTTTTAGCATGTATTTCTCCCTTTTTTATACTCCTGCGCGAACTCGAGTAATGAGAGAAATTTTCCGTGAGATGGCCCATTTCCCCACACATTATATGAATATAGTGGAGACCATGCACGATGCCAGAATTGTGATCGAAGGCACTGTGGCGTACCTGGATGAGTTTTCCAATGCCCGGGAAGGAGCGAAAGAGTTTACTGCTGAAAGGCTGGAGATGACCGGACCGCACGATATCCTGAGAAAAGATCCTCTTCTGGAGAACGAATTGGATGATATTTTGAAGAAATGGCTTCCACAGTGGAAGTACGGTATGTTTCGAAGCCTGATCCTTGATTCGTGGACACAGTGGGACACACGGCGCTTTAAGCCCTGGATACGCCTTGTCGTAAAGATTAAGCTAGCGGTGTCCTCTCTTCTGGGAGCACCTTTGAAAAAAAGAATCAAGAAGCGGCTTCCGTTCCTTGCCGCCACTCCGGATTTTGATATGAGTACATGCAAAGACAGAGAGGCATTGCTCGAAATTCAGAGATTGGTGCTTTCGACAGCGGACTGAATGTCTTTAGTTTTTTTATACGTTCTGTCCGATGAAATTATACGCTGGTAAAAAAGTTATGCAAAATAAAGGAGAGATTTTTCAAATGAGTACGATACCATCGCGCGATATTCGCGGTTCCAGAATACTCGTTATAGGCGGCGCGGGATTCATCGGATCTCACGTCGTTGACGAGCTGCTTAAGGAGGACGTCGCGGAGATCGCCATCTACGATAATTTCTGTCGAGGTACCGGGGACAATATCGCATCCGCTCTCAAGGATCCTCGAGTAAAGGTGTTCGAGCTTGGGGGCGATATTCTGCAGACCGACATTCTGAACGAGGCCGTCAAGGGGAGGGACTACGTCTTTCACCTCGCCGCTCTCTGGCTGCTTCACTGCCACGATTATCCGCGCAGCGCCTTCCACGTCAACGTCGAAGGGACGTTCAACGTGCTGGAAGCCTGTGTGCGGCACAACGTCAAGAAGCTGATCTACTCCTCATCTGCCTCGGTCTACGGCGACGCCGTCGAGCTGCCGATGACGGAAGACCACCCCTACAACAACAAGACATTCTACGGCGCAACCAAGATCGCCTGCGAGCATATGTGCCGCGCCTACTACAACAGGTACGGGCTCGACTACGTCGGGCTGCGCTACATGAACGTCTACGGCGCCCGGCAGGACTACAAGGGAACCTACATCGCCGTCATCATGAAGATGCTCGACCGGCTGGACCAGGGGCTGCCACCGCAGGTCTACGGCGACGGATCTCAGGCCTACGATTTCATATACGTCAGCGACACGGCCAGGGCCAACGTCTGCGCCATGAAATCCGGCGCCACCGATAAAAACTACAACGTCGGCTCCGGTGTCCAGACGTCCATCCTTGAACTCTCCAGGATGATCCTCAAGGTAGCTGGATCGAACCGGGAGATACAGTACGAACCGGCCGGAAAGACGTTCGTGACCAACCGTATAGGAGATCCGCGTCTCGCGGCCGAAGATATGGGCTTCACCTACACCGTGGCACTTGAAGAAGGCCTGGAGCGCCTTGTTGAGTGGCGCAGGGCTCATATGGAGCTGGTGGAGCAGCGCAGAAAGAAGGCATGACGTTCGTGCCGGACGGTGTTCCCCGGAGCAGTAGATTTTTTCTGAAGGAGTCTTGATCGATGTGCGGAATAGCCGGTATCTTCAACCTTGATGGAAGACCTGTTTCGCCCGTATCTCTTCGAAAGATGACGGATGCCGTCGCGCATCGCGGGCCGGACGGCGAAGGATTCTACATAGACAGCTTCATCGGTCTTGGACACCGCCGATTAGCGGTCATCGATCTCTCTCCGGCCGGACATCAGCCGATGGTCTCGCCATGCGGGAATTTTGCTATCATCTTCAACGGCGAGATCTATAACTTTCAGGAGCTGCGGAAGACACTCGAAGGGGCCGGGCACGCATTCGTCTCCCGCACCGACACGGAAGTCGTCCTTCACGCCTATATGGAGTGGGGGCAGCAGTGCGTGGAACGTTTCAACGGAATGTTTGCCTTCGCCTTATGGGACAGGGGGCATGCTTCTCTGTTCCTTGCCCGCGATCGCTATGGAGTGAAGCCGCTCTACTACACATTCTGGAAAAATGCATTTCTCTTCGGATCGGAACAGAAGGCGCTGCTCGCCGAGGAATCAGTCCCAAAGGAGCTCGATCTTGAAGCGATGCTTGAGTACTTCACCTTCCAGAATATCTTCACAGACAGGACTCTGCTGAAAGGTATCCGTCTCTTTCCAGCCGGATGCCGTGCATTGCTTCCTCTTGGTACGTCGTCCGGGCTTACGGTGTCTCGTTACTGGGACTTCGACTTTCGCGAACCGGAGGCGCATCGCACCGAAGAGGAGTACGCCGAAGAGCTCGATTTTCTGTTCCGCAGGGCCGTAAAGCGCCAGCTCGTCAGCGACGTGGACGTGGGGGCCTACCTGAGCGGAGGAATGGATTCCGGGAGCATCACGGCAATCGCGGCACAAGAACTTCCCTACATGAAGACCTTTACGTGCGGCTTCGACCTCCACTCCGCCTCGGGACTGGAGCTGGCGTTCGACGAGCGCGAGAAGGCGGAGTACATGTCGTATCTGTTCAGGACGGAGCACTACGAGATGGTTCTGAAGGCGGGCGACATGGAGCGCATCATGCCCCGCCTGGTCTATCACCTGGAAGAGCCGCGCGTCGGGCAGAGCTACCCCAACTTCTACGCCGCCCAGCTCGCCTCCAAGTTCGTCAAGGTCGTGCTCTCCGGCGGCGGTGGCGATGAGCTCTTCGGAGGCTACCCATGGCGCTACTACCGTGCGGCCTTCTGTACGGATTTCGACGACTATATCGATAAATACTATCGTTACTGGCAGCGCCTTGTCCCTAACTCGACGCTCAAGGATCTGTTCAAGCCGATGTGGGACCAGGTGAAGCATGTCTGGACCCGGGATATCTTCAAGTCGGTATTCGACGGCAGGAACCAGACTCCCTGTTCCCCGGAGGAGTACATCAATCACTCGCTCTACTTCGAGGCCAAGACGTTCCTTCACGGACTGCTCGTAGTTGACGACAAGCTCTCCAGCGCTCACGCTCTGGAGACCCGGGTTCCCTTTCTGGACAACGATCTCGTGGATTTTGCGATGAGACTGCCGGTGCGGATGAAGCTCCGCAACCTGGACGACGTTGTCCGCATCAACGAGAACGAACCCGGGGACAAGCAGAACAGGTACTTCCAGAAGACGAACGACGGCAAGAACCTGCTCCGCAAGGTCATGGAGCGCCATATACCGGACGAGATCACCTCGGCGCAGAAGCAGGGGTTCTCCGCTCCGGACGCCTCATGGTTCAAGGGCGAGAGCATGGAGTATGTCCGAAGAACGCTTCTGGGCGAGAAGGCGAGGCTCTTCGAGTATATGGATTCGAAGGTGCTCCGCTCCCTTGTGGAAGAACACCTTGAAGGGGTGGAGAACCGCAGGTTGTTCATCTGGTCTTTGCTCAACGCGGAAGAGATTCTGCGCCAGGCGAATGTATAAAGAGTTCCCGGAATCGTGAAATTGTCCCGGCCCCCTTCGTGCGTGAAAAGGAGAACTGCGTTGAATCATTCATTCCGTACGGTATCCGAAATCTCGGTGTGCAATGAAGACCTTTGGTCAGGTTCAGTCTTTTTGACGATCGACATCGACTGGGCGTGCGATGAGGTACTGGCGGATACGATAGACTTGGTTGAACGGGCGGATGTCTGCTCGACCTGGTTTGTTACGCACGAAACCCCGCTGCTCGAGAGATTGCGGCGGAATCCGAAGTTCGAGCTTGGTATTCATCCGAATTTCAACAAACTGTTGCAGGGCGACGGAAGCAATGGAAGAAGCGTTGAAGAGGTGTTCGAAAGGGTACTGGAGATTGTGCCGGAAGCGCGTGCGGCGAGAAGCCATTCCTTGATGCAGAGCACGCCTCTTCATAAACTGTTTGCGGAAAGAAAAATCACGCATGAATGCAACTGTTTCATTCCTGCGCATGCAGATATGGACTTGAGGCCGTGGTCCTTGTGGAAAACGCTGACGATTGTGCCGCTCTTTTGGGAGGACGATCTCTCCATGATGTATGATATCAAGACGCCGCTCCATAACCTGGTACGAAAAAATGGACTGAAGGTCTTTAATTTCCACCCTATACATGTGTTTCTCAATACCGAGTCCTTGGAACGGTACGAACGGGCGCGAAAATATTATCATATCGCCTCGGATCTTCAACGATTTCGCAACGCTGCAGGTACAGGAATGCGCACGGAACTGGAAAATCTTCTCGGATTGACGGAGTAAATTTTCTGTTTGAACCTCTTTTGCTTGCTATTGGAGGGAACTTTTTCATGACGGCAAAGTATAATTATCACTTATGGAACGATATTGGAAAAGCTAAGAGTGTATGGGATGCATTTGTCGATGGAGCGAACGGTGGGAATTTTTTTCATAAAATTTCTTTCTTGGAGTATCATAAGGGGAAGTTTGTCGATAAGGAGCATCACCTTGCTTTTTTCAAGGGAGAGGAGCTTTTCGGTGTGATGCCGATGGCGATTTTCGAGGAAGAGGGGCGGAGAGTCCTGCGTTCGCCCTATGGAGCGAGTTACGGAGGTCCTCTTTTCAAGAAGAGATTGACGTATTCGGAGTCGAGCGCCATTGCGGACCTGTTGCTGGAGATGTTTGATTCCATGGTGATAGACAGGGCTGTGCTGACGTTTCCGATCCCTCCTCTCTATCGCGTCTATTCCGAAGTTTTTCTGCTCTCGTTGTACGAACACGGCTTCGAGTGCATCAACAGGGACATTTCCTGCGTTGTTCCTCTTAATCTTCCTGCCGAAAATATGATCGATGTTTTGGACAGGTCTGCCCGCAATCATGTGAGGAAAGCGCGAAAATCCAGCATCTCGATCGTTCACCATGCGGGAGCCGACCTCTTTGGTACCGTCTTGGAGAAGACATTTGAAAAGCATCAAGCGCGGCCCACCCATACTATAGAAGAGCTTCACTGGCTTATGGAACGGTTTCCACAGGAGATTTCCTGCGATGTGGCTTTTTATAATGATATTCCGGTTGCAGGTATATGTTTTTTCGCTGTGAACAAAAGAGTCAACAGCTCGTTTTATCTGGCGAGCGACCCACAGTATCGCCAGTTACAGGCATTGAGCCTGCTCATTGCGGAAGGATTGCAGGAGTCCGCCCGACAGGGGTACGGCTACTTCGACTTCGGAACTTCCTCGGTGAATATGGAAGGCAGGCCGAGCAGCTTTGAATTTAAGGAGAGCTTCGGTGCAACAGGTTTTTTTCGTAATACGCTAGTATGGAGCAGAAAATAATGAGTGATTTAATATTGACAATTTAATACGCAAGGCAACGCGATGCTCGTTGCAGAAAAGTTACCGCGGCATTTTTTAACATTCAATAAAGTCTGAAAATGCGATGTTTTTCATCGAGCGCAGCAGCATATTTGCTTACTCTCAATTACGGGCTTTTCTTTTCGAAAAGAGCTTTTTTGTATGATAGTCATTATTTGCTTTTAATTTTTTTGGGGGGGGATTTTGTGGGCGGTAAGATAAGGCTGAAACCGTGGGAGCAGGCGGAAAAACAAACCTCTGTATGGGATGCATTTGTCGACGGAGCGAACGGTGGAAATTTTTTTCATAAAATTTCTTTCTTGGAGTATCATAAGGGGAAGTTTGTCGATAATGAGCATCATCTTGCTTTTTTCAAGGGAGAGGAGCTTTTCGGTGTGATGCCGATGGCGATTTTCGAGGAAGAGGGGCGGAGAGTGCTGCGTTCGCCGTATGGCGCGAGTTACGGAGGTCCTCTTTTCAAGAAGATGTTGACGTATTCGGAGTCGAACGCCATTGCGGACCTGTTGCTGGAGATGTTTGATTCCATCGATATAGACAGGGCTGTGCTGACGTTTCCTATCCCTCCTCTCTATCGCGACTATTCCGAAGTTTTTCTGCTCTCATTGTACGAACACGGCTTCAAGTGCACCAACAGGGATATTTCTTGTGGAGTGCCTCTCCAACCTCCTGTAGAGGAAATCGTCAAACGATTCGATTCCCGAGCTCGTAACATGGCAAGGAAGGCGACGGCCAATAATATTCAGAAATTTCGACACGCTGCCCTAGAGGTCTTTTGGCCCGTTTTATTGAAGACGTACGAAAAACATCAGAGGCAGCCTACTCATTCTCTCGAAGAGTTGACCTGGTTGATGGAGCGGTTTCCGCAGGAGATTTACTGCGATGTGGCTCTCTATGATGATATTCCGGTTGCAGGCATATGCTTTTTTGCCGCGAACAAAAGAGTCAACAGCTCGTTTTATCTGGCGAGCGACCCGCAGTATCGCCAGTTACAGGCATTGAGCCTGCTCATTGCGGAAGGATTGCAGGAGTCTGCCCGACAGGGATACGACTACTTCGACTTCGGAACTTCCTCGGTGAATATGAGAGGCAGGCCGAACAGCTTCCTGTTTAAAGAGAGTTTCGGCGCCGGAGGATACTTCCGAGATACTTACGAATGGAGAAGAACATGGTCGCAATAGATTTTGTTCCTGATGAGAGGTCTTTTAAGAGCAGTAGGAGAAGGAATGGACGATGTCTCTGACATGCATGATTTTCGGTGCTTCGGGGCTTTTAGGCACGCATTTGACGCCTCTTTTGCAGGAGACGCACACTGTTTATCCCGTAGCGAGACGTTCTTCGGAAACCAAGTACTCTCTCTGCCTGGATCTTTCTGCTGATTGGACGGCTGAAGCCCTTCCAGAACATGTCGACAGCGTAGTGTATCTCGCGCAGTCGGAAAAATTCCGTGACTTCCCCGAGTCTGCGGAGAGCGTGTTCCGAGTCAACACGCTGAGCCTCCTCAAGGCATTCGATTACGCCCTTCGTGCCGGGGCGAAAACATTTGTCTTTACCTCCTCGGGCGGCGTCTACGGGAATCTCAAGCAGATCTGCCGGGAGGATGATCCCCTCGGGATGAGCGAAAAACTTGGTTATTATCTATCGACGAAAGTGTGCGGTGAGATCATCGCCGGAAATTATACATCTTTCATGAATGTCGTTGTTCTGCGGCCGTTTTTTGTCTACGGTCCCGGACAGCGAAAAGACATGCTCATTCCGCGTCTTGTTGAAAGAGTGCGCAATGGACAACCGGTTCAGCTCGCAGGAAAAGAGGGGCTCGAGATCAACCCGCTCTGGGTTGGAGATGCCGCCATGGCAGTTCACAAAGCCTTAATGCTCGAAAAGAGCTGCATTGTGAATATAGCCGGTCCGGAAGTGTTGTCGATGAGGCGCATCGGAGAGCATATCGGACAGGCGCTCGGCAAAGAAGCGGTTTTCGAGTGCTCGGATGGCGAGCCCGCCAGAATGGTTGCGAGCATTGAAAAGATGGAGGAACTTCTCTGGAAGCCGGTTGTCAAATTTGAAGACGGAGTGAAACGATATGTTCATTCTTTATTGGGCAAATAAAAGGTTGCTCTAATGAAAATACTTCACCTTCCCACTCGTGTCGGAGGCAACTCCTGGGGGCTTTCCCAAGGAGAGCGGCGTATTGGACTCGACAGCAGCGTTCTGATATACGACAGCAAATCGTTGCACATAAAATATAAGGCCGATATCATCGTTCCGTTACCGGAAGAGACGGAGTCTTTTCAAAGGCCGAAGCTTTTAGCCAGACTCCTTCGCACTTTTTTTAGAATACGGAATCGGTACGATGTTTTTCATTTTAACTTCGGTTCTTCGCTTCTGAATATTCCACGGTACGGCATGTACTCGATGGATCTCCCGTTTTATCCTTCAAAGGCCCGTTTGTTCGTAACCTACAACGGGTGCGATGCGCGGCAAAAGTATCCTACCATGGCGCGCGCTCCCATCGCCTCGTGCCATAATCCTCTATGCTACGGGGGAATGTGTAATTCCGGAGAGCAGGACTCGATCCGTCGAAAGAACATCGCGAAATTCGCCCGGCATGTCGATTATATGTTTGCTTTGAACCCTGACCTTCTTTGGTTTCTTCCCGAAGGAAAAGCCTCTTTTCTGCCTTATACCGTGGCGAACTGGTATGACGAGATGGAAAAACCTCCCCTTTTCGCGCGAAAAAAACTCCGAATCGTACATTCTACAACGGATAGGGAGTGCAAGGGAACAGACCTGATTCTGCGGAGTTTGCGAAAGGTCGAAGGGATGTTTCCCGGAGAAGTGGAAGTCGTCCTGGTCGAAGGAATGTCCTATCAGGAGGCGTTGGCGAACTATCGCGAAGCTGACCTGGTGGTGGATGAAATATTCGGCGGATGGTACAGCGGGGTAGCCGTTGAAGTGATGCGAATGGGCAAACCGGTTGCAGTCTATATCAGGGAGGAGGACCTGCATTTTATTCCATCGGCGATGCGGAAAGAGATCGACGATGCATTTATCCGTATTTCCCCGGATTCCATGGATGACGTTCTTGGTCGTTTTGTCTCAGACCGCAATGCGTTGAGAGAAAAGGGAGAGAATGGATATCAGTTTGTCAATAAATGGCATGACCCTGAGAGGATTGCACTGCAGGTGAAAGAACGCTACGAGATGATACGATAATGGACTTCCAATCCGATGCTGGATAGAGGTGTGTAGGATGTGCGGTATATGCGGAATTTTCGATGGAGCCGGCAGCGGAGGGTGCAGGGACGCGATATTCGGGATGGCGGAGATTCTGCGGCACCGGGGCCCGGACGACGAAGGCTACCTGGCGGTCAAAACGGCGGAAGGGGCGGCGATGCCGCTTGGAGGGCGGGACTCCCGGGTTTCCCTGCCTCCGGTTGTAGAGTTCAAGGGGGGCGCAGACCTGTATTTTGCGCACCGCCGTCTCTCGATAATCGATCTTTCTCCTGCGGGGCACCAGCCGATGAGTTACGACGAGGGGAGCCTGTGGGTGACCTACAACGGTGAGTTGTACAACCATCAGGATCTTCGTTCGGAACTTTCGGGGCTGGGTCACTGTTTCCGGACCCGTACCGATACGGAGGTGCTTCTGGCGGCGTACCGCGAGTGGGGTGAGGAGTGCCTGGACCGGTTCGACGGGATGTGGTCCTTCGTGCTGTACGACAGGAGGAGGAATGTTCTTTTCGGTTCCCGCGACCGTTTCGGTGTGAAGCCGCTGTATTACGTGGAAAACGGCCAAACATTCGCGTTCGCATCGGAGGCGAAGGCTTTTTCCGCTCTTCGCGGATTTCAACGAAGCGTGCGCCCGGAGGCGGTGCTCGACTATCTCGCCTTCGGCATCGATCGATGGGACGATGGAAGGACATTCCTGGAAGATGTGATGGAGCTTCCCTCCTCGCATGCTTTCCGGTTCGACCTCGATACACGTCGTCTTGAAATCTACCGGTACTACCAACTGCCCTTCAGCGGAGCGGAAGAGTGGGAGCCTTTTTGCTCCGGGAAAGCCTCTTCCTACGTGGAGCGTGTTCGCGAGCTTCTTTTTAGTTCAGTTCGGAGGCGCCTTTCGTCGGATGTCCCTGTGGGAACGTGTCTTTCCGGAGGAGTGGACAGCTCGTCGCTCCTGGGAGTGATCGCTGCTATTCTGCAGAAGGAGAGTATCGCAGAGGTCGGAGAGAGTCCGAAGGCGTTCACAGCCCGATGTGATGATGCGTCCATCGATGAGGGAGAGTGGGCGCGGATGGTTGCAGAGCGGAGCGGAGCGGAATGGTACTCGGTGTATCCTTCAAGTGAAGAGCTGGTCGAAGATTTAGAGGACCTGGTGTATGTACAGGATTTCCCTTTTTATTCGACGAGTATTTACGCGCAGTACCGGGTTATGCGTCTTGCGAAAGAGCAGGGAGTGACGGTGCTGCTGGACGGTCAGGGGGGTGACGAGCTTTTCACCGGCTACACGCCTTATTACGTCGCTTTTTTCCGGGATATGCTGGGCCATGGGGCGTGGAGCGATCTCTCACGGGAGTGGAGAGCGTTTGGCAACGCCCCGATGCCGCAACGGGATCTTCTGAAAAAAGTTGTCATGGCGAAACTTGTTTCGTTTCTTCCCCATAGATTGAAAAAATATGGGTACACCCGTCGGATGCCGTTGATGCGTTATATCGATCCCGATCTTCTCCGGAAGCATCTTTCCTCTTGTCTTGACAGGCTTGTCGGAAGGGTCGCAAGCAACGATTCCGTGAACGGCATGCTCTTCTCGCTGATGTCCTCCAGCTCGCTGCAGGCTCTCTTGCGTTACGAGGACAGGAACTCGATGAGATTTCAGATCGAGTCCAGGACACCGTTTGCCGATGATCGTTCGTTGATTGAGCAGGTCTTCGCGATTCCAGGTTCGTGCAAGATTCATGACGGTTTCAGCAAATGGCTGCTCAGGGAGTCGGTGCGCGATCTTCTGCCGGAGAGAGTCTATCGGCGCCGCGACAAGATCGGCTTTGCGACACCAGGCAGTTTGTGGCTTCAGTCAAAGAGCGGTTATTTCAGGGATATTGCCGCGGGAACGCTTGGAGAATTCGTCAACGTCGACGAGGTCTGCCGGGACTGGGATTCTTTGATAGGTACTTCAGGGAGCGCTGCGGGTCACTTCTGGAGACTGCTCAATCTCGGCGTCTGGCTGAAGATAAATCCACAGACCGGAGTTGAATGACCTGGAACTCTCTTCTTTCAGGGATATGAAAGGTGCTGTCCATGCTCGAAAAAACGATACAAGAGACGAATTCCCTCTTTGAGCAACCTTGGTGGCTTGACGCCGTTGCTCCGGGATGCTGGGGAGAAGCAACAGTAGAAAAAGAGGGGCGCATTGTCGGGAGAATGCCGTATGTTCTTCGCAATCGCTTTGGGATGACGATGTTGTCGATGCCCCCGTTAACACCCTTTTTGGGGCCTTGGATTGAAAAGAAAGAAACTGGTTATACGAAAAGCCTGGCCTGGCAGAAAGATGTGTTTGGCGCTCTTATCGATTCCCTCCCTTCTTTCAGCTCTTTCAACTATCTCTGTCATTATGATATGGTGAACTGGCTTCCTTTCTACTGGAAAGGATATAAGCAGAGTACGCTCTATACGTATGTTCTTCAGGATCTCAACGATATGCAAAAGCTCTGGAGCGGTATGCTGGGCAATATCCGTACAGATATCGGAAAGGCAGAAAAAAAACTCTCGGTAAGATCCGATATCGGATTGGATGTTTTTTTCGATGTCCTGGAGAAAACTTTTCTTCGTCAGGGACTTCGGCTTCCTTTCCCCCGCGACTTGGTTCGACGGATCGACGAAGCCTGCGGAGACAATCACCGGAGAATTTTTTTCGCTCAGGATGAAAGGGGAAGAGTGCATGCAGTCCTTTTCATCGTCTGGGACGAACGGTCTGCATACGGGTTACTGAACGGAGGGGATCCCGATCTGCGCAACAGCGGCGCAAACAGCCTGCTCTGGTGGGAGGCAATTAAGTTTGCCTCCACGGTGACACACCGTTTCGATTTTGAAGGCTCCATGGTCGAGTCGATAGAACGTTTTTTCAGGGCGTTTGGAGCGGTTCAAACTCCTTACTTCGCGCTATCAAAATCGACTCCGGGAATGACCCTGCTTCGGTCGCTCCGTTCCGGAGCGAAATTCTTCTTGAGGAGAAGGTGAGTTCGTGCCGTATTGCCGGAATTCAGCCCTCGAATATACCTTTTCGGTTCTTATGGAGCGTTTTGGATGCGGCGATCTCTCGTTCGCCGTCGAGCCCGATGGCTCGTTGGTTCTCCGGTGCGCGGAATCTTCCTCATTTCTCCGAATGCCGCCGTTTCTGAGCGGACTTGATGTGCACGGTTTCCTTAAACGCACCGATATAGGTTTGCTCATGATTCCTGCAGATGATTTTTTTCAGGAGATTCTTGGAGAATCGGCGATCCCCGTTCTGACAAACCTAGATGAACCCCCTTGCGAGCCCCTGATCACAATCCTGCAGGACCGCGCCGAGTTGTCTTTCGACCTGGCGGGAACGGTTTTCTACATTCTCGCCAGGATCGAAGAGTACCTCAGCCCGGTGAGGGACATGTACGACTGTTTTCCGGCCGCAGCTTCGCATTCCTTTCGGCACGGCTATCTTCATCGTCCTGTTGTGGATGAACTGATTGAAATTCTCTGGAGCTGCCTGAATCATCTCTGGCCCCGGCTGGAACGCAAGAAAAGCGTGTTCCGGACGATGGTTTCGCATGATGTCGACAGGCCATTTGAATACCTCTTTCGTTCACCGTGGAGGACTGCCCGTATATTCGGCGGAGATATTCTGAAAAGACGGAATCCCGAGCTTGCGTTCAGGCGAGCTGTGAAATGGTTCGAAGTCAGACAAAAAGGAAATGAGTACGATCCGTTTTATACGTTCGATACCATCATGGATATCAGCGAGTCGCATGATATCCGAAGCGCGTTTTACTTTTTCGCCTGCGGAAAGTCTCGGTTCGATGGTGAGTATGATATTGCACACCCCCGAATCATCGAGCTTATGAAACGAATTGCCGAGCGGGGGCATGAAATCGGGTATCACGGGAGTTACTGTACATACCGAAACCCGCAAAAGACGTGCTCCGAGGTCGAACGTCTCGGGAAGATCGCTGCGATTCATGGAATCGAGCAGGATGCGTGGGGAGGACGCCAGCACTACCTGCGCTGGAATGCTCCCGTTACGTGGAGAAATTACGAGAGCGCCGGTTTGCAGTACGATACTTCGCTCTCGTACATCGATTGTGCGGGATTCCGTTGCGGAACGTGCCATCCGTTCCCTGTGTTCGATACGGAGCAGTGCACGACCTTAAACCTTCATGAATATCCGTTGATTGTAATGGAGTGCTCCGTCTTTCACGAGACACTGATGAACATGCCGAGAGAAGAGGGATTCAATTACATAAAAGGGCTCAAGGATGCTTGCCGAAAGTACAAGGGGTGCTTTACCCTGTTGTGGCACAATCATTGTTTTGTAGACCCATTGGAAGTCGATATATACAAGCGTATCCTGGATGCGTAAGCTAAAAGTTGCGGGGAAAGATAATCTGCAAGCGCAATTCCCCTCCTCTGAAATTACTCGATTGAATTTTTTCTTGAGTTGATATGACTCGCTGAGGATGTGCATATATTGAACGGGCGTCGAAAAATCCTTGTGATGTGCCTTGCGGACCCAAGCGGAAACCCCCGTCCCCGACGAGCTATCGAGTTCTGTCGTTCGCACGGTTTCGAGGTTTCCGCCATGGGGTATTCGTTGAAGAAGGCAATAGAAGTGTTCGAATACTTTCCATTGAACACTCCGTCCTCTTTATTGACGGGAAAACTGCTGCGAAAGTTCAGTGGTGCTGCAACCGCTTTGATGCCTTCTCAGAAGGGCAAAGCGTTTTGGGAGTCGCTTCGTTTCGGCTTTTCCGATGCTGACCGCATGCTTCAGGGAAAACGATTCGATCTCCTGATCGTCGAGAATTTACAGCTTTTACCGTTGGCGATGAAAGTCAAAGGGGAGGCCAAAGTCCTTTTCGATGCCAGAGAGTATTATCCGAAGGAGTTTGAGGGCAAATTATGGTTCGAGATTTTGGAGAAAAAGAGGCGGGTCGATGTATGTCGAAAATACCTTCCGCTTTGCGATGCCGTCCTTACTGTTTCCGAAGGATTGAGAAAAGAGTATTTAAGGGAGTTCGGAGTCGATGCCCGGGTCTATAGAAGTACTCCTCTCTATTCAGAGCTCTCGGTGCGTCCTACAGATCCGAAGCGAATTCGCATGGTCTATCATGGAGCGGCTCTTAGAGACCGGAAACTTGAGAATTTGATAGAGATCTTCAAAATGCTCGATGAGCGTTTTTATCTTGATCTGATACTTGTAGGCAATCCTGGCTATCAAAAGGAACTGAGATATAAGGCGTCCGGGATGTCCCGTATTGCCTTTCCTCCCGCAGTTCCCTTCGAAACGATCATTCCTACAATTGCTCGTTATGACATAGGTTTTTTTTATTATGAACCCTCAGGTTTCAATGTTGCGCATTGCCTTCCGAACAAGCTTTTCGAATACATTCAGGCACGATTGATGCTTGCAATAGGACCGTGCCCCGATATGGCGCAGTTGGTCGAACAATACCAATGCGGTGTGGTGGCGGAGTCTTTTTCTCTTGAAGCGATGGCAAAAAAACTGAACGCATTGTCCGTGTCCGATATTGATGCCGCAAAACAGCGAAGCGACAGGGCTTCCAAGGAGCTTTGTTTCGAGAATGAAAGTGAAAGGTTTGCGGAGGTTCTCGAGGTTCTTTTGAATTGCAGCAAATCCAGTGCCCCTGTCGTATAGATCACGATGCCGGGGCAGAAAGTGTTGATGAGTTTTAATAGAAGATAGAGGTGTGTAGGATGTGCGGTATATGCGGAATTTTCGATGGAGCGGGCGGCGGAGGGTGTAGGGACGCGATATTCGGGATGGCGGAGATTCTGCGGCACCGGGGCCCGGACGACGAAGGCTACCTGGCGGTCAAAACGGCGGAAGGGGCGGCGATGCCGCTTGGAGGGCGGGACTCCCGGGTTTCCC
>Ga0334890_1001696_pt1 | contig 28125 bp, 19 predicted proteins | sample GraSluR1_MG_3_FD_207220 | JGI IMG/M metagenome (GOLD analysis project Ga0334890, IMG submission 207220) | Sludge microbial communities from methane-producing bioreactor in Wageningen University, Netherlands - Granular Sludge_31_08-R1 | ecosystem: Engineered > Bioreactor > Anaerobic >... | reverse complement strand
GGTTCCTATTTCTAAGGCTTTATCATAGTTGCCGCTTTTATACTCTTGCCACATTTGATCCTCTTTTTCCTTAAGATCCTGCATTATTTTATAAGGATTATAGTTGGGAAGCTGAGCATAAAGGACCCGTAATTCTGCAAAATTGATACTGGTATCTCCATTTTTAAGACGATCGAGGAGAGTTTGATAGTAATTGGCTGGATTATCTTGAGTATTTCCCTGGTCAACAACAATAAGAAAAACTATACAAAAGATCAATAAAAAAGAATAATAATAAAAAAATCTGGATCGATAGGACATCATGATCCCTCCTTATAATCAATAATCACGGCTTTTTGAATAAAAAACATCTATAAATATTTTAATAATTGTATCATTCAATCTAATCAAAATCAGAACAAAAGAACTTTTTTTAGAAAAATTTTTGATAAATATTAATAGGAAAAACCATTATGTTACCTAGCAGCATCAAATAATAGTGAAAATCCATGATACGACATGCCATGGCATGTCGCTACATTAATCAGGCACGATAAAGGCTGAGGACCGATGGGAGAATGGGGGTGAGGGTAAATAAAAAAAAGAATTAAAGGATAAAAGAAAAGATCAAAAGATGAGATCCTCACGAGGAAAAGCACCACTCAGGATGACGCTTTTTAAAAATCGTTTGTAGGGGCTTGGTTTATCATGCCCGTAAGTTATCAGAATAGACTTTCATGTAACTTTGGTGATACCAGATAAGGATGAAAATAGTTACCTCCTCACCCTGACCTTGTGTACGGAGAGGCGAGGAAAGAAAAGAGTGGCTCTCCTATCAGGGGAGAGGAAAAAAGAAATGGAGGAAGGTGACAAGTGGGGGCAATCCCCACTTTAAATTTATTGCGTCAATTCCTATACTTTTAGAAACAAGAGTATTTCATTGGTGAGAAACCATCACCCGGTTAAACTCAAGCTTTGTTTTTCCATCTTAAAATAGCCATGACGATAAAACCAACCCCTAACCCCATCATAATTCCTGCCCAGGTATGTTTAAAAAGAATTCCTAATCCCATTCCAATAAAAAGGCATCCAGCAAAAGCTATACCGCTCAATGACCAATCATGGTTTTCATCGGCCATGAAAATCCCTCCTTAATTTTTTAAACTCTATTATTCATTTAAATCAAAAAAATTTTGGCTAACATTAGGGTCCAACTTTTCCGTTTAAATGTTTCGATAAAAACACTTCCATGGCTCGATAGAAGTCAAACCGGTTCTCTTCGTTGGCAAACCCATGACCTTCGTTTTCTTTTACCATATATTGAACACTGATTCCTCTTTTTTCCAAAGCAGCCACAATCTGATCCGACTCAGCTTTGTTTACCCGAGGATCGTTAGCACCCTGGGCAATAAAGAGTGGGGTTTTGATCCGATCAACTAAAAAAACCGGAGAGACCGATTCCAAGAGTTCTTTATCTTCCAATGGATGACCGATCATTTCATAATATTGCTGACGGAGTGGCTCCCAGTATGGTGGGATGGTTTCTAAAAGTGTAAAGATGTTAGAAACGCCAACGTAATCTATGGCAGCGGCGTATAAGTCTGGGGTGATCGTGATTCCGGCAAGTGCAGCGTAACCCCCATAGGAGCCACCGTAGATACCAATTCTCTTTGGATCGGCAATGCCCTGGTCGATAAGCCATTGAACTCCATCAGTTATATCATCCTGCATTTTTCTGCCCCATTGTTTAAAACCGGCTGTCCAAAATGTACGCCCATAGCCAGTGGAACCGCGGAAATTCATTTGTAGTACAACATAACCTCGGTTGGCTAAAAATTGAACTTCGGCATTATATCCCCAACTGTCTCGATACCATGGACCACCGTGGGGATTGATCACAACCGGTAAATTTTTTGATTCAACACCCTTGGGGAGAGTGAGATATCCATGAATGGTTAAGCCATCTCGCGAAGGGTAAGAAATTGGTTCCATATCAGCCATATACTTTTCATCAATCCAGGGGCTGATATCGGCAATCTTTTGAAGTTTGCTGGTTTCGACATCATAGAGAAAGTAGGACCCCAATGATTTATCGCTATAGGTTCTTATTATAAAGCGATTTTCGTCTCGATTCACACTTGAGAGAGCCAATTCATATTCAGGGATTTTCTTGGTAAGGTCTTGAAAAATGGATTCAACTTCTTCATCAAAAAAATGATAATGGAGTTTATCAGTTAAATAGGTAACAGCAACCAGCTTTTTTTTCTTGTCTGATATTAACAATCCGCTTACATCAACATCGGTATTTTCATAAATGAGTTCGAGCTCTTTTTGAGTTTTAGGATCAAACATAACCAGAGCAGCTTTATCGCGGCCTAAATTGGAAAAAGCATACAAACATTGATTATCATAGGTAAAGGATACCGGAGTGAGTGTTTCTTTAAAATCAGTAGTCAAAATTGTTTGGAAGGGTTGAGACTCGTTATCTCGGTAAAGAATGCTGGTGTTTACTCCATCACTGGTTATGGCGAGTCGCAGTAAACCTTCATGATCGGTTAACCAACCGATGATATTACCCGGGTTTTCGCCGATTAATTTCAATTCACCAGTTTCAATATTAATTCGATAGGCGTCGTAAAACCTTGGATCTCTCTTGTTGAGAGAAATAAGCATGTCTTGATCGTTGTCCCTTAAATCGTCAATTACACCGGCACGAACTCCCTCAAAGGGAGTTAAATCAACGGGATTTGAACCATCAATATTCACGGCATACAAATGAAAATTTTCTTCTCCAGCTTGATCACGAGCATAGACGATTCTTTCATTGCTTGCCCAAAAATATCCCACTAAATCTCGATCGGTAACTGACGTGATCCGCTTGGCTTCAGTTTCACCAAACTTTTGGATAAAAATATTTAACCGATTTTCCCAGGGAGCGAGAAAAGCGAAATATTCACCTTCAGGAGAAAGAGAATAACCAGCTTTCTCGGGATTACGGAAGAAATCTCGCAAGGGAATGAGTGATATTTCTTCTGAAGAAGCGTTTGCTAAATTTCCGAAGCTTACTAGAGAAAAGAAAATAAAAGCCAGTAATAAACAATTATAAGTATTTCTTTTCATTGTGAAAACACCTCAAATATAATTTAATTGGTTTGCAATTAAACTTTAAGAAAAATGTAGGTTCCCTTTCTATTTAATTTTCTGGTTTGAATGGTTGATAAAAATGATAATCTAATAAAGTCGATAACAATAAAGAAATCTGATTTCCATTATAATAGAATACATTATAGGTTGAAAGTGAATAAATCTTTGAGAAGGAAAAAGAATGATTGGAAAGAACTATAAAGTTTAAAAAATAGCATGAGGAAGGTTTTCTAAATTGCCGTTTGAAGTATTTCATTATAAACGTTTAAATGATGTCAAAGAATATCTTGGTCAATTAACTACTCAAGTAATCAATCCGATTATTATTGTTCCTTCTTTATCAGATAAAAGTGAATTTCGTGAAATGAGTCCTTTTGAAGAATCCAAAATTTTTCAATGGAACGACTTATATAATGAAATTCATACATTTTTAAAAAACCAGGTGAGTATGCCGCCGAAAAGGAAAGAAGTCGATCAGAGTATAAATTGGTTGTTGATTCATAAACTTTGGAAAGAATTGAATGAAAAAACTAAAACTATCGAGGTTCCGGAGGGATTACGAAGAATAGAAAGTGTCACTCATATTTTAGAAAGCATCCGTGAACTCCTCCGTGAAGAAGTGAGTTGGAGCGATTTCAATCGCTTTATGGGTTGTGATGATTGTTTTGATGATTCCCTTTGTAATCAAATCCAGGACCCGACCAGCTGGTTATGTTGGATTTACCGGAGATACCTTAAGGAATTTGAACAGTATCAACTCAGTGATAACCTTCAAATACCAGGTTTAACTGCCGATCTGATAAGAAAATCCTGGCAAAATGAAGAGTTAAAAAAGTGGATTAATAAAAATACTTTTATTTTTATTGGTTTTTTTCAATTCACTCCAGGGCAAAGGCAATTATTGCATAGTTTGAATTCGAACTCTGGTCAGGTTTACATTATCAAACCTTGGTGTGGAATCCCTCTATTTGATAAAGATTTTTCTGTGCAACCAGACCATTCTAATTATCCCCTACCGATAAATAATCCAGTTCCAATTGGTGAAATTGCTGCTGGAGATGCCCGCCATCAGTATGAAACCATTGCACGTGAGTTGGTTTTATGGTCGGCAGAGAAGGGTCAACTTTCCCGGTGGGGTCAATTCCCCGGTTGGGATGATATTGTGACGATCATTCCTCCCCAAAGAAGAAAAACTTTTCAAGAAGTTTTGCAGAAATACCAGATTCCCTTTCAATTCCTGCAAGGATTTTCAGCCAAGGAATCCCCTTTGTGGGGAATTCTCAAACGATTACGAAGTGCTGGTCAAAATAATTGGCCAGAAGAAGAAACTCTTCATCTTCTAACCGAACCATTATTAGGAGAAACGGATATTTCTGTCAAAGAGGCTTATCACCTATCACCTCGGGGAATTGAAGGATGGAGAGATTTCTTAAAAGATTCTCCCCAATCTTTATTGAAATTTGATCAGCTGGTCAAATCTTGGCGAACTATTGAATCCTGCCGAACACCACAAGAGGTTTATCACGTCCTTCACCGGATTTTTAACAAAACTTTCAATATTTCTATTAATGCCTCAAAACTTTCTGGGTTAGATCCTTCCCGAGATGAGTTGGTTGCTTTGCTAACAGCTTTTTTGATGGAAATTGAGCAAAAAGTTCTTTATTTTTCTGAAGATGAGACTTTGGCATCCTTTGTTCAGCAAATAAATTTTGCTTCAACTAATGAAGTTTATGGTTTTTTGGAGACATGGATTAATCACGCCACCCTCCGCCCACCACTTATCGAAAAGGGATCCTTGAGAGTGTATCTCAGTTCTCCCCCATCGTTGACCGAAGCACCAGTGGTGATAATTACTGATATAATTTCAGCTTTCTGGCCGGGAAGCTTTTTGAATACCCCTTTTTTGGAAGACGAACTGAAAAAAAAATGGAATCAAAATCCAGGATTAAATCAGGCCACTCTTCCTACCATACATCAAAAGAGAGATGAAAAACGAGCTTTATTTCGAAGACTCATTGCCACTGGATTCCAATATACCATTGTGACCTACCCATTACAGGACGAAGCAGGACGGCCAACATCACTTTCTCCTTATTATGATGAAATATTTACAGGTGATGATCCTTGGGCAGGAAAAGTGGTTTTCTTTAAACGACCATTGAGTGCTATCCTTCCTCAAGCCATTGAACCATATTTAAAACCGGTGGAAATCCCAGAGGATGTACCCTTGATTGCTCGTAGTCTTCCTTGGTTACCCAATCAAATTTCAGAGATACCTCCGATACCGATCAGCGAGTTGGACACCTGGGTAGAATGCCCTTTTTTGTTTTACCTCAAAAATTTCTATAAATTAACCGAACCGACTCCACCCGGTTTTGATCCCCGTCGAGGTGGAATAGTTTTGCATGAATTGTGGGGAAAAACGTGGGATACCTATTTAAAAGGAAAATCAACCAGTCTTCGGGAACTGGTGTTGTCGCTATGGCCGGAAATTGTCCAACGGGTTTATCCAGAGCTTTTGACGATTTTTACTAGCGATGAACTTCGCTTGAGGCTTGATGCTTTAAGAATGGCCGACTACCAGGAACATATGGAAAGTTTTATAAATCATTACCGTACCGAAGAAAAAAATGAATTTGTACTCCCGCCGTATGAAATAAACCAACTTTCTTTTACTGGTCGTTGCGACCGTCTGATTGGTTTAAAAGACGGATACTGGCTGATCGTAGATTATAAAAGTGGGAAATCAAATTATGCGAGAACATCGTTGCAGTTGGCTGGATACAGCCACGTTTTAACCAATAATGGATATCCTGTTGTTGGGTATGTTTATCTCTGTCATGGCGATGGAAAGGCAACCGGAGCGTTTGAAGGAACTTTCTTTGGCAATGAACTGAGAAAATCGTTTTTGGGGTCGAGTCGCTCTGGTAAAGATTTAAGCGTCGAAATAGATCTTGCTCGACAAAAAATGAAGGAACTCTCCTTGGGTTTGGCAAGCGGTGATATCCAACCAAATTATCATAGCCAAACTTGTAGTGGATGTTTTGGGAGATCACTTTGTCGAAGAGACGAGATGCGAAGTCGTGGAGGAGAAGATGAAGAGAGTTGAAAAAAAAGAATTCCTGGAGCTTATTGCCGATTCCCGACCAGCTCAACAGGAAGCAATCATGGCTGATGAAGATTTGGTGGTGGTGAATGCTGGCGCTGGCACCGGAAAAACCGAAACCTTAGCTCGCCGCTATGCCTGGTTGGTCACCACTGGACGAGCAAAATTCAATCAAATCCTGACTCTAACCTTTACCGAAAAAGCCGCCCTTGAAATGAGAGAGAGAATTCGAATGCGACTGCGGAACTGGTATAAGCAGTTATCTAGTCAGGGAAACTTTCAGCATCTTTACGAAGCAATTGATAACCTCGATGAAGCTCCCATATCCACCATTCATTCTTTTTGCATGAGAATAATTCAAAAGGCAAGTTTGTATTTTAATATTGATCCAAATATCCGAGTCATTTCATCACCGGAAGAGTTCGGATTTTGGAATAATCTTCAAAATATTTTAAGTCGAAATGACTGGAATTGGTTTGATGAAAACGTTTCTGATCCGGTATGGCGAAGTCGTTTGTCGGTATTAAACCAAGAACCATTTTTTCTCCTTTTAAACCATGGTGGTGCTGATGGTTTAGTTCAGTTGGTCAATAGTCTTACCGACCTTTTTGGAAGTTGGGGAGAAAAACCTGAATGGCTTTGGCAGAAAGGTGAAAGAGTTGAAAGGGATTGGGAAGAAATCCAAGAAAGCCTCCTATCCTGGTATGCACCTGAATGGGACAAGGAATGGTCGTTTTGGATAGAGCAAATTTTGCCTTTAATAGGTTTACGCGGATCGAGTAAAGTCATTGATACCTTTATCGATTTTAATCTAAAGTGGCATAATCGACCAGACAAAAGACAACTTCCCTATTTTATGAGTGATTTAATTGATTCCCTCGCGGCCATTGCCAGGAGCTCAAGGAATGCAGTATATCTGAAAATCCAAGATCAGCTTTTACTTTCAAGGCCTTTCCAATCTATGATTGAATACCGAAATCAATTAAAAGAGAAGTACATTCGTCTCATTGATATCTTGTGTGGGAAGGGGGAATTAACCGAAGACCTTCGTTGTCGTCAATTACTCATACAATCATCAGCCATTTTCTGGCATATCTGGGAAGAATTTAAGAAGAAAAAAAGTGTGCTGTCCTTTAATGATATGATTGCCTATGCCGGTGAGGCAGTAAAAAGGTATCCCACTTTAACTGCACAATATTGCTCTATTATGGTTGATGAGTTTCAAGACACCGATCTCCTCCAGGAATCCTTGATTCGTAATATAGTCCAAAACAACCAAGCCTCACTCTTTGTTGTTGGGGATTTGAAGCAGTCCATATATCGTTTTCGCCATGCTGACCTGAGTATTTTCCATCAATATATTCAAGAAACTCAATATAATCCAGAGGGTGGAAGACATATCGTGCTTAGTGAAAGCTTTCGTAGTCGGGATGATTTGGTCAGCGAAATGAACAGTTTATTTAGTTTTATCTGGAAAGATGGATTAAGTCAAAAAATCCTTCATGAATATGAACCACTCCAAGTTCCCAATGAGCTCTCCTGGTGGGAAGAGCGCTCAACATCGGTATCGGCTCCTCATCTGCGGTTTCTCTTCCTAGGAAACACCGATCAACCGACCAAAGAAACCGAAAAACGCTGTCTTCTGACACGATACTTAGCAGATGAGGTCAATAATTTGGTAGGGAAAGCAATAGTTTGGGATAAAGCAGAAAAAAAAGCCCGCTTGTGTCAGTACCGAGATATTGTGATCTTGGTTCCCACTCGAACTTTTTATAAACCGCTCGAGCAAGTGTTACAAGATGAATTAAATATACCAGTTATTTTCGTTACCGATGTCAATTATTTTTCTCGAGGAGAAACCTTGGATGCCGTAGCCTATTTAAAAACCGTTGTTGATCCTCAGGATGACCTGGCTTTAGCTAACTATCTTTCTTCCCCCTTTTCCGGACTCAGTTTGGCTGAGGTACACGACTTGTTTGTCAATGCTGATAAATCATGTAAAAACGGTTGGTTGTGGAAAAATTTGCAGGAGCAATATCCAAATTTCTGCGAAAAGTTGATTGATTTGAACCAAAAGATGAAATTAACGGGTCCAGCTTCAATTTTGTCCGAGCTTTTAAAAGAATCCTCCCATTTAAAAGCAATCCCACGGTCTTTGCGAAGAAGAGTGGCAGTCAACCTCCGGCGGGCCATTGATTTAGCCCGAGAATATGAAAATACCATTGGAAACAGCGGATTGGGTTGCACCCGTTATTTACAAGATGCCATTTTGAAAGAAGTCAAAAGTGAGGAGGCCAATCCAGTAGGAGAAGAAGAAGATGTAGTAAGAGTGATGACTATTCACTCTGCGAAAGGTTTAGAATTTCCTGTCGTTGCTCTTTTTGGTTTGGAATATACTCCCTATCGACGCCCAAGGAACAAATTTCAATCCTCGCGTGAACTGGGAGCGATAACCAGGTATTTCCCGGATTATTGGGAGATGAATGGTCAACCACATGTGGAGAGTGATGTTGATTTTCCTTCTTTTTTTATCGAACAGCAACTCCAGCAAGCCGAGGAAGTTTCTGAACAACAGCGGTTATTTTACGTAGCTTGTACGCGGGCTCAAGATACTTTGATTTTATCGGGTGTTTGTCCGATCAGCAACGGAGAAATAGTTATCAAACCGAAAACCTGGTTGAGCTGGGTTTGGGATTGGATTGAAAAGGAAAGAAATGAGGATCCTCGACAATACCTAATCAAATTTTTCCCTGGCTACCAAGATTCTTTATTCATTTCCACTTCAAAGGCAAATGAAGAGATGGAGGGAGGGATGGAGCTTCCTCGGCAGCCTCTTCCTCGTTTACAACGCCTGACAGCAACCGCTTATGCCTTTTATCGGTTTTGTCCCCATGCCTATCGAATGAGATATCGGCAGGGGATCACTTTACCGTGGGAGCTTCCTTCTGATGATGAAAAAGGGGGAGCCGATCTGGGGAATATGGTTCATTGGATTCTGGCTCAATGGGATTTTAATGAACAAAGTCTGAATCATTGGTTGCCACTTCATCAGGATAAATTTCTGGAAATAAAATCGCAGCTTTCGATTGAGCTTCGACCTTTTTTGAATACCAACCAAGATTGGGAGAAAGTAAAAATTTGGTTAACCAATTTATCTCAAAGCCATCTGGGCTTATCTCTCCAAAAAAATTACAATGACCAAAAACTTGAGCGGGAAAAGCCTTTTGAAATCAAGATTAATGGAGGATTGGTATTGGCAGGGATACGAGATCTTTTGTGGAAGGATGAACAGGGAGTGCATATTATTGATTACAAAACCTCTTCGCCCGATGAGTCAGTATTTCCTCTTTATCGAGAACAAATGTACTTTTATGGCTTGGTAGCCCAAAAGCAATATCCTGGCCTTCCGATCCATCTTGGTTTATATTTCGTTCGAGAGAATTTATACCAGAAAATTCATGACTTACCGACGGAAGATAAGATGATGCTACAAGTGGGTGCGGTCGCTCAAAATGCCGCTTCTCAAGGAAGCTTTCAGCCAGCTATCGAAAAATGCCCATCATGCCCCTGGAAAAACCATTGCTCTTTTTATTCAACTAAAGAGTAAATTATTCTTAAATTGTGGTTTTTTATAAAGTTAAAACCTTATGTTTTTGAAGCATAAAATGACAATTCAAAATTCCTCTCTCTTGATGGGAGAAAATCAGGACGGAGGTAAAATCCAAGATTCTAATCCAAGTTTGATGTTAAGAAATTGGCCAAAGGGAAATATCGAAGTTTCCTCTCAACTTAATTTTGTCCCTTCTTATTTGGTTGTCCAGCCAACTAAGCCTTTAATATAGTATTTTTGTAAGAAAGCAAAGATAAATAGGGGAGCAATCATCGAGACAATTGACGCAGCAGTGAGAACTCCCCAGTCGACATGATATTGGCCTCTCATAAGAGGAATTCGTTGGGTTGCGAGAAGTTTGCCGGGGGTATAGACGAGGATAAGAGCCAGGAAAAAATCACTCCAAACCCACATAAATTGAAGAACAATCGAAGATATAAGTGCAGGCCAGGATATTGGAAGGATAATTCGAGAAAATACTACAAAATCCGAAGCTCCATCAATCTTGGCGGATTCTTCGATCTCAATGGGAAGAGTAATAAAGAAATTTCGAAGAAAGAAGATAATCCAAGGCATGCCCCAGGCTGAATGGATAAGAATTAATCCAGTGTAAGTATTCAGGAGGTTTAAATTTTTCATCAGCTGGAAAATTGGAATCGCAATCATTTGTTGGGGGAGAGCCATCAGTATAATCACTAGAATAAAAAGCGAGGTTAGCAAAGATAAACGAAAACGCGCAAAACCATAGGCTGCCAGTGAAGCGGCGAGGATGGGAATGAGTGTTGAGGGGAGAGCAACCAGCAAGGAATTAAAAGTACCCTGAGAGAGAGGGGCGGTAGGATGATTCCAAGCATTTATGTAATTCACCATCGAAGGGGTAAACGGTTTCAAATTCCACCAACCATAGATGACTTCTTGTAAGGGTCGAATTGAAGTCATGACAATTCCTAAAAAAGGAAGAATCCAAATGATGGATATCAAAATTGCTATAAAGTATTTTATTGTAGTGGTAATTTGATTTCTCTTCATCTTTCCTCCCCCAAGCTACTCTTAATTAAGGGAATAGTTACAAACAGGGTGAGTAACATCAGCAAGGTTGCGATAACTGAAGCATTTTGGAAATTGAATTGACGAAAGGCATAGAAATACATTTGTAGAGCCATAACATTAGAAGCTCCGCCAGGGCCACCCATAGTAGCTACATAAACTAAATCAAAAATTTTGAGTTCCCAGAGGATGGTCATAGTGATGACGACAACAGTCATTTGTTTTAAAAGTGGTATGGTTATTCTAAAGAAGATGACAAAAGGAGTAGCGCCATCTAAAGCAGCAGCTTCGTAGTATTCTTTGGGGATGTTTCCCAAGCCAGATGAATAGATAATCATGCTGAATCCGGTCCATAACCAGACAGAACCGAATATGAGCGAAAGAAGGGCAGTTTCTGGATAGGCTGTCCAGGTAAAAGCTTGGAATCCAAGAAGCTCCAGGATCGCATTGATAATACCCACCTCTTTTTCATAGATAAATCGTAAAATAACACCACCAATCACCATAGGGGTAACCATTCCTAAGAATATCGATGATTTGAATATAAAGTTATATTTTAAATCTTTAAAAAGGACAGCAAGAACAAGGCCTAAGAAGGTAGTAAAGGGGAGGTGGATTAAAATCCATAGAAAGTTATGAGGGAGTGCACCCATAGGAAAACCCTGGGTAAATCCTTTCTGGTTGATAACATCTTTGCTGGATAAAACCTTTTTATAGTTATCTAAAAAAACAAATTGATGGTCTTCTGAAACAAAGCTCATCAAAAGGGTATTTAATACCGGATAAAGCAGAAATATGATCATTAAAATTAAAGCAGGAAGAAAAAAAGCCAGTTGATGGAGAATCGTTTTCAAACTTTTTCGTCGTTTTCGATGATGGAAAAGACCCATAAATCCCTCCCGATGTTCGAATGGGCAAGGAGTTAATTCATCACTGAATTTTTTAGACAGAAATAAGGATGGTGCAGTAAGCATATTCCCTCAAAGGCACCATCCTTATTTCTCTATTAAGACTGAGGAAGAACTCTTATATTATCAGATATTTTAAGAGCCCTTCATTGAATTATTGTTCAAACACCGATTCCAGCGTGTCTAGGACATCATCTACTTGTTCGGGCCTTACCCAGAGGAGTTTAAGCTGATCCCAGAATTTAGATTGGAATTCGCCTCCAATGGTATCATCCAAATCAGGGAGAGCCATTTTCCCTTCAAGTACTTGAGCAACATTTCGATCTACTTCAGGGTAAGCCTCGATTGGCACATTAAGATAAGTTGCCAGGTGGCCTCCTTGTTGAACCTGAAGTTCTTGCCCCTGTGTGACCAAGAAGGCTAAAAGCTTTTTAGCATTTTCTGGATTTTGGGTATAGGCAGGAATGAAAAGGTAATCTGGAGCAAAAACCAACCCCTGGGTTCCGGGGAGCGAGAAAACACCAAGGTCAGATGGATCATCAACCATTCCAATGATCCAACTTCCCATAAAGAACAAGCCATAATCACCATTCCACCATTTTTCCAAAACCATCGTCCATTCAGAAGGCTCACCAAAGTAATTCTCTTTGAGAAGAACGGCAAGTTTGTTGGTAAAGACCTCTTTTACTTTTGGATCATTCCAATGGGTAGAATGGTTGATAAGATTTTGGAAGAGCTCGGTACCGCCGAAAGCAACAATAAAGTGCTCAGTAACATCAGATAGAGGCCAACCTACTCCATTTCCACTGGCTATTGGAGCTGAAATGCCCTCGACGCCTTTCATTTTTTCTAATAGGGCTTGGAAATCTTCCCAATTGTTTGGAACCGTCAATTGATTTTTTTCAAAGAATGATTTCCGAAACCAGAAGCCGGGTTTGACCTTACCGGTATAAGCAGCTCCATAAAGTTTGCCGTCGACTTTTAATCCGTCCAAAGACCCTGGAATGAAGTCATCTTCAGTGATAATAGCTGAAATATCCATTATATGGCCTTTTTTAGCTTGGTCTTGAATGAACCAGCTCTGCATGAAAATAAGATCACCAAGAGTACTTTCGGCAGTAAATTGGGCGGGGAGAAGCGTGGAAAGGTCTTCAGCTCGGTAGGTCAGAAATTCAACTTTTATGCCAGTTTCTTCCTCAAAAGCTTTTAAAACCGGGAGAAAGGCATCCATTTCACCTCCAGACCAAGGACCAATAACGGTAAGAGAACTATCTTGAGAGTAAACCGGAAGTCCAATGAAAAGAATAGCCGAAAAAATTACCACAATCCAGGTTATAAATTTCATCTTTATCCCTCCTAATCAATAATACCCAAAAGAAATTGGGCAGATTATAAACGGCTTTAAGTCATTCCGAAAATACTAGTAGGTTTTAGAAGGGAATCGATATTAAAGAAAATAATGAGGTTAATGGCTAATTTACTGTTAGCTTAAAAACAGATTTTCTGTTGTGAATAATAACTCATTAAATCAAATTAACTTTGTTTTTTATAAAATTACGATAACAGATATATTCAATGTATCTATTCAATTTTTTTTATAATATCATTTGGATTAAAAAGGGTCAAGTTACTTTAGAAAAGACTTTCCTATGATTACTCAAAGTTGGTTAAGCCAGCTGAAAGTTAAAGAAATATGAGGCAATAATAGCTAAGATATAAGAAAGAAATTAACCAGTTGATTTTATCGAAAGTATGCGGCTTCAATTAAGACCTTTTTTTATCGATAAAAATCAATTAAAAGCTACAGGCTTGAGGATTAATTTCAAGAAGCTCTTTCTTTGTTATTCTCCAAAGTGAAACTCATAATTTTGACTTGATCAGCTTCTTGATGGTGAAGAACCCCTTTTAATTGACCATGATGCATGACCATAATCCGGTCACAAAGGGCGAGAACTTCAGGAAGCTCTGATGACAGGAGAATAATGGAAACGCCCATCTTGGAAAGGTCGTCTATAAGTTTGTATATTTCTGCTTTTGCTCCAACGTCGATTCCATGGGTTGGTTCATCCATAAACAATATTTTTGGTTGATGCATAAGCCAGCGAGCGATAATGGTTTTTTGTTGGTTTCCACCGCTGAGGTTTTTCGAAATTTGTTTCAAGCTAGGAGTTTTAATTGACAATAAATTAACATATTTATTAGAGATTTCTTTTGATTTCTTTTTATTTATAAACTGTAATGCACTGGATAGCTCTTTTAGGTGAACGATGGTCATGTTATCCTGCACCGATAATTTTAACAACATACCTTGTTCTTTACGATTTTCGGCTATCATACCCAAACCGAGTTTTATAGCATCCACTGGATGATTGATTTTAACCTCTTTTCCTTTAATTAATACCTTACCGGAAGCCTTCTTTTCCATACCGAAAATACTCTGGAGCAATTCAGTTCGTCCTGACCCAACTAAACCAGTTAAACCTAAAACTTCACCTTTGTAAAGTTTGAAACTGACGTTTTTTACTTGATCTGAAGCGGTTAAGTTTTGAACTTCTAAAATAACCTCTCGATCGGAGTAGTCTTGTATAAACTCTCGATGAGCTTTTTTTTCAAAATTACGACCGACCATAAGAGACACCATTTTTTCCAAGGTTGCATCTTCTTTCTGAAGTGTATTTATATAACTCCCATCTCGTAAAACGGTTATTCGGTCGGCAATTTCTAAAACTTCTTCAAGTTTATGGGTGATAAAAAGAATCGAAACACCTTCGTTTTTTAAAGATTTCATAATTTTTAGAAGAAGAGTTATTTCACCAGTAGTGAGTGATGAAGTCGGTTCGTCCATGATGAGGAGCTTGGCATTTAACGAAACTGCTTTAGCAATTTCAACTAATTGCATTTGAGATACGCTGAGATATTTCACCAAAACTCTCGGATCTATATTATCTACTCCAAGGCTTCTTAAGTATTTCCAACATTCTGAAACCATTTTTTTGCGATCGATAAAGCCAAAAGATTTGGTTAGCATTCTGCCTTGATAAATATTTTCAGCGACACTCATGTAACGAGACAATGAGAGCTCCTGATGGATCATAGCTATTCCGGTATGCTGGGCGTGTCTTGGATCCCTAAATTTGACAACGTTTCCTTCAAATTCGATGTGGCCTTCATCGGGATGATAGACACCCGAAAGGATATTCATCAAGGTAGATTTTCCTGCTCCATTTTCACCAATAATGGCATGAATTTCACCCTTTTTAATATCAAAACTAACATTATTTAGGGCAACAACTCCTGGGAATGCCTTGGTTACATTTACAATTTTACAAATGATTTCTTCACTCATTATGCGCTTCCTCCATTGTTGTTGAGTAACAAGGCGGTTTTTACCGCCTTGTTACTTTAATCAATATGATTCATTTATTGCGGGATCTTCTCGTTCACATTTTCTGGAGTAGCAACATCCCCTTCGAAAAAGTTAATTTCTTCTGGAACAATACCAGCGACGATCTGATTGAAAGCCGAAATCACTGGTGCATACCCTTGGTTGAAAGGATCCTGATCGAGGCAGGCAGTGACTTCACCCGACCGAATATAAGCAACAGTTTCTTCCATCCAGTCATGGCACACCAATTTCAATTTCCCAGTCAATCCAGCATCCTTAATGGCTTTGGCTGCTCCAAAAGGACCACCGGCAGTGACATAGATACCTTTCAAATCAGGATTAGAAGTAATCAAGTTCTGGGTAACGTTATAGGCTTCCTCAGCTTTATCTTGGTTTTCAAATTCTCCCACCAGAACCATCTTCTCGTTTTTGTCGATGACATCTCGAGCACCAGTTCTTCTCAATTCATGGCCCAACACATTAAAGGAGCCAGTTATGATGGCATATTTTCCTTCTCCATCCATGGCATCCATTAAGAGCTGACCGCACTTTTGACCACCGGCAAAACCGTCTTGGCCCCAGTAAGCGATTCTCTTTGACTCCATGCCGGGCTCAGTGTTAAAAGAGTATACTTTAACTCCGGCATCCATGGCTTTATCTACCACTGGTTGAAGAGCTTCGGAAAGACCGAAGAGGGTGACAGCATCATATTGGGCGGTAATGACATTCTGCATGGCATCTTCAAACTTTTTGGGATCAAAGTCTGGAACCGAGATCCAATCGACTCGGCAGTTCCGGTCTTTTAAAACTTCCTTGGCGAAGAGAGTCCCCTTCATAACTGCCATTCCAAAAGGATTGTTCTGCACCATAATAGTGGCAATGCGCAAGGGTTTTTCAGATACTTGGTCAACAGGTAATACATAGAGTGACGCACCGGCTGGAGCTTTGAGTTCAGCTGCCGGAACAAAGTCTGCAGCAAAAACGATTCCGGTAAACAATGAAGCACAGAAAATTCCAAGCAGTGCTATTAATAATAGCTTTGTTTTTGACATAATCTTACCTCCTCAAGGGTTTTTATATTTTAATAGCATAAGCTATTAAAACCAATGAAAATACGGTTAAGCTGTTCCTTTTCTTCTTAAGCTATCTATTGAAACAGCTCCAATTATTACTACTCCGATTACCACGGTTTGCCAGTAACCAGGAACAGCCAATAGGACAAAAGCATTTTTTAGAACTCCCATTAATGCTGCACCTACTATAACCCCCAAAGGATTTCCTTCTCCTCCGGACATACTAATACCACCAATAACCGCGGCAGCGATAACATCTAATTCATATCCATTCCCGTAAAAAGCATCTGCTCCTTCAAGCTGACCCATGAGAATAAGGCCACATATTCCGGCTAAAAAACCAGTTATGGTGAAAACCATGATTTTTACTTTTTCGACTTGGATACCGGAAAGTTTGGCAGCTTTTTCACTGTTACCTACTGCATAAACATTTCTCCCAGGAACAGTATTATTAGCAAATATGTAACCAATTGCTACGATTATTAGCATAACTAAAACCGAAACTGGTACATTTCGAATATAACCGCCTCCAAATACCGATATCCAAGTTGGATTATAGTGAATAGGAACTCCCATAGTAATGAGAAGCGAAAAACCTCTGGTTATACTCATCATACCCAAAGTTGCAACAAAAGCCGGAAGGCCTATTTTACTAACCAGTAAGCCATTGGATAAACCAACCACAGCACCCATTCCCAGAATTGCAATGAGCGTTAATAAAGGAGAGGCTCCGGATTTCGCAACCATAGCACCAAAACATGCAGTAAAACCTACTAAAGATCCCACCGAAAGGTCAATCCCACCAGTAATGATGATAAGAGCTTGTCCAACAGCCAATATGGCTATGAGTGAAAATTGTCGGAAAACATTTACGATGTTTCTTGCGGTTAAAAAGTACGGACTGGCAATGGATAGCCAGACGCAGATTGCTAATAGAGCAAACAAAACGCTAATTTCCGGTCTCCCCAATATAGCCTTGATATTATTATTGAATGAAGTATTTTTAGAACTCATAGTTCTCCCCTAGGTACATTAAATTTTTTATTTCATCAGATTATCTAAACTATGGTACAACAAAAAAATGGCATGATTATTAGACTTTGGTCCATTCTTTTGCGGAGCAACCAAGGAGCCCCGAATCGATATGGTAAAATGTTTGAGATTCAAAACATAATTCTGAGTAAGTCAATTAATTTTCATTGAAAATCTGGTTATTTTTTGATGTTTTATAGCGAGATGATCGTAAGATTGAAGAAGGGGACGAAAAAAGAGCACACCTATATATCGGGATAAAACTGAAGAAATTATGAATAGAGAAAACAGAAGCTTATTAGGAAAAACGAAGTTAAATACAAAAATAGGACTTAAAAAAAATGAAACTAACCATTTTTTATAAAGAGTATCAGGGGAATGATAACTCATCGTTGTTCTTTCAATGGGTTTGCTTCCCTTCAAGTAATTCACAAGAGATTCTTGCCCCCCTCAGAAGACCATTAATCAAACAACTTTTTAAAAAACTTTATATTACAATTTATAGATGAAGTAATAAAGCTTTCTTTATTATAATTCCCGGAGTTAAAAAGTCAATCAGATAATGATGATTATTGTCCCGACTATCTTGCTATAGCTTCTAATTCACATTATTCTTGATAGAGTATCTTAAACATTTTATTATTTTGAAATTTCTTAGAGGATGGAAAAATGGCTAAACATATCATTGTTTGGGATTTAGGAACCGGAGGAAACAAGGCTTCTTTATACGATGAAGAAGGGAACTGCCTGGCAGGAGTATTTGTTCCTTATGATACGATTTATCCTGCCCATGGGTGGCATGAACAAAAACCAAATGATTGGTGGAAAGCAATCGTTCAAAGCACCAGGCAATTACTAGATAAAACCAATGTTAAAAAGGAAGAAGTATACTGCTGCAGTATTTCAGGCCATAGTTTGGGTGTAGTTCCCTTAGATAAAAAGGGAAATCTATTGAGAGAACAGACGCCGATTTGGTCCGATGGCCGAGCAGTAAAACAAGCTCAAAAATTTTTTGATGGTTTTGATGAAATAAGATGGTATTCGATAACCGGAAATGGTTTTCCACCCCAATTATATTCTTTGTTTAAAATATTGTGGTATAGGGATGAAGAGCTGGAAGTATTTAAAAAAATCGATAAAGTGATTGGAACGAAAGATTATATTAATTTTAAATTAACTGACAGAGTAACAACTGATTTTTCTTATGCTTCCGGATCGGGAGTGTATGACCTAAAAAATTGGAACTATTCCGAAGAACTTATAGAAGCCAGTGGGCTTTCTGCTTCAATTTTCCCCGAAATAGTTCAATCAACCGAAATTATCGGTCAAATTAGACCAGATCCAGCAGAAGAACTAGGTTTGCACTCAAGTGTTTATGTGGTATCGGGAGGGGTGGATAATTCTTGCATGGCTCTTGGTTCAAAAGCCTTTAAGGAAGGTAGAGCATATAATTCCTTGGGTTCTTCTTCCTGGATTGCCGTCTCTTCTCGTAGTCCCTTGCTCGATCCAATTGCCCGTCCCTATGTCTTTGCTCATGTCGTTCCTGGTTTTTTCGCTTCAGCTTTGGCGATTATTTCAGCAGGTTCAAGTTTCCGGTGGTTAAGAGATCACATTACCATTGATCTAAAAACCCAGGCTAATAATCAGGGGGTAGATGTTTATGAATTGATGACTGCAGAAGCTGCTCAATCGAAGGTTGGTTCTCACAAACTATTATTTAATCCCAGTCTAGGCGGTGGAATGCCTATTGATAAAAGTATCCATATTCGTGGGGCTTTTGTCGGAATTGATTTAGCCCATACCCGAGCTGATATGATTCGAGCAGCGATGGAAGGCATTGCTCTTGGGTTAAAATGTTGTCTGGATAAACTTGAAGAGATGACGAGTTTGAGCAATGAAATGTTATTGGTCGGTGGAGGGAGTAAGAGCAAGCTCTGGCGTCAAATCTATGCTGATGTATACAATATGAAAGTCAGTAAAACTAATATCGATGAACAGGCAGCGGCATTAGGGGCTGCTGCCTGTGCAGCAGTTGGGACTGGTTTATGGAAGAGTTTCGAGAGGATCGATGAATTGCATGATCTTGTAGAAAGTATTACTCCTATTCCCGAGAATGTAGAGAAGTACCAAAAGATTTATGAGGTATTTAAGAGAGTTTCAAATAGTTTATCGGACATTGGCGATGAAATGGGAAAGCTGGTTATTTAGTTATAAATCATAAAAATCACAATATAGAAAAGAGGCATTATTTTAAATGAAAATTCATCCGAAAAAATTGGTTAAAATGATTGATGTCAGTATGTTGCAGTCGGTGAATACTGAAACCGATATTCAATATTTAATTGAAAAGACTAAGAAATACCAATTTATTTGTGCTTTTGCTTTACCTTGTTACTCTCAAACTTTGGTGGAAGCTTTTAAAGATGAAGATATTATGGTTGGAGCACCAATAGGCTTCCCAACCGGAGCTGAGTTAACCGAAGTGAAGGTATTCCAAGCAAAAACTCTTTATGATATTGGATGTGACGAGTTTGACATGGTTATGAATATCGGATGGTTTAAATCAAAACAGTTCGGAAAAGTAGCAAAGGACATTCAAGCCGTTTATCAAACAATAGTGGAAAAACCATTGAAAGTCATTGTCGAAGCTATGTATCTTACTGATGATGAGCTAACTGATGCCTGTAAAATTGTTATGAACAGTGGAGCTGAATTTATAAAAACCGGGACTGGTTGGGCATCGAAACCAACAGAAATTCGACACGTTGAAATAATGGCTAAAGCTATTCAAGGAAGAATAAAAATGAAAGCCGCTGGTGGTATTAGAGACTACGAAACTCTTTGTAAAATGCATGATATGGGTGTTTCACGATTTGGAGTAAGTTTGAGTTCGGGAATCAAGATTGTTGAAGAAGCGAATTCAGAGCAGTAATAAATATATTTAAAAAAAATCCGGATGATTCTCTCTATTTATTATAAAATCGTGAACTCTTTTGAAATTTATTGCTTTTCCTTAATTTATAGTTACCACTATTAAAAGGGGTGAAAAAGATGATAATTCGAGAATTAGCTGCAACTGTTGTGAATGAGTTGAAACAGGTTTTTGAGAGATTAAATGAGGATGAAGTGGAAAAATTTACTCAAGCAATTGTTGATGCCAAACGGGTATTTTTGGTTGGTGGAGGGAGAGAAGGATTATCTTTAAGAGCTTTTGCTATGAGGTTAACCCATCTTGGCAAAATTGCTCACTGGATTTGGGATGATACAACGCCGGCTATAGGTGAAGGAGATTTATTGGTTGCCACTTCTGGAGGCGGAAATGTTCCCCATATTCATCATATTGTTGTGGAATCAAAGAAAGCAGGAGCCAAAATTGCCATTGTAACTGGTAATCCCAGTCGAGAAACCCCCAAGCTGGCAGATCTTATTCTCATGGTTCCGGCTTCGGTTTATCGAGGAGGACTTAACACTGTTCCTTCCATTCAACCCATGGGATGTCTCTTTGAGCAGTCTCTTTATATAGTCTTTGATTTGATAGTACTCATCCTTGCTGATAAGATGAAAGTTAGCCGAGAAGAAATGGAAAAACGTCATCGAAATGTTGAATAAAAAGTAAAATTGCTTTGATCAATGATTAGCGATCAGTAGAAAATTTCACTTTCATCATCTCCTGGTCTTGAAAGAAGGCAAGGTTAGGGGAGGTATTATTTTTCAAATAATTCAATCTATGGTATATTTTATTATATGATACGAAGGTTAAAGAGGTTTTCTATTGATTTTTATGATGAAGGATTTTCGTTCTTCTCAGTCATAGCTCCCTACACCCTTTAATTATGTCGTAGAAATGACTGCTCATTTCTTTCGTGTTCATTCCAAACCAAGACTGAATAATAAGGAGGTAGAAAATGCCTCGATTAGTGATTATTTCTAACCGATTGCCGATTAGTGTTCAGAAAAAACCTGGAGGTAATATTCAATATCAAAGAAGCGCTGGAGGGCTAGCCACCGGCCTTGGTTCTTTTTACAAAAATTATGAAAGTCTATGGATAGGTTGGCCAGGCATAGTCCGTGAAGGTTTAAAATTAGAAGAGACCAAACTGGTTAAGGATTCTTTAAAAGAAGAAAAATGTTACCCAGTCTTTATGGGAAGAAGAGATATTGATTGGTATTATAATGGATTTTGCAATCGAACCATTTGGCCTTTGTTCCATTATTTTCCCACTTATGTAAAGTATGATAATGAATACTGGGAAACGTATAAAAAAGTCAACAAGATATTTTTCGATACCGTTGCGGAAATTCTTTTACCGGACGACTTGGTCTGGATTCATGACTATCAACTGATGCTTCTTCCTAATTTAATACGTGAAATGTATCCTGAAATCGTTATTGGTTTTTTTCTCCATATCCCATTTCCTTCTTATGAATTATTTCGCTTGCTTCCCTGGAGAAATGAAATATTAATGGGTTTTCTTGGGTCTAACTTAATTGGTTTTCATACCTATGACTATGCTCGGCATTTTCAATCCAGTGTTCGGCAATTATTGGGATTGGATTCTTTATTAGGACAAATTAATGTGAATGGAAGAATTGTAAAAGTGGATGCCTTTCCCATGGGTATTGATTATCATTTTTACTCGCAAGCGAGTAAAAATAAGGAAATTATTAATGAAAGTGATAAATTGAAAGAAAAATTTGGCAATCGTAAAATCGTCATTTCGGTTGACCGATTGGATTATACCAAAGGAATAATAAAACGACTAAAAGCCATTGATCTCTTTTTGGAAAAAAATCCTGAATATGAAAAGAAATTCACCTTGGTACTGGTGGTGGTTCCATCGAGAATCGGGACCAAGAATTACTTTCTTTTAAAAAAGCAAATTGATGAAATGGTTGGCTATATAAACGGAAAATATGGTTCAATTGATTGGATACCCATTTGGTATCTCTACCGGCAATTACCGCTCATGAATCTCACAGCTCTTTATAACATCGCTGATGTTGCATTGGTAACGCCATTGCGAGATGGTATGAACTTGGTTGCTAAAGAATATTTAGCGACGAAAGCTGAGAGGAAGGGGGTTTTAATTCTTAGTGAAATGGCCGGAGCAGCTCGAGAATTAGGAGAAGCCATTATCGTCAATCCAAACGATGTAGAAGCAATTGTTGAGGCCATAAAAAAAGCATTCTTGCTTTCTGCAGAAGAACAGGTTGAGATGAATCGAACCATGAACCACCGCTTGTCACGTTATACGATCGAAAAATGGGCGAAAGAATTTCTGGATAATTTAATCAAGGCAAGAGACACCCAGCTAGAATATTCGACAAAAAAACTGACTAAAACCATTCGAAATCGTATTCAGAATGAATATATCTCTGCTCACCAACGCCTATTGTTGTTAGATTATGACGGAACACTGGTTTCTTTTGCTGACGCTCCTCGAAAAGCGAAACCCGATGAAAAGCTCCTTCATTTATTGGAAAAATTGACCAGAGACCAAAGAAACCAGGTGGTGATAATCAGCGGGAGAAAGAAAGAAACCTTAGAATCCTGGTTTGATTTTTCCAGATTGATATTGGTTGCTGAACATGGCGCTTGGATTAAGAGAATCCCAGATGATTGGCAAACTATTGAACCTTTGTCGAACCAATGGAAAGAACAGATACGTCCACTTATGGAACATTATGTCGACTGGACGCCCGGTTCATTTTTGGAAGAAAAAGACTTTTCATTGGTATGGCACTATCGGAAAGCTGATCCAAACTTAGCCGATGTTCGGACAAAAGAATTGGAAAATGCTTTGCTGGATTTGATTGCCAATCTTAATTTAGGAGTTTTAAGAGGGAACAAGATTGTCGAAGTTAAAAATGTGTCCATCAATAAAGGTCGAATAGCGAGCTTATTGTTAAACGATTATCCTTCTGATTTTATCCTGGCTATCGGTGATGATTATACCGATGAAGATATATTCACGATGTTACCTGAAACTGCCCATTCAATAAAAGTGGGAATTGGATCGACATATGCCAATTACAGCATTCAAACACCGGGAGATGTTCGGCAACTCCTTCTGGAAATAACGGAGGTGACTAAATGAAGAGATTAGAAGATTATCAAGAAATTGTAGGAGATGAAGTAATATTTCGAATTCATAACAAAATGACGAAATTGTATGGAAAACATGTCGTGCATGTCAACTCGACCTATCAGGGTGGTGGGGTGGCTGAAATGTTATCTTCTCTAGTCCCTTTGATGAATGATATTGGCCTTGATGCTGGATGGAGAATTTTACATGGGAACCCTGATTTTTTTGGAATTACTAAAAAATTTCATAATGCGCTTCAAGGTGACCCTCTTCACTTTACCCACATTAAAAGGGATTTATATGTTAATAATAATGAAGATTTTTCACAGTTTACTCACCTTGATCATGATGCCTGCATTATTCACGACCCCCAACCTTTGCCCTTGGTTCGTTTTTATAAAAAAAGACAACCGTGGATTTGGAGATGTCATATTGATTTGACTGATCCCAATCAGCGTCTTTGGAATTTCCTTAAAAGTTTTATATTAAAGTATGACTTAGTAATTGTTTCGAATGAAAAGTATCTCAGAAAAGATCTTCCAGTTAAACAGATTATCATCCCACCAGCCATTGATCCCCTTTCACCAAAAAACAAACCACTCACTGAATATACCATCCAAAAAACTATGAAGAAATTTAGAGTTCCCCTCAATAAACCTATCATTACTCAAATTTCTCGTTTTGATAAATGGAAAGATCCTGAGGGAGTCATAGACATTTATCGAGAGGTCCGAAAGGCAATTGATTGCCGTCTGGTTTTGTGTGGAAGCATGGCTAGCGATGATCCCGAAGGATATAAGATTTATTCAAAAATTATGAAAAAACATGATGCTCTCATAAAAAAGCGAGAACTAATCCTGCTTACCACCGAAAACAGTATTCTGGTTAATGCCTTACAGAGACAAGCGAATGTGGTCATTCAAAAATCAACTCGCGAAGGTTTTGGACTGACTGTTACCGAAGCTCTTTGGAAAGGAAAACCGGTAATTGCTTCCAATATTGGAGGTATACCTTTACAGATTCAAGACGGAGAAAGTGGTTTTCTCATCGATCCTCAAGACAAAAAAGGAACTGTCGAGAAAGTCATTTCTCTCCTTAAAAACCCTGAAATGGGAATAGAAATGGGAGAAAAAGGGAAAGAACACGTACGAAAAAATTTTCTTATAGTCAGATTATTAGAAAATTATCTCGACCTCCTAGCTGAAGTAATCAAATAAAGAAAAGTACTTTTTCTTTAATCGTTTATTCGAATGAGTATTGGTAGAGTTTTGGTAACGGTGGCTTGGAAGGCTCCTAAGAGCCAAATATCGTTTTCAACTTGTAGAAATTGAACTGGGCTTTCGTCATTTAAAGTTCCCAGGCATTTATTTTCCAAAATATTACCATCTCGGTCCAGTTGAATGACCCAGATATCCCAACCGCCTTGGTTATTAAGGATGTCTCCATCTTTTGATTCGGTCATTCCTGCTATCCAAATGGTTTCTTGTTCATCATATAAAACAGTTATTCCAATATCCCGATATTGGCCTCCCAGTCGCCGTAACCATTTTATATTTCCATCAATATGGTATTTTAAAATGATCAGATCACTCTTCCCTTTTGGAAGTCCCCAGTCGTTATTATCTGAGTCAGTTGTTCCAATTATTAAAAAATGATCATCGTCAATTTTTTCGATATCATTTACCAGATCTGAGCCTGAACCATTCATGATGGTTTTTTCGTTGATCACTCGGCCGAAATTATTAAGCCCAACCATCTGTATATTCCATCTCTCACCTGGAAACCAGGTGTTATAGACCACGTAGAAAAGCTGGCCAATTTTTATCATTTGTCCCATAACGTTATCTTGTTGATTACCAATTTCCGTGGTCCAAATATTCTCTCCGTTGAAACCAAGACAATCTAATCTTATCTGCCAATCATTCCTTGGCTTTAGTCCTTGCGATAGAGTAGTATGGGTTCCGCTTAGGAGAAGGATTTCTTTAGCCTGCTGATTGATTAGTAGACTATTGTTAAAAGTCAAATCAATGTTTTTCAAAGTGGCAATGTTTAGAATTTCGCGGTCAAAATTGGTTGAGAGAGTTACAACTTGGGTATCGGGCAAGGGATTTTTTTCATCATTCATAGAGGGTGTGGATACGAAGATCAGCTTTCCCGGGTTCCAGTAAGTTGCTTTTGAAATGAGCCCAATGGTAGACTGATCAATCACTTTCTCTTCAATAAGCTCTCCATCCTTTGAAAAAAACCAAAAATGATTAAACCTTTTACCAATCTCATCTTCGGCAATCCCAATGAGGATAATTTTTTGCTCGGTTTCATCCCAAACTAAATTTACAGGAGTGATGCTGGGAAAGGATTGAGAAGATTGAATTGATAAGTATTTAGCAAAAGATAATGATGAAAATAAAAAAGGAATTAGAAAGCCTGTCAATACCATTCTAAAAAGTTTTCTTGGAAACATGAGACCTTCCTCCTGATAATTTATGACTAAGAATTTAATTCAATTTTGAGATGATAATAGCATATATGTAAAAAGTTAATTTTTTCTTGACAAATCAATTCATTCCTATATACTCTAAAGGTACACTGTATACTGTATACAAAGAATTATAATACAGGATACAGTAAAAAAACCAGTAAGGGGGGTTCGTAGTGAAATTAAAAGTTTTGTTCATGATATGTGTTTTAGTCTTTAGTTTGGTATTTGCTTCAACACTTCCAGTTTTTTCCCAAGAAAAAGAGCAGTATTACTGGATAGCCAGTGTTTCAACCCTTCCGCTTTTTTTAACCCATGATTATCCAGCGTTAAAGGAAGAAGCCGACCGGGTAGGTGCTGAGATTCATTTCATGGGACCGCAAAACATTGATATTGAAATGCAAAACAATGTCCTCCAGCAAGTCATGGCTAAAAATCCAGATGGAATACTTTTTATGCCTTTTGGAGAAGGTCACAATACCGTTATTGACCAGGTTTTAGCTCAGGGAGTGCCTCTGGTTTGCATTGACGGTGATGCACCAAATACCAACAGAATTTGTTATTCCGGAACCGACTGGGAAGAATTGGGAAGATTTCAGGCAAGACTCATGGCTGAACTCATTGGAGAAAAAGGGAAAGTAATGTTGAGTGCCGTTATTCCAAACGATAATACCTTAAAAGCACGGAACGGTATTGAGAAAGAAATGGAGAAATATCCAAACATTGAAATTGTTGGTCTCCAAAACGACCAAGGTTCAGTTATCGAAGCGGCCAGGCTCACTGCCGAAGCCATTCAAGCTAACCCAGAAATTAATGGATTCATTGGCATCAATGCCTCGAGTGGTCCGGGTATTGCCCGAGCTATTGAGGAAGCAGGAAAAGTTGGAGAAATCAAAGTGGTTTGCGTTGACAATACACCTGACATCATTGAAGCAGTTAAAAAGCAAACCATCCAAGCTGCCGTAGTTCAAAAGCGGGAAGCCTTCGAAATTTGGGGATTCCGAGTTCTTTATGAATACAATCACCCCAGCACACCAATCTTGCAGAAATATAAAGATATGGGTTTCCCCATGGTGCCGAAATTGATTATGACCGGTGTTTTGGTTATGACTCCCGATAATGTCGATCAAATGATTGATGTTTTGGATTACCAAGAACAAGTCTATAAGGATATGGGATTAATGTAAGAGGAAAAAAAAGGGGCGAAACCTCTTTACGCCCCTTTTTTTTTAATTATTAAAATTTGAGGAGGGAAAACAGGAGAATGTTCCACGTTATTCCAAAGTCTTACCGAACCTTTCGTTTTTCATCACATTTTCAGCCAACTATAATTGTTTCACCGGGAGATTATCTTCTTTTTCATACTCAAGATGCTCATAATGGAACCATTGACATATCTCAACCATGGACTGATGTGCCTTTTCCTGAGCTTGATCAAGATAGTGGGAATCCGGTGACGGGGTTAGTTTCAGTTAAAAATGCGTTGATTGGAAAGTTGCTTCGGGTAAAAATTTTACAAATCATTCCTGATCCGGTTGGGATATTGCCGGTGAGGTCATATATGGGAATAATGCGCAATGTGGTTTCAGACCGTTTAGCACGAACTGTAAAATACCAAGATAAAAAGATATGGATTTCTCAGGAATTAGCACTTCCCGCTCGACCAATGGTTGGAACCATTGGCATTGCGCCAGAAAAGGGTGAGATTCCGACTATTACAGCTGGTTCCCATGGTGGAAACATGGATGATAACTTGGTTGATGAACATGCTGAGGTTTTCTTTCCCATCCAACAGCAAGGGGCATTGCTCGGTTTAGGAGATGTACATGCTGCCATGGGAGAAGGTGAGCTCACTGGTGGAGGGGTCGATATTTCTGCCCAAGTATTAGTTCAAGTTGATGTTGTTGATTCTTTCTTTCCATCAAAAAACCCGGTTATCATAAGAAAAGGGATGGTTAGTACTCATGGGTTTGGTAAGGACTATTCAGAAGCGGCTAAGATAGCCTCAGAAGAAATGGCCCAACTTTTAATATACCAATTAAAATTATCCAAATATGAGGCAGTCCTCCTTATGGCAGCTCGGGGTGATTTAGGGCTTTGCCAGGCTTGCTTGTCCGATTCGTCAGCTACCGGAGTGAGAATGACTTTCCCAATCCTATGGTAAGAGGAGGTTTATCTTTGAAAGAAGCCATTTTAGAGATGAAGAGTATTACCAAGGCTTTTCCTGGCGTTATTGCTCTTGATTCAGTGAATTTTTCTGTATTTCCTGGGGAAATTCA
>Ga0334890_1001691_pt1 | contig 28176 bp, 39 predicted proteins | sample GraSluR1_MG_3_FD_207220 | JGI IMG/M metagenome (GOLD analysis project Ga0334890, IMG submission 207220) | Sludge microbial communities from methane-producing bioreactor in Wageningen University, Netherlands - Granular Sludge_31_08-R1 | ecosystem: Engineered > Bioreactor > Anaerobic >... | reverse complement strand
CCGGACCGACAGGTCCGGGTGGTGCCGGCGGATTTCGTCGATCACCCAGCCGGTCTGCGCGACGGCCAGCAGCGAGCCCCTCGTTCCGACCACGATTTCGTTTTCCGGCTTGCCCGACATGCCCGGGATTCTCCCCGTCCGCCCGGGCCGGTCAACGGACACACGCCCGAACGGGCTGGGACGATGGCGGTGCTGCCCATTGCCCCGGCCTCCTGCCGGCGCTTGGGCCTGTGGGTTTGACATGGTGATTCTCGGGCGATACCGTCCAAATGCGCTCGTGCGGCGACCGGCGCTGGCGGCTGGCCGCCGCGAGGAGGTCGGTTTCGGGTGTCTCCGTGCGCGGCAGCTTCCCGGCCGGACAGTTTCCCAGCCGGACAGCTTCCCGGCGAAACAGGCGGGGCCGTAGCTCAGTTGGGAGAGCGACTGGTTTGCAACCAGTAGGTCGTCGGTTCGAGTCCGATCGGCTCCAGTAGCGCAAGATCAAGACGTTGCGATAGTTACAGACGATCGCAACGAGAAATCCCGAGGCGGCGAATGGCGAATTTGGCGGAGCGCGCTCCGCTTTTACGCCATGAGTCGATTATTCAAACCTCCAGCCTACCGTCGCCGGTTGATCCGGGGCAAACCAGTCGCCTACCTTCAGATCCGTGATGCACTCACCGGGCGCCGCCGGGACTACTGGCTGGGGCCATATGGCTCGCCTGAGAGTCGCCAGGTCTACGCCCGGTTGGTTGCCGAATGGGAAAGTCACCACCGACACCTGCCACCTCAACTCGAGCCCGCGGACACGGGGATCACCGTCGACGAGATGATCGACAGGCATTGGGACGCGGTGGGCACAGGGTACGGTACCAGCGAGCAATACAGCATTCGCTCAGCGGCTGATGTGCTGAGCGAGCTGTATGGACACACGCCCGCGGCCGCGTTCGGGCCGCTGGCGCTGCGGGCGGTTCAAGCCGCAATGGTTGCGGGGCGTCCCGGCGACCCCACAGCCAACCCGCCGATCCCCGCCCGCAAACCATGGCGCCGGAAGGTGGTGAACTCCCAGCTCGTGCGAGTCCGTGCGATCTTCAGGTGGGCCGAATCCTTCGAGCTTGTCCCGGTCGGCACGTGCCACGGGCTCAGCACGGTCCCGGCATTGCGGGCCGGCCGGACGACTGCCGCGGAGTCGAAGCCCGTCCGCCCCGTGCCCGAAGCCGACGTGCTCTCGGTGCTCCCGTTGCTCTCGGATCAGGTGGCCGACATGGTTCGGCTGATGCTGTTGACCGGCATGCGCCCGGGTGAAGTGTGCGCCATGACGCGGGCCGCCCTGGACGCGACCGACCCCGCGGTGTGGGTGTACCGGCCGGCCCACCACAAGACCGCCCACCACGGGCACACCCGCCAGGTATTCCTCGGCAGCCAGGCCCGGGCCATCATCGAGAAGTACCTGCCTGCCCGGGCACCGGATGCGCCGCTGTTCTCACCGACCGAAGCGGAAGTGGCACGTCGAAAGCTCGCCCACCAGAACCGCAAGACCCCGCTGTCGTGTGGCAATCGCCCGGGCACGAACCGAGTCCCGCAGCCCAGGCGAAAGCCCGGCAACGAGTATGACACTTCGACCATCGGCAGGGCGATTCGTCGGGCAATCGATCAATACAACGCGAAGGCGAAAGCGGAGAAACGCCCGGTGATCGGATACTGGCACCCCCACCAACTCCGGCACCTGTACGCGACGGAGATCCGCCGCCAATTCGGGCTGGAAGCCGCGCAGATCATGCTCGGGCATTCCAGCGCGATTGTAACGGATGCAGTTTACGCTGAACGGGACGAGCGCGCGTCCAGACAGATCGCGGAGAAAATCGGATGATCGCTTCAGACGCATTTGCACCAAACGCCTGGTATGTTCGTATTACGGGTAGGCAGCGTGCTCCGCCGACACGACGGGTTGCTGGCGCGGAGGGGACACGATGGGCTTCAGGCATCGTGAAATCAAGCGGCCACCGCTGGGTGCGGTAACACCCGACAGTGGCCTGACCACGCAACCCTTGCGAGGAGGGTAGCAATGGCTGGTCCCATTTTACCGACAGCGGTTGTCGTAGACCACATTCAATTGGCTGATTCGACCGGAATTCCCATTCCGGTACCACGTGCAACCGTGCGAACGTGGCTTTCGCGAGGGCTGTCTCGCGCGACGCTTACAATCCCACTTGAAGGGCTGACGCTAACAGACCTTGATGCAACGGCAACGGCGGCGGTTCCGCCAGCGGCGACAACGCCTCCAACTGGCATGCCAGACTGGCTGCGCCTGGCTGAATGTGCCCGACTGCATGTAACCGACGTTGACGGCCTTACCGAGAAAAAGGCGAAGGACCGTGTGTGCTATGCGATTCGCACTGGTGCTTTGGTTGCATCTGGACACGGTATGTCGCTGCGTATCGAGCCGACACGCTTTGCTGCTTGGCGACTGGAGCAACGCGAACGGAATTTGAAGCGATTCGACGACCTGTAGCATCAGGGCCGAACGCGCTGATCCACAAACTTCAGCATTGCTTCTGCCCGACAGAGATGCGGAGCAAATGTTTCCGCCTGTTCTCGTGTCAGCCAGACACCATCCGCAAAAGACCCCTTCTTGCTCAAGATGCTTACGCGGAATCCGGTTTCGTCTCGCCACGCAAATTCAACGGTATAGTTGTCGGTATCCTGGCAAACCTTTCGTGAAGTTCCGCGAAGCTGGTCAAAATGAACGGCCGTTCCCATCAGTGCCTTTCCGATTGCCTCTGCGTCCTTTGCTGGTAAACGCACCATGTCAAATCTGGTGTACAGGATGATTCCGAGCCGTTCATACGTCTTCTCTACAGTGAGCCGCGAACTCTCTGCGTGAACGACGGTCCACACAAACGACCATTCGCGAATCTGAAATGGCGGCGCCGCCTCCTGTTCGCGTGGCTTTGCGCCCGCCACACACAAGACACAAAGCGAAAGCACTCCGACGCCCACGCCTTGTCGGACAATTGTCGGAAACGCGTTTTTTTTTGGACTCATAACTACTGCTCCCACCGCAAGTTGCTGAATTCACGACGTCTGATCTTTGTCGCACAAGATGGTCGCGAGTTTATCAAGGCACGAGATGGCTTGCAAGCGTGCGGATGCGGTAATGAGGGCGATCGAAATGAACATGGCCACAGGATCAACAAACGCAACAACTGAATACCTCTCGATCGCGGATGCCGCCAAGCGGATGCCCGGGCGGGTGACCGTGTCCACCGTCTGGCGATGGGCCACCGACGGCTATCGCGGAGTGCGTCTGCGCACGCAACGCGTGGGCTGGCGTCTGTGGACGACGCCCGCATGGGTGGACGAGTTCCTGATCGCCATCGAGCAAGCGAACGATCAGCCGGCAACGCCGGCGGTCGTTGTGGCGGCGCCGAAGCCGAAGCCGAACAAGCCGCGCAGGCCTGTTCGCGAACGGCTCCCGATTCGCAAGTGATGGAGTACCACTGGCGCGGCCCATACGGCGGCCGGACCCCATCCCACCGGCCGCCAGGGCTGCACCGGAGAACGAATGATGAATCGAAACGCAACGAGGATGACCGACGAGCGATTCCACGAGCTGATCAACGGACCGCTGAATCACCCGTTGCCCATGTTCGTGGTGGCTCGGCTCGTTCTTGCACTTCGCGCCGTGGTCGATGCGACGGGAGCAGAAGGTGCGGCGGCACTCGAGGAGCACTGTCGCTGGCGTGAGTTGCGCGATCAGGTTGGAGAGTGAGGTCGCAGACAGGGGAGACGAGATGTGAATGAACGCCAAGTACATCGCCGAACTGGAACGCAAGATCGCCGAGGCGCACGTGCCGAGGGGCTGGTCGACCGACTCGTGGATCGACCGGCTCGAACAACTCGCCGATCGATGCCGAACCGATCACCCAGACCAGGCGGATCGACTGATGCGTTGGGCGACGGCCGTTCGCTCACGCAGGACGCCGACATCTTCGAGTCCATCGAATTCGCAGAAGCCACTCCAATTGTTCCCTTACTGATGTCCCTGGGTGGGCCGGGCTGGACTGGGATGGTCACCTACGACGGCGAGTGCGTGTACGGCCAGATTCACCTGGTACGCGAGCGCAACCCTGATGGACTGCTTTCGTGCCCTATCCAATTCGCGATCTACGCCGGATTGAACTCTCGGCTGTGCGACCAGGCTCTGCGACTGGTCGGTGAGTTGTTCATGCGAGTCGGCGGATTCCGCGTGATCGACGAACGCATGATCCGGCCGATTACGGAACGACTGAATCTTGGGCTGAGCTACAGAACGCTGCGAACGCACATCGTTCGCTTCGGGAGGTTGCCGTGAACACCAACGATGCAATCGAGTGGACGCACGGGCCGTTCACGCCATTGGCCGTGATCACGCATACAGGTGAGTTGATTCGCATGAGCGAGGCCGCAGGGGAAGAAAGGAGGTGCAGCGATGTGTCTGATGTGGCTGATCGGACCACTGATTCTGCTGATCAGTCTGATCTTCGGTCAGACGCCGGCGTTGCCGGTCTGATCAGTGAGGATTCCAGGTTCGAGTCCATTCCTCCTCTAGTGCAAGGCGGGCAGGGGCGCAGCAACTACGCCGCGCTCCTGTCCGCCGTGATTACCGTGGTGTGCATCGGCGGCATGGGCCTGATTGTTGGCATTGCCGTCGTGTCGTCTGTTGTCCGTTTGATCTTGGAGTGAAGTCGCAGAGATGGCGAAGAAAACAAAGACCAGCAAACGAAAGAAGACAGCGGCCGAGCACCTGCGCGACCGCGTCGAGGCGGATGACAGCCGCATCGTTCTGCCCGTTCAGTTCAGGAGCGTCGGCATCAATGCGGAGACGCTGCGGGTCTCGGTCGCGATCGAGCCGGCGAGGCTCTCGCTCGAGAAGGCCCGGCACTTCTTCCGCAACACGCAGTTGCAGGCGTTGCTCGAAGCGGATCCCAACTCGAGCAACGACGGGGAAGGTCAGGGCACGATGATCGAAACCGTCGAGGCCTCGCTTGAAGGCGTCGCGATCTGCCGCAAGTACTCCGACGGGGCCAAGGGGTACACGGCATCGCTGAACTTCCAGCGAACGGGAATCAGATTGTCCGGCGACGATGGCCTCGAGTCGCTGGCCCGGTTCGCGAATTGCCCGGGTCGCCTGACGCTCGTGCGGCTGGGGGATGCGCCGGAGCGCGGGGATTCGGAGGAATCAGGAGACGAAAGCCATGAAACATCCGAGTAAGGTCGCAGGGAATGAGACAGATTCGTCGACTCTGCCGCGTGCCAGCACAACGCAGGCGGCGATCCTGGAACGGCTGCGCACGCTGGGACACCAGTGGCGCGTTCAGCAACAGAAGATCGGCAAGGCGCTGCTCAGCCTGGAACGAACCGGGTACCCGGTCGATTTGGTCATCCGCAACGTCCTGAACCGCGAATGCGGGATGGGGATCGACGAGGCATGGTGTTGTCTGCGCTGGGCCAAAGGCGAATTCGGATCGCATGGAGCAGCCCTAATGGCCCGGGTCGGCAACAAGACTGTGCTCAAGTCAATTCCAAAAGAGTCGCTTCTGGAGTGCATCGCAAAGCCGAAGACCATCCAGAGTCGCCACGAGAAACGGGTCGTCAGCAAGCGACTTCTTGAGATGACGCCGGAGGAAATCAGCGATCACCTGACACCGCGTGGTGTTCGCCGCCAGCGCCGCAAGATCGTCGCCCGGCAGCACACGTACACGGCGCAGGAATACGAGATTTCCGGCGGTCGGTTTGTCATCAAGGGCGGGCCCCATTGCAGCGTTCGGATGGCGCTCACTCGCGACATTTACGACGCGGCTCGGCGACATTTTGAGGCGACCGCGGAGGTTGCCTGAGAGGGTTTCGTTTCACGGCCGTCTGCGCGGCCGACAGGTGAGCTCGCGACGGGCAAAAAGCACGCCGTTCTCACCAAGCCTCACTTCCGGCGGCCCGGTCTACGGGCCGGGCCGCCAACCGTTGAAGGTGGAGATAATGCAGGCCACGAAGACGCGAATCAAGATGGCGACCGTCGAACTCCGGTTGACGCGGGAGCAAAGCGCGGCGCTTCGCGATGCGGCTGTGCTCTTCGTCGACGCTAAGCGAGCCGTCTACGAGGCGCTCTACGTGGCGGACCCCGTTCGGTACGTCGATGCGCTCGATCTGCGGCGACGACAGGCGACAGCGGGAGAAAAGGCCGCAGGTGGAGCGCGATCGCTGAAGCTGCCAGATTGGATTCCTGAAAAATCGCTCGGTACGGGCAGCATGTCCACCTATGACGTTGCGCTGGAGGTGTTCAAGCGATCGGGTCGCGCGTATTACTCGCATGTCGCCAACCAGGCCGAACAGGATTCCGTGAAAGACTACAGACGCTGGCGGCAGGACATCCGCAAGCACAAGCGCAACGTGCCGAATCCCAACTCGCTGTCGTTTCGCGTTCGGGATAAAGGTTGGCGTCTGTCTCATCTTTATGATGACCGGTTCGTAATCGAGCTGCGCCTCATCAAGGATGAGCCGTTGCAGATTCCATTCCGGACTCGCACCATGAGCGACGAGGCGCACGAGTGCCTGTTGCGCATTGCCGCCGGAGACGCTCGACAAGCCGCGGTCATTCTCAGCAGTCCGTTTGTGCGTGATTTCAGGCCCGGCATCCAGTGCAACAAGAAGAAGGTCTGGTCGCTGTGCATTCCCGTTTCTGTGGCGGATGTAAAGCCAATTGCCTCCCCGGTTGCTGGTCGGCAACTGCTCATCATCGCGCCCGAGTCGCAGGATGATGGCGTGTTTCTGGAGTGCCGCATCCCAGGCGCGGGCTACCGGCAGAGTGATTACGTCGAATCAGTCAGCGGTCACGACTTGGCCGTGCTTCGACAGCGTGAACAGGCGGCCCGCAGAATCTTCGGCCGGCACTGGACGCAGACGCCGTTGTCTGCGTCACACGGACGCGGCCGCAAGCGAGCGCGTCAAGGTCTCGACAGACGGCGTGCTCGTTACGCGAACGCTCGGGATAACTGGATCGGCAACACGTCCAAGTACCTTGTCGACCTGGCCGTGAAGAAACGATGTTCGGCGATTCGGATGGAGGATTTGACGCAACGTGATCCCGAGCTGCTTCGTCCCGGCGCGTTTGCCTACTACGCGTTTCAGGAAGCGATTCGCCAAAAAGCAACCGCCGCCGGCCTGTCGTTCACGCTGTTCGTGCAGTCTTCGCAGGCCTTTTCAGACGCAATGGCCGCCCAGGACGAGAGTTGCGTGTTATCAGGTGTCGAAGACGGAGATTTAGAGTGAGGTCGCAGGGATGCAATCCGTCAAACCCGGCCGGTAGGCGGTGTCGAAGACGGAGATTTAGAGTGAGGTCGCAGGTGGGCATCCCCCCCCGGTCCCAGGTGTCGAAGACGGAGATTTAGAGTGAGGTCGCAGGGGCGGATCAAGTGACGATCGGGCCGGCGGGGGTGTCGAGTGTGGAGATTCGGAGTGAGGTCGCAGGATGGGATTGAGTGAGGTCGCAGGGCTGCGGAGATTTGGAGTGATGAAAGAATGAATTCAAGTTCACGCACGGCCCGGCTGTCGGGCGGTCCGGCAGCCGCAAACAAGAACCACAGGAGCCATTCGTCGTCACAGGGGAGTCTTGCGCGCAAAAGCGCCGTGCGTGAATGTTGCGGAGTGGACCAACTGGCAGGTCGCCGGGCTCAGAGGCCGGAGTGTGCAGGTTCGATCCCTGCCTCCGCAAGTGAACGGAACTTCGCGAGATACGCACATAACCAGAAGCGGGTCCGAGTGCATGCAGCGTGTGGTTACCTGGCCGAGGATCAGGATGAGGCCGGGTCGAATGGGTGCGCCGATGCCCGAGAACATGGCCGTATTCCTGACAGCATGAACGGACCGCAACGGCAGGTCTTCGGCGGACCTGCCAACGCGGGGTGGCGCAGCAGGCAGCGCGCCGGGTCTCTGACCCGGAGGTCGCCGGTTCGAATCCGGTCCCCGCGAGTACACGAGGCGGAATGGGCGATAGGTGCAGGTTCGGCGTCTCGACGTGTGGCAGCCAGGCGTGTAACACGATCGAGGCAAGTCGATGCCCTCGGAGCCCAAATGTCGTTGTCTGCGTTCGCGACAACAACTGCCCGGGGCAGTTTGTCTGAACGAACCTCCACCTGGCGCGTTCGACTCGCGCCTCCGCCAATCGGAGTGAGGTTGCAGGGGTGAGTGACAGAAAGGGGGAGTGCATGTTCAAACCAGCCAGTAAGAAGAACGCGAAACTGAGGGCCGCCATCTTTGGACCGGCGGGATCCGGCAAGACGTTCAGTGCCCTGCGGATCGCCACCGGCATGGGCGGTCGGATCGCCCTGATCGACACCGAACGCCAGACGGCCTGCAAATATGCGGACCGATTCCGGTTCGATACCTGCGCTCTCGATGACGACCGGTCGATCGACGCGTACGTCAAGGGCATTGCCAACGCCGCCCATCACTACGACGTGCTGATCATCGACTCGCTCAGCCACGCGTGGCAGGAGTTACTCGGCGAGGTCGAGAAGCTCGCGAAGACGCGCTACCGCGGCAACACGTGGTCGGCCTGGTCGGAAGGCACGCCCCGGCAGCGAGCCTTCATCGATGCCCTGCTGCGCTTCCCCGGTCACGTCATCGCCACCATCCGCAGTAAGACCGAATGGCAGACCGCCAACGACGGCGGCAAAGTCAAGCCCGTGCGGGTCGGGCTGACGCCGGAGCAGGGCAAGGGAATCGAGTACGAATTCGACCTGTTGCTCGAGCTCTCGCCTGACCACGTGGCCAGCGTGATCAAGGACCGCACGGGCCGGTACCAGGACAAGCTCATCGATCAGCCCGACGAAGCCTTCGGCCGCGAGCTCGCGGCCTGGCTCACGAGCGATGCACCACAAGCCGTCGCCGTCGACAAACCCGCACCACGGGGTGCGGCCGGCGCCGGCTCATCGAATCCCGCGGCAACCGCGCCGCCTTATTGAGGATCCACAGAATGGCATACGCATGGCAAGCAGAGGCAGAACGCGAGGTCACACAACGTGCCCCCCGCATCCCCAAGGGTCAACACCACGTGCGCATCGAGCGTATCGTCTTCGGCGATCGCAATGGCACCTTCCAGAGTCAGGCGGGTGATCCGCAGGTCCTGCTGATCTTCCAGGACCGCGAAGCCCGCGAAGTCTCGCAGATGACTACGCTCAGCGAGAAGGCCGGATTCGTCCTGGCCAGGCTGTTTGCGGCCTGCGATCCGCCCGCGAACCTGGCCCGCATGGAGCAGGATGGCGTCGAGCCGTCGCATTTCGCCAACGAGGATTTTGCGAACAAGATGCTGGTCAACCGCCAGCTGACCATCGACGTCGACTACGAGCAAGGCCGGGACGGCAAGGAGTACCCGCGAGTGACGCCGGTGCTGAATCGATCGGCGACGCCGGCATCTGCGCCGGCCGCGGACGGTCCACCGTCAGTTGACGACGGGCCGCCGGCGGTCGACGACGCTCCGCCGGGTGGCGGGCTGCTCACCAAGGAGCAGGCATGGGCCGAGGTCCAGCGTGCGTGGGCCAATGTCACGGGGGACGACGCCAAGGCGCGCCGGAACCAGGCGTGGCAGCAGGCAGTCCGCAAGATCGGCAAACCCGAGACCCAGTTCTCGATGAGCGATTGGGCCACGGTCGCGGCCGAGGCCTCGACGCCGTTCTGAGGAGGGAACCATGCCGGCGGGACGTCCGAGACAACTCAAGCTCTCACAGATCCGCGTGGAGCCCGACATTCAGGCTCGGGTGCGGGTCGATGACCAGGTGGTGGCTGATTACGCCGAGGCCGTCGAACGTGGTGACAAGCTCCCCGCGGTCGTCGTGTTCGCCGATCGATCCGGCACATACTGGCTGGCGGATGGATTTCACCGCGTGGCCGCATACCGGCGTCTGGGCCGGGAGGTTGTGCCGGTCCAGATCCAGGCCGGCAGCCGCGCTGACGCCGCGTGGTACGCCCTGGGTGCCAACCGGGCGAACGGCGTGCGGATGTCGAATGCGGACAAGGAGCGGGCGGTCAAACTCGCCCTGCAGATGCGGCCGAAGGCGAGCAACGCATCGATTGCCGCGCATGTTGGTGTCAGCGACAAGACCGTCGCGAAACATCGATCTGAAGTGTGCCAGAATCGGTCAGGCTCGGAAATTCCGAGCCTGAATCGCCGCGAAGGTCGCGACGGCAAGACCTACCCGGCCACGACAAGTCGTTCGTCTGTAGATACTTGCGCCGACGACCCGCCGCCGTCGCTGGACGACGATGACCCGCCGCCGGCAGTCGAATTTTCCCCCAACTCGCCCGCGGCCGGCCCCTCTCAAGCGGCCGCGGGCGACCCTCCTCCGCCCCCGAAGACGGACCGGGTCGGCAATCCGATCCCGAATGACCGGATCGCCGAGGCGTTCCGGCGGGATCACGAGCTCGTCGAGCTCTGTACCCAGGTCAGCCGGCTGAAGACGGCGGTCCTCGCGCGGGTCGAGATTGGGGATTCGCTGTTCGCCCACCTGACACCAAGCCAATTCGAGGTCGACTGCAACAACCTGCGGCGGGCGCTGGATGCCTGCCGGCCGTTCGCCGTCTGCCCCTACTGCGGTGGCGAAGGCTGCAAGGCCTGCCGGTCAACCGGCTGGATCAACGAGCTCGCGTACAAGGCGGCGCCCGGGGAGATCAAGCGATGAGCGCCGCCATCTTTCTCATCACGGTCGTCGAGACTGGTGATCGTGAGTACCAGTCGGAAGTGCATGGCCGATTCCTCAGCGGAGCGAACATGTCGCCAATCATCGAGGCCGTGGGATTGGCATGCGCCCAGACATTCGTGGGTCACGTGGCACATGCCGATTTGATCGCCGCGTTTGTCACCGGCACGCTGGCGCCGGATGCACCGGGTCGGAAGATCAAGAGAATTCTGAACCCTGAAGGCGAATCGCATGGTTGACCTGCACTACCCGTTCACCGAAGAGGAGTTTCGCCTGGCCAACGTGGCCTGGGGCTGCAACTGCGGGCCGTCGGCACTGGCGTTCGTGCTGCAGAAGCCTCTGGAGGAGGCTCGTCGCGCTATCCCTCATTTCGAAGAACGGGGCTATACGTCGCCCAGCATGATGAAGGCAGCGCTACAGAAGCTCAAGATTGCCTTCCAATCCGTCCCGTGCCCTGATACATCGTGTAGCGAGTACCTCCCGCTTATGTTCGGCGAACGCCCGGCCCTGGTCCGCATCCAATTTACGGGCCCATGGACGCGCCCGGGCGCGCACCCGAAAGCAGCCTACCGCCATACGCATTGGATCGTTGCTTGGGATCGCGCGCGGGGCGATTGGAGGATTTTCGACTGCAACGGCGGCATTCAGTCCGCGGAGTTGTGGGAATTCGAGATTCTCAAACGTCATCTGATTCCACCCAGGGGTGACGGCGGCTGGTACCCGACTCACATCTGGAGGACTGCATGATGAGCAGCAACCCGACGCCCGAGCCCAACCCGCGATTCTGCCCCCGATGCGGACAGCGGATGAGGTGGTCTGCGGATCGCGCTCCATGCTCCGTATGCAGTGAAGCGATTCGGCGACCTCTACCGCCACCGCCACCGCCACCAGCGACGGAAATGACCACGCGTGGCCCGCGAGTTCCAGGCCCGCCGCCGAACGTGCTGATCCCCCTGGGCCCGTCGCGCGGGGAGGATTTCGTGGGAGAGGTTGTCTCACTGGTCGCATTGGCCGTTGGCCTGGTGCTCGGCACATGGATCGCCTGCCACCTGTTTGGCTGTGCGCCGCACCGAGAACCGCCGGCGCCCTTGTCGCCCGATCAGGCGATCGCGAACGCGATCGAAGAATGGGCTGAGAGGTACGGAGTGAACCTCCACGACCAGCAGTCGCATAGGACCATCAACGTCTTTGTCGGTCCGGGTGGTGCCTGGCTGGAACCACCGCGGCCGTCCGGCCTCGGCGTATCTGCGGACCCAGAGTGGTGTGGTCCCGAGGTCACGCCGGACTGCGACGCCTGCAACTGCGGTCCCTGCGACATCGACAACGACGGCGATTTCGATCTGCGCGACTACGGCTGGCTGCAGACGATGCCGGGCAGCCACTCCGCGAACGTGTTTCGGTACAGAGTGCCACGATACACAAACCGAGAGTCGACACTGGAGAACCTCAATGACAGAGACCACCACCCATCCCGAGAACCACGTGCTCCTGATCCCCCTCGACCAGCTCGTACCCACGCCGGATAACCCGCGGCGCATCCGCATCAACGAGCCCGCGTTCCAGGAGCTGGTCAAATCCATCAAGTCGGTCGGCATATTGCAGCATTTGATAGCGCGGCCCATGCCGGCGGACCGCATGCCGTCACCTGCCACGAAGCCGAACAATTACTGGGACGCGACGAACCTCGATGCGTTGCACGCCGGCAAGCAGATGTTCGATCTCCGGGCCGGCCACCGGCGGCTTCTCGCCGCGGATCACGCTGGCCTCTCGACCGTGCCCGTGGTCGTTCGCGACATGGACGACCGCACCGCGATGGAGATCACCGTTTCCGAGAACATGCAGCGCGAGAACCTCACGCCCCTGGAGGAATCCGAGGGCGTGCAGCACCTGCTGGACGTGGGATGGGAGATCCAATCCATCGCCGACCGTCTGGGGAAGCCGGCCTCCTGGGTGGCCCGCCGGGCGAAGCTGCGCGAGCTGAGCACGTTGTGGCGTGCGGCGATCGAGGAGCGGGACGACCTGGCCCGCTGGCCAGCGACCGTGCTGGAACTCGTCGCGCGGTTGCCGTCGGACACGCAGGACACGCTGTTTGACGATCTGGTCGACGACAAATGGCGACCGGGCGACAAACGAGTGGCGTGGATGTCGGACGTCGAGGTGCCGACCGTGCGGGAAATGGAGCAGAACATCGACCACCTGCTTCACTCGCTGCACGGCGCGCCGTGGAAACTCGACGATGAGAGCCTGGTTCCCGAGGCCGGAAGTTGCTCTGTCTGCACGAAGCGAAGCACGGCACAGCCGTTGCTCTGGGGGGATGCAGAAGGCAACGGAAAGAAACGGACCGATCGATGCCTCGATCGAAACTGCTACGCAAAGAAGCTCGCGGTGTGCATCGCCCGCAAGACCGAGGAACTGAAAGCCGCGGGCCACGCACCGATCGGGCTAATTGACGCGCACTCATCGCACGAAGAGATCGAACCGGTACGTGGCGAGCTGAAGCCAGTCAACAAATTCGACGTGAATGAGGCGAAGAAGAACGATGCTCATGCCGTGCCGGCGGTCGTGCTCGATGGGGCTCACGCCGGCACCGTTCGCTGGGTCAAACCGTGCCGTGCCGGGGCGTCGAAAACGGTCACCAGGGCTCAACGAGAGAAAGGCAAACCAACTCCGCTCGCGGAGCGGCGAAAGGTGTACGCTCGCCGTCGGCAAGCACACGTCATCTCGGCAATTCGGGACGAGCTGAAACGGATGATCGACAAGAAAGCCCCCTTGCCGGACGCCAAATCCCTAGGCATCAACGACGTCGACGCCCTTGTTCTCGCGTTCGGCACACAGCATCGTCAGAACTTTTTCATTGACGCCAAGCCGTGGAAGAGGTTCGAGCAGGTTCGCAAGTGCTCAGAAGACTACAAGGACGATATGCTCCGATCCGTTCTCCCTGTTCTGCGATCTCGTCTCCTGATTCACAACGGCGAACATGCCGAGCGAATTTACCCCGAAGCCAAACGAGTTGCGGACTTCCTGCGTCTCGATTGGACGAAGCTCAAGGTCGCGGCATCTCAGGCGATCCCAGACCCCAAGGGCTGGGCAAACCTCAACACGAACGGCACCCCGAAGAAGCCCGCCGCGAAGCGGACGAGAAAACCGGCAGGGCCGGAGACGTCGTCCGACTCGGCGCCGGAAAGCCCCACGCCGGAGAGGAAACGGGCACGAACCAAGGCGAGAAAGGCGACCGTTCGCTAGCACCAGGGAGAATCAGATGAAATTAAACAAGGCAATCGCGGTTTTGATGGAAGACCTGGGTACGCTCCTGTCGCAGGTAGCCAACGACAGTGACGCGCGGTGTCGTTTGCTGACTGTCGTCAAGCGCGCACGGGGGGCGTTCATGCGTGGCGAGGACATGTGTGCCCAGCCAGATCGCTTCCGCAACCCGTACGTCATGGTGGTGGACAAGGCACTGCACGAGTTGCTGCTGAAGCAACTGGAACGCTGCGCGTTGGGTGCCGAGGTTCACATCGACCCGGCTGGCCAACGGCCAACGCGTGCCCAGTGCCCTGTATGTGGCCGCGGCTTCCTGCGGAGTACGAACCCCTCGATTTGGCATCGTCCAGGTTGCGAGCTGATCGTTGCGATTGACAAGGCACGTGCCGTTTACGGTCAAGCTCCCTGGCCAGCAGTGAATGGACGGAAGACCCGCACGTGCCGCGTGTGCGGCTGCACGGACGACCATGCCTGCCCGGGGGGATGCTACTGGGTGGAGCTGGATCTCTGCTCGGCCTGCGTGGGGGCCGAGTAATGCACGCGCGAACCCACTGCGGCCGGTGCCACACGTGCGGAGAATCGCTTCTGGCCGTGCTGGACGGCGAAGAGTGGTGTCCAGGCTGCCAGGCGTACCGCCGGTACCGATCGCACGGGTGGGCGAAGAGCGTTCTGAACGACCCGGACACGTCCTGTCCTGAACCCCCTGCGACGAGAGGAGCGAACGATGTACCTGTGCAGCAACTGCCAGCTGTGGATCGGTGAAGAGAACACGCTGATCGAGCCGTCGCGCCCGTGCCCGGCCTGCACGGCGGCGCGTGAGCGGTCGGAGCCGCGACCGCCGGTTCACTTCGACGAGTGTGAGTGCGGAGGGGCTTTCGACGGATTCTGCGTCACGTCTGACGCGGACCCGGGGTTGTGATGGAAGTGCCGCAACCATAACCGTGCTCAAAGGAGGCCTGCCGTGGAAGTCGTTCATGTTTCAGACAAACCGCGAAAACGCTTGTCGAAAAAGCGACTGTACGAGTTGGGATACGGCACATGCAAAGAAGATGGCTGTCGTTATGGCGAGTTCCGCAAACGCGTGCCATACAGAGAATGGGCAGCCGGGGACGACGTGTGGCTTTGTCCGATTTGCGGATATGGGGTGGCGCCAATGCGAGCGGTTGACGAGAACATCGTCGACCGATTCCACCGCGAGCATTTCGGGACCGACTGATGCGACTGCGACCCTACCAATCCAAGGCGATCGACCAGACCTTCATCGCCTGGCAGAGCGAGCCATCCGTTCTTGGCGTGGCCGCCACCGGGCTCGGGAAAACGATCGTGCTCGCATCCATCTTGGCGAAACACCCAGGCCGCACAATGGTCGTCGCACACCGCGAAGAGCTCATCTTCCAGGCGGCCGACAAGATCAAGAAGGTCACCGGCCTCGAACCTGACATCGAGATGGCGGAAATCCGGGCCGCCGAGTTCGGCTTGCACGGCAAGGCCCGGGTAGTCATCAGCACCATCCAGACGCAGATCGCCGGCCGTAACGGCGGCCGGATGACCCGGTTCGACCCGAACGAGTTCTCACTGCTCGTGATCGACGAGGCCCATCACGCCGTCGCGTCCACGTACCGCCGGGTCATTGAGCACTACCGGACCAACCCGGCCCTCCAGGTGCTCGGCGTCACGGCCACGCCGGACCGGGCGGACGAAGAGGCCCTGGGGAAGGTTTTCGACGCCGTGGCCTGGGAGTACGACATCCGGTTCGGCATCACCGACGGGTGGCTGGTGCCCATCCAGCAGCGAATGGTGCACGTCGACGGCCTGGACCTCAGCCAGGTGCGAACCACGGCCGGCGACCTGAACGGCGCCGACCTGGCCCGGGTCATGGAGTACGAGACGACGCTGCACGAGATCGCCGCCCCGACCATCGAGCTCGTCGGCGGCCGCAAGACCCTGGTATTCGCGGCCTCCCTGGCCCACGCGGAGCGGCTGTGCGAGATCCTGAACCGTCACCGGGCCGACTCCGCCCGCTGGGTGCATGGCGGCACGCCCAAGCCCGAGCGCCGCCAGCTGCTGCGCGACTACGCGAAGCGCAAGTTCCAGTACCTGGTCAACGTCGGAGTGGCGACCGAAGGGTTCGATGACCCGTCGATCGAGGTAGTGGTCATGGCCCGACCGACGAAGTCCCGGGCCCTGTACACGCAGATGGTCGGTCGCGGTACCCGGCCCCTGCCCGGAATCGTCGACCTCGAAGGACTCTGGGACGTGGCCGAGCACCGCCGCCAAGCCATCGCCGACAGCGCCAAGCCTGCCGTCGAGATCATCGACTTCGTCGGCAACTGCGGCCGGCACCGCCTGATCACCACTGCGGACATCCTCGGCGGCCACTACGACGACGTCGTTGTCGACAAGGCCCGCGAGAAGCTCCAGAAGGACGGCAACGGCGACGCCATGAAAGCCCTGGCCTGGGCGGAGTCCGAGATCGCGGCCGAACGCGAACGGGCCCGCCAGGCGGAAGCGGCACGCCGGGCCAAGCTGGTCGCCAAGGCCACCTTCCGCACCGAGACGGTCGACCCCTTCAACCTGCTCGGGCTGACGCCCTGGCGTGAACGGGCATGGGAAAAGGGCAAACAGCCGACCGCCAAAATGCTCGCCCTGCTCGAGCGCCAGGGCATCAAGACGCAGGGGATCACCTTCACGCAGGCCAAGCAGCTGATTGCGGAGATCATGAATCGCTGGGAGGGCAATCGGTGCAGTTTCAAGCAGGCGAAGATTCTGGCCAGTCGCGGACAGCCCACCAACGTGACGCGCGAACGGGCGAAGGAGCTGATCGACGGGATTGCCGCGAAGGAGGGCTGGAAGACACGACCGAAGCAAACCGCGGCTCCGTTGGCCGCGGCAACCAACGAGTATCCGTACTGACAGGAGACCATCCGTGGCGACAACGCAAATCCGAACCTGTGACGTTTTCGGCATCAAGAAAAACGTCCAACGCTACCGAATCATGATCCGCCGCGTTCCGGAGACCGCTCTGGATCTGCTCGACGAAACGGCAGACGAATCCGCCTTGCACCTGCTCGACGAGGAGGTCGATCTGTCGACCCGGGCCGTCGACCGACTGATGCGGTTCGTGCAGCGCGGTCTGACTGCGCCGAGTGGTGAGACCGCAAAGGACGGTGCGTCATGATCGAGATCGAGTGCGCGTTGCGGTTCAAGGGCGACGACGATTGCGAACGGACCGTCGTCGAGAAGTCGGCCGGCGTCGACGACGTGCCAGCCTGGTTCGGCCGAACAATCGCAGACGCGCTGCTCTGTATGGGCCGTTCGGACACCGCCCTCGTGATCGCCCACATGGTCGAATGGCTGGTGGAAGACGGACGCCATTTGTCGGCCGAATCGTCTGAAGAGAATGCCCAGGCGATCACCACGATGGTGGACGCGGCCCAGTGGATTTGTGCGTTGCGTCGGCAGGCGAGGGCGGGGACCGGCAACCCCGAAATCCAGATGCGGAGTGGCGACCATGCGCAATGACCCGCAGATCAACGATCCCGTTCTCACCGGATATGTGGACGCAGTCGTCCGAGACGAGTGTGCACGATGCGACGTAAGCGTTTTGTCCGTCCTGAATGGCTGCAAGCGCCATGCAGACAGTCAGGCCCGGGCCGCCATCGTGTGTCGATTGGCCAATACGATGCAGATGCGGGAGTGCCAGCGGACGGACGCAAACGCCACGCGAATCCGGCACTTTCGGTACCGTATCTTGAAGGTGGACGGCGCCGCATTGCACGAGCAGACCGGATCGTTCTTGCCCAGAAGCGTTTGGCGACCCATCAGCACTCCTAAGCTGGCCTGGCTGTTGCGGATCGACCATTCGACAGTCGTGTACATCCTGAAGCGAGCGGACAAGAGGTGAATCCATGCTGATACAACTGGAGGCAACACGGGGCGGAAGCGTATTCGTCGACGCCTCGCCTGGGATCGTGCTGGTCATATTGCCGTTCCCTGACGAACCGAATCGCGCCGAATTGATAATTGCGGACGCCGAGGGAACGCGTGTGGACGTTGCGATGCCACCCTGGCAAGTCGCCGACCTGATCCGCGAGTCGCGGCGCGTCTTCGACACGAGGAAGGACGGGTGACCATGCTACCGAGTGAGAGACAGCACGAAAAAGCCATCATGCAAATGCTTGCCGAGTCCGAAGCGGAGATCGTACGGCTGAGGACGCAGCGGGACGCGCTGCTGGAGGCGGTTCGGTACGCTGTCAACTGTTGCGGCAATTGCGCGAACTGTCGCAAGGCATTAACACGTGCCATTGCCGCGTGCGAGGAGGTTCAGCCGCGACGTGGAGTGGCTGGGTCGGCAACCGCGACGGGAGCAGGCCGCCGCTCGTGAGCGCCGAGGGTGTGGCGTTCGATCAGTGATTGGGGGTGTACGTTGCCATCACCGCCGCCGTTTGTGCGTGTCATTCCGCCAGGGTTGCGGCTTGTGAACATGGCCATTTCCCACGCGCAGGCCAACTTCTGCCGCCAGTGTGGCAGGGATCTTCGCGTGCCGGCGGGTGGTGCCGCCGCCTGCACTGTCTGCGGCCCACCGGTCTGCGTCGATCCACTGAACGAGGCCGCCGACGAGACCCATTACACACAGTTCCGAAACGAAATCCTCCGGGACATGGTGCGTTGTCTGGGTGTTCCGGTCACCACCGCCGCGGCCGCGGCCTACTGCGTCGATCCGGTGAAAGAGGCCCAGGCTGAGGCCATCCGTCTGGCCAACGGGACCGACACCTACGCATCGATCCATGCTCGCAGCGGCCGGGACTGGCAACGCGAGTTCACGCAAGCCAAGCGATGGGCTGAAATCCAGGAGGCCGAGTCGAGGCATCGCCGCGTCGTTCGCATCTTCACCGTTTGTTGCCTGGTCATGAGCATCGTTGCCATCACGCTGGGTACCCTTGCGATGTGTTCGGTTCTTTCCAGCCCGTCTGTCGAATTACGTGAGATCGTTGACCGCCCGCCGTTGGTCGTCCGGCCCGAGTTTCGATCCGTGGAGTACCCGTACTGATGTACCGATGGACTGAGGCAGCCCGGCAAATCCGTCCCGTCGAGCCCCGAGAGCCCGTTCGCTGGGTCCGATGCTCGAAGAGCCGCCGCTGCCCGATCTGCGGCCGCCCGGACTGGTGTAATGTTGCAGAAGACGGCTCACTCGCAACTTGCATGCGGATCGAGCACGGATCGGTCTGTCGCAAAGACCTCGGCCACGGCGTCGGGTACATCCACCGCATCCACGAGCCCCTCGACTGGCCGCCATCACGGCCGTCACCACCGCCAGCCTTGCCGCCCCCCGAGCACGAGTTCGCACTCGACTACGACGCCATCCTGGCCCGATGGCACGCGGCGACGTCGGCTGCTGACCTCGAGCAGTTCGCCTTCGGACTCGGCGTTCGCGTGGACGCCCTGGTCGATCTCGACGTTGCCTGGTGCCCGGAACGCCAGGCCTGGGCGTTTCCGATGCACGACGAGCGACGCCAGGTCGTGGGGATCCGGTTGCGGACCGAAACGCGCAAATTCGCGCTGCCGGGCAGCAAGACCGGGGCGTTCATCCCGGCCGGCATGGACAGCCGGTCGCTGCTGCTGATCTGCGAAGGGCCAACCGACACCGCGTCCGCCCTGTCGCTGGGGTTCCAGGCAATCGGCCGGCCGAGCTGCTCGGGCGCCACCGCCATCATCGCGGACCTCTTGCAGGCCGGCAGGCGCCGGCCGGTGGTGATCGTGGCCGACGCGGACGGGCCCGGCCGGGCGGGCGCCCGCCAGCTGGCCGACCGAATCATCGGGCTATGCCAGGGCGTCCGGATCATCACGCCGGCCCCACACAAGGACCTGCGGGCCTGGCTTCAAACGGGGGCCACGCCGGCTGCTCTGCTGCTTCGCATCGAGAACGCCAACCATGTTTCACGGATGGAGGATTTGCCAGACATGTACTGGATCAAGGTTCAAACCGACCTGCAACGGACACCGGAAGTCATCCAGTTGGCTGAGCTGCTGGGCTGCGCCTCGGTATTCGAGGCATCAGGCTTGTGTGTCGCGTTCTGGGGGTGGGCGGATGGGGTCACGGAAGACGGTCGGCTGGCGAAATGCTCGCGAAAGACGGTGGACGCGGTTGTGAGTCGCGAAGGCTTCGCCGCGGCCTTGATCCAGGTCGGCTGGTTGGTCGAGGACGGCAGGTCGATGGTCATCCCGAACTGGGAGCGCTACAACGGCAAATCCGCACGGCAACGAGCGATCTGGTCCGAGCAAAAGGCGAAGCAGCGAAAACGCTGAAATCCGTCTGATCAGTCCTGGAGACGACACATGAGCGTGATGACGATGAACCCCACGTTGACGCCAACCCGGCGTCGGACCCTGGAGGTCATTCGGAAGTACATGGCCGAGCACGGACTCCCACCGACGCTCGACGAGATCGGGATGGAGATCGGGACCAAGAAGGCCGCGGTTCGCGAACAGGCGCTCATCTTGGAACAGCTGGGCTACCTCACGTACGCGCGTCGGCGGGCACGTGGGATCCGACTGGCCCAGGGCCCGTGCCCCTGCTGCGGACGGCAATCGTGAACGAGATCCTACTCGTCTTGCCGTTGCCCAAACCGGCACTTTCACCCAACAGCCGTGCTCATTGGGGAACCCGAGCCGGCGCAACCAAGCGATACCGGATCGCCGCGTATGCCACCGTCATCGAGGCAGGCGGCCGGAATTTGCGGTGGTCGCAAGCGGTCGCCCAGACCACGTTCTACTGGCCGGATCGGCGGCGCCGGGACGTGGCCAACGCCGAGGCCAGCCTGAAGGCGGCGTGGGACGGCTTCGTCGACGCCGGGCTGATCCCGGACGATCGAGCCGAAGTCCTGACGCACGAGCCGACCCGGTTCGAGGTCGATCGGCGACGCCCGCGGGTGGAGATCCGAATCACACGACGAGGCAACGCAGGTGGACATTTGGTGGACACTGTCCGCTCAATGTCCACCTGACCACGCGGACATTCGCCGGACATCTGGCGGACACTGTCCGCGAAATGTCCACTCAAGAAGAGAAGAGAGTAGAAGAGAAGAGAGTATGTATAACAGGAAGGATAGTACTAAGGGGGGATAGTACTAAGGGATATGGATAAGGCGGCCGGAAATTCGGAATTAATTCTGGGCGGCGGAAATTCAGAATTTCTGGTCCGGCTGCCCCGGTGGCCGCTGGCCAGACCGGCGGTCGAATCGTTGGAGCTCCTCACTCCCCGCGAATGCGCGGTGTTCTGCCTGATCGCCCGCGGGTACAGCCAGAAGGAGGCCGCGGAGATCCTCGGCCGAGCGCGACGAACCGTGGACAAGCAGCTCACGAGCATTGGCCGCCGGATCGGCACGCGTGATCGAGTGGCGCTGTGCCGTCTGGCCATTCGAGCCGGGTGGGTGGAACCATGACGATGAAGACCGCCCACAGGATTGCGCAGAAGGTGCCGCGCGTTTGCGCCGTTGAACGCATTGTCGCGCGACCCACCCACGGGAGGGGAACGCGCGATTGCGTGCAACGGCGGGCTTCTATGAACGTCGAGCGCAAAGGTTGGGCCACCCGGTCACGGCGGGGAGCCGTGGCCGGGTGGCCCGGTGACAGTTTCTGCTTCGTATTCTCTCAAAAGGCGGTTCCGAAGTAAAGGACGATTTGTGGATTTCTTGGGGATTTTCCGTGGATTTCACAGCGATGCGACCATTACCGCCACGTGGCGTCCGAGGCAAAACCGCGCTGTCCAATAGGTACTTCCTGGGCAAAAAACGCGGAAGAGGCCCGCGGGAACAACCGCAAATGGAGACACACTTTCTTTCGCGTGGAGAAGAGGCCCCAGAACGGCGATTGTGCGGGCGGGCGGGCCCGCTGGCGGACGCGACGGGGCTCGGGGGAGGTTTCCCGGACGGGGGGCGGTCAGAACGCGGCCGCGGGGCCGCCTGGCGGCGCCTCGGCGAAAGTCACAGGAGCGACGAAACGATGAGTGAAGCGTCATCCGAAACGATAGCCGTCCCGGTTCCGCCGGGGTTCATAGAACTCACAGGAGCGTTCGGGGCTGCGACGATCTTGCTGCATCACAGCCAGGTTGGCGAGGTGGCGGACCGGCGGGGAGCCCACGGGACGCCCCGACCCACGGTGGTACGTCACCGGACCCAGCGGCGAAAGTGGGAGGTCGAGCAGACTGCCGCCGAAATCCGCCGGGCCCTGACTGCCGCGGTCCTGGCCGACCGACCCAACGCCATGACGCTGGCGGACATCCTCCTCCAGGTCGGCCTCAAACGACTTCACGGCCGCAAACCCGCGGAGGGTCGCTCATGCTGAGTATTGGAACTTGTGTGGACAGGGGATTCGCGAGCTGGTCCGTCGCGGATTGATTATAGAGTTTTGGCAATCGAGGAGTGCGGGGCAAATGCCGACGCGTGAAATCTGCAAGCTGTGCTGGCACGTCAGCAGGGTCGGATTCCGCGTCCCTGATGATATGTGGAACATGATCGTACCGGCCCATGTCCGGACCCACATAGTCTGTCTGTCATGCTTCACACGACTCGCGGATGAACTGGGCGTCCGTTGGGATGATCGAATTGAATTCTTCCCAGTGAGTTACGCTACGCTCCGCGACGGTGATTCCATGGCCTATCGTTGATGTGGGGGGCACTCACAGTAGCATGTGCTAGTCAGCCCCGGGCATGAAGAGGCTGCCTTGGTCGTGCACCTTGGCTTTCTTCACCGTGCGGTCGAACTGGCTGTAAGGCGGTAGCTGCAGGCCGTTCGGCTGTCGGGGGGTACCGCCCGCCAGAAGCTGTTCAATCGTCACCAGTTGGACCTTCGGCACGGCTGCGTCTTTCTCCATTACGGAGATGAACGCTCCGGCGGCCGCCGCCTCCGTGCGCATGGCCTTGGTTGGCTTTTCGAGCGTCACGAAGAACCCTAGCGCCGCCTTTTCGCGCTGGATCGTTCCGACGAAGTCGCGCACTTGGGCCGCACCGACCTTCCCCCCCTTGACTTGCACCAAGATGGCTTGAGGCTCCCGGTCAACGAATATGCGCTCACCATCAATGCCACGGTCGCTGCCCTTTTTGCCCTTCTTAGGCGCGTCGGGCGTTGCCCCCACCGGGCGCGCCCCGACCAGCCCGCAGGCCCAGAACTGGAACTGGTACGGGTCGTCCTTGAACAACTGCCGTGCCCCAGCGAGGTCGCGTGGCTCGCCGTGCACATCATACTTCGCCGGTGGATCGAAGCGTGACAGGCGATACTTAATAAGGTTAATCGCCAGGTGCGTCACATCGATGCCGATCCATCGCCGTGGCCGCTCGTCGGCGTACTCGCGATTGAGCATTTCCACCGCGTCGATCGTGGTGCCGCATCCGCAGAACGGATCCAGGATAACGTCGCCGGGATTGGACGATGCGAGAATGCAGCGCCTCAGTAACCCGAGCGGCTTCTGCGTCTGATAGCCGAGCCGCTCCGGATCGGTCGTCCCGAGCCAAGCCACATCGGCGTCAATACGTTCTTCAGTGCCGTAGACCGTTCCCTCGGTGTAGGGCTGACACGCCCAGATATCCTGAAGTGGTTGACCGTCCGTCTCGTCCAGGTACCAGACGGGTACCGGCCAGACGCTCTCCTTGACGATCTCGATCAGCCCTGCCCTATAGAGCATCTCCAGCTTGTCCAGCAGTCCTTTGCGCGCATACTCGGGCGGCATGCGCTTCTCGAAACGCTTCGGAAGCGCCCAGTGCCGCCCCTTCTTCGATGGGTCAAACCCCCGCCATGGCTGGCCGGACTCGCCCTGAGTTACACCGGGGCCCGTCAGGATGTTTCCGCCACTGGTGAACCGCAGCCTTCCTTCGTCGTCCGCCTTGAAACGCCGCTGAACATGGCCTCGCATATACGGGCGGCACTGCACGTTGAACGTCGCGGCCTGCGACGCTTTGTAGAAAAGGAGCACGTCATGAATCGGTCCGAAGCGATCCGCCGAGTTGTGGGAGCCGGTCCGCCGCCAGATGATCTCGTTCTGGAAATACTGCGGTCCGAAGATTCCGTCGAGAACGAGTTTGAGGTAATGGCTCGCCGTCGGGTCGCAGTGGAGGTAGAGGGAGCCGGTGGGTTTAAGGACGCGCCGCAGGTGCACTAGCCGGACAGCCATCTGCACCAGATACGCCAGCATCGGCGAATGTCCCAAGAAGGCGTGGAACGTCCTGAGCAGCGCCGCAAGGTTGGCTGGGGTGTGCTGGTCCTCCATAAGGCACGTGAAGGATAGGTTCGCCGACTCGTCCCAGGACCATGTGTCGGTAAACGCCTTGATCTGCGCAGCGGACTGCACGCCGCCAGCGTCCCTGAATAGGACATTGTAGTCTGCGTTCGAGTTGAAGGGCGGGTCCAGGTAGATCAGGTCAACCGACTCGTTCGGGAATTGGCCCGAATCCCGGAGGAAGTCGAGGTTATCGCCATAGAGCAGCAGGTTGCGTTCGAACATGGGATTGGCCCTTTTCGAGTACGAACTTATCGCACGCAGCCGTCCGGCAGCTTGCGAAGCTGATCGAGACAGTCGCCGCAGTAGACGACCCGCGTATCCACCACCGCCGACGCCCGGCCGCTGCGACCGACCGGCGGCGTAGCCGCCTCAGCCTTGGCACGAGCCACCCGCGCTGCGACAGCCTTCGCAGCGGTTCCCTCGCGGGCAGCTCGTTTGTTCGATGTGCGTTTGCGTGGCATGGCGGTAGTCTACCCAGCTCCTTCTCCAATGACACAGGGGCGCGACGGCCCTCGACTTAGACTTCATCCTCAGACGGCACTCGACCGAAGAAATCGGCAAGCTTGTCCCGTAGCTCTCCCCGGGCCGCGATGCTCAGTTGCAGCACCTTCGCCTCGACTGGAGACTGCTGGCGCGTCACCGCCCTGCATTGGACGCGACACGTTCGCCGGAAGTCAATCATATAGTAGCCTGCCCCGGGGTTCCCCTTCACTTGAGAGACCACGTATCGCGGGAGCAGGTCATGTGGCGCGTAGATGAAGCACTCCCCGAAGGCAAAGCCCATCTTCAACACGTCGATACGGCGTTCGCGCTCCTCAGGTGTCATCTTCACCCACTGCTCGGGCGACACGGCCTGTTCCGCAGTCATGCGGCGGTTGAGGCGCAAGAGATCGTCTGCCCAATACGGGTTCTTGTAGAAATTCGGGTTGACCGGGAGCAAGGGGGTAAGCAAGAGCATTTCACCCTTCATCGAACAACACGGCGTCATTACGACACCGAGGTCGGGGTGCTCTACGTCAATCTGATACTCCCTCAGTGGCTCGCCGATGGCGGGGCGATCGATGTGAGCGGCGCTCAACGGAAACCCGCGCACTACATCCCCGAACCTCAGTGCTTTATCCGGTATGTCCTGATAGAACGGCATACGATTAACGTCAGGACTCGTACAGATCAGACACATCGTGATGGCCGTGCGAGGCCCTCTTCTGCTGCAAAGAACGGAAGTCCTTGGACACAGCGACTTCCGCAACCTCGAGAAACTGGCCATCTGCCGCCACTCTCACCTTGATCGTGAAGCGGTCGAATTCAACGGTGACGATTCTCGTTGGGAGCGCGGTGCCTCCCGTATCCTGCTCGGACGATTCGTCAGGGGGTACCATCGCCAACCTCCGGTGCACGCCGCATATGGTCATACACGGGCTGCTTGATCGACGTTTCAAACTCCGCCAGGATGATCCCGTGCAAGCGGTCAACAACCGGCAGATAGTCGGAAGTGGCGACATTCAGAGCGTACCCGTCAAAGTCCAAGACGAGCTTCGCTTGATCCGGTATGTCCTTAAGACTCTCGCGGAACGTAAGGAAATATCCACCCCGCGCGACGCGTGCGAGGAATTGGAACTCAGTGGCGTCTTCAAGTGGAAAGCGATCCAAGCACAAGGCTGTGTTGTAGTACTCCCGGAACCGTCCCGAATGGCGCTCCGGGACTGGACACTCATCGATGTACCGCAGCCCGATTCTTGTGAAGAGGGGGATGTGGGTTACTTCCAAGAAGTTGGCAATGACGAACTCTATCACGTCCCTGAACCGATTCTCGTGACTGGGGTTCGCGTACGTCTTGTGGCTCGTGGACGCCATGTCGAGCGAACCGGTCCGAAGGTTCAGCCGAACCCCCGCCGGGGAGGAAAAAGCCCAGATCTTCTCCGCGGCCTCGATGTCCGCGACCTCGCCCTCCTGCCGCTCGACGCTCGAATCACTCATGTCGTGCCCGATTAGCAGCTGCCTCCTAAACACGAGTTTGGCCTGCGGAAACCGGGCCATTATGCGGCGTTGATACTCGCCAACCAAGCTCTCCATCGAGAACAGGTTCGGAAAGCGCACCTGGAAGATGACCTGCTTGACGGTCGGGTTCGGAAAGACCTCGTGTATTGCCATTTTCACCCACTCCGTTCTTGTACATGCGGCAGCTCGCCCCAGCCCAGCAGGACACCGCTCCTAGCCGAATCCGCATCAGCGGTTGCCGCGTCGTGAGCATCGGACGCCAAGCCCGCCTCAAGCTCGCCGAGTCCGACAGCGTATGCCGGAGGAGGGCCGACGGCAAGAGGCTGCAGCGAACCGCCGCCTACGCCGGTTCCAGCACCGTGCTGTACGTAAACTCCGCCGGCTCCGGCTGGGTCGGGCGGTTGCGGCGGCGGACGGTGAGGCGTTGCGGGCCGGACAGCGCGGCGGGGACCACCGCCAGCGTCCGCTTGGGGAAGACCTCCATGTAGTTACCGGCCGATGCCTCCGCGCCACCGGCCGCCGGGCGGAAAAGCACGCCCTGGTCGTTCAAGCCGGCGCGAGTTCTGAAAGCTTGGGAGATTGGCATGCCAGCAGCGCGTATGATATGTGGGACGACGAATGAGCCCTGCGACTGAAGGGGCTCGGAGCAATGGACATTGAGTTACGCCCGCTGACGGCCGTCCGGCCGTACGAACAGAATCCCCGGGTGAATGACGCGGCAGTGGACGCGGTGGCGGAGTCGATCCGCCGGTTCGGGTTCAGGCAACCCATCGTGGTGGACCCGGACGGGATCATCGTCTGCGGGCATACCCGTTGGAAAGCAGCACTGAAACTCGGGCTGGAGCAGGTGCCGGTCCACGTGGCCCGGGACCTGGCGCCCGAGCAGGTTCGGGCCTACCGGATCGCGGATAACAAGACCGCGGAGATGGCGGAGTGGAATCTCGAACTGCTCACGTCCGAACTGGCCGGGCTCCAGGGAGCCGATTTGGACTGGTCGCTGCTCGGGTTCGACCAGGACGAACTGGCGAAGCTCCTCGGCGGCGAGCTCAGGGAGGGGTTGACCGACCCGGACGAAGTGCCCGAACCGCCGGACGAGGCGGTCACCCAGCCCGGCGACCTGTGGGTGCTTGGCGACCACCGGCTCCTATGCGGGGATGCCGGCAAAGCGGCGGACGTCGACCGGTTGCTGGCCGTCACTCCCACTGCTTTGATCGACCAAGCCGTGACTACCGTGCTCCCACCCGGCGCGACGCTGCAATACGTGTCTCCTCCGTTGTTGCCCATCCACCTGGTCAACACCGACCCGCCGTACAACGTGAAGGTGGAGCCGCGGAGCAACAACGCGATCGCCGCGGGGCTGTCGTCGTTCGGCGAGCCCGGCGTTACCCATCACCAAGGCTTCGACCTGCATCGCCGGCCGACCGTGGCACACGCGACTCATCAGAAGCTACGCCCGAAAGACCGGCCACTGATCAATGACTTCGTGTCCGACGAGGAGTTCGACCGGCTGCTGCACGCGTGGTTCGGCAACATCGCCCGGGTGCTGCAGCCAGGCCGGGCCCTGTACTGCTGGGGCGGCTATGCCAACTGCGCGAACTACCCGGCGGCCCTCAGGGAGGCCGGGCTGTACTTCAGCCAGGCGATCATCTGGGACAAGCAGCATCCCGTCCTGACGCGCAAGGACTACATGGGCGCGCATGAGTGGTGCTTCTACTGCTGGAAGGAAGGGGCCGCCCACGTCTTTCTCGGGCCGAACAACGCTACTGACCTGTGGCGCGTTAAGAAGGTCAACCCGCAGAACATGGTGCACTTGACGGAGAAGCCGGTGGAACTGGCCGTTCGGGCCATCCAGTACTCGAGCCGCCCCGGCGAGAACGTACTCGACCTGTTCGGGGGCTCAGGCTCGACCCTGATCGCGGCCGAGCAGACCGGCCG
>Ga0334890_1001688_pt1 | contig 28195 bp, 24 predicted proteins | sample GraSluR1_MG_3_FD_207220 | JGI IMG/M metagenome (GOLD analysis project Ga0334890, IMG submission 207220) | Sludge microbial communities from methane-producing bioreactor in Wageningen University, Netherlands - Granular Sludge_31_08-R1 | ecosystem: Engineered > Bioreactor > Anaerobic >... | reverse complement strand
TGGCTCTTCGCAGGCTCCCCTCCTTCGCAAGCGTTGCTTGCTCCGGCGGGCAAGCGCCTGCTACGATCCAGCCATTCGGTGAGCGCCGCATTGGCACTTCAGAGAAGGGAACGGATTATGAAGAGATGTATCCAAGGCGCGTTGCTGGCAATCGCCATCGCGACGGGCGGCTGTGTCCCCACGTTGAACTCGCTCTTTACCATAAAGGACGTGGCTTATGACGCGGCGCTTGAAGGAAGATGGCAAACTCCCGAGGCCACATGGACGATCCAGCCGTTCGACGCCAAGGGCGGGCGGTACAGGCTCCGCACGGAGATGAAAGACCAGCCTCCTGCGGAGTGGTATGCAACTCTGGGAAGCATCGGCACGAACAGGTTTCTTGAGCTCCTGCCCCAGCGGCCAAACGAGATCCATCAGAAGTCATTCTACGGGGGCCATTTCATCCAGTTGCGGAGTTTCTGGAAGGTCGCACTTGCCGGTGACACCCTCACGCTTACCTCAATGTCCACGCAGTGGCTGGAAGCCATGCTCAAACAGAACAAGGTGACCATCAAGTACGAGAAACCTGAAGGGGGGATGCTCTTCTTGACGGCATCCACTCAGGAACTTCAGGAGTTCGTCGCGAAATATGCGGACGACCCAGGAGCCTTTCCATTGAAGGGGGACGAAAAAGGAATCACCTTCTCACGGAGCACTGCGACCGCGAAGTAGAGCGGATGTGCCAACAACGGCCTGCTCTCGTATTGCTCACCCTGGCGGGTTCGCAAACGGAGAGGCCGGGCGATCCGAGGACGCGCTTCGCGCGTCCTCGGATTGCGGCGCTCACTTCGGTGAGCGCCGCATTCGCCGGAATGACTTGACAGCAACCCACTATATACATACAGTGTACATATGAACCAGGTTCGCTTTGAGTGGAACGAGAAGAAGAACCGCGAGAATCAGCGGAAGCACGGGGTTTCATTCGAAGAAGCGGAAACCGTGTTCTTTGACGACAACGCTATCCAGTACTACGACCCCGATCACTCAAAAGAAGAGGATCGGTTCATTATGCTTGGCCTGAGCCTGAAACTAAGGGTTCTGGTCGTTTGTCACTGCTTTCGCGCAGACGACTCAGTTATCCGACTCATCTCGGCCAGGAAAGCCAACAAGGAAGAAGCAAAGGCGTACCGGAGGTAAACACATGAGAACTCATTATGATTTTTCAAAGATGAAAGGCCGCAAGAATCCTTACATCAAGTTGCTTAAACAACCCATCACCATTCGTCTCGACAAGGAAACCATCACCTATTTCAAATCACTCTCAACCCAGCTAGGCATCCCCTACCAGAACCTGATCAACCTGTACTTGAGGGATTGCGCCGTTCACCACAAGAAACTCCAGCTTAAATGGGCTTCCTGAATATGGCGGCGAACCAGCGCTTTCAAGCGCTTTCAGCCTATCGAAAACCCGGCGGGTTTCCTCAGGCTGAAGCGGGTCGTTTGGAGGCAGCAATGGATTGTCAGAATCGTCAAGAAATGCTATACAATGAGTGTGAATAGGTTGCTTACAAAGATTGGTCGGCTCTCTGATCGAAAGCCGGAGGCGGCTGTTTCCGGCACGTCCGCAAGTCGCTTAGCCCTCGTCTGGCCGCTCACTCAAGAAGTCGCATCTCTGAGCAAACACCACGATGTTAAACGAAGATTACAGAGAGATGTTGCAGTGCTTAGCCGACGAGAAAGTTAAGTTTCTCCTCGTCGGTGCTTATGCATTGGCCGCGCATGGCTATCCACGCGCAACTATGGATATCGACATCTGGGTCATGCCATCTCCAGCCAATGCAGCCGCAGTCCTTCGCGCATTAAAACGATTCGGCGCTCCGCTTCACGGGCTGACACTGGAGAACCTCCAGAAAGACGACACGGTCTTTCAGATAGGCGTTGCGCCACGACGAATCGATATCATGACAGGAGCATCAGGACTACAATTTGACCAAGCTCTGGCGCATTCTTCCAAGGTTACCCTCGAAGGCGTTGATATCCAAATCCCGTCGATTGACGACCTCATCCGCAACAAGCGGGCTTCAGGTAGAACCAAGGACCTTGCCGACGTCGAGGCACTCGAATCTCTGAGAAACTCCGAACCAGGCCATTGAGGCTATCGGCGACCCGGGGCCGCTTCACTGAAGTGGCTGGCTCTTCGCAGGCTCCCCTCCTTCGCAAGCGTTGCTTGCTCCGGCGGGCAAGCGCCTGCTACGATCCAGCCATTCGGTGAGCGCCGCATTGGCCGAAAAGAGGAGGACGACCGATGAGCACGAGCAATGAGCAATGCTGTCCGAGGTTCGACCCTGCGCCCTGGGACGAGAAGGAACTCCAGTGGCAGGACAAGCGGTTCGTGAGGGACCGAGTGACGAGTTTTCTCCACATCCCGTTGAACTTCGGCGCGGTGATTAAACGCAACATGACTCGGATCGAGGCGGCGGGAGCCGCTTCAGACAGGAACGTTATCCTGTCGGACGAGAACTCGCTCTGGGGCGCCGACGTATATATCGAGGTCGTCAAGGACGTTCCCGGCGCGAACATGGCGACAATCTCCGGCAATTTTCTGTGCAAGGTGTTTGAGGGACCATACCAGAACATGAGGCAATGGATCGGCGAGATGAAGGACTTCGTCCAAAGCAAGGGTAAGGATACCAAGAAGATGTATTTCTTCTATACGACCTGCCCCACGTGCGCTAAGAAATACGGCAAGAACTACGTCGCAATTCTCGCACAGATTTGAAACAAGCGGCCAACAAGGCGGTGGAACACTACGCCGCTGACGCGCGCGGTTCACCACGCGACGTTCCGCGCGCCTGCGGCGCGCGGGGTGGGATCGGATGGCTCTGCAACATTTCACTTCTTGCTGAGATGATGACCCCAGAGGCATGTCTTCGCAGAACCGCTCCGGGCTTGCCCGCAATTCGCCGGCCCCGTAGGATGCTGGCGCGGAGAAGTGCTTAATGATCTTAAGTCATCTATTGCGTCCCGAAATCCTGGAGATGATCGAGGAAGGGCAACTCAACGAGTTGCGCGAATTCCTCTCGAACCAGCCCGCGCCGGAAATCGCGGAACTGATCGTCGCGGTGGATGATCGCGACCGCCTCCTCCTTTTCCGCATCCTGCCGCGCCACCTCGCCGACGAGGTCTTCTCCCTGCTCGACGCGGGCGCGCAGAACCTGCTGCTAGACAACATGGCGCAGGAGGAAATCCGCGGCGTGCTGCGCAGCCTGACGCCCGACGACCGCACCGCCCTCTTCGAGGAACTGCCCGCGCAGGTCACCCAGCGACTGCTGGGACTGCTCAGCGACGCGGACCGCCAGAAAGCGCTCCAGCTCCTCAGCTATCCCGAAGACAGTGTCGGCCGCCTGATGACGGACCGCTATGTCAAGGTGCGGCCCGAATGGACCGTCGCCGAAACGATCCATTTCATCCGGCAGCACGGCACCGACAGCGAAACGATCGCCATGGTGTATATCACCGACGACAAGGGCCGGCTCGTGGACGACCTGCGGCTGCGCAAGCTCATCCTCGCCGATCCATCCACGCGCGTGGTAGACCTGCTCGACGGGCAGTTTGTCGCTCTCTCCTCGCGACAGGACCGGGAAGAGGCGGTGCAGATGTTCAAGAAATATGACCTCTACGCCATGCCTGTTATTGATGCGGACGGCGTCCTGCTCGGCATCGTGACCGTGGACGACATCCTCGACGTGGCCGAAGAGGAATCCACCGAAGACTTCCACAAGCTGGGCACCGTCAATCCGCTGGAGATGAGTTTGCGGGAAGCGACAGCCGGATTGCTATTCCGAAAGCGCATCGGTTGGCTGCTCGGCCTCGTTGCCGTGAATATCGTCGCGGGCATGGGCATCGCACTCTTTGAAAGCACCATCCTCGCCGTCGTCGCGCTGGTTTTCTTCCTGCCGCTGCTGGTTGACAGCGGAGGCAACGCGGGCGCGCAATCCTCCACCCTCGTCGTCCGCGCCATGGCCACCGGCGAGATCGGCCGGGATGACTGGTGGCGGCTCTTCTCGCGGGAAGTTTCCGTGAGCGCAATCATCGGGTTTACGATGGCGGCGGCTACATTCCTTCTCGGTCTCTGGCGGGGTGGACTGACGGTGGCTATTGTGGTGGCGATCAGCATGGTCGCCGTCGTCATGTCGAGCAGCCTGATGGGCTTGCTCCTGCCGATGGTGCTGAACAAGTTGAAACTCGATCCGGCAACGGCCAGTGCTCCGCTTGTGACATCACTCGCGGACATCGTCGGTGTGTTGATCTATTTATCCATCGCCCGTGCGATGCTGGGAACCTGACGAAAGGAGTCAAACATGCATGCGAAAACGATCTTTCAGAAAATAAGGCTGGCCGCTTTCTTGTTGGTCGCCTTGCTTCCTGCGTGGACGACGGTCCTCGCAACGCCTCCCGCATCCGCCGCGAGCCGCCACGTCATCGTCATTACCATTGACGGGTTGCGGCCGCAGCACTACCAGGGTGCCGCCTATCGCAAAGCGGCCCCGAACCTGGTGCAACTGGCCGAGCAGGGCACGCAAGCCCGGAGCGCTGTCGCCGCCTATCCTTCGGCCACCTATCCCGGCCACGCGAACATCATCACCGGCGTCCGTCCCGCACGCCATCGCATAACGGGCAACAGCGTTTTCCGTCCACCCCAGGTGGAGGGCCGCGGCTTCTGGTACGCGCGCGACATGAAGGCCCCCGCCCTCTGGGATTACGTCAAACCCGCGGGTTACACGGTCGCCTCCCTTTCCTGGCCGTGCAGCGCCGACACGCCGAACATAGACTGGAATTTCCCCGAGTTCTGGAGTTCCCCCTTCGGCGCGGAAGTAAATCACGTGCGCCGTTTCGCCACACCGGAAATTCTTGCAATGGTCGAGCGCCTCAAGGGATCCGGTTGGCCATCGCTGCTTGCGCATTCAAGGAAGCGGGACCTGATGCTCACCATGCTCGCCGAGGAGTTGGTGCGCACCGTCAAACCCAGCCTGCTGCTGCTCCACCTGGTGGACATGGACAAGACGCAGCACCGGTATGGACCCGCAGCCTCGCAGGTGCGCGGCGCGCTGGCCTACGCGGATGAACTGGTGGGCCGCATTCGCAAAGCGGTTCATGATGCGGGACTCGACGATCAGACCACCTGGCTCATCATGGGCGACCACGGATTCGCGGCGGTTGAACATTCCGTGTCGCCGAACCATCTGCTTGTCGAGAACGGGTTCGTCACGCTCGAAAACGGCGAAATCAAGGATTGGCAGGCGCTCGTGCACAGCGCGGGAGGGTCTGCTTTCGTTCACCTCAAGAATCCGGCAGATCGCGATATCTCCGCGGCCGTGCGCCAATTGTTTGAAAGAAACGCGGAAGACGAACAAGGTGAAATTTATTACCGGATCGTGGAGCGAAAACAACTGGATGCGCTGGGCGCGGCGCCCGACGCCATTTTCGGATTGGAGGCCGATCCGTCCTACATGTTCTCCGGGACACTGAACGGACCCTTCGTCCGTCGCTCGAGTTTGCGTGGGAATCACGGCTATATGCCGACGCGGCAGGCCATGAAAACCGGTTTCATCGCCGCCGGCCGCGGCATCAAGCGCAAGCCGCTGGGGGACATCCAACTGGTGGACGTCTCTCCAACCATTGCCGCCCTGATGGGCCTTGAAATGCCCGATGCCGAAGGAAGGGTCTTGAAGGAAATACTCGAATGAGTCCGATGATTCTCAGCCACCTCCTGAAAGTGGAGATTCTCGAGCTGCTGGAAGCCGGGAGGCTGAACGACGTCCGCGAATTTCTGAACCAGCAGCCCGCGCCGGAGATCGCCGAACTGATCGAAGCCGTCGCGGGCAAGGATCGCGCCCTGCTTTTCAGGCTCCTGCCGCGACGGCTCGCTGACACCGTTTTTTCCCTTCTGGACGCCAACACGCAAAATCTCCTGCTCGCGGACATGGCCCAGGAAGAAGTGCGCCAGATCCTCTCCGCGCTTTCGCCCGACGACCGGACCGCGCTTTTCGAGGAGATGCCTGCGGCGGTGACCCAACGACTGCTCGGCTTGCTGACAGACAAGGAACGAAAGCAGGCGCTGACACTGCTGAGCTATCCGGAAGGCAACGTGGGGCGGTTGATGACGGACCGTTATCTCACCGTGCAACCTTCGTGGACGGCCGCGGAAGCGCTTGAGTATATCCGCAAGCACGGCATGGACAGCGAAACCCTGGCCATGCTGTACATCACCGACGATAAGGGCCGGCTCGTGGACGAGCTGCGGCTGCGCAAGCTCATCCTGGCCAATCCCTCGTCGCGTGTATCGGAATTGCTGGATGGCAAATTCGTGGCGCTGTCGTCGCTGCAGGACCGGGAAGAGGCCGTGAAAGTGTTTCGCAAATACGACTTTTACGCACTACCGGTAACGGACGAAGACGGCGTGTTGCTGGGCATCGTGACCGTGGACGACATCCTCGACGTCGCCGAAGCGGAAACAACGGAAGACTTTCACAAGATCGTCACGGTCAGCCCGCTGCAAATGAGCCTTCGCGACGCAACGCTCGGCGTTCTGTATCGCAAGCGCATTGGCTGGCTGCTCGGCCTCGTGTTTGTGAATATTTTCTCCGGCGCGGGCATCGCGATCTTCGAGGACACGATTGCCGCCGTGGTGGCCCTCGTCTTTTTCCTCCCGCTGCTGATCGGCAGCAGCGGTAACGCGGGAGCGCAGGCGGCGACGCTGATCGTGCGCGCGATGGCGACCGGGGAGATCGGGCGCCACGACTGGTGGTGGCTCTTCACACGCGAGTTGGGCGTCAGCAGCGCCATCGGCGCCGTCATGGGCATCGCCGTCTTCTTCATAGGATGGGCAATGGGCAGCCTGAAGGTCGGCATCGTGGTGGCACTCAGCATGATCACCGTCGTGGTGGTGGGCAGCCTCATCGGAACCGTCCTGCCCATGCTGTTGAACAAGGCCAAAATGGACCCTGCGACCGCCAGCGCGCCGCTCATCACTTCCATCGCCGACATCCTCGGCGTATTGATCTATTTCTCCATTGCCCGCGCCGTCCTCGGGATCTGACAGGCCGGCCCCGTTTTTATCTTGATAAGGATACCTTACTAAGTTAACATCTGTCCTTGTCCTGTCGGATAATGGTATTGATTGCACCAAGGAGCGGGGCGATGACCACACGATACAAGCAGGAAATGGCCGCGCGCGGGCTCGAAAAACCGCGTGTTGACTTCAAAAAAAGCACGGCCGAGGAGTGGAGCATTTACTGGCGGGGTACCATCATTCTGTCCCTGCTGATCGGCGCACTCCTCCTGGTGAACGATCCGGGGCGAAACCCGGCAAATGCGTTCTTCGCCTTGTCCCTGATTTTCATCCTGATGTATCCGTTCTACCTGGTGGCCAAGCTGCTGCTGCTTGGCACGCCCGGATTTTTCATTCTCGCGCTTATTCTTTTCACTGGCACCCCCCTGCTGGCATTGGTTTGGGGTTGGATCTGCATGCTGATTTTCCGTTATGTGCTCTTCGTGCGAAAAGCATGGACCGCGGAGTTGATTGTGTCCGCAATCGTTTTCACCGCGGCGGCCGTGATAGGCCGCCAGGCTGAGACCGAGGTGAAAACACCCCCGACGAATGCCACCGAAACCGCCACCATTGAAGTCGCCCCCCCTTCAGCGCCTCCCGCCCCGGCGGCAGTGGAATTTGAGCAAGCGGCCTCCCCTCCCCAGCCGGCCGAAATGGCCAAGCTGGTGCTGAAGGAATTCCGCGACTTCTCAGGCTACTACACGGTCCAGCTCCCGGAAGGATTCACGATCGTCAACAAGACCGTCGGGCCCAATTCCAAGAACGGATTCGAATACGGCCCCAATCTGAACGTCTGGATTCTTGCCCACGAGATGCGCAAGACATGGAATCCGGAAACGGAAATGATGGAGAAAGCCGCGGCCATAAGAAATGGGCGGGGTCCGTTTCCCGGGCCGATGAGCGTTGACCAACCCCAACTCGTTTCGCTCGGCGGCGGGGATGGATATGAATTAAAGATCAGCGGCATCTATCGTGCGCGCCCCGCACACGCGCATACTTTCGCGCTGGTCGGCCAGGGCCTGGCCGCTTCCATCGCCGTGACCTGTTCGGACGAAAGGGAATTGGCCTTGTACGACGCAATTATTGAATCCATCCGCGAAACTTTCCGGCTCGTGGACCGTTCGTCGGCGATTGTGAGTCGAGGCGCCGGCTCAGCCGTCATTCAAGCCTCGAGAGCCACAGGTCCGCACGGCGGCCCTTCCGGAGAAGGCCGGGACCGATGGGACGAGGCTCGGAAGTCCATCACTATTATGGGCGTCATGAAGCAGGGCGATCGGCAGGTGGCCTTGATCAACGGGAATATCTACGGAGCCGGCGATACGATTCCCGTCAACGTGTCCGGCCAGATCTATTCTTTCACAGTTCAATCCATCGGCGCAAACAGCGACCAGGTGGTGCTGGAACCCTTACCCAACCCTTAAGGCAACGACTTCCAATTATTGGAGCCGTCCTCATTTCTTTTTTTGCAGTCGAAGCTTTCTTTTCATGACACGGCATTCAACCTTGACAGGAACCGTGCAACTCAGTAGAAGCGGTCTCGAGACCGCTTCTACTATAGAGGGCGTTGGAACACTTCCCGAATGACAAATCGGAAAATCAAATTCACGTAATGCATTTTCCCAATGATAAATGCATCACATGAATCCGAGATCCTCGGCGTCGAGCAGCTCGCACGGCACTTCCTTGATGAAGCGCGACGGCAGGCAAAACATCGCGCCACCGTCGCGGGAGCGCCTGAGTTGTGGCGAGCAAAGGTACAACTGGTCGCGGGCACGCGTCGTCGCGACATAGAACAGGCGACGCTCCTCCCCTTCCCCTCCTTCGTTGATCGCGCGGCTGGAAGGAAACATCCCGTCCGCCAGCCAGATTACAAACACGATGCGCCACTCCAATCCTTTTGCCTGGTGAATCGTGCTGAGCCGCAACGCGTGCTCATCGCTTCCGCGAATTTCGTCGGTTTCAGCGTCCAGGTTGCTCATCAGCGCGGCGTCCGCAAGCAATTCCTCGGCCGAGGTGTACTTGGTCGTGAAGTCAATCAACGCATCGAGATCCTCACGGCGCCGGTCGTAGTTCTCGAAGGTCTCCACCGCGTAGTCGTCATAAAACGCATTGATGAAGCGATAAATCACCTCGCCGGGATCCTCGTTCAACTGCTCTTTCACGTAAGCCCGGCAGATCTCAACGATATCCTTCCATGCGGCGCGCGACGCCTGCGGCAGCTTGTCGCGAACGATCTCCGTCACGCGCTGGTCCTTGAGGTCGCAGCGGTGATCGAGCGACTCCCAGATGCGTGCCGCGGTCCGCGGACCGGTCTTCGGAAACATGCCGAGCAGGCGCACGAACCCGAGCTCGTCGCCGGGATTCACCAGCACCCGCAACAGGCTGCATACATCCTTGATGTGCGCCTGCTCGAAAAACCGCACGCCGGAGGTGATGTCGAAGGGCATCCGCTGCCGCGCAAGTTCGAGCTGCAGTTCCAGCGCGTGATAATGCGCGCGATACAGCACGGCAATGTCGCTCATCCGGTATCCTTCCCGAACCAGCGACTGCGCGCGCTCGATGATATAGGATGCCTGCTCTTCGCCTCCACGCACAGAGACCAGCACGGGCTTCCGTCCGTCTTCCCGCACCGCGCGCAGGGTCTTCTGAAACTGCTCCGGGTTGCCCGCGATGCATGCGTTCGCCACTTCGAGAATGCCCGGTACGCTGCGATAGTTGGTTTCCAGCTTGAAAACCGTCGCGTCGGGATACCGCTTCGGGAAGCCAAGGATGTTCCTGAAATCAGCGCCGCGCCACGAGTAGATGCTCTGGAAATCGTCGCCGACCACCAGCAGGTTGCGCCGGTTCGCCGCGAGCCGGTCCACCCATTCCGCCTGAATGGTGTTCGTGTCCTGGTACTCATCCACGAGGATGTGCAGGAAGTGTTCCTGATACCGCTCCAGGACGTCCGGTTGCTCGCGGAAAAGCCGCAGGCCATTGACCAGCAGATCGTCGAAATCCATCGCGTTCAGGGTGCGTTTCCGATCCACGTAACGGGAATGCACTTTCACCACATCTTCAATGCTTATGCGATGGGTCCCGAAATGCGCGCCGGCCGTCACCTCCACCGGCTGCTCCTTGTTTGCGGCCAGGCTGTACACGCTGAGCAGGACGTCCGGCTTCGGGAAGTGCTTGCCCAGCAGATCAAGCTCGTCCGCGCACGCGCGGACCAGGCTGCGCGCATCGTCCTGATCGAGGATCGTGTAGTCCGGCTTGTAGCCCAGCGCCTCGCAGTGCCGCCGCAACATGCGGTTGGCCATGTGGTGAAACGTCCCGCCCCAGAGTCCGCTTACGCCCTCCCCGACCAGGCTGCGGGCGCGCTCAAGCATCTCGCGTGCCGCGCGATTGGTGAAGGTCAACAACAGGATCCGCTGCGCGTTGACGCCCCGCTCCACGAGGTGCGCCACGCGGAACGTCAGCGTGCGCGTCTTGCCCGTGCCTGCCGCGGCAATGACGAGTACCGGGCCGTCCGGCGCAAGCACCGCAGCCCGTTGCTCGTCGTTCAACGCTTCGCTGAAGTTGATTCCAGACATGGGGTCACTCAGAAATGGAGTGATGGAGTGCTGGAGTACCGGGAAGACATCAGCCCTTTGCTCATCGCACAAATTCTCGACAAGTACGGGGCGACAGGATGGGAACAGGCCGTCATAGATACTGGAATTGTCTTATTCAGCACTCCAACACTCCATTACTCCTTTCCGCCCTTTTCTTCCATCAGATCGCGAACCGTCATTTCTCCCAGCGCGCTGCCTACGCCTTTCTCTATGCCGCTAAGAACACCCTCAATACCCGCGCCAAGGTTTCTGGATCCCATTTTCTCCGGATGCGCGCCTTCCTCGGTCACCAGGTCGAATATCTCGCGGACCGTCAACGAGTCCGCGGCGCGGGTGAGGACATAGCTGCTCTCTCGACCCGCCGTTTCGACGAGATAGCCCGCGCGAACCAGCATGCGCACGAGGTCGTTCAAAAGACGGATCGGCACATGGTGTTCGCGCGCGAATGCGCTGGTCGAAAAACGCGGCTTGTCGCCGACCATCGCTTCGGCGGCGTGCAGCACAATGGACAGCGTCAGCATGAAACGCGATTTGTAGCTCGCGTTAACAGCCGCGCTTTCCATGCTGTAGGTGGATGCGTTCTGCAAGGCGAACGCCAGCTCCGCGCCCAACAGGACAATCACCCAGCTCGTGTAGAGCCACGCGAGGAAAATCGGCGCCGATGCGAAGGTCCCATAAATGGCATTGTAGCGCGCCACGCCCAGCTGCAGAGTGATGAACGCCCGCTGCCAGATCACCCAGATGATTGCGCCGACCAGGCTGCTGATGATCGCGGGCAACGCGCGCACGCGCGTGTTCGGAAGAAAAGTATAAAGGCTGAAAAATGCCAACCACGTCGTGAACAAAGTTGTCAGGCGCATCGCGCTGCGGACCACCGAGCCTACCGCCTGCGGCATGAAGGGTACCGCGCCGTGGAGGGTGGTCTCCAACGTGCTCGCAATTCCGATCAGCACCGGTACGAGGACCAGAATGCTGACGTAGTTGGCAACCTTGCGAATCACGTTGCGCGGACGGGCCACGCCCCATATCCGATCGAACGTCAGTTCCACGCTGCCGAGTACAAGGATCGCGGTAAAGATCACGAACCCGAGACCCACCCATCCCATCGCTGCGAAATTTGTCGTGCTCACTATGTCCAGCATCTGCTGGATGAAGGACTGGAACTCCACCGGCATCGCTTCGGTCCATCCGAGCAATATCTGAACCCGTTCCTGCCCGAAACCGAAACCCTTCAAAAGAGCAAACGCCACCGCGAGCATCGGGACCAGCGACATGAGGGTGACAAACGTCAGCGCGGACGCATGGACCGGGAGATCGTCTTCCTGGAATCCCTTGAACACGATCTGGCCCACGCGGAGAAGGCGGATCGGCAGGCTGCGACGCGCGGAAAGCGAGGAGACATCAATCTCCCATACATCCTCGGTCACGAATTGTTTGAATCGCTGCCACGATTGGTTGGCCTTCATGTCGCCCCCCTTGCTGCTCCGGCGGATTCGCCCGCCTCCATGACCGTCGTGTACTGGGTCCATGCCGCCAGCGTCTTGGAATCGTTGATTTCGTTCCCCCGGATTTTCTCCACGATTTCGTTTCGATCAAGCAAAACGACATCCAGATGCTCGTCCTCGTCCGGGCTGACAACACCCGCCGCCTCCTTGGTTTCGGCATAAAAAAGGTCTATTCGCTCATCCACATAGCCGGGCGATGGGAAGATGTACCCGAGCGGCACCAGCGACGCAGCTTCGTAGCCGGTCTCCTCCCGCAATTCCCTGCGGGCGCAAAGCTCCGGGTCTTCGCCTTTCTCGCGGTTGCCGGCCACGACCTCCAGCATTTCGCGCTCCACCGGCTTGCGGAACTGGCGGACCAGCACGAATTTCCCGTCGGGCCGGCGCGCCAGGACGGCCACTGCACCGCGATGCCGGACAATCTCGCGAAACGCTTTTTTCCCGTTGGCCATCTCGACGTCCTGAAGCTCCAAGCCGAGGATACGTCCGGAGTAGAGCGTTTTTGAGCTGATTGTCTTCTCGTGCATGTTGTGTCCGTCCGCCGGTCACTCTATGATACTCCCCATGATCCATTCCAGAGAAGAAAGAGAGAAACTGGAGAGGGAACGCCTCGCCCCCTATGCCGCCAAAAGCGCGGAAACCGCGGGACGCCGCTATCCTGAGCCGCCGCACGAGTTCCGTACCGAGTTTCAGCGCGACCGCGACCGCATCCTGCATTGCAAGGCGTTTCGCCGCCTGGAGTATAAAACGCAGGTCTTTGTGAACGGGACGGCGGACCATTACCGCACCCGGCTGACCCACACGATGGAAATGACCGCTGTTGCGCGCACGATCGCACGGGCGCTCAGCGCGAACGAGGATCTGACCGAGGCCATCGCCCTCGCGCACGACATCGGGCACAGCCCCTTCGGCCACGTCGGCGAAGACGCGCTCGACGACCTGATGCGGAAGCACGGCGGTTTCGATCACAACGTGCAAAGCTGCCGCGCCGTCGAGCTGATCGAGCATCGCTATCCCGGCTTCCCCGGGCTGAACCTCACATGGGAAGTCCGCGCGGGCTTGCGCAAGCACCAGGCATCCGTACCCGGCGCCGAGCTTGACGGGAAACCGATAGGTCCGTTCCAGCAGGTTGAAGCACAGATCGCCGACGTGGCGGACGACCTCACCTACCATGCGCACGATGTGGACGACGCGCTGGAGGCGGGGTTGATTACCGATCTTCAACTGAGCGGGCTCGAACTGTGGCGGCGCGCGACCGAACGCGCGCGGGGGCGGTATCCGGGGTTGTCGCAGGAGCGTGAAGCGGATGTCGCCATCCGCTGCCTGCTCGATATGCAGGTGGAAGACGTCATCCGCACCAGCGCAGCGCTGCTGGCCAAACACCGTCCGCAAGCGCCCGTCGAAGCGATGAAGTTATCCGGTCGCGTCGTGACCTATAGCAACGCACTGCGTGATATGCTCGAACCGTTCCGCGCGTTCTTGTATCGCGATGTGTATTACCATTCCGCCGTGAGCGATGACAGCCATGAAGCGGTGGGGATGATGCGGAAGCTGTTCCTGTATTATGTGGATCATCCGGAAGCGATGGGCCGCAAGGCCCGCGTGCGCCTGGAAAGCGAAGGACTCTGGCGCACCGTCTGCGATTACATCGCCGGCATGACCGACCGCTATGCCATCGAGGAATACCTGCGCTTCGGCCTGAACCGCGAAGGCTGAATCCCGCGCACCGGAAACACCCTTTATGCAGGTTCTTCCTATAATCGGCGATCCACACCTTGCGCGAACGCGGCGCGCAGGATACAGTGCGGCGGAACCACCGATGGAGAATATGTTTCGTGGCAATAAGAATGACATGCCGTCCACAACCGTGTCTGTTTCCCGCCTTCCTCGCGTTCTTCATGACTGCGGCTTTCCTGCCCGCGCAGGCGAACGTGCTGATTGACGGATTCACCTATTCCTCGGCCGCCGCCGCGCAAAAAGCATGGCAGCCGTCCCCCGCGTCTCCCGCGGTCACGCTTTCACCCAAGGGCGAGGGCGTGGTCTTTCCATGCATTTTCGCGCGGGGAGGTGAGCGCGTGTATTGGGATCGAGCGGTCTCGGTTGATCTTTCCCGTCAAACCAGCATCCTGCTTGATTTCTCCTGCGACGATCCCGGCGCGCTGCGCTCCCCCACGATCTACTTCAAGAGCGGAGGCGGCTGGTACGTCGCGCGCATTCCGATGCGCGGCGCCGGGCGTCGAATCGTTTCCCTCGCGAAGACCGACTTCTCAACCGAAGAAAAGCCTGCCGGCTGGCATCGGATCGAACGCATTCGCCTCTCCGCATGGAAAGCGGACGGCCGCAACACGGCGCTCACCATTCACAGCCTGCGCGCCGAAGAAAACAGCGTGGTCCTCGTGCGCAACACCCTCTCCGCTCCATCCGAAGGAGAGCGGCGTTACGGCACGCGTGTGTCCACACGGTTAAGCCGGTTCCTGGCGGAAGCCGGCATCCCGCACGGGGTCGTCACAGACGAAGAGGTCGTTCACGGCGCCCTGATGAAGAGCCGGGTCGCCATCCTTTCTTACCACCCGCATCCGCCCGCGCGGGAGATCGAGTCGCTCAAATTGTTCGTGCAACGCGGCGGCAAGCTCGTGGTCTTCTACGGAGCGGATCCCGCGCTGGCTGAACTGATGGGGGTTCGACTGGGCAGCTACCAGAAGGCCGACGCGCCCGGGCGCTGGAGTTCCTTCGTCTTTCTGAAACCCTCTTTCTGGAAAGTGCCGGAGCGCGTCTACCAGGAGTCTTTTAACATCATGTCCGCGTCTCCCGCGCGCCCCTCCACGCAGGTCATCGCCTACTGGGAAGATTCGCGCGGCCGCCGAACGGAAGATCCGGCGTGGATGGCATCGGACAGCGGCCTCTGGATGACCCACGTGCTGCTGGACGACGACATCGCAAACAAGCGCGACCTGCTCACCGGACTGCTCGCGTCGCTGGATCCGACCATCTGGAGCCACGCCGCGCGACACGCGATTGACCGGACCGGACAGATAGATTCCTTCCAGGGTTTTGACGATGCTTTTCGCCGCCTCTCTGCCGCCGCCGATTCGGCATCCAAACCCGCGCTGGTCCGCCGTCTCCTCGACCAGGCCAATCGTGAATACCGGCGCATGTTGACGCTGTCTTCGGAAGGGCGATACGAAGAGGTTGTCCAGAGCAGCCGTGTCGTGAAAAGCCATCTTGTCGAAGCATATGCCCGCGCACAAAAAGGTCGTGCAAGCGAGTTCCGGGGGGTGTGGGACCACAAGGGAACCGGCTGGTTTCCGGGTGATTGGGATCGCACATGCCGAATCCTCGCGGACCATGGAATCAACGCCGTTTTCCCCAACATGCTCTGGGGCGGGCTCGCTCATTATCCGAGCCGCCACCTTCCACGGTCGCGCACGGCTGCACACTACGGCGACCAACTCGCACAATGCGTCGAAGCCGCGCGGAAACGCGGGCTTGAAGTTCATGTCTGGAAAGTCTGCTGGAACATCGAGAACGCCCCGTCTGATTTCACCGCGCAGATGAGACAAAAAGGCCGCCTCCAGGTGTCGCACGATGGATCAACCATCTCGTGGTTGTGCCCGTCGCATCCGGACAACGTCGCGCTCGCGTTGAATTCCATCCGCGAAGTCGTCACAAACTATGCCATACAGGGAATCCATCTCGATTACATCCGCTATCCCAACGCCAACTATTGTTTTTGCCCGACGTGCCGCCGCGAATTCGAAAAGGACCTCGGTGCAAAGGTCGCCAGGTGGCCCGCGGATGCCAGGGGCAAGGGACGGTATGCGGAAAAATACCGGGGCTGGCGGGCGGATCGAATCACATCGTTTGTGCGGCTCGTGCGCGAACATGTGCGTACACTCGATCCGAAAGTCAAAGTCTCCGCGGCCGTCTGGGGCGCTTATCCCGCCACGATTGATTCGATCGGCCAGGACTGGGGCACATGGCTCCGGCTGAACTACGTGGATTTCGTCTGCCCCATGAACTACACGACGGACAATACCCGCTTCGAAGAGCTCACGCGCGCGCAACTCGCGCTGCCGGGCGCGCCGGGCCGCGTGTTTCCCGGCCTCGGCGTCACCTCGGCGGAGAGCCAGCTTGGCGCCGACCAGGTGATCGAGCAGATCATCAGCCTCCGGCAACTCGGCGCACGAGGCTTCGTGCTTTTCGACATGAGCCACACCCTGCGACTTGACGCCCTCCCCGCACTGCCCATGGGCCTGACCGCGCCGTAGCGCACAAACTTGAAACTTGGAACGTATACAGCCATCCCTTATGATGCCGCGGATCAGCAACAGCTTCTTTTTCTCGAAAGGACCAGTCATGGCGAAAACAAAGCGAACACGAAAGCCCGCCTACAAACGCGTGGTGCTCAAGTTAAGCGGAGAAGCGCTGCAGAATCGGGCCGCCTGCGACTGTCTCGATCCGACGGCCCTTGCGTCCATCGCCGACCAGGTCTCCAAGGCACGCCAAATGGGCGTCGAAGTCGCCATTGTCGTAGGGGGCGGAAATATCTTCCGCGGACTCCCCGGCCAGAACGGCGGAATTGACAGGACCACCGGCGATTCGATGGGCATGCTCGCGACCGTGATCAACAGCCTCGCGCTGCAGTCCGCCATCGAGCGAGCCGGCATCGAAACCCGCGTGATGAGCGCGATCGCCATGCCCGCTGTCGCCGAGCCGTTTATCCGTCGCCGCGCCGTCCGGCATCTCGAAAAGGGCCGGGTCGTCATTTTCGGGGCAGGCACCGGGAATCCTTATTTCACCACCGACAGCGCCGCCGCCTTGCGCGCCAGCGAGATCAATGCCGATCTTGTCATGAAAGGAACCAAGGTGGACGGAGTCTACGACGCCGACCCGATGAAAGTACCGACCGCCAAGCGATTCCGCGATATCACCTACGCTGAAGCGTTGAATCGGCAACTCAAGATCATGGATGCCGCGGCGTTTTCCCTTTGCATGGAGAACCGAATCCCGATAATTGTTTTCAACTTTTTCAAGAAAGACGAAATGATCCGCGTACTGCGGAACGAGCCGGTCGGCACGCTGGTACACGATTGATCAAAGGCAAGGAGAACACGCCATGGAATCATTGGACGATGTGTTGCTGGAAGCAGACGATAAAATGAACAAGTCCGTCTCCGTTCTTCAACAGGAGCTTTCCGGTTTGAGGTCGGGCAAGGCCTCGCCCTCCCTCGTGGACAGCATAGAGGTGGACTACTACGGCACCAAAACAAAACTCAAGCAGTTGGCCAATATTTCCACACCGGAACCGCGCCTGATCGTGATTAACGCATTTGACCCGTCCTCGTTGCAGGCAATCGAAAAGGCGATTCTTGCAGCCAATATCGGCATCACGCCGATGAACGACGGCCGTGTGATCCGCGTCCCGATTCCTGAACTCAGCGAACAGCGCCGCAAAGAACTGGTGAAGGTGGCGCACCGCATGACCGAGGAAGCCAAGGTGGCCGTCCGCAATGTCCGCCGCGAAGCAAACGAGCAGATCAAGGTCCTGCAGAAGAACGGCAAGATGTCGGAGGACGAGCGCGACGAAGGGCTCAAGGAAATCCAGAAATACACCGACGACTATTCCAAGAAAGTGGACGATCTTCTCGCGGCCAAAGAGAAGGATCTCATGACGGTATAGCGCGTTTCAGCGTCTCGATGATCTTCAGGTCCGCCGCGGAGAACGCGTATTTCCGTAGTCCGCCGACCGGTGTCCACGCGAAGTCCGCGCAATGAATCGCGCGCGGCCGTCCCGAAACAATGCGCGCCCAATGCGCATGCAACGCAATCGTGAAATGACTGTAAGCGTGGTGAACAATCACCAGCCTCCGGCCTACCGCGGTCGTAATGCCCAGCTCTTCCTTCAACTCGCGCGCGATGCATTCCTGCATGCTTTCCCCCGGCTCAAGGGTTCCGCCCGGGAACTCCCACAGACCGCCCAGCATGGAAGACTCCTTGCGTTGCGCGATTAAAAACTCCCCGCGCCGATTGACGACCACTCCCGCGCCGACGACCTTGTGCGGCACCTGCGCGCGCCGGCGCTTGACGGGATAGCGCTCCGGCTTACCCGACGCCCGCCCCTTGCACACGCGGCATAAAGGACACGTGCCGCACTTCGGGTTCCGCGGAAGGCAACAGGTCGCCCCCAGTTCCATCAACGCCTCGTTCACCAGCGCCGCCTTGCCGGGCAAAAGCAATCGGTCCGCTGCCGCCTGCAATTCGCTTCGCGCTCCGGTTGAGCCGACCTCCTTCTTGAAGGACAGCACACGGGCAAGCACGCGAATCACATTGCCGTCCAGCACAGCCGCGTCATATCCGAACGCGAGGCTTGCCACGGCATTCGCCGTGTATGGGCCCACGCCCGGCAACTTTACAAGCTCACCGGGCGTGCGCGGAAAACGGCCGCCCAATTGCCGCACGATAAAGCGCGCCGCATCCTGCATGTTGCGCGCACGCGCGTAGTAACCCAAGCCTTCCCACAGCTTGAGAACATCTCCGCGGGGAGCCTCGGCCAGGGCGCGAAGCGACGGAAAGCGCTTCATGAACCGCGCATAGTAAGGGATCACCTGGTCCACGCGCGTTTGCTGCAACATCAGCTCTGCAACCCACACGCGATAAGGAGTTCTGTTCCTGCGCCACGGCAGCGGACGCCGGTGTTTCACGAACCATGGAAGAAGTTTCGAACGAATCTCTCTTTGAATTAGTTGCAGCGATTGGGAAGTGTATGGCCGTGATTGCATCAGTCCTGGATCAACTCCACGGCGGGCGGGTTTGTCGGAGCGCTCAGCCGCTGCAGCGATGAACTGTCCGCACCCAGCTCCTTGGCTGTTAAATCCCTGGGACCATCCACCAGCTTGAGACTGAGATCCACCACCCAGGCCAGGCCTCGCTTCTCAACAGTGCCGTCCACGTCCAACACCGTGTAGCTGAACCAGACCTCGTGACGCCCCACCCCTTTTCTCCGGGCTTGCCACCGCGGAAACAGGACATCGCCTTTCGATCCATCCGTGAGCCTCTGCACCCAGGCCCCGGTATTGCCGACGCCATCCGGGGATTCCTGTTCACGAACCATCTTTATCGCGGCATCTTCTTCCTTGTCGCCGTCCAGCGTGACCCGGATGGATTCGCGTATCTGCCGCTCGGCCTCCATGGCCTCGATGTAGGCCCGCTCCTCTTCCGTTGTCCCCGCCCCACATCCACCCAGCAAAAAGACCATAGCCACACCGGCGGCTGACATTCTCCACAACCGGATTCCCCCGACAGAAGTTTTAGCAAATGCACACATGCCATGATGATAATGCCGCGTCCGCATGTTTCCAGCAGAAAGAGATTTTGCTTTGACCCCCCCCGCCGAAACGACTATGTTATTTAACGGATGGGTTTGTGAGGAGAATAACTATGGCGGAAGAAACCACCGACAACACCAACGACGTACCGCCGCCGAAAATCAAGCTGAATGGCGACGCGGCGCAGACAGGTGCCGATGCGGCACAACCGAAGGAACCCAAGATCGGCGCCGTTCCTCCAAGGGTCCAGTCACAAGTTCCACCCCACAAGGAACAAACCGCGCGCATTGATTTTTCCAGCGCCCGTTTGCCGTCTCCAACGGCAAGGCTCAAAATCGGGAAACCGGGCGACGCAAAGAAATCCACGTCCAAAATTGATCTCCCTCCCGGCGTCAAGGATACCGTTCCGCACAACATCGAAGATCTTTCCAAGCGCTCCACCATCCGCATCACGACACCGATTGATATTTCCCCGATCGCTCCCGCGGACCAGCAGGAAGCCGTCAAATCGTCCACTGTGAAAATAGATGATGCGGCCATGCAGCCGATGTCGGATGACCAGAAGGAAGAGGCGATCAAGAAGTCCACGGTCCGCATAGAAACCCCCGCCGAAATTCAGCCGATGTCCGCGGCGGACAAATCGGAACTCGCAAAAAAGACCACGGCGCGGGTGATCATTGATGAGGAGCGGGCAAAGGGCGATACCACGCGGATTGAACCGGCCGTTTCCGAACCCTCGGACGCCGCCAAGAAACGCACGGCACGCATTGATCTGGGAGAGGTTCTCGACGAAGAAGAAGATATCTTCAAGCGCAGAACGGCGCTGATTGATTCATCCAAGTTTGCCGGGGCGACGGATGCTCCGGGCGCACCCCGCACGATCCGCATCAAGCGGCCGGACACGCCGCCGACCACGCAAATGCCACCGCCGGAGCCTGAAGCGGAGGAAGAGGTTGTTGTACCTGTTTCCCAAGCCGAGGCCGCCCGGAAGAGCGAAACAGCGCGAATTGATCTTCCACCTGAAGTCGCAGAGCAGCCGCCCACGCGAAAAAAGACGATTCGCATCAAGCGGCCCGGCGCCTCATCTACAGGCGGTAAGCCACTCGTAATAACCCGAACCCCCGTGGATTCAGGCGTTGGCATGAGCGCCAAGCCCAAGATTGTCGAAGAGGATAGCCCCGCTTTTGCGTGGATTGCATTGGCGGCGGTGCTGGTGGTGGCCGTCCTGATTTACGTGCTTGCGAGCCAGACGGGAACCATTGACCAGTTGTTGCCTGCAAGATTTCCTTATGCAGGAAGCCTCTGATCCGGACCGCTGCGTTTTTTCTGTGTCGTTACACTTGCAATCTGCATGACGTAGCGCATAGTTGATTTCATGTTTTCACAGGAGGTTTGAATCATGGCAGGACAAAACACGGTGCAGATTGACCAGTCGAATTGGCAGAGTGAAGTGATGAGCTCGAACATTCCCGTCCTGGTAGATTTCTGGGCGGAATGGTGCGGCCCCTGCAGAGCCATCGGACCGGTCCTCGAAGAACTGGGGAGCGAATTGGCCGGGCGCTTGAAGATCGCCAAGGTCAACGTGGATGAAAACGCGGAACTCGCCGGTCAATTCGGAATCCGTTCCATCCCTACCCTGCTGGTCGTCAAGGGTGGAACGGTACAGCAGCAAATGGTGGGCGCCATGCCCAAGGCAGCGCTGAAGGCGAAGATCGAACCCTTTCTGGATTAAGCAGAAATCCTGCTTTGTTCACGAACGAGCTTGAGGATTCCTCTTCGCGCAAGCGAGAGCATTCGCTCGTGCTCCGATTCGCTGAAGGCGGCCTTCTCGGCAGTTCCCTGGATTTCCACGAAACGCCCAGACGCCGTCATTACGACATTCATGTCCACATCCGCTGCGACGTCTTCTTCGTAAGAGAGATCCAGCAACGCTTGCCCATTCACCATGCCCGCACTCACGGCGGCGACCGCTTCATGAATCGGATCTTCCGTCAGCATCCCGCTTTTGAGCAGACCGTTTATCGCGAGGCGCAAAGCGATATACGCGCCGGTTATCGCCGCCGTCCGCGTCCCGCCATCCGCTTGGATCACATCGCAATCCACCCATATTGTGCGGGCGCCGATTTTTTCCAGGTCGGTCACGGCCCGTAAAGATCGGCCGATTAGACGTTGAATTTCATGCGTACGCCCGCCCACACGCCCCGTGCTGGATTCCCGAGACGTTCGCTTGGCCGTCGAGTAAGGCAACAAGCTGTACTCTGCAGTCAGCCAACCGCCCTTGACCTTCTGTTCGCGCATCCAGCGGGGAACCGCCTCATCCACGCTCACCGCGCACATCACCTGCGTATGCCCGATACGCACAAGAACCGAACCGGCCGCCGCCGGCGCTGGGTTGGGGACAAATTCAACGGGACGGAGTTCGGAAGCGGTGCGGCCGTCGGGACGGAGGCATGACGGGTTTGCTTTGTTGCTCATTCGCCTGATTATGTCAAAGGCGGTGAAGAAATCAAGGGATGGGAGAATTAGAACCCGTCCGTTTGGGAGCAGCTAACCTCACCATAAATGCTTTTTGGCAAAAGCATGGCCCGATCCCGTTTTGAAATATCGTTCCAACTGCGCCGCACGAGACCGGTCATTCACTCCCACGCATGCCACTAACCTCCACGGCCGCCATTTTGCAGTGTGAGTGCAGCATCCCTGATTATGTTGTCTCAATCGAGCTTCCACGTCTTCTGTCAACCCAACATACTTCTTCTTGGGGGAGGCTAGACTTTGCAAAAGGTACACAAAATTCATACACGCCCTGCTTCGCCCTCGCCGCTTCGCGCCGGTGCTTCGCAGGGCATCCTTCGCTCTGCGCCTTTTGTTGTAATCATGTGGGAGATGGCTTGCCATCCGTAGCTCAAAACCCGAATCATCCGTGATTCGGGGCGCAGAGCGAAGGATGGTGTGCCTGGCGGGGGTCGAACCCACAACCTTTGGCTCCGGAGGCCAACGCTCTGTCCAATTGAGCTACAGGCACCCTGTATCAGAATTCAGCAGTCAGGGGACAGTAGTCAGAGGTCCGTAATCGGCAAGCTGACCTCTGACTTCTGATCTCTATCCATTCTTCTTCTGAAACTCTCCCATGAAGGCGACGAGTTCGTCAATACCTTCCGGGGGGAACGCGTTGTAAATCGAGGCGCGGATGCCGCCCACCGAACGATGGCCCTTGAGCCCTTTCAAGCCCCGGCCGGACGCCTCTTTCACAAACGCCTCTTCCAGTGCCTCCGAAGGCAGCCGGAACGTCACGTTCATGTCGGACCGGAATTCCTTGACGGCCGTTCCCTTGTAGAAACCTGACGAATCAATCGCCGCGTAGAGCTTCGCGGCCTTGTCGCCGTTCCGTTTCGACATCGCTTGAAGCCCGCCGTTCTTGATAATCCACCGCGTAACGAGCGTGACCAGGTAGATCGCAAAGCAAGGAGGCGTGTTGTACAACGAGTTCTCGGCAATGTGTGTCTTGTAACGCAAGATCACGGGGACCTTCTCTGATACTTTCTCCGCAAGATCCTTGCGGATGATCACTAGTGTCACGCCGGCAGGACCGAGATTCTTCTGTGCGCCCGCATAGACCAGCCCGAAGGGCTTAGCATCGAACGGACGGGAAAGAATATCCGAGGACATATCCGCGACGATTGGCGCATCCGCCTTCGGAAAAGTTTTCCACTGGGTTCCGGCAATCGTTTCGTTGGACGTGATGTGCAGGTAGGCTGCACCCGGCGTGCACTTCAGCGAGTCCGGTGCCGGCAGGCGCGTCGGGATCTCCTTGCCTGTATCGGCAATGACGTTCACCTTCCCAACAACCTTTGCTTCCTTGATCGCCTTGGAAGCCCACGCTCCGGAATTGACGTAATCGGCGGACTGCCCTTCCCCGAGCAGATTCATCGGCACCATTGCGAACTGCCCGCTGGCTCCGCCCTGGAGGAACAGCACGGCAAACTCATCACCCAATCCCAGCAGGCTCTTCACATTCGCCACCGCTTCATCATGAACGGCCGCGTACTCCTTGCCGCGATGACTCGCCTCAAGAAGAGACAGTCCCGAACCTTTGTAATCAAGCATTTCGGCTTGCGCTTCTTCGAGAACTTCCACAGGCAATGTAGCCGGACCGGCGCTGAAATTGCGGACGCGTGCCATTTTCTAATCTCCTTATTTGTTTCAGCCAATAACGTCGCAAAGCGGATTTCTTCTATCATAACGGCATGGACGCTGCAACCGCCAACGCGGATTCTTGACACCCCGCAAACCAGCCCCATACTGGGCTCGAAACGACGTGGAGGGGCGATGTGATGCTCAATCTTTTTTTCCGCTTCGACGAGAACAATACGACCGTGCGCACCGAAATCCTGGCAGGAATAACGACATTCCTTACCATGGCTTACATCATCTTTGTGCAACCCGCCATTCTTTCCGGGGCGATGTTCGGCTTCAGCACGGGCATGGATTTCGGCGCGGTCATGGTGGCCACCTGTGTGTCCGCCGCGGTGGCAACAGCCATCATGGCCCTGTACGCGCGATACCCCATCGCCCAGGCGCCCGGCATGGGCGAAAATTTTTTCTTCCTGTTCTCCGTGCTCCCGGCCGCGGCAACCCTGCAGGTCGTGCAGGATGGAACAACGCAAGCATGGCAGGTCGCGCTGGGGGTTGTATTCATATCCGGCGTTCTCTTCCTCGCCCTCTCCTTGACCCCCATCCGCGAAATGCTGGTGGACGCCATCAGTTCCAGCATGAAGAACGGCATCGCGGTGGGCATCGGCCTTTTCATCGCGTTCATCGGCCTGCAGAATTCCGGACTGATTCTCAAGGATCCCGGCACTGCCGTGAAACTGAATACCCATCTCGCGTCGCCCGACATACTGGTTTTCTTCACCGGCCTCATCGCCACGGCCGCCTTGCACGCACGCCGGGTGCGCGGCTCCATCATCTGGGGCATCGGCATCGCCGGACTGACCGCCGTCGTCATTCGTCTTGCCCTGCCCGTTCTCGCCCCGCAGCTCTGGCACTCGGAGCCGATGCAACAGACGCGCATGGCTACCCTCTTTTCGCTTCCCTCGCGGGGCGATGCTGTCTGGCAATGGTTCGTATCCCGGCCACCCAGCGTCCGCCCCACACTCATGCAGATGAATATCAAGGTCGCCCTGCTGAGCTGGCAGATGATCCCGTTCATCATCATCTTCCTCTTCATGGACGTCTTCGACACGATCGGCACGCTCATCGGCGTCAGCGAGCAGGCGGGGTTCATCAAGGATAACAAGCTGCCTCGCGCGCGGCAGGCGATGCTTTCCGATGCCGTCGGCACCGTGGTCGGCGCGTGCGCGGGAACCAGCACCGTAACCAGCTTCATTGAGAGCGCGGCGGGCGTCGAACAGGGCGGCCGGACCGGGCTCACCAGCCTCGTCACAGCCGCGCTGTTCCTGCTGGCGCTCTTCTTCAGCCCGCTCGTCCGCATGATCGGCAGCTATGCCTCGATCACCGCGCCCGCACTGGTCGTCGTCGGAGCGATGATGATTCGCAACGTGCTGAAAATTGACTGGGACGACTTCAGCGAAGCCATTCCAGCCTTCGTCGTGATGATCGGAATTCCACTCACCTATTCGATCGGCGACGGCCTCGCTCTCGGCTTCATCAGCTATCCCATCATCAAGCTCCTGAGCGGCAAGGGCCGCGAGGTGCGCTGGCTGATGTATGTGCTGGCCGCCGTGCTGTTCTTCTATTTCGTCTTCGTCCGCGCGCGCACCGGGTGAGAGAGAAGAAGAAACACAGAATATAAAACACCGTCAGGCTGAAAACAAAATTCAACGTTCGCTGCGCGATGTTTCCCTCGCGTTCGTCCGGCAATGCCTGCGGCGCGCAATGAAACGATACACCGCCTCCGTGATTCGCGCCGCGCCGGGCACGCGTAAATAAATCCATAACGGCCAGCGCAAGCCGCGTCCGCAGGAAAGCGAACGCGCCGCCGCTTCCGCGCCACGGGAAACACGCCCATCCGGCTCGACCAGATGCACCGCCTCGTCATATTGCCCTGCCGGCACCTCGGGGAACCGGTCACCCACCTCGCGCGCAGGAAGATATTCGATCGCTTCGCCTGCAATCCGGCGCCAGCGTCCAATCCATCGGACACAGAAATCGCACGCGCCATCGTAAATCATCAACGGGCGCTCTGGTCGCCGAGCCACTTGTGAGGGCGTGCGCATCTCTTGAATACCATACGGCCGCGATTATTCCTTTCCACCGTTCTGCCGCAGAAATTCAGCAAGATCTTCGTACCCTCTCGATACGGCATGCTTCAGCGGCGTCCGCCCTGCATTGTCCTTCGCGTTGATGTCGGCCCCTTTCTGCAGCAACAACTGAACCATCCCCCTCTGGTTGTGAAGCGACGCGACATGCAACGGGGTCGCTCCCGTGTTGTCGTGTATTTTCACTTCCGCCCCGCGATCCAGCAGCATCTGCGCGATCTGGAGATACGTGCCGCGCGCCGCAAAATGCAGCGGCGTTTTCCCGTCGTTGCGGCGAAGCCGGATGTTCGCGCCGCGCTCAAGCAGCAGCTTCGTGATCTCCACCTGGTCTTTCTGGATTGCCCAGAAGATCGGCGTGGATCCGGTATTGTCCACCACCTGAATATTCGCCCCGCGCGAAACCAGGAGTTTCGCGACCTCCACCTGACCGTTCAACGCAGCGCAATGAAGCGGCGTCCATTTATCCTTATCTTCCGCATTGATATCCGCACCCCCCTGGATGAGCAGGCGCGCCACGGCCGGACCTCCGCTCAGCGCGGCATAATGGAGCGGTGTCTTTCCGTCTCTCGCCTGCGCATGCACCTGTGCGGGATCACCCCTCAGAAGAAGTTGCACCTGCGCCGTATCCCCGCTCTTTGCCGCGTCGTGAATTTCGGCCGCCTCAACCGTACAGGCAATGGCAGCCGATGCAATAACGGCCCACATTAAGGCAGTATTTCTCATGGCCCCCTCCGCGTTGTGCTCTCCCTTGCACGCAGTATAAACGCAGAGCGCCCGCTGCCAAGACCGAAGACAGCTCAGCGATGAACGCGCACGCCGAAATAGCTCTTCTCGACGCCCGACACGGCCGCCGTCCAGACATTTTGCGGCGGCGTCGCATGAATCAGCGTGGCCAGTTCATTGGTCAGGCCGGCCGACGGATTATCCGTGCTGTGCAAAGCATAGCGCTTGCCCGCCACGCTGCTCCACGTGATCACGAAACGGTCTCCATCTCCGTCATACACGCCCTCGTGTATTGCCAGGAACGAAGTTTCGTCGCGCGGGTTCGTCCCAGAAACATACTCTTTCCAGTTCGCCATGCCGTCGTCATCGGCATCTTCCGCGCCGTCCGCTGCAAGGCCGGGATTGAACGACTGGTCCACTTCATACTGGTTGGGCATCTGGTCTGCATCATCATCGCGCTCCGGATCGGTGCTGGCGGAGGCAAGCGCGCCGGTGGAATAGAACGACCAGTTTTCAGTATAAAGGCGATACTGATAAACCGAGTGTGTCGCCAACTCGTCGTCCACATACAAAGCAGCATCGCCCCGATACACGCACTCACCGCGCGCCCCATAATCGTCGCCCACATAATACTCCACCCCGTCTTCCACATCCGTGAAATCGGGCGCCGCGCTTTGCTTCCGGAACACGATGACCCAGTGCGCGCCATCGCCTTTGAAGTGTACGTCAACGCGGTTTGTGCTGATGTATTGCGCGTACACATCCGAGGGCGCCGTCAAAGCCGTGACCCGCCAGCGGTTTGTTGCATACAGACCGGTATCCCAATCACCCCACGAATTGAATGCGGCCGACGGGTAATAGACATGACGCCCCTTGATGAACTTCGCCGCCACGTAATAATCGCCACTGGAGGCTCTCGCCATTTTTCCGGTGAATTCATAATCGGCACCCAGGTCCCCGTAATCCGCAAGCGGTATCCAGGTCCACGTCGCATCGTCCGCATCGCCGGTCAATCCATATCCGACGAAAGCCGCATCCGGCGCTCCCCCGCCCGTGCTGTGACGAAGATACATGCGCCGGTTATTCTGGTCGCCCTCCAGCGTTTCGCCCATTCCGCCATCATCAATCCATGTGATCGCACACCACGCCGTTGCAACGTCGCCCGTGAAAGGCTCGAAGGAAAACACCTGTCCGAGATGGCCTGCCCCACCCTTGTGGGCCGTCCCTAGAATGCTATCGCCGACCGACAGCAAACTTCCCACGGGCTCCCCTCCCAGCGGCCAAGCGAACTGGTTCGAGAAACTGCCGCCCAGCGAAAACAGGATCCCATGCCCGTTTGCGCCGCCGAACCGCGCAGCGCCGTAAAGCTTTGTGTCGTGCCGGACCAGGCCGGAATACACCGCTGCGCCGTCCGACGCTGCGCCGGTGAGCTGCCGCAGCCATGTCAGTTCCTTCCCATCGGTGCTGAGCCGGAAAACCGCGCCTGCATTGTCGGTCCCAGAAGGCGTGACGCCATAGAAGAACCCGCCATCGCGCAGCAGGTTGCCGGACGGATTGACGCCCTCGCCACTGGCCCTGAAATGCCGGATCACTTCGTATCCGGAGCCGTCCTGATTCATCGCGAAAACGACGCCCATGTTGTTGCTACCGCCCTGCGCCGTCAGTCCATACAGCTTGTCTCCAT
>Ga0334890_1001677_pt1 | contig 28308 bp, 27 predicted proteins | sample GraSluR1_MG_3_FD_207220 | JGI IMG/M metagenome (GOLD analysis project Ga0334890, IMG submission 207220) | Sludge microbial communities from methane-producing bioreactor in Wageningen University, Netherlands - Granular Sludge_31_08-R1 | ecosystem: Engineered > Bioreactor > Anaerobic >... | reverse complement strand
CTATTGTAATATGCAATTTCACCGTATATTACCTACCCCAAATACTTATAGTTTAACTTTCTCGACAATATTTTGTCTCTATTTTACATCTTTTCTTAAATAATACAAATGGTGTCACACCTGTGGGATTAGGTCTTTATTCTTGAATTCCTGGGAATTGGGATACTATGAAAAGATAAAAGATGAGATTCTCACGCGGAAAAATACCGCTCAGGATGACGCCTATAGAGTGAAATCCGAAGGGTAAAATATGGTTTTCGTAATTATTGGAGTCTATTATACAATTTAAAGAGGATAACGAGACATCCCCTTTTAAAATATGATATGCTATTTGAGACGGGGGTGTGGCCGTTGGGGTTCGTTATCCAGGAAACTGGGTTCACTCCGACTCTAAAAATATCGTTCTCTAATCCTCTCAATTAAGTCTTGATAATTGAATTTATTTAAGGTTGAAAATTTGGAAAAAAAGATGAGATCCTCACGGATTCAAAATGCGAATCCTCAGGATGACGCCGGCGGTAAAATACGTAGATTCAAGTCTCGATTCTTGAATTTTTAAACTTTTTGAAGTCTACTAAATACAATAAAACCTGATTTTTTCTTTTTTCGATCAATATTTTAATGTTATGGAAAGATAGGGAGTTTTTGGATTGAGGATGATTCAATTAAATTGTAGTTACATGAGGATGAAGTATTCATCCCCTTATCCTACTCGGTTTTTATTCGCTTATCAGTGATCATTACCCACAAAGTTCATTTGTATTTAAAATTGCAGATTTAGAGGATTTCAATTTATTATTTTTACCGCTAAATGAAACTTATTTACTTCCCAAACCAATCATCATCCAAAGCCTTAATATTGTCGGCTGGGGCTGGAAGGATAATTATTTGGCTTAATTGAGGTCCAATTTTATGAATTCCACCTCGGGAATAATCAAATATAAAAAGGAAAGTCAGCCCGATCAATAGAAGCAGTAATACTTTACTCGCTTTCATGTTTTATTTCCCCCGTTGGCACAATGACATATTTTTCCAAAATCCAGGAACCCAACAGAAAGATGACGAAAAAGCTCAGAAAGAATGCCAGCGTGGTCGGTCCGTGGATTTTGATGGCTTGAAGAGCGGAGACGTCTCCTAAATATTGCCAAATTCCAGAAAGATACCAACCATTTAACTGGAAGTTGGGAACAAAGGAAAGGTAAGGAACAAGCAGCCCAGAATAACGGATTATAGCCCAACCGGTCACAAGGAAGGTCCAGATGCTGATTAACCACCCTCCATAACGAAATACACGCCCAACCAAATAGGCAAACTGGCTTAAAATTGCCACCAGGATAGAAATGATCGATAAAATTATCCCGAGCTGCCACAAAACTTGATTGGGAATGGGTTCTAAAAGGGCAATCTTACTAAACATAATGACTCCGATAAATATCACTACAATGAAGATAACCGTTTCGATCCATATCGTAAGTAGTTTAATGCTGGTCAGGGTAATCCCTTTCACCGGCAGCGAAAGAAGGTGCGTAATAGTTTTCTTCCGCCATTCTTCTCGAAGCATATAAAACCCACTGACCAAGGCATAAAAGGGAAGGAAAATGATAGGAAGAAAACTTAAAACAAAGACCAGGGTTATATCCCATGAATCCCGACGGAGATAGAGATACAGGTCCCAGAGTATAACCAGAGAAAGAAGGAGAATTATGCTTCCTAAAGAATTCTTTAGTTCACCTTTGAATATTGAGCCAAACTTTGATTTCATTTCTTCACCCGGTGTTTTAAGACAACACTCATTTAAATTTTTCTTAACCTTTTGAGCTTTTGGTATTGATTAACCAAACCACCAGATAGGTTAAAAATAGGGGTGCTATAATGAAGCACCCCTATTGCTTTTTATTTCCAACTTAAGGTAATAGTTTAACCTATTTTGAATAATATCTGAATATGATTCTATAAAATTATCGGAAATGTTCAATAATCCATTCCCATTCTGAATGGCGTGATCCGATAAATATGGAAATTGTTTCTCTCTTTCCATAACTCTTTCTGGAAAAAGGCCCCTTATACTGCTTCACGGTTTGAGATGATAAAGAAAAATATTTTTCTTATAACTGCCATTACGAGGAGGCCAACCTTTTTTGGTCAGACGACGTGATAATCTCATCCTTTAAAATATTTTAAAAAACAAAGAAATATAAAAGATGAGATCCTCGCGCGGGAAAGCACCGCTCAGGATGACAACTTCGATGTCAGATGAGATCCTCGCGGCTTCGAAAAACGAAGCCTCAGGATGACGGATTAAAGAATTTATTGATGATATTTACAGGATAGACCTTCATGTTATTCAACAGCACCAAATGAGGATGAAAATGAGTTACCCTCTCACCTTAATCCTCTCCCACCAGGGAAGAAGAAAAAAGGAAAAAGTGTTTTTCCTCCTAGCAAAAAACTGAAGGGGCGAGTGTGAGAGGGGGTGATAAGAATGAACAAGTTGTTTCTCACTGCTCACAACTCACCCCTTACTTCATTTTTAAAAACTATGATTGGTTACAAAATTACATTTTGTTCTTTTAAGGTGTGTTGTAATAGCTTGATATCAAGATTGGGAAGTTTTTCAATATAGTTTTTTAGAGAAAGGGCGGCAGCAGTTCCTGCTGCTTGGCCGATTGCCATACTGGTCGGCATTACCCGAGTTGATGCCTGGGCATCATGAGTTGCGGAAATGCACCGACCAGCAACCAGCAAATTGTCGGCACCCTTTGGAATAAGTGACCGATAGGGAATAGTATAGGCATCATCCAGCTCAATCCAAGTTCCTTTGTCTCCAAAAGGATCATGTATATCAATGGGGAATGATCCTTTACAAACTGAATCGGTAAACTTTCTCCCTTCAACGATATCCTCACGAGTGAGAACATATTCACCGATGATTTTTCGGCTTTCCCTCACTCCAATCACACTCGATGAAGCGAGAATAAAACAATCTTCAAAACCAGGAACATATTTTCTCAAGGTTTCGGTGAGAGAATACACCTGCTTTCGTGCTGATTTTTCGGCATGAGTTAAATCTTCAACAAAATTCCCATTGATTCTATTAACTCTGGTCGCGTTTATCGTCCATTCTCCTCTTCTTAAATCGGTAAAAAAGGTGACTTGATTTCGACCTAATTCCAGCTCTCCTTTAGCCTTGGCCTCGGCAATAATATTAAAAAATCCCGATCCGGCCAGCTGTTTCGATTCGTAGGTGGGCAAAACCGGTTCGTTTAGGGTAGGCATTGACAACCATTCAAACTGGTCTTGATTTTGCAAAATATATTCACGGGCTCTTTCGGTATCAATTCCTCCCAGGGTATACATGACACTAACTGGTTGACATACTCCATCTTCTTCCCGGCCGAGAACGTAATCAAAACCTGCTGCAGCGGCAACATCACCATCTCCACTGGCATCAATGACGATTTTGGGAGTGAAGATATAACGTCCTGACTTGGTTTCAGCAACGATATTTTTTATTCTTTTATTTTCTAAGACGGCATCGGTGACCAAGGTATGAAGGAGCAATTCAACCCCGGCTTTTTCCGTTTCCACAACCAGTAAATATTTCAATATCTCCGGATCAAAAACCGTGATATGTCCGCCGGTTCCATGAGTATCTTGTTGGCTATTTTTTCTAATGACCCGATCTCTCTTGTTGGGATTTTCAAAATTTGGGCAAGCAAAGGGGCCAAGAGCTGCGTGCAGTGAATGCATGCCTTGAACTATTTCTCCAAAAATACCATCGATTACCTTTTTGTTCCTAACGTAACTGGTCATAAATGGCTTCACCATACCAGCAGTGGCCATACCACCTAATATTCCGTTTTTTTCCAGCAAAAGAGTTTGAGCGCCGTTTCGTACGCTGGCAATAGCAGCGGCACAACCAGCAGGTCCTGCACCAATTACTATGACATCTTTTGATATCGTGAAGGTTTTTCTTGGCATTAATTTTTCCTCCCTTATGAACTTCAGCTCATTTTGGAAATAGATTGCTCAATCTCCTTTTTACTTCATGATAAAGTCTTTTCTCTAATCTTTTTTCTAACACCTCATACCTATAATCATTCACCAATACAGTCTTTAACGTTCAATAAAAGTTATCCCCGCCTTTTAAAAAGACGGGGATCAAAGCAACCTCACAACCTATTGAAGTATTACGGTAACAGTGCCTCTAATTCCTTGGCAAGCTGGTCCATGCTTTCCTGTACTGGCTGACCCCTAAAGATAACATCGTGGCAGTAATTTCCGATCAAGTCAATGGCTTCATTTGATCGATCAAAAGGTGGCCAATAAACTTCAGCATAAGGTGCGACTAAAGCTTCCATTTGAGCTGCTGGGTTATTCTGAACGTATTCGTCCGAATTCAAGGTCGAAACTCGAACTGGGGTGTTTCCAGAAAGACCCATGCTCAAAGCACCTTTTTTAGAAGCCAGGAATCGAATATATTCCCAGGCCAGGTCTTTTTTCTGAGAACCTTTTAAAATTGCCATCGACCACAGAGCAGCTGAACCGTGGTGAGGACCCTGGGCTTGCAGGTCAGGAGGCAACTCAGACTTAGTCAACATTGCCGCCCCGGCAATGTTGGATTTGGTTGGATCATTAAAAGTGACTCCATAGCTGGTGTTCCCATCATAGACCGTTGAACGATTCTCCATAAACAATTTTACTTCTTCGGCATATTCATAGGTATGAACATCCGGTGGAACGATTCCTTCCTGGTAAAATTTTTGCATATAGGACAGGCCTTCGATGGTTCCTGGAGTATTCACGGCTGGTTTTAAGTCATCAGTTATCAACCGAGAACCAAAATATCGTGCCCAGCGATCGAATATTTCAAAAATACTTCCAATAACACCTCTCCAGGCATAACCAAAAACTTTTTCTCCATTGGAGCGAGTAAATGTGCCCTTCTTGGCAATATCAAAAAGTTCTGGTCCAGTTACTGTTGGTTGATAAGCCACTCCGATTTCATCCAATATTTTCTGGTTGAACCACTGTATCCCGTTATAAACAACTCGAACTGGAATAGCATAAGGAACGTCTTTTATCTTGGTAACCGAAAGAAGACCTTCAGGATAATCATTGGGATAATCTTCCAAGGGTTTTTCTGCTAAATATTTATCCAACGGTTCGAGGAAATTGGCTACCCGGGGCACAAACCAGGGATCAAGAACATGGATGATATCTTCTTCAGTTCGGTTGAGAGGACCAAGAAGATTCAGCTTTTCCTGGGTTTTTGGGTTAGGGTAGGTTTGGTAAACGACTTTCACATTAGGATGAAGAGCTTCAAATTCTTCAATCAAATTATCCCCTTTAGCGCTTGGTTCTTGAGATGAGGCAGCATTTAAATGGACTTGATGTCCAATAATAATCAGCTCGATTTTATCCTGAGCGATTGCTCCAAACGAAACACTGAATATCACAACCAAAGCAACCAACATATAATGTAAAATTTTACTGTTATGCATCATTAATCCTTCCTTTCCTTGATCTGAATACCGTGAAACAAAACGGTATTATCACAATAACTCTTAAAATGCTCTTCTCATCAACTATTTACCTAAACACCCCCTTCCCAGTTATTTTCGTATTACTTACCCTCCTTGAAAAACCAACCCTCATTCCGAATAGCAAAAAAGGATTAAATATAAAATTTTCTTTCTATTGACTGATTCGAGGGATAAATGCACCCTGCTCTGCTAAGACTTTTTGCAATTTTTTCGTATCAACTTTTTTAGGGATAACACCATCTTGAATAGATATGGCAGCAGCTGTTCCCGCTGCTTCGCCCATACCAAAGCAAAAAGGCATTACCCGAATGGCACCGAGAGCCTCATGAGTTGCCGATACGCATCGTCCTGCTACCAAAAGATTATCAACTTTGAGAGGAAGCAAACATCGATAGGGAATTTCGTAATGGTGTCCTCGGGGTGGTTCAAATAAACCAAAAGAACCAGCTGGATCATGAATATCAACCGGGAACCCAGCGGCAACTACACAGTCATCGAAAGGAACACAATTATAGACATCTTCCACTTTTAATACATATTCACCCTGGATACGTCGACTTTCTCTGACACCAACTTGATCGGCTACTTCGACGACTTCAGCGTTATCACACCCTGGAATAAAACGGCGCATGAATTCCAAGGCTTCAAAAACTTGCCTTTGTCCTTCCATATGAGCCCGGGTCAAATCCTCAACGTTGGTACCGTCAACCCCCAGCATCCTGGTGTGATTGATGAGCCATTCGTCCCATCGGGTGGTTTGATAAAGACCGATCCGGTCGTGTGGGACTGAGTAATTCATTTCTATTCTGCCTTTTTTGATGATCTCTAAGAAACCATCTTCATCTTTTCCCACCGGGTAACTTTTTCGAACAAAAGTGATCAGCTTTTGAGAATCGACATTCCCAATTCGAAAGAAAAGCGACGACGGCTGCATTTTTTTATCCAAGTCTCTTCCTTTTTCCATGGGAACTCCACTTTGGGCGGCAACATCACCATCACCGGTACAATCTATATATCTTTGAGCTCGAATTGCCTGTATTCCTGATTTGTTGGCAATAAAAGCCTCTCGAATGCTGGACGCTTCGCCGGCAGATGAAACCTGGGTTCCTAAAAATCGAGAATAGAGTTTTAATCTGACTCCAGCTTCCTGACATAACTCAAAAGCAACCAATTTGAAGACATTGGGATCAAAAGGGGTCACGTGGTCATGTCCGATTTGATGAAAACTAGAATAGGGACTGGAAGCTGGTATGTTGGCAGGATGGATAGCTCCTCCCTTTTTCTCCATTCTGCGAACCACTTCATCAAAAATCCCCTTTACAATTTGGTCCTTGCCATCGCTACTGAAGCAAGTCATAAATGGCCCAACCAGCCCAATTGTTGCCATGCCTCCTAAGTTGCCGCTATTTTCAACCAGAGTTGTTTTCACTCCCTTTCTGGCTGAGGCCAGTGCACTGGCAAGACCAGCCGTGCCACCTCCAACCACTAATACATCGGTTTCTTCTACAACGGCTTGCTGAGTATATGTAACCTTTTCCATGAATACTCCCTCCAGATATATGAAATATTTTCTCTTTGTCTATTGCTTGACTGCTCCAAAACTCATCCCTTTGATCAAATAACTTTGTACCATCCAGGTAAGAATCAACATGGGAATAAGGTGAATCACCGCCGCTGCCAATAACATTCCCCACTCAACTCCCATGAAAGATCCCATAAATTCAGATAAAATGAGCGGTGCGGTGGCCGCTCTTCTACTGGTAAAAATAAAGGCAAATAAGTACTCATTCCAAGCGAAGATTGCGGTGAAAATAACCGCTGCCACAATACCTGGTGCCGATAGCGGAATCGTGATCTTTAAAAAGGCCTGAAACCTTGAACATCCATCGATGAGCGCTGCCTCTTCTAAGGCGACCGGTACATCATCAACAAAGGTCTTCATCAGCAACGTGGTAATGCTCACCATGAAGGCAGCATAGAGCATGATGAGAGTGATATGTTTATCAACTAAACCAAAAGTATTAAAAATTGGAAATAATGGTATGACCACAATTATGGGAGGAATCATTCTGATGATAATCGTAAATAGGGTTGACATCCTCACCAGGCGGTGAGAAAAACGAGAAAAAGCGTAAGCTCCGAATATCGAACAAAGAATCACCACCAAAGCTGTTCCAGAAGTCACGATAAGGCTATTCACCAAATTGCCGAAATATTGTGGCCAATCTTTGACCAGTTCCTGATAATTGGTGAGAGAGTAAAAAGGACCAAAAAATCTTGGCGGGAAATCCCAGATATGGAGGGGCATTTTTAATGAGCCTATGATCGCATTGACAATGGGAAAGAAAGCCCACATTACCACAATGGCTAACAAAATGCCGGGAAGAATTTTTTCTATGAGCAAGTTTCTTCTCTTGTGGGTTATCATTTTTTTTCACTCCTTGCCATCGAAATCGGGTGGGTTTTAATATATCTTTTCATACATCCCTTTATAGATCCTTCTCACTAAAGGAATCGAAATCAATATGGTTACTATTAGCATGATGGTAGTTGTGGCTGCTCCCCTTCCGAATTCATAATACCGAAAGGTTTGGCGATAAAGATAAATGGGCAAAATCTCCGTTCCTCCTGCTGGACCACCCTCAGTGAGAATCCAGATTATCCCAAATTCTCGAAGAGCAAAAATTATCCTAAAGGTTAAACCAACCAATAGAGCGGGTTTGATCAGTTGAAACACTACGAATCGAAAGGTTTGTATGCGATTTGCCCCATCGATTTTTGAAGCCTCGATCACTTCCTGGGGCATGGCGGTCAGGGCTGAATAGGCAATAATCATTATAAAAGGGAAATTTTTCCAAACTGTAACAATGATGATGCCAATAAAAGAGGAAGTTACCGTCCCAAACCAGGCAATTGGTCCCAAACCAAGGAAAGAAAGAGCATAATTTACAAATCCGTAGCTCGGATCAAGCATATATCTCCACATAACACACGCTACAACTTCGCTGATGCAATAAGGGGCGATAAGCAATGAAACCCAAAGTTTTTGGAGGGGAAACTTTCGGTTCAATAACAAAGCGCTTCCCAATCCAATGATAAATTCTAAAGCGACGACCACTACCACAAAAATTAAATTATTTGCTAAAGCATTCTTGAAAAACCGATCTCGAATAATTTGAATATAATTTTGGATATCGTTAAAAATCGGAACATTACCTGGCGTATATTGGGTAAAACTTAAAATAATCGCCCATATCCCAGGGATAACGATAACCACCACCAACAACGCTATGATAGGAACCAGCATTAACATCGAAATATTCAATCTTGACTTTATTCTCATCAATCATTCTCACCCACCCTGTTCTTTTCTTTCCACAATCAATCGAAGCATGCTCTGTGACATCATTGGCCAAGAATCCTTTAAATAGATTCTAAAGATGGTACTTTCAACTTGGTTTTCCTATCTCCTGCTAATGGAAAAACCATTTTAATTCAACTCTCTTCTCCTGACTATTCTAATTTTTTACAGGTTTCACCTATAACCAGCTCGGTTGAAAGAGTGATATCCATGCGAGATCCAACTAAATTGTTCAAAATATCATAAAGTAACCGTGCTGCTACCCGACCGATATTTCTTTCGCCAATTTTTATTCGGGTTACACTTTTAGTAAATAACGAATTAAAATCTTCCCCTCGATATCCGGCTATGGAAATATCATCAGGAACTCGAATTTTTCTCTCTTGAAGGTAGCGAAAAACGCCAGCCATCATATTCATATCGGTGACTAAAACTGCCGTAGGCTGTTCCTTAAAAGTTAGTATTTTCTCCATTCCCCAGTACCCACCTTGAGTCGGATCGCCTTTTTCTTCAATAATCAGCTTGGGATCGACTTCTATTCCATGGTTTTTTAATGAATCTTGGAATCCTAATAATTTATCGTGAAAAGAATAAAACTCAAGGGGGCCACTGATAAGAGCGATTTTGGTATGACCCAGACTGATTAGATAGTCGGTTAGTTTATACAAACCACCATAATTATCAACCAAAACCCGATAAGGTGCCGATTGGTATCTCCCAATCGTAACCAGCAGATGACCTTTTAAAATCAGATCTTTTATCAATTGTTCACGAACCGGTATCCCAGCAATAATAATTCCATCAACTATCTTCTGATTGCCATAAAAAGAAAAACTCTTCTTTTCTCTGATTTTTTGATGATCAGCATATTTGATGGTTTTGAGTAGTAAGCTTTCACGATGTTCGTCAACAATTTCTCCAATGCCTTTGAGTATTTCAAATAAAAGGAAATTGTCGAACAAGGATCCGTAGTAGGATTCAGAAATAAGAGCTCCAACAATGCCCAAGCGCTCGCTGTGACTCCCGAGCCGCTTGGCAAATTCACTGGGTGAAAAGTTCAGCTGCTCGATAGCTTTTAAAACCTTTTGACGGGTTTCGGGAGCAACCCAGGATTTGTTGTTGAGAACCCTCGAGACAGTTGCTTTGGAAACTCCAGCTCTTTTGGCTACCTCTTCAATAGTTATTCTCATAATATTGCCTGTAATATTCTGTTATATTCTCTGAAACCGCTTTTAGTCATTTTTTTATTGTAAGCTTTCTGAAAAAAAAATCAAGGTTAGGTTGAAGTCGGTTTTTATAAAGAAAATTTTAGGAAGGTAGACATTCAAGCCATTTGGTAGCACTAGATGAAGATTAAAGCAAAGATTCGACATGCCATGGCATGTCGCTACATTAAATGAAGATCTGGCTAGGTTAATCCTGCCTGTGGATTTACAGGGTAAATTACTAAAGATCTTTGGTTGCAACTGGTGCGAGAGAGGGGAGTTGAACCCCTACGGATTTCTCCACTGGATCCTAAGTCCAGCGCGTCTGCCATTCCGCCACTCTCGCACTTTTTTCCTGAATTATTATACTAATTTTTTTTCAATCAGCAATTCGGCAATTTGTATAGAGTTAAGAGCTGCTCCTTTACGGATTTGATCGCCAACTACCCAGAAATTCAATCCGTTGGGGCAAGAAATGTCTTCACGAATTCGCCCAACATAACAGTTATCTTTTCCAGAAACTAACCAGGGCATGGGATAAACTCGATTGGCCGGATCGTCCTGAACGGTCACCCCTGGAAAAGCAGAAAGAAGTTCGATAGCCTTATCTCGAGTGATCTTCTTTTCAGTTTCAATATTCACCGATACCGAATGAGCACGGAGCACTGGAACCCGGACGCAGGTTGCCGTCAGCTGTATATCGGGATTGCCCATGATTTTTCGAGTTTCCCAAACCATTTTCATTTCCTCTTTACTATAAAAATTATCCAGAAAGACATCGATCTGGGGTATAAGATTAAAAGCAATTTGGTAGGGGAAAACCGTAGCTACTATCTCTTGGCCAAAAGCATACGCTTTCACTTGGTCTTCTAATTCCTGCATTGCCTTGGCACCAGCACCGGAAGCAGCTTGATAGCTTGACGCCACGACTCTTTTGATCCTTCCATAATCATGAAGCGGTTTCAAAGGAACAACTGTGACAATTGTCGTACAATTTGGGTTGGCAATAATATTTTTCTTATTATAATCAATAACGGCATCGGGATTGACTTCTGGAACAATCAATGGAATATTGGGGTCCTGACGAAATGCCGATGAATTATCAATAACAATGCACCCCTCTTGGCCAGCGAGAGGAGCAAACTCCTTACTTATCGATGCTCCGGCACTAAACAATGCGATGTCTATTCCTTGAAAACTTTCCGCCGACAGAACTTCGACTGGGATCTTTTCACCACAAAAAGTAACGATCTTTCCAGCCGATCGCTGTGATGCCAGCGGTTTTAATCGTTTAACCGGAAAATTTCTTTCTTCAAGAATTCTTAACATTTCCTGACCAACTGCTCCGGTTACTCCGACTACCGCGACATTATAACTCTTCATGGATAGAGACCTCCTCATCTTCGATAAATTCTTTATGAAGCGCCTGTACGGCCTCATTGATACTCGAATTGGGAATTAAACATGATATTCTCAAATTCGAGGTACTGATCATATCAATATTAATCTCCTGCTCAGAAAGAACGTGGAACATTCGATAGGCAATATTGGGATCGCTGGCAATACCCGCTCCAACGATGGAAATCTTCGCTACCGCTTCATCCAGTTTGACTCCTTTGAATTGAATCTTCCGGTTTAAATTATCCACCACTTTTTTTAAGCGATTTACATCTTCTCGGGATATGACAAAGGCTACGTCTTTTTTATCCTCTCGACCTTCGCTTTGAATAATCATATCAACCGAAACTGAACAATCAGCCAACTCTTTAAAAATAAGGGCTGCGATACCCGGTCGATCGGGAACTTCGAGAAAAACCACCTTGATAACATTTCCATTATGGGTAATCGCCCTCACTTTAACATCTTCCATCGATCGCATCTTTTCCACCCACGTCCCTTCTTCCTGAGAAAAAGTACTCCGCACCTGGACTCTTACACCATAGACCTGAGAAAAGTCAACTGAACGAATTTGTAATACCTTGGCACCTAAATTCGCCATCTCGGACATCTCATCATAAGATATCCGATTGATTTTCCTGGCTTGGGGCACTATCCTTGGGTCAGCAGTATATACCCCATTTACATCGGTAAAAATCTCGCAATATTCAGCAGATAAAGCTGCCGTCAAGGCACAAGCAGTAGTATCGCTCCCTCCACGACCTAAAGTCGTGATATCATAATCCGAACTCATCCCCTGAAAGCCAGCAACAATGACCACCTTGTTTTCATCAAGGTGACGAAAAACCCTTTGGGGATCGATGGTTATAATCTTCGCCTTGGTATGGAAATTCGAGGTATGAATGCCGGCTTGCCCGCCGGTCAGAGCTATCGCTTCCTGACCTAAAGCATTGAGCGCCATGGAAAGCAGGGCAATAGATACCTGTTCCCCGGTTGATAGAAGCATGTCTAATTCTCGATCGGGTGGCGAAGGGTGTATTTCTCGTGCCATTTCCATCAGCCGGTCGGTGGTTTTTCCCATGGCTGAAACCACCACCACCAAGCGATGTCCTTGATCCACATAGGATTTTATCCGGCAAGCTACCGATTTTACCTTATCCAGATCGGCTACTGAAGATCCACCATATTTTTGTACAATCAGACTCATGTTTGTTTCACTCGAATTCCTTGCTTCTGCCAATTTACTTTTTTTATAACCAGATTATTGTTACCTTTTTGAGCAAACAGTTCACTGATCTTTTTTTCATCGGAGGAGGTGATCGGTTCCCGAAGCATCAAGAGTATCGTCGAGCCCGAACCACTAATAACCGCCTCTCCCTTCCCCTTCTGATGTAAATAATCACGGACTTCAAAAAAACCCGGTATTTTTTGCCCCCGAAAGGGCTGATGAATAGCGTCATCCAGGGCAGAAAAAAAGCCTTCCCGATCTTGACGACAAATGCTCCCCATCAAATAGGCAATTCGAGATAAATTAAAGATGACATCTTCTCGTGAATAGTTAGCGGGAAGAATCTTTCTCATTTCCTCAGTAGAGAGGGTATATCCCGGAATACAAGCAACGAGATAAATAGTATCAAAAAAGGGGAATTTTTGATAGTGTATTTGTTCACCATTTTTCATGGCTATCGTTAAACCACCAACCATGGCAGGGATGACATTATCAGGATGCCCTTCAATCTGAGTGGCGAAATGAACCATATCTTGAATTGAAAGTACCCTTCCATTCAACTCGTTAACAGTGACTACCGCCGCGGAAATACAAGCCGCGCTACTTCCCAACCCCCGGCAGACTGGAATCTGGTTGAATGCTTCAACTTCCAAGCCTTGTTCGGGAAAATTCTTCATTTTTGTAATCTTTTTAACGGTTTTAAAAAATAGATTCCGATCGTCTTCGGGGAGACAACTTTCTCCTTCGCCTCGATTTCGTATAATATATTTGTTCTCTTTAATGGGTTGAACTCGAACAGTATAAAAGAGATCCAGAGCCATTCCCAAGACATCAAATCCACATCCTAAGTTGGCGGTGGTTGCCGGTATGCTGACTTCAATCATGCTTTTCTCCAGATAATCCAAGGCGATCAACGATTGCCTCTTCCGATGCTTCCAATTCTTCGATTCGATCCCGGCATTGTTCTATGGCGATATCAGGATCTTTCAGCCCGTGACCGGTGAGTACACAAACAACCGATTCATTTCCCTGGAAAAATCCGGCTTGATTTTTTTTCAATACACCAGCCAAAGAAGCCGCTGAAGCAGGCTCAACAAATAATCCTTCTTCCCCGGCTAACATTCTCTGCGCTGAAAGGATTTCTTCATCGGTTACCGCTTCAATGCTCCCCCCCGACTCATCGCGGGCGTTGATTGCCCCTTTCCAGCTGGCGGGATTCCCAATCCGTATTGCCGTGGCAACGGTATGAGGTTTTTCAACCGGTACCCCAGTTACCAATGGGCAAGATCCTTGAGCTTGAAACCCAATCATCTTGGGTAGGACATTGATTTCTTTTCGGCTAAAAAGTTCTTTAAAACCCTTCCAATAGGCGGTTATATTCCCAGCATTGCCAACCGGTAAAGCCAGATAATCAGGCACCCCTTGCATCCAATCAACGATCTCGAAAGCGGCGGTTTTTTGGCCCTCAATTCGAAAGGGATTGATGGAATTCACCAATGCCACCGGATAATGCGAGGTTATGGAACGGACGATCGTCAAAGCCTCATCAAAATTTCCCTTGATAGCAATAACCCGTGCTCCATGCATCAATGCTTGTGAGAGCTTCCCTAAGGCAATTTTACCCTGAGGAATTATGACGATACAGGCAACTCCCGCCCGCCGGGCATAAGCAGCCGCTGAAGCAGAAGTATTCCCAGTTGAAGCACACATGATCACTTTCTTCCCTTCTTCAACTGCCTTAGCAACTGCCATGACCATTCCACGGTCTTTAAAGGAACCAGTTGGATTCATTCCTTCAAATTTAAAAAAGAGAGATTTTAATTTTAACTGCTTAACAATATGTTGAGACCGGATAAGAGGAGTATTCCCTTCCTGTAAAGTTAATTCCGGTGTCCTAGGAGCTACAGGAAGATAGTCAGCAAAATGCGAAATAACACCAGGCCAGTACAAGAGCATGCCTCCTTGATCATATTAAAATAATTGTGATAAAGAATATCATAAAATCCTTGATTTGTAACATCTTGATTTCTTTTCGCCAAGATTTCCTTACCAATCGGTTTCATTGACAGAACCGACTAAAAATCATACTATTTTGATATCCTTAGAAAGGTAGTGTGCTATCTCATGAAAATTTCAACCAGAGCTCGTTACGGATTAAGATTATTAGTCGATTTAGCCGAACATTCAGGGAAAGACCCGGTTAAATTAAAAGATATCTCTCAACGTCAGGGCATATCCCTCAATTACCTTCGGCAGCTTATCATGCCCCTGGAATCGAATAAGATCGTTCGAAGCATCCGTGGAAACCGAGGTGGATATCTATTAGGAAAAAAACCTGAAGAAATCAACCTGCTGGACATCATGAACCTGTTAGAAGGCCCAATTGATTTAGTCGATTGTGTTCATAACAAAAACCTTTGCCAAATATCGGATACCTGTCCTACTCGTAAAATATGGGTAGAAATATCGGAAAAAATGGAGCAGTCACTCGTCCAAAAAAGTTTGAAAGATCTGATGGAAAATAACGAAATACACAACTAAATATTAAAACAGGGGGTCGAAATCGATTGTCCAAAAATTACCTGCTGGTCCCATTCTTTTTAGCTTTGATTGTTATAGGATTAGGACTCTCCGGAATTGGGTCGGTCGTTCCCGAAATGACCAAACAGTTTGGTGTCACCTCAGCTGTGATGGGACGGGTATTTCTGTTTCATGGATTGGGGTACTTCATTTCCATCATGATCGCCGGTTTTTTAGGTGACATTATGCAAAAATCTTTCCTGCTTCGGTTGGGATTGTTAATCAGCGCTTTAGGATTTGCCGGAATCGCTTCTTTTCAAGGTTTTTCCCCAGTAATCCTCAGCTTCATGGCAATGGGTATTGGGCTTGGTTTTCTGGACTGCATGGTGAATCCAATTTTAACCGAAATATTTACCAAAAATCCCGGCACCATTCTCAATATTGTCCATGCTTTTTACGGCCTTGGCTCTCTATCTGCTCCTCGACTCTATGCTTTTTTAAGTCAACGACAATATAACTGGCAGAATTTTTATACGTTGGTAACAGTTATCACCGTGGTGGTTTTTATTCTTTTTCTCCTCCCCTTTCTCCCCAAAAGTCAGGGGAAAATGGGATTTCGAAATATTTTAAAAATTTTCCGCTATCGGGCCTTTTGGTTCATGGGAGCCATAACCATGTTCTACTCCGGAGGAGTAACCATCCTGAATGGATGGTTAGTGTCCTATTTCAAAGAAAAAGGATTATCAGTCCCAATTGGAGCGGTTTACCTATCCTTTTTTTGGCTGGGATTAATGGTTGGTCGTTTTGTCCTTTCCTGGATGGTTGATCGAATCGGTCATCTCCGTATGATCCAGCTTAATACCATTGGAGGAATCATTTTTGCGTCTTTAACCATCAGTCTTCCCATATCAGCCATTCTCACCCCTACTCTTCTCTTCTTAACCGGTTTCATGCTCTCAACGATTATGCCGACTACTCTCACTTATGCAGTGGTTAATTACCCAGAAACTGCCTCAACCGCTTCCGGATGGGTCTTAACCAATAATGGGATTGCTACGCTCTTATTTCCGTGGTTTGGAGGAATATTAGCCTCACTCACCAGTTTCCAAACCACTCTGTTGATGGTGCCGATTTTGCTCATCATTATGCTTTCTTTTCAATGGCTCTTAGCAGGAGAAATCAAAAAAGTCCAGAAATCCCCAGTCAAAACCGTTCCCAGTGGCTAATAGGCATAGACTCTACCGTAAGGGCGAGTGGTGGTTGGAAAAACCTTAACGAAGTCATCGCATTTTAACTCAGGAATTTCTAAGCTAAGGTCAGCAGAAAATTCCTGAAGGTACAAATTGATTTCATCAAAATCTTCGGGAATCGGCTTTTCAATGCCGATTCCCGGACCAGCCTGTTCCGGTTGGAATCGCCCACGAATAAACAACTTCCCTCCATTCATTCCCGAAGCAATGAATTTCCCTACTGGGGAACAATTTGAATCGTAACCCAAACCTAATACCACTATTAAACCACCGGCCATATACTCACCAAGAAAATCTCGGCTCGAGCCACCAATCATGATAACTGGATAATCGTCAATGATGGTGTCACCCGACATTCTCGATCCGTCTTGGTTGAGAATGCCAACCAAGGCACATCCGGAAGGTATGCGGTAAAGTTGGTCCTCTCTCATGATTTCTTCACCTCGATCCTTTTTAAAATCAGTGAACAGTGATGAGAAAAATTTCGCCCTTTCTTTATTTTTTCCCATCAAGGGAGAAAGAATTATGGTGTTGCATCATCCAGAGGTTTCGTTATCGGAAGCCGTGAAGATCTGCTGCCCATTTCCTCGGTTCTTCAATATCACCGCTGGTTAAAATTCAAGAATCAAGACCTGACCCCAGAAATTACCTCCTTTGTCGATAAAAAAAGGGCGCTTTGCTCCAACAACGGAGCAAAACGCCCTTGTCTCAATCTTAATGTCCAACACTGGACAATTTTTCTTTATAAAATATAAATAATTTAGATTTCTTGATAAACTAAAACGTTTTAATAAAATTGTAAAAAAATTCTAATAAAAGTGAGTAGTCCTGTCAATTGGAATAACTCAATTTTTTTAATAACGAGTCAGGCTTAAATAAAAACGAGTCAACAAAATGCCGATATAGGCTAAAAGGTAGGTAATAAAAACAATATCAATTAAAAACCCGACTAGAGGGATAAATCGAATCAACCAAACCAGGAAATAACCAATCACTAATAATGCCAAGGCAAGGATGAAAAATGCAAATACTTCAGCCAGATTTTCATAAACCATACGGAAACTGGTTTTTATGGCACTAAAAGGGTCGTCTCCGCTAATCACTATTGCCGGTAAACAAAAAATTAATAAGAAAGCCAGAAAAAAACCAGCGAAAACAAACCAAACCGAAAAGAATCCAATTAATAATCCCAGACCCAGACAAGCTAAAAGAACATCCGAAAATCGGCTCTGGATAATGCGGTAAACCCGTCGAAAATCGATCAGATTACGGTATTGATAATCCCAGACCAAAGCAATAAGAAAACTCATCCCGAGAAACACGGTAAACATTCCAGCAATTCCTAAACCAGCCAGAGTAAATGATTGTAGGTAGGAGGATATCCATACCAACCGTCTCCCCGGGGTCATGTATAGTATAAGAGAAAAAATCAATGCCGGCGCTGCTGTGGTGAGAATAAACGATGGGCGACTGATTAAAAGACGGAAACTACTCTTGGCTTCATTCCAGAACTCTCGGCTATTAATCATGTTCTTCTCCTATGGGAAAATATTCGACTCAGTTCATATTACTATCATTCATGGGTCATGACAAGTTTTTTACCAAGAAAATTTGAGTTGATGGTATAATACCAAAAAGAAGCATGCCAACCAAAAAAGGGGGATGTGTTTTGAGAAATTTTTTCATGATTTGGTTTTTGATCTTAATCCTTCTTCTGCTCTTTTGTCCAACCAGCTTCGCTTTAGATGCTTTTGATCAAGCACAAATTTATTTAGAAAGTGGGGACATTGACCGAGCCATTCAAATTTTGAAACCTTTAACCAATTCTTCAAATGAAGATGAGCTCTCTCAGGTGGTTGAGGTTTTGTATACTCTTTTCAGTGAAAAAGGCCAAAACCAGGACGCGATTCATGTTCTCCAAATTTTTATCGAAAAATTCCCCCGAACTCAATCAGCCTATTTGTATCGATATTGGATAGCCAAAACCGAAGAAGATAACAAAAAATATCAGGAATCTTTGAAACTTCTACAAAAAATTGTCGCTGAATATCCCACCGATATTGGTGATCCTTTTAATATCCGTCAGCAAGCGATGGAAGATATAGCTCACCATCAAGAAAATTATTTTGGAAACTACACTGAAGCTATCAACAGTTATTTAACTATTTTATCCCAATATCCTGATTTTGAAGAAAAATCGAGAATTCTATTACAAGTTGCTTCCTGCTATGAAAAAATGAATCAATTCGATAAAGCCATGGAATTCTATCAGAAAATTCGCTTTCAAGAAACCGATCCTTATTATCTTGATCTGTCTGAATTGAGAATTGAATATCTTCAATCGGATCCAACTTGGACAAGAAAAAATTCAGCAATTTTAATCAAAGAGCTTGGAGATGCTTTTGCTAAAAAAGACCTTCAGGCTATCGAAAGTTTAGCTAAAAAAGGCGATTTTTGGATGGGTCAAATGTTCAGTGAATTTGAAATTGTGAGATTTTCCCAAATTATTCCCTATTTTTCAACCTATTTAACTCAATCTACCCTCCAAATTCACCCGGCTGAAAAGAAGGAAAATGAGTATTATATTCTAAAAATCACCTCTTGGGGCGATCCTGACTTTCCAATTCTTTATCTCTATATCGAGAAGGGAATTTATGGATGGGAATGGAGCAAAATTGTCCTGTCCAATCCTGAAATCGAGTGTCAGGTAAACAACTTTGATGATACCTAACCTGAAATAAATTTGATATTATTCATTTTTTTTGTAAAATAGAAGGAGTAACTTAAAGTCAGCTAATAATTATAGAATACATATTGATTAGATAATGATATATCAGCCCTCGAAACACCAAGCTGAATCCTCCTCATGTTAGAGGAGTTGAAGGTAACAATTCCTCTGGGGGAGGTTTCATGCCACCTTCTGATTAAAAAAGGTTATTAACTTTAATATATTGTTCTATTCCACAATATAGATATATTTATTACCAATGAGGTGATTTTGTGCAAAAACGAGAAGCCTTAAAAAAAAGGACAACCTTTGAAACCGATATTGAAATATATATTCTTCTTGATGGTAAGCGGCAAATCGAACTTGACCTTCCGATTCCTTTTTTTCCTCATTTATTGAAAAGTATGGCATTTTATGCTGATTGGGATCTCAATATAAAAGCTCGTGGTGATGTTGAAGTTGATTTTCACCATCTGGTTGAAGATATTGGGATTGTGTTGGGCGAAGCCTTTCGAACTGCGCTTGGGGAAACAAAAAATATTCAACGTTACAGTACTCAATTCATTGCCATGGATGAGGCTTTGAGTATGGTCTCTATTGATGTTGGTGGTCGATCCTTCCTTAATTACGATGTCTCAATTGGTTCTCAAAAAGTTGGTGATTTTGAGGCTGATCTGATAGAAGAATTTCTAAGGGCTTTTACCAACCACGCACACATTACTCTTCATGGCAAATCATGGTGGGGTAAAAATGGACACCATATCTTAGAGTCTCTTTTCAAGGCTTTAGGAAAAGCTTTTAAAGAAGCACTGATATTAAATGGTAATACAATTCCCTCCACCAAAGGAATCATATAGGAGAATATTAAAAATGATTGTTATTATTGATTATGGAATAGGTAATTTACACAGCGTATCAAAAGCTTTAGAAAAATTAGGGTTTGAAAACCAAATCAGCAAAGATCCGGATTTGGTTGAAAAAGCTCCTGCTCTTATCCTTCCTGGGGTCGGATCTTTTGGTGAAGCGGTTGAACAAATGGAAAAAAATAACCTCATTGATGTTATCTGCAATTCAGTTCAAAAAGGAAAGCCAATTTTAGGCATTTGTTTAGGGCTGCAATTGCTTTTTGAAAAAAGTCAAGAATCGACAAAGAAAAAAGGGTTATCATTCATCGAGGGAGAGGTACGGAAACTTCCTCCAACCAATAAAGTTCCTCATATGGGGTGGAATAAAATTCTTTTTACCGAAAACAACCCGCTCTCGGGATTGATACCCGATGGCCGTTTCTTTTATTTTGCCCATTCTTATTACGTCGTACCGGAATCGAAAGAAAGTATTGTGGGAATCAGCAATTATAACGTGGTTATTCCGGTCATTATCAACCAAGATAATATCTGGGGCGTACAATTTCATCCAGAAAAAAGCTCAAAGTGGGGAATCCATTTTCTTGAAACCTGGGCAAAGAGAGTTATCCCATGATTTTACCCATTCCAGCTATTGATATTATCAACGGGCAGTGTGTTCGCCTGGAAAAAGGCGACTACTCACAAATGAGTATTTACAGCGATTCCCCTCTTGACATGGCGCTGTACTGGGAAGGAAAAAACGCTCCGATGCTTCACCTGATCGATTTAGACGGTGCAAAAATTGGCAAACCAGTTAATTTATCAATATTTTCGAAGATCATTCAATCGGTTCATATTCCAGTAGAGGTTGGTGGTGGTATCCGTAGTCTTTCCACTTTCCTCTCCTATCTTGATGCTGGTGCTCAACGGTTAATCTTTGGAAGTGTCGCTGTCCAAAATCCCAAACTTGTCGAGGATTGCATCAAAAGAAGCCAAGAAAGCGTTGTAGTGAGCATTGACTCCCGAAACGGTTTGGTTGCCCTGCAAGGTTGGACCGAAAAAACCACCATATCCGCCGTCGATCTTACCAACAAGTTAAAAAATTTGGGTGTGATCAATTTTATTTATACTGATATTGAGCAGGATGGTACTCTTCAGGGAGTGAACCTCAACCGTATTCAAAAATACCTTCAAGAAACTGAAGTCCCAACTTTCATTGCCGGAGGAGTTGCCACTTTCGAGGATGTGTTACAACTTAAAAAATTAAAACCTTGGATAAAAGGTATTATCTTAGGAAAAGCACTCTATTCGGGTGCATTACAATTTGAAGAAGTTCAGAAAATTCTTCAGGAGGAAGAAAAGTGCTCGTTAAAAGAATAATCCCCTGTTTAGATGTCAAAGAAGGAAAGGTTGTCAAAGGAATCCACTTTGAAAATCTCAAGGATGTCGGCGATCCGGTCGAGCTGGCCAAACGCTACGAAGAAGAAGGTGCTGATGAATTAGTATTTTTAGATATCACCGCATCCTATGAAAAAAGAGAGACTATGGTGAAGATTGCTGAAAAAGTTGCCCAGAACATCTACATGCCCTTTACCGTAGGTGGTGGAATCAGTACCCACGAACATGTCAGCAATCTTCTCAAAGCAGGAGCCGACAAAGTATCTATCAATACGGCAGCAGTGCTCAATCCCGATTTGATATCTCAACTGGCTGAAAAATTCGGAAGTCAGTGTGTCGTAGTTGCCATTGATGTCAAAAAAACCTGGGACCGCATTACCCGCCGCAGCTATTGGGAAGTCTACATTAATGGAGGGAGAACACCAACCGGGAAAGATGCCATAGCCTGGGCAAGTCAAGTCGAAAGCCTGGGCGCCGGTGAAATTCTTCTCACCAGCATGGATACCGACGGAACACAAAATGGTTATGATTTATTTCTCACCAGGAAAATCGTTGATGGAGTAAAAATTCCAGTAATCGCTTCTGGTGGAGCTGGAAAATTAGAACATCTTCTGACGGTTTTTCGTGAAGGAGGAGCCGACGCTGCACTGGTCGCTTCAATTTTCCATTATAAGAACTTTACTATTCAGGAAGCTAAAGCCTTTCTTAAAAAACGTGGAATCCCAGTAAGGATTGAAGAGCCATGATGAAATCCCTGATTGAGAATCTTCATTTTGATGAAAATGGCTTGATTCCAGCAATCATCCAAGATGAAAAAAGTGGCAAGGTTTTAATGATGGCGTATATGAATGCCGAAGCTTTGGAAAAAACCATCACCACAGGTAAAACCTGGTTTTATAGTAGAAAAAGAAAAACCTTATGGAATAAAGGGGAAACCAGCGGCCATTACCAACTGGTAAAAGATATTTTTATCGATTGCGACCAGGATACTCTCCTGATAACGGTTGAGCAAAAAGGAGCTGCTTGTCATACCGGATTCAACTCTTGTTTCCATCGTCAGGTTTCAGAAAAAGGAATATCTTCAACTCAATCGGAATTGCCTCCTTATGCATTAGCATCATTCCCACAAGAACTTTTTGATGTCATTCAAGAACGAGCTAAGAACCCATCAGCACAGTCTTATACTAGTAAGCTTTTGCAATCGGGAAAAGAAAAAATTCTACGGAAAGTTTCTGAAGAAGCGACTGAAGTCCTGCTGGCTTCATTAGAAAATGATGAACAAAAAAAAGAACATTTACAATGGGAAATAGCTGATCTTCTCTATCACCTTTTGGTCCTCATCCAGCATGAAAAATTAAATTGGTATGATATTATGAATGAGCTTAAAAAAAGACGAAAGTAATCAAGAAAGAATTCAAATTTCCCTCCTCCCACTCGCTCTCGATCTTTTTCTCCTGGTGGGAGAATACTTTCTTCTTTTTTCCTCTCCCCTGGTGGGAGAGGATTAAGGTAAGGGGGAACTTGGATAATCTCCTTGAGCTATATTTCAAAACACTAAACCTGGATCTCAATCACAGGTCTCACCCTCATCCTGACCTTCTCCCATCAAGGGAGAAGGAATAGACAAAACAGAGTCTGAATGAATTATAATATTAAAAAATGGAATATATAATTCATTCTTTAATCTATTGAATAGGTATCTCTTCTTTAAAGTTCGAAAATCTCTTGAATTGAAAAAAACGATATGATATTATGTATGCCGTCGCGTGGGTCCATAGCTCAGCGGTAGAGCAGTCGGCTCATAACCGATCGGTCCCTGGTTCGAATCCGGGTGGGCCCACCAATTTAAAAGAATTAACAATAACCCTATGGCAACTCTACAACAATTACTTGATTTTTTTGAATATCTATATCCGTCCCACTTTGCCCTGCCTGATGACCGAACCGGCCTTCAAATCAAGGGCGACCGGAGTCAAATTTCCCGAGTTTTAGTAGCACTGGAACTCAATCAGGAAGTTTTTCTCAAAGCCCTGAAACATCGAATTGATTTTTTATATCTCCATCACCCTCCAATCTGGAATCCATTGTTTACTTTAACCATTGATGATCCCTGGTGCCGGATGATAACTCGACTTTTTCACGAAGGAATAAGTGTTCTTGCCCACCACACCAACCTTGACATCTACCCTGGAGGAATTGCTGATCAGTGGGTATCGATCCTTCAGCTCCAAGGGAAGGTGAAGTCGCTTTCCCCAAAATCGAGCGCCAGCTTTAAAATCATAACCTATGTCCCACCTAATTATTTAGAAACTGTCGCTCAATCTCTTTTTCAAAGTGGTGCTGGGGTTATCGGTCAATATCGATCGTGTAGTTTTCAGATCGAAGGCATAGGTACTTTTCTTCCCATAGAAGGAGCTCAACCTTTTTTAGGAAAAGTTGGAAATAGGGAAAAAGTCAAAGAAATCCGGATTGAGGTTACCTTCTCAGATCCGAGACTCATCAATCAGTTGGTTGATGCCATTAAATCAACTCATCCCTACCAAAATCCGGTAATCGATATTTACCCACTATGCTCTAACAGTTCTGTTTTTGAAGGCTTAGGTCGTTTAGTTGTTTTAAATCAACCTTTAAAATGGAAATCTTTTATTAAGTACTTAAAACCGTTGTTAAAAAATGAGTCCTCTCTTTTCAATCGGAAAGATTTTGGAAACTCTACCCTTCAAAAAATTGCCTTATGCCCTGGTAGTGGTGGAAGCCTTCTTGATAAAGTGATTTTGGAAAAAGCGGAGGTTTATATAAGTGGTGATTTAAGTCACCATGAAATTGAAGAGTTAAAACTCTATCAAATTGAATATATTCCAGTTCCTCACGGAGACGGAGAAAGACTCGGGTTAAAGATGATCTTTGCAAATCTTAAAAACTCTGCTCTTGAGCACTTGCCTGAGGTAGTGTTTCTTTTTGAGGATGAACTAGACGGAGAAGACTCCAAAATCTCGGGTTAAATACGAAAACTTAATAGTAGTACCAGCAGTTTTTTGTAGATTTTATTGACAAAACCATAGATTAACCATCACAATAAAGGAAGATTTTTTACCTTAGGAGGTTGCCTTTGCTCAATATCTTCGAATGCCTAACTCATCTCCAAAATCTCGATGGAATTATCCTCAATCAAAAAAAGAAAATTACCCAAAAGAATGAAGAAATTCGAAAAACACAACAAAATATCGAAAACAAAAAAATAGAGTGGGAAGACTACCGAAAGGTATATGACAAAGAAAGAATTGAATTATCTCGGTTAGAGCTGGAGCTTAAAGATGTTGAGGAAAAATTAAATAAATCGCAAAATCGGCTATATAGTGGCGATGTTCAGTCTGGGAAGGAACTGAGCCAATGGAAGTCGACCATGGAAAACTACGAAAAAACCAAATCTAATCTTGAAGATTATGTCATTAATCAAATTGATAAAATCGAGGAAATGAGAATTAAAGAAAAGGAAAAAGAACATCAGCTTTTCATTCAACGATTTGAAAAAGATATTGTAAGTCTAAAAAAAGATATTGAGAAAATTAAATCTGACCTTGCCAACAATATTCAGCTGAGAACCGAGGCCATCCAGAATATCCCTGAAGAGGTCCTTTCTCTATATGAGGAGTTACGGAAGAAATTTTCTGATCCAGTTGTGGAAATGGATGGTGATACTTGCCGAGGATGTCATTTGGGACTTCCCTCCTCGGTTGCCAAGAGAGTAAGAAAAAAAGAAGAGATTATTCAATGTCCAAACTGCCAACGTTTAATTTTCTATAAGTAGTTTTTGAAGAATCCATTTTCTTTTCCGCTTAATCTCAAGAAAACTGGTTTGTCTATATTGATCATAAATTTCTTCTTCGATATAGTCTTGATTTTCAAGAGAAACCCTCCTACCAATTGGTGGTATCAGATAAAAAATAAAAACATATACTCAATAACCAAATCCCGAACCATCTCCCTTTATCCAAAGGGAGAGATCTTTATGCGGATTTCTCTTTTTCGTAATTTCGTAATTCATAAATTTTATTCAACTCACGACTCACATCTCACGACTTAATGGATTTATGGATAGTGTATAATAATAAAGGGAAGGTCAGGCAACCGCAGGCGAAAAACCTGAGGAAAGTCCGAACTCCACAGAGCAAGGTACTGGATAACGTCCAGCGAGGGTAACCTCGGGAAAGTGCCACAGAAAAGCAAACCACCTTGGTTTTTTTACCAAGGTAAGGGTGAAAAGGCGAGGTAAGAGCTCACCGATAACCGGGTAACCGGTGTATCTGGAAAACCCTACCTGGAGCAAGGCCAAATAGGAAGGAATGAGGCTGCTCGCTGACCTTCGGGTTGGCTGCTTGAGGAACCGGGTAACCGGTTTCCCAGATAGATGGTTGCCGTTCTCTTTTGAGAATACAAAATTCGGCTTATCGATCTTCCCTTAAAAAAAGAGGGATTAAGTTATCTTTTTGATAACTTAATCCCTCTTTTTTAAAAAGTTGCCAATTAACAGTTATCTTTTTCGCAATATCGAATGCATAGCAATAGATACGATGACAATTAAACCATAAATAAGCTGGGTCCAGAATCCGGTCATACCAATAGCAATGATTCCTGCTTCTAAACATCCTAATATAATTGCACCGATAAAGGTACCAAAAATGGTCCCCACTCCTCCATCAACCGGTGTCCCTCCTAAATATACTGCAGCGATTGTTTTCAAAAGATATCCTTGACCGAGAGTTGGCCAATAATAGGTTACCTCAAGGCTGGCAAGAACACCGGCAAAAGCAGCGAATAAACCCATTTGAGTAAAAACCATCATTTTTACTCGGTCAACATTAACCCCCATTACTCGGGCACTCTCTGGGTTATCTCCGGTAAAGTAAACATGAGCACCAAAACGATGGCGATTTAAAAAAAACCAAATAAAGAAAGCTATGATCATCGTCCAAATCATCTGTGCGGGAACCAAGCCTCCTAATCTTCCGACTAATAATTTATAGACCGCACTGGTTTTGGTCGGAACCAATGTTTTTCCTAAACCACCACTGACTACCGCAGTTGCTCCTGCCCAAAAAAACTGGGTACCAATGGTGGTTATCATAGATGGAAGTTTGAGTTTGACAATCAATAAGCCATTCATCAATCCGGCGCCTAATCCAAAAATCAAAGCCAAAAGCAATGCTATACCCGGACTTCCGGTTCGATGGAAAATCACAGTAAATACCCAACCAGCAAAACCCATGATCGAAGGAAATGAAAGATCCATCTCACCAGAGATGACGACTAGAGTCAAAGATAACGCCATGATGGCGAAGAAGGGGATGGTTGACATAAAAGAATAATAAATATTATAGGATAAAAAAGTTTGGGGGCTTCCTATGGTAAAAAGGATAAAAATCCCAACCAAAACAATAATGACGCTGATTTGAGATTTATTTTCACTTAGCAATGCCGAACTCATAATCTCCTCCGTACTTCCTCATAAGTTGATGCCGTAAGACTTTTAAGTCCCAAACCAATTCAATTTTAAGAATCTTCACCTCGGATTTTTTTAATACCAACCTTAAGGCATTTTTGATTGTATTTCATTCTGGGGTTGATCACAAGCCACAGTTGAAGTCTCATTTTCAGTTAATTTTCCGGTTCGAGCCACTAGATAGAGTCGGTTAACTAATTCTTCCAAAGATACTTCGTCCTTGCGAAATTGCCCAACAACACTGCCTCGGTCCAGCACTACGATTCGGTCGGCTACCGGATAGACATGATAGATATTATGGGTAATAAAAATACATGATTTACCCTTCTTTTTAATGTCATCAACAAAACCAAGTACTTTTTGAGTTTCGGACAAAGAAAGTCCGGTGGTTGGCTCATCAAGGATAATAAGATCAGCTTCAAAGTGAAGAGCCCGTGCTATGGCCACTCCCTGCTTTTCTCCACCTGACATTGTTCTAACCACTGCATCAGTAGTTAATGCCGAAGAGGTAAAACCCATATATTCTTTCATAATCCTCTCAGTTTTTTCTTTCTCTCTTTTTACATCGATAAATCCCCAGCGGGAGGTTATTTCTCTTCCCATAAAAATATTTCTCCAAAGACTATGCTCTTCACTTAAAGCACGTTCCTGAAAAACGGTTTCAATACCAATATCACGAGCTTTCGCCACACTAAAATTGACCAGTTTTTCTCCCTTCCAATAGAGATCACCGGAGTCCGGTTGATGGACTCCGGTGATAATCTTGATCAAGGTGGATTTCCCGGCACCATTATCACCTAATAAACCAACGACTTCATTGGTATTAATCTCCAGGTTAATCCCCTTCAGGACCTCAACATGGCCAAACGATTTTTTGATATTACATAATTTGACCAAAGATTCTTGAGTAGTCACTAATTATCGAATCCCTTCTTCAGCTAGCTTCGCTACAGCTTCAACATTGCCTGCATCAATAAATCCGGAACCGGTATCGATATGAAGTCCGGAAAAACCATATTTTTTGGTTAAACAAATTTGGAGTATGGGCAGATATCCTTGGAGATAAGGTTGCTGATCGAGTATCAAATCACAGAAACCGTTTCGTATCGCTTCAACAGTAGCTGCTGTCAAGTCAAACCCAATCCCAATAACATCATCAGGACCCTTGCCAGCTCCCTTCAAATAGGTTTCTAAAGTAGCGGTGAGTCCACCATGATCAGTTACGATAATTTTGCAATCGGGGTGAGAAGAGAGATAACCGCTTACTATTGGAGTCCCCAGCGGGGCATCAGCGTTCACTTCGGGAGAAATCTCGATATAATCAACAAC
>Ga0334890_1001676_pt1 | contig 28308 bp, 30 predicted proteins | sample GraSluR1_MG_3_FD_207220 | JGI IMG/M metagenome (GOLD analysis project Ga0334890, IMG submission 207220) | Sludge microbial communities from methane-producing bioreactor in Wageningen University, Netherlands - Granular Sludge_31_08-R1 | ecosystem: Engineered > Bioreactor > Anaerobic >... | reverse complement strand
CCTGCGAGCTGGCCGGGTTGCAGCGGCTACTCACCAAGTCGCCGTTCGAGCTGTCCGGCGGTCAGAAGCAGCGGGTCGCGATCGCCGGCGTGCTGGCGATGCGTCCCAAGGTGATCATCTTGGACGAACCCACCTCGATGCTCGACCCGGTCTCGAAGGCGGGGGTCTTCGCCCTGTTGGCCCAGGTCAAGAAGACCCTCGACCTGACCGTCGTGGTCATCGAGCACAATCTCGAACAGCTGGTCGAGGTCTGCGACCGGATGATCCTGCTGCAAGACGGCAAGATCGCGGTGGACGCGCCGCTGGGTACGTTCTTCCAGCAGATCCCGGCATCGGCACGCGATTCGATCCGGGTGCCCGGCACCGTCACCTTCTTCGATCTCATCTCGTCCGCGCCCGGTCGTGCTCCGGTGCGCCTCGACGAGGTCACTGCCGCCTGCAATGAACTTCTGGAGACAGCATGAGCGAACCAATCATCAGGGTCGACCACCTCGGGTACTGCTATCCCGACGGCACCCAGGCACTGGACGACATCTCGATCTCGATCCAGCCGCAGGAGATGGTCGCGCTCATCGGCACCAACGGCTCCGGCAAGACCACCCTGTCGAAATGCCTCAACGGCATTCTCAAGGCGACCTCAGGTTCGGTGCTGGTCGACCGGATCAAGGTGGACGCGGGGCTGCGCTCGTCCAAGCTGATCAGCTCAATCGGATACGTCTTCCAGAACCCCGATCATCAGCTGTTCAACAACAACATCTACGACGAAATCGCCTACGCACCACGCAACCTCAAGCTGTCGGCCGATGAGGTCGATCACCGGGTGCGCGAGGCCGCCCGTATCGCCGGCATTGGCGAGGAACTGTTCGGTGAGCATCCCTTCTTTCAGACCAAGGGCATCCGGCAGCGGATCGCGATCGCCTCGATCCTGTCGCTGCGTCCCAAGGTGATCATCGTCGACGAGCCGACCACCGGCCAGGACTACCGGCAGTCGCGCGAGGTCATGGAGTTCTTGCGCGAGCTCAACCGCGAGGGCCACACCATCATCGTCATCACTCACGACATGGACATCGTCGCCGAACACACCGACCGGGTCATCGCCATGACCCACGGCAAGGTGATCCTGGACGGCCCGACCCGCGACGTCCTGACCAATACCGAAGTCATCGCCGAGGCCGATCTGCTGCCCCCGCTGGTCACCCGGCTGGATCAGCGGCTGGCCGGCCCGCAGTTCAGCGGTCAGGCGCTGTTCCCCGACGAACTGCTGGCCGAGTGGAACGCACGCTCCGCCATGCCGACCGCTGCCGAGATAGGACGCTGAGCATGGCGGCTGATCTGGTAATCCGCGGAGCCGACGTTCATACTCCCTCCGGATTCATCCCCGCTGATGTCGTGGTCATCGACGGCCGGGTCGATGGCCTGGTCTCCCGAGGCGCGACGGTGGCCGACGCCGAGACTGTCTACGGTGACGGCTGCTGGCTGACTCCCGGGTTCATCGATCTGCATGCGCACAGCGCGCTGCGCAGCTTCGATGAACCGCAGATGGCCGCGAAGGTCTCCCAGGGCTTCACCACCCAATTGATCTGCCCTGACGGTCTGGGGCCCGCGCCGGTGGACGACGCCCATGTCGCCGCCCGCCGGGACTACCTCGCCGGCCTCGAGCCGAGTTCACTGGTTGCGTGGAGTTGGCGCAGCTTCGACCAGTACCTCAGTGTGCTGGACGCCAGCGCCCCGGCCACCGATCTGATCAGCTGCGTCCCGCACAGCGCGATCCGCCAGGTCGTGATGGGCGATGGCGACCGCGACGCCACCGGCGAGGAGCTGCGCCAGATGCAGGCGCTGACCGATGCGTCGCTGGCTGCCGGCGGCGCGGCGGTGAGCTTCGGAATGATCTACGCACCCGGCATGTACGGCAGGGGCCGCGAACTGCGCGCCTTGGCCTCGGTGGCAGCCAAGTACGGCGTCCCGTTGGTGCCGCACGTGCGCAACGAAGCCGGCGAATCCCTGGCCGCGATGAGCGAGTTCATCGACGCCTGCCGCGAGACCGGGGCCCGGCTGCACATCTCGCACCTCAAGCTGATCGGCAACGAGGACCTGCTCGATCAGCTGCTGGGATTGCTCGAGGCGGCAGCCACCCAGATCGACCTGACCGTCGACCAATACCCGTACGGTGCGGGCTCGACTCTGCTGACCGCGCTGCTGCCGCCCTGGGCCATGGCCGGCGGCCCCGAGGCCGCGCTGGCCCGCGTCCGGGATCGTGCCGCGCGCCGCGAACTGGCCGCGGACATGCGCCACGGGCTGCCCGGCTGGGAGAACCTCTACGGTTCCTGCGGTGCCGAGAACGTAACCATCACTCAGGCCACCGGCCTGGACGAGGTCGTCGGGCACACGGTCGCCGAGGCCGCCGAGATGCTCAAGTGCGAACCCGCCGATGCGGTCGTCGAGATCTGCGCCCGGACAAGCCTGGACGCCGCGATGATCGACCACTATTCGACCGAGCGGGTCGTCCACGAGATCTACCGGCGTTCGGGATCGCTGCTCGGCAGTGACGGGGTCTTCAACCCGTCGCCGCATCCGCGGTTGTACGGGTCGACCGGACGATTCCTCGGTCGTTTCGCCATTCGTGGCGGGTTGGCTTCGGCCACCGATGCCATCGAGCGAATGAGCGGACGCTCGGCTGCATTGCTGGGATTGTCCGACCGTGGCCATATCGCCGCTGGTCAGCGGGCTGATCTGGTGCTGCTGAATCCGCACGAGTTCATCGACACTGCGACGTTCACCAATCCGTGCAGCTATACCGCGGGAGTCTACGGAGTATGGGTGGCCGGTCAGCAGGTGTGGACGGGTCAGTCCTCCACAGCTGCCAGGCCAGGACGCGTCATCCGCATCGGGAAGGAGAACCTGGCGTGAGCACCATCATTCGGGGCGGCACGGTCGTCGGTCCGTACGGGTCGGCCGTCACCGATCTGCGGATCGACGGTGAGCAGATCACCGCGCTCGGCGCAATCACGGGGACTCCCGGAGACCGGCTGATCGACGCCGGCGGCTGCCTGGTGCTGCCGGGCGGCATCGACACTCACACCCATCTCGATCTGGCCACCCAGGGCACCACGACCGTCGACGACTTCAACACCGGCACCCGCGCAGCGGTGCTCGGCGGCACCACCTTGGTGATGGATTTCGCGACCGCGCAGAAGGGCGAGACGCTGGCCCAAGGACTCGCCAACTGGCAGGCTAAGGCGTCCGGCAAATCGTGGTGCGACTACGCCTTTCACATGGCGATGCTGGAATGGCCCGCCGGGCGTGCCGACGAGATGGCAGCTATCGCGCGTCAGGGCGTGACGTCGTTCAAGATGTACATGGCCTACCGCCCAGCCATGATGGTCGAGGACGACGAGATCTTCCAGGCGCTGCAGGCGACCCGCAGCTTCGGTGGCACGATCGGTTTCCACGCCGAGAACGGCCGACTCATCGACGAACTGACCCGGGAGAGGGTCGCGTCCGGCCAGACTCATGCCTACTACCACCAGCACACCCACCCGGTTGAGGTGGAGCGCGAGGCGATCAGCCGGCTCGCCGCGATCAGCGAACTTGCCGGCAATGTGCCGTGCTACGTGGTGCATCTGAGCAGCAGGGACGGGCTGACCGAGGTGCTGCGCGCGAACCGGCGCGGGGTGCCATTGAGGGCGGAGACCTGCCCGCAGTATCTGCTGCTGGACGCCAGTCGCTATGGCATGGCCAACGGAGACGATCTGGACGAGGTCTCCGGCTATGTCATCAGTCCGCCGCTGCGTGAGGTCGCCGACCAAGATGTGCTGTGGCAGGCGGTTTCCGACGGGTCGGTGCAGTTCATCGGCACCGACCACTGCGCCTTCAACGTGCACGGCCAAAAGGATGCCGGCGGCGACGACTTCCGCTCCATTCCCAATGGCGCTCCCGGAATTCAGCTGCGGATGGAGTTGCTCTACACCTATGGTGTCGAGCCCGGACGCATCAGCCTGGAGCGCTATGTCGAACTGAACGCGACCAACGCGGCCCGCTACTTCGGGGTTCATCCGCGCAAGGGCATTCTCGCGCCTGGGTCCGACGCCGATGTGGTGATCTACGACCCGCGGGGCACCCGCACGGTGCACCAGACCGATCTCGACGAGAACGTCGACTACACGCCGTACGAGGGTTGGCGGATCTCCGGACGCGTCCGCGATGTCTTCGTCCGGGGCTCGGCCGCCGTGCTCGACGGTGTCGTGGTGGGAGATCAATCGGGGCAGTTCATCGCCTGCGGCCCCAGCGATGGGACGATCCGATGAGCGTCATCGCCCATCGTGACCGCTCACAGCGAATCGCGGTTGCGCCGGAAGGAGAATTCGAAGGCACCGGGCAGCATCCACGATTCGCTGCGGTCGACCAGGTCACCGTCCCGATTGCAGGTCAGCTCGTTCATCTGCAGGGCCGGGCTGCCGGGTGCGGCGTCGACGTGCTGCGCGAGTGCGGCGGTGACCAGCACGGGTTCGAGCCGGCAGTCGGCGAACTGTGCGAGATCACGCTCGATGAGAATGTCGAGCACCGACCCGGTGCGCTCGAACTCGCGGACGAGCAGTTCTCGTCCCAGCACCTCGTCCGGGACGTAGTCGATGATCCAGGCGACTCGCTGACCATGGCGAGCTTTGGCTCGCGAGACCCGGGCGAGGTTCTCCCGCTGATGGGCGGGGAAGGTGTCGCGTCGGGCGTCGTCGTCGGGGCAGTCCTCGATGATCAGGTCGACCGTCTCGAAGGATTCGCCGGCCTGGTCGGCGTAGGTATCGAAGGAGACCAGCCGGGTCAGATGGGAAGCGATGGTCTTCGCGCGGGGCAGCACGATCGATCCCGAGCCGCGACGGGTCTGAATGAAGCCCTGCTCGGCCAGCGACTGCAGTGCCGATCGCACCGTCACCCGGGACGCGGCGTAGGTCTCGCACAGTTCTGCTTCGGACGGCAGCTTCTCGCCGGTAGGTATCTCTCCCGACAGAATCAGATCGTCGAGAATCGCGTTGCGGATCTCGGTTTGCAGCAGCATGCGCTGCCGGATCCGAGCGGCGTGTGGTTCGCGACTGTCCATGACTCTCCTCGCAGCTTGCGGGTCCCCGCAGCGTTCGGGGGATCGGGGGCAAGCACCCCCACAGTACCTAGCGAATCGACGGTTCGCCATAATCAGTCTGTTATTAGTTGTCCTACAAAGGGGACCGTTTATGTCTCTCACCGCTAGTTCACCAGCGCTGGCCGCGAACTACCTGCTGCACAATCCGCTGGCCGATCGGGCATCGGTGCAGCGCCCCGTCCTGGCCTGCCGCGATTTCCATGCTTCCTTGCCGGGTTTCGCGGCGACTCCGGTACGTGAGGCGCCCACCGCGGCGAATGCGCTCGGCGTGGCCAGGGTCGTGGTGAAGGACGAGTCGAACCGTCTGGGCCTGCCCTCGTTCAAGATCCTCGGTGCGGCCTGGGCGGTGTGCCGAGAGCTGGCCGAGCGCTGGGATCTCGGCCCAGCCGCCGAGTTGAGCTTCGACGATCTGCTGGTCGCGGCCGGCCGCCACCCGGAGTTGACGCTGGTAGCACCCACCGACGGCAATCACGGCCGCGCGGTCGCCCGTATCGCGCGGCTGCTGGGGCTGCCGGCCAAGGTGCTGATGCCCGCCGGAACCGCGCAGGACCGCATCGATGCCATCGTCGGTGAGGGAGCGGAGGTCGCGGTCACCGACGTCGGTTATGACGACACCGTCCGGCTGGCCGCCGCCCTGGCCGGTCCGGCGGCGGCGGTGATCTCGGACACGTCCTGGCCGGGCTATCAGCGGGCGCCGCAAGACGTCATCGACGGTTACGCCACCGTGGTCGGTGAGGTCACCGACCTGATCGACGCTGGCGGGCTGCCCGAGCCGGACGTCATCGCGGCGCAGATCGGCGTCGGCGGGTTCGCCGCGGCGGTGGCCCGGGGGTTCGCTCATCGTCCGAACCGCCTGATGGTGGGTGCCGAACCGCTCGACGCGGCGTGCGTGACCGCCTCCGCTGCCGCTGGGCACATCGTCTCCTTGGAGGGCGAGCAGCATTCGGCGATGGCCGGCCTGAACTGCGGCACTCCATCAGACTTGGCCTGGCCCGATGTCAGCAGCGGATTCGACGCCTTCAGCGTGATCGACGACGCAGCCGCAGAGCAGGCGATGCGGCTGCTCGCAAGCGACGGCATCGCCGCTGGTGAAAGCGGCGCCGCGGGACTGGCCGGGCTGCTGGGCAATCTCGGCGAACTCGGTCTGACCAGCGACGACACGGTCCTGGTCTTCCTCACCGAAGGCCCCACGGACTCTGCAAACTATCGCCGGGTGGTCGGCGGGAATCAGGAGTGATGACGATGACTATTGAGCAGCGGACGACCGAGACCGTACGCATCGACCCCGAGCGGCTGTGGGATTCGCTCAGCAAGCTGGGTGAGATCGGTGCCTATCTCGATGACGAGACCGGCCTGATCGGCGTCCGACGGCTCGCGCTGACCGACGAGGATGTCGCCGGACGCAAACTCGTGCTCTCCTGGTTCGCCGACGCGGGCCTGGAGATCACGCTCGACCGCGTGGGCAACGTGCGAGCCCGGCGTCCCGGCCTGGACGACAGCCTCGCCCCGGTGGTGATCGGCTCACATATTGACTCCGTCGCGACGGCGGGACGCTTCGATGGCTGCCTGGGCGTGCTCGGCGGCCTGGAGGTCGTCCGGACGCTCAACGATCACGAGGTGAGCACGCTGCGTCCGATCGAACTGGCGATCTGGACCGAGGAGGAAGGCTGCCGCTTCGGCACCGACATGCTCGGCAGCGCGGTCGCGGCCGGACGGATCACTGAGGCGCAGGCTCGGTCGCTGACCGACGCCGGCGGCATCTCGGTGGGCGCCGAACTCGACCGGCACGGCCTGGTCGGACCGGTCGCGGTGCCCGTGGCACCGCCGGCTCACTACCTGGAATGCCACATCGAACAGGGTCCGATCCTGGAGGCGGGCGGTTACGAGATCGGTGTGGTCACCGGGGTGCAGGCCATCTTGTGGCACCGGCTGACCATCCGCGGGCGCGCCGCCCACGCCGGCACGACCCCCGACGCACTGCGGCACAGTGCCACCCTGGCTGCGGCACTGGTGACCGTGAAGCTGGACGAGATGGTGAAGTCCGGGCAGTACGGGGCGCTGCTGGCCAACGTCGGGCGGTTCGACACCGCGCCCAATCTCGTGAACATCGTCGCCAGCGAGGCGGTCATCACGATCGATCTGCGCAATCCCGAAGAGGATGCAATTCAGCGCGCCAGTGCCGATCTGCTGGCCTACTGCCGTGAGGTCGAACAGCGCACCGGGGTGACGATTGCGTCCGAGATCACCGCGCACACTCCGCCGGTGCAGTTCTACGACGAGGTCATGGACGAGGTGGAGGCCACCGCAAACCGATTCGGGCTGAGCAACCGTCGGATCATGTCGGGCGCCGGTCACGACGCCGGTGAGATGGCCGCGATCTGCCCGACCGGGATGGTTTTCGTCCCCGGCAAGTACGACGGCATCAGCCACAATCCGCGGGAATACTCCACGCCGAAGGCCTGCGCGGACGGCATCAACGTGCTCTTCCAGTGCGCGGTGAGCTTCGCCAACCGGTCGTGAGAATCCTGGTCCTCAACCCGAACTCGTCGCAGGCGATCACCCGGGTACTGTCCCGGGTGGCCGACGACTGGGCCGCCGCGAGCGGAAACGAGGAGGTGACCGAATTCCTGCCGGAGGCGCCCGAACTGCTCGTCACCCAGGCGGACAACGAGCTGGTCACCGGACAGATATGGCAGCGGATCGCCCGGCTCGCCGACGACGGATTCGATGCGATGGTGGTCGCCTGCCACGGCGATCCGGGGCTGCCGGACGGCTGGGCGGTGCAGGACCGGCGGCCGGTGGTCGGAATGGGCTGGGCATCGATGCAGCTGGCCGCGGCCGGTGAGGGCTGGGGCGTGCTGTGTGTCACCGAGGAGATCGTTGCGGACAAGGTCGAACAGGCCGCCGGCTATGGACTGTCCGGCGACCTGATCGTGGCTCGCGGCGCACTGCGGCGCGACTACGAGACCGGCAGCAACGCCGCGCTGGGCTGCCTGGTGGCCGAGGTCACCGAGATCGCCGCGGCCGGCGCGGCATCAGTGGTTCTCGGCTGCGGCGCGATGTCCGGCCTGGCCGGTGCGGTGCGTGAGCGCGTTCCGGCCGCGGTGATCGAACCGTTGAGCGCGGCTCTCGATCAGTCCGTGCTGCTGGCCTGCGCGACCGGCTGACGCAGCAGCGTCCGCAGTTTGTCGGGTGCGGTGCGGCGGAAATCGCTGAAGTAGACCTCGTGGTGGTGTCCAGTCGGCGTCAGACCCTGGTTGGGAATGAACTCCTCGTGCAGCTTCTGCAAGACCGGGCCCTCGTCGTCGAAACTGCCGACGTGCAGTGTCTGGACGCACAATCCCTCGTCCAGCAGGTCGAAGCGGACATCGCCGAGCCGCGCGGGCGGATCCTTGGCGGCCACCTGCTCGACCGCGGCGTCGACCATGGCCTGGTCGATCCAGTCGGGAACCAGCAGCAGCAGTGTCCAATCCCACTGGGACTTGTCGCGGTTCGAGAACGCGTCCATGTCGTCGGCCCACCACAAGCCTTCCAGCGGCGGGACGACGTAGTCACGCCCCAGACCCTGCTTGCTGGCGAACTTCAGCTTGTAGGCGATCGGATACAGCGTCTCGATGGCTTCTGCGAAGGCAGGCGAGGTGTTCGGGTCGCCGTGGCCGTCGATCATCAGGTAGTGCAGCGGTGGGACCTCGACGAGGCGAAAGACCCCGCGCTTGGCCTGATACGAGTCGAGGGTCTTCTTGAAGTCGATCTTGTCCATCAGTTGCCTCCCCGTTGTGACAGCACTTCGCGGATGACGCTCACCACGCCGTATTCGTCATTCGACCCGGTAACGAAACGCGCGCGATCGCGGACCGCCTGCTCGGCGTTGCTGACCGCATAGCTGTAGTAGACCTCGTCCAGCATCTCGATGTCGTTGTAGGTGTCGCCGAAAGCCATCATCTGCGCAGGGTCCAGGCCCAGCCGATCAGCGAGCACACGTAGCCCGCTGCCCTTGGTCACGCCGGGGTTCATGATGTCGACCCAGACCACCCCGCCGATGGTGACCGAGAAATCCCGGTCGTAGGCCGGACGATAGAGGTCGTCGCAGATCTCGATCGCACCGCCGCCCGGGAAGTAGACCGTGAACTTGTCGGCGTCCGCGTCGATGACGGTCAGGTCGTCGACGAAGGTGATCTCGGAGTAGAAGGTGCGCAGGAACTCCTCATGCATCCGGTGCGCGGAGGCGACGTAGGCGGTTTCGATGCCGCAGATGATCGGGACGCCGGCTGTCTGCTGATGGGTGAGGGCGATCATCGCCTGATAGTCCGCGGTGGACAGCAGACTCTCGAAGAGCACCTCGCCGTCGTAACTAACGGTCCCACCGTTGTCGCCGATGTAGCCCAGGCCGGGACCGCCGGCCGGGAACATTGTCTGCAGCGTGAACAGCGGGCGTCCGCTGGCTGCGACGAAGACGATGCCGGCCTGATTCAGCCGATCGACGTAGCTGTGGAAATCGGGAGGCAGTTCGCTGGTTTCGGTGAGCAGCGTGTGGTCCATATCGGACGCGATCAGGCGGATGTCTTCCATGGTCGGCGCTCCCGTGGGTTCGTTTGCTTCAAAGCTATTGGCAGCATGCCGGTCGGCGCGCGGGAAATCCAGTTTCGGGGTCTAGGACGTTTCTTGCACATGCGTGATGCTTGAGGCATGAGCGAGATGACTCTGACCGAGGTGATGGCCGAGCTGGCCTCGCTGGAAGATCCGAAGATCCGGGCGGTCAATGAGCGGTATGGCGACGATCACGGCGTGAACCTCACCAAGCTGAGAGCGCTGGCCAAGCGGCTCAAGACCCGCCACGAGTTCGCTGGCCAGTTGTGGGCCACCGGGGACAGCGCTGCCCGCCTGCTCGCGCTCTTGATCTGCCGGCCCCGATCGTTCAGCCAGGATGAGCTGGACGCGATGCTACGTGATGCCCGGGTGCCGAAGGTGCAGGACTGGCTGGTGAACTACGTCGTGAAGAAGTCGCCGCACGTCGAGGCGCTGCGGGTGAGCTGGTTCGACGATCCGGATCCGGTGATCGCCAGCGCCGGCTGGGCGCTCACCGCCGACCGGGTGGTGAAGAAGCCCGAAGGGCTCGACCTGGCGGGTTTGCTCGACCTGATCGAGGCGCAGATGGCCGACGCCCCCGAGCGGTTGCAGTGGGCCATGAACGCCTGTCTGGCCCAGATCGGCATCGAACACCCCGAGTATCGCGCCCGCGCACTGGAGATCGGGGAGCGCCTGGAGGTGCTGAAGGATTATCCGACCTCGCCCGGCTGTACCTCTCCGTTCGCGCCGATCTGGATCACCGAGATGGTCCGGAGACAGGCCGAGCAGGCCTGACCGGGCCCGGCTCGATGCAAGAGCGTGCCTGATCTTCTTCACCTGGGGCGTTAGATCGATCCAAACCGGCCAATTCGGCAGTTTCGGGCTCAAGTGAAGAAGATGAGGCACGCTCGGGTCCGCAGGCCGGTGGGGATGCCGGATTTCCGGGCTCGACCGGGGTGCCATGATGGTGCCAGCTGAGCCAAGGAGGCTGATGACATGCTCGCGATCATCGCAGCGTTGCCCGAGGAGCTGTCGGCGATCGTGGAGGCCGCGCGTGGCGAGGGCGAGATCCGCACCGAGACGGTGGCGGGCATCACGCTCATGCATGCCACCCTCGCGGGTCGGCAGGTGCTGCTGGCGCGCTCGGGTGTCGGCAAGGTAGCCGCGGCGGCCACCGCAGCGATTCTCGCCGAGCGGGTCACGGGCATGATCCTGGTCGGCACCGCCGGAGGCCTCGGGCCGAATGTGAATCCCGGAGATGTGGTCATCGCCACCGAGCTGCTGCAGCACGACCTGGATGCGCGTCCGCTGTGGGACCGGTGGGTATCGCCCGTCGTGGGAGTGGCCCGCATTCCCGTGGACGCCTACCTCACTGCGGCACTCGCGGCGGCAGCGGTCGGCGCCTGTTCGACGCACCGCGCCGAGCTGGCCTCGCTCGGCTTTGGAGAGCCCACGGTGCACCCCGGCCTGGTGATCTCGGGAGACCTGTTCGTCGCGACCGCCGAGGGCTCGGCCCAGCTGCGCGCAGAACTCCCCGATGCCCTGGCCGTGGAGATGGAAGGTGCCGCGGTTGCCCAGGTCTGCGCCGCCGCAGGAGTCCCGTTCGCGGTGGCCAGGACCATCTCGGATCGCGCCGACCACAATGCCACCGTCGACTTCCCGGTTTTCTTGAACCAGGTCGCCGCGCCTTATGCGCACGATCTGGTGGTGGGCGCGCTCAAGGTTCTCACATAGGGATAGCGGGCGTCCTTCGTCCCGAGAGCCGGCATGTGGCCGATCTACTCGATGCGATGGGCTAGATGTCGCGTCGGAAGCTTATATCACACATCTGCGGCTGCGGTCAAGTAGTCGAAGGGCTAATACTATTTGCCGGGTTTTTCGAGCAAGATCGTGACATGAAGCTGCTAACCCCATCCTTATCGGTTCCCTTTGCTAGGGCTCTCGAAAACCTGGGGAGTCGGGATTGCTTGGTAGCGCGTCGTTTTCTCTCGGCCCTGAATGGTCGGAGCCATAATATTCGAGTTGTTTCTGTTTTCCGTGAGGAGAGATAGTGTCATCCCAATACTTGATGATTGTCGATGGTCTGTGCCCTGCCTGTTCTTCTCTTGGAAGAGAGGTTGCAGGGATTTCCCAGATACGACCGGTGGCTGAACAGAGCTCGGAGGCGAAAAGTCTTCAGGAAAGTGTTGCGTTCACGGCTCCCTGCCTCGTTGAAATAGACGCGGATAGTCCACCGCGAATCTTCAGCGGATGGAGGATGCGTTTAAAGCTCATACAGGTGCTCGGTTGGCGGCAAAGCCGCGACTGGCTTCGGCTTCTGTACAAGGAGCTAGAAGCGCGGCAATCTCGTGGTGGCATGACACGGCGAAACCTTCTGGCGGGTGCGGGAATCGGGGTCCTAGCTGCTGTGTTCAACGTTGCACGGGCGGCTGCCAACGAGACTTCTCCCCGTGGGACACCGTCAGTCACAGAAATTGGTTTGGAAGCTAGTCAGATCGCATTGGCTAGCGCAGAAGGCCAGCAGGCTGTCGCAAACTGGGGACCCGCAACCAGCAGTTACCGCATCGTGAGTGACGGCCATCTGGCCACTGCTCTGGTCCATAGCTCCAGCCAAGTCAGCTTCCTCCTTGAGGAAGAACCCCGCGCCTCATTCAGCTTGGGCTTGTCGGGGAGAAGCCTTGAGATCTACGCCGTCAACGGAGCGTTGCTTGCAACTCTCGATGTCAGCAGGAAGGGCGCGCGACCGATCTACCCTGATTCAGCAGGTGCTCATCCACAGAATACGGCGTCCTTCGGCGTGTGCCTCGTTGGCTGCCTCGGCTTGAGTATCGATACCGGGTGCATTCTCAACTGTGCCGAGGCTGCGCTCAACCCTGTGAACGGCCTCGCGTGTATCGTGTGTGCTGGAGCCAACGGGATATCGTGCGCTTGGGGCTGTCGCGGCCATCTCTTGTGAGGATTTAGATCGTGAGTTCGCTCTTACTTGTTGACCCCCAGCTCGGCCGCTACGGTCTTGGGGCGCTGGCGGATCAGGTGCCCGGTGCAATCGCGGATCCCGTTTCTGTTGTGCACTCAGTCCTCGCCCTGGCTCAGGCGGCTGACGTATTGAACCGCATTCAAGTCGCTGTTGATCCGGTGCCTTCTGTCGTTGCTGCGCGTGCTATCGGATGCAGTGTTGTTGCTCGGTTGCTTGTGACCCACAAGGTTGACAGAATCTTGCTGATCGATCCCGGCTCCGCTTTTACGCGGGACGTGGGCTTTCACGAGGCGCGCCAAATCGACATGCGCTTGGCTGAGAGGTTGGCTGCAGGACTGCAGAAAGAAGCGGATCCTCGCGATGTCGCGATCTGGCTGGATCCGCAGATTGGCGAGGGTAGGTTTCCGGAGGCCGCTTATGAGCTGATGGCTCGCGGGCTCAGTCGTCGCCCAGAAGTGCGCGAGCCTTTGGAGCAGGCCTTGCGGGCCACGGAACTTCCGCGGCAGCCGTACGATGATCGGCGATGGCGCCCGGGGCCCGAGGTCGCGGAACAGCTCGACTGGCTGGCCAATCTCCGTGAGGCGGCATCCAGCGAAGTTACCATTTGGCTTTCGCGCGATGCAGGTGGAAGGCCGCCCTCCGCTCAGCGAGACTACTTGGCGAATACTCTGTCAGGTGCCGCGATTGTTGAGCAGCCATGGGAAGAATACGATTTCATGGCCGATCCCACAGCGCTGGCCACGGCAGTTCGCGATTGGCTTGTCAGCTAGTCCGATCAATCGACTCCAAGCAAGTATCGGATGAGATCTTGCGAAAGCGCATATCGGTAGGGAAAGCAAGTGAAAAGTCTGTCAGCGGTTCTTATTATGCTCGGCATTCTCTTGTGTCCTAGCATCAATAACTCATTCTGCTATGCGGAGAACTCGAACATGGTTCGAGCGCACGGCGATAGTCAGCAATCGAGCATAGCCTCCGCGCACGAACTGGGGAAAACGGACATCTCAGCTGACGAGCTATGCAGACTGTTTCCGTGGCTTCCCGCATGTCGGAATGTATAAATGACTACAGGTGGCTGAATGCCCACGCGGACAATTGGGTTCGGGATTGCGACATGGTCTTTCGCATACATGAACTCACGTGGGCCTTGATCGTTGCATCAGAGACCCCAAGCCTCCGGGCTATTTGATGATTGGTGAGACCTTGGCAAACAAGATCAAGAACCTGGCTCTCACGATTAGTCAGGTCGCCCTGTGGGCGCGTGACGTTCTCGACAGGAGTACTTAGGAGCGCGGCCTCGATAGCTTCGATTTCGGCAGACTTGGGCAAGAAGGCGTCAGGGCCGGAGGAGGAAACGCTACTCTCGAATGCTTGCCAGTCGTAGGAGGACAGCATGACAATACGAATCTGAGGATTTGCCTTCTTGATCCGGTCGCAAGCGGTGACCCCGTCCATGACTGGCATTCCAATATCCATGAGGACCGCATCGACCGGCTTCGCCAGGCAGAATTCGACTGCTTGAGTCCCGTTGTCTAGAGTGGCGACGACTTCAAGGAAATCGTGTCTATCGATCATTTTCGTTATTATTCTGCGGACAATTGGGTCATTATCGACGACGATGACTTTCAGAGTTGTCTCAGCCATGTTTTCTCTTTGGAGAATCGTCGCGGTGAAAAGGCCCCCCATATGCTAACTGCGGAGGCTGTTGGCCTTCCGGGCCTACTGATCGTTCATGTTGGTGAAGAACTGTATCGCTGGGCTGATACTCGGCTAGATCTTTCATGACCTGACGGGCTTCATAGACCACAGCTTCACATGCCCGTGCAGCTTGCGCCAGTTTCTCGGCAGACTCGGGGTTGGTTGAGTCTTGCTGCAATTCGCGGGTGAGCCAAAGAGCCTGAGCGGCCTTCTGTGCGACAGAATCGTGCAGACTCCGCGCCGCTGAGGAGGAAAGGCGCTCAGATTCGGCGAGAAGATTGCTCTCGCGGCGCTGTCGTCGCCGTTCTGCATGCCCAAGGAGGCAGCCGATTGCGGAAGAGACCGCGGTCAGCAGCAGGTGGTTACCCATGAGTAAGCACCAGAGTTCGGCAGTGGCTGCGTTGACCGACAGATGGAGACCGGCCAGGGCGAGATGGCATACCGCCCAGATCGCTCCGGAGGCAGGTCGCCCGACTGCAAATGCAACTATCAGAAGCGCGTAGCCACTGACGATGGCTGGTGCTGCGTCGATTGTGGGCCAGGCGACGTAGAGAATGAGGAGCGCTGTTCCAGTCGCGATGATCGACCAAGTCAAGAAGCGTTCGGACAGTGCGACCGCAACCAGAACGGAGCATTGCACAATGGTGGCGAGCCAGTTCTCATTCCATGGGACTTCGGAACCGTAGTACAACCCAGCCAGCAACACAGCAGCGCCGATAGTCCACTGTCGCGACAGGCCCGAGGCATTGCCTCGACCGGAAGGTATGGGTCGAGTCGCGATCTTTCCTTTCCGTGACATGTACCCATGGTGGCATTCAGCTCGAGCGCGGGTTTGGGTGCCCCTGGGGCATCGGTCTGTTCGACGCGTTGTGTGGAGCTGCTCTTACTTGGTCTCGATGACCACACGGTGCACCGAGACCTGGTCATTTCGGGCGACCTGTTCGTGGCCACCCCCGAGGATTCGGCCCAGCTGCGCGCAGAACTCCCCGATGCCCTGGCCTCAGAGATGGAAGGTGCCGCTCAGCGCGCGGACCGCCCGAGCAGACTCTGGTAGGGTGCACGGAAAGAACGTGCTCCGGGGTCGGTGAAAGTCCGAACCGGCGGTGATAGTCCGCGACCCGGCGGCTCCTCGCGAGCCAATGGTTGAGCCGGTGGAATTCCGGCGCCGACGGTTAAAGTCCGGATGGGAGGCGCACGCGGTTCGTGGCGTTGCTGCGCGCCGGCGGATTTGTCGCCGGCACCAATAGTGCGTCCCCGAATCCCTGCCTGTCCTGCCCCGGAGTCGTCTCCAGAGACGACGGAGGGCAGATGAAACGGCAGCGGCAGCCGGCGGGAATGTCCGGCGAGCACCATGAGGAGTGGATGCGGCGCGCGCTTGAGCTTGCCGCCCGTTCCCCCGAAGTAGACCCCAATCCTCGTGTCGGTTGCGTGCTGGTCGACGACGCCGGCCTCATCCGGGGCGAGGGCTGGCACACTGGCGCCGGAACACCACACGCCGAGGTCGAAGCCCTCCACGCTGCGGGTTCGAATGCTGCCGGCACGACCGCCTATGTGACCCTGGAACCCTGCAACCACCACGGCCGCACCGGCCCTTGCGTCCAGGCGCTGCTGCGCGCCGGGGTCCGGCGGGTGGTGTACGCGCAGGCCGACCCGAACCCGCGCGCGGCCGGTGGCGCGGCAAGCCTGGCCGCGAATGGCGTCGACGTCATCGGCGGCATTCTCGGCGGCGAAGCGACCGCACTCAACCGGACCTGGACGTTCTCAGCGATCCATGGCCGCCCGTTCGTCACCTGGAAGGTCGGCGCCACCCTGGACGGCCGGACCGCGGCAGCCGACGGCACATCGGCCTGGATCACCGGCGCAGCAGCGCGGGCCGATGTCCATCAGCTGCGCGCCCGCTGCGGGGCGATCCTGATCGGCACCGGCACCGCGCTCGCCGACGATCCCCACCTCACCGTCCGCGGCCCTGATGCCACACTCGCGCCCAAGCAGCCGTTGCGGGTGGTCATCGGACGCCGCCCGATCCCCGCCAACGCCAGCGTCCTCTCGCCGGAGGCAGCCACGCTGTTGCTGAACGCAAACCCGGACGCCGTCCTCGCGCGCTTGCACGAGCAAGGCATCCACCGAGCCCTGCTCGAGGGCGGGGCCACCCTGGCAGCAGCCTTCCTCACCGCCGGCCTGATCGACGAGATCGTCGCCTACATCGCGCCCGCCCTGCTCGGATCGGGTGCGCCGATGATCGGTGACCTCGGTGTCACCTCCATGGCCGGCATTCACCGCTACGCCCTCGCCGGCGTGACCCGGCTGGGCGACGACGTGCGGCTGACCCTTCGCCCGCTTTCCGACGCATCCACAACCAGTCAGATCAACCCCAGTAAGGAGTGAACATGTTTACCGGCATCATTGAGGAGCTCGGCGAGGTCACCGAGGTCCGTCATCTGAACGATTCCGCCGTGCTGTCCGTCCGTGGCCGACTCGTCACCTCCGACGCCACCGCCGGCAGCTCGATCGCCGTGAACGGCACCTGCCTCACCGTAACCGCACTCGACGGCGACACCTTCGCCGTTGACGTCATGGCCGAGTCACTCAGCCGCACCTCCCTCGGCCGGCTCACGCCCGGCGACCAGGTCAACCTGGAGCGAGCGATGGCAGCATCGAGCCGCTTCGGCGGGCACGTCGTCCAAGGACATGTCGACGGCACGGGTGAGATCCTGTCCCGAACGCCGGGCGACCAATGGGAGGTCGTCGAGATCTCCTGCCCACCACATGTGCGGCGCTATCTGGTGGAGAAGGGATCGATCGCCGTCGACGGCGTCTCCCTCACCGTCTACGACATCCGGCCTGACCGGTTCACTGTCTCGCTGATCCCGACCACGCTCGCGTCGACGAACCTCGGCTCCGCCGCCGTGGGCACCGTGGTCAACCTCGAGGCCGACATCCTGGGCAAGTACGTCGTCGCCCACCTCGACCACCTCGAGCCCGGCGCAGCGCAGGAGGTGACCCGTGGCTGAGTTCGCGAGCATTCCCGCAGCGCTCGACGCCCTGCGCGCCGGGCGTCCCGTCCTGGTCCTCGACAACCCCGATCGCGAGAACGAAGGAGACGCCATCGTGGCCGCGGCCACCGCCTCATCGGAATGGGTCGGGTGGATGGTGCGGCACACCTCGGGTTATCTCTGCGCCCCGATGCCGAACCAGTGGGCCGACCGTCTCGGGCTGCCCCTGATGGTGCCGAACAATGCCGACCCGCTGCGGACCGCGTACACCGTGAGCGTGGACGCCGCGGCCGGAGTCACGACCGGGATCTCCGCGGCGGATCGAGCCACCACGCTGCGCGTCCTGGGCAACCCGGACGCCGACGCGTCCGACCTGATCCGCCCCGGCCATGTGCTGCCGCTGCGCGCCAAGGCGGGGGGAGTCTTCGAGCGCGTCGGACACACCGAGGCAGCCGTCGACCTGTGCCGGCTGGCGGGGCTGCCACCGGTCGGTGCGATCGGCGAAATCGTCGACGACTCCGGTGAAGTACTGCGGACGCCCGACATCCTCGCTCTGGGCGAGCGCGAGAACCTGCCGGTCATCACCATCGCGGAGCTGGTCGCCTGGCGCGACCTGCACGACCGCGTCGAGTTGGTCGCCACGACAACGCTGCCGACCGCCCATGGCGTTTTCGCGCTGCACGGCTACCGCGACCTGCGCACCGGGGCGGAGCACCTCGCACTGATCAGCCCCCGCGGCCTTGCCGCGTCCGGCGAGGCGCCCTTGGTCCGGCTCCATTCCGAATGCCTCACCGGAGATGCGTTGGGTTCACGCCGCTGTGACTGTGGCCGGCAACTCGACCAGTCGCTGGCGCTGATCGCCGATCAGGGTGGGGTTGTCGTCTACCTGCGCGGCCACGAAGGCCGTGGGGTGGGGCTGCTCGCGAAGCTGTCGGCCTACGCCCTGCAAGATGAAGGCGCTGACACCGTCGACGCCCAGATCCTGCTCGGACTTCCGGTCGACGCCCGCGAATACGGCGCGGCCGCTGCCATCCTGGCCGCCGAAGGCGTGCTGCGGGTCGAACTGCTCACGAACAACCCCGCAAAGGCCGACGGACTCCGCACGGCGGGGATCGACATCACCGGTCTGCGTCCGCTTGTCGTGGCGCCGAATCCCGACAACCTGCACTACTTGTCCACCAAACGCGACCGCATGGGGCACCGCCTGCCCGCCACGCCGGTCGTCTGTCAGGGGGCATGATGGCCGGCTCCGGATCCCCGATCCTTACCGTCGACGGCACCGGACGGCGCATCGCCGTCGTGGCATCGTCGTGGCACGACGTCATCATGGCTGCCCTGGTCGAAAACGCGGTCTTCACGCTGGAGGACGCGGGTGCCGCGGCCACGGTGGTTCGTGTGCCCGGCACTTTCGAGCTGCCGGTGGCCTGTCGCCAGCTCGCCGACCACTTCGATGGGCTGGTGGCGCTGGGAGTCGTCATCCGGGGAGGCACCCCCCACTTCGACTACGTCTGCGCGGGCGCAACCCAGGGCATCATCGACGTGATGACCCGGACCGGGACGCCCATCGGCTTCGGCGTGCTCACCTGCGATACCGAGCAGCAAGCCCTCGCTCGGGCCGGGCTGCCCGGCTCCCCGGAGAACAAGGGACGGGAAGCAGCCGAGGCTGTCCTGGCCACTCTCACCGCGCTCGATGCGTTCCCGACGCAGACGCGCTTCTGAGGCGCGGTTAAACAACCATCTGGCTCTCGCGGGATGCGGATGGGAAGGCCTTCCGTCGTCGGGTTGACCCCGAATCCCGCCACGGCATCTCGGGTGGTTGGTCGGCCGGTCTGCCAAAGGCTGATGAGGGTGCCTCTTCCCGTCACCGGATCGCTCGCAGACCTGCTGTCGCCGCTCGGTGTTGCCCTGTCGTGGGTGCTGAGCTTGATATTCCTGAAGAGGCCAAGTGATGAGTGAGGCCCAGCCCGAGCCGGCGACGAGAAGACTGCCGCAGAGCGTTCGGCTGTCGCGTCCGACAGGCGTGCCGCCGTGTCTTCGTCGTTCGTATGGCTGCTTGCCGCATGGGCTTCCCGGTTGGCCAGGCCACTTCGGTCCCTGACATAGTTGCGCTCTGCTGGAGCAATCGTTCGCGATCAACCGGGAGTCGACTTGGTCTTCCCATCCGGCCCGATATGACCGCTGCTGCGATCCATCTGAGCGTGCGCGGAGCGAGCAGCGACAAGCGCTGCAACTTGCGCAAGGCCTGGTTGGCGGCGTGTTCCTGATCTGCTCGATGTTGGTCACGGATGTCGTCGCGGTCTTGCCCCAGCAATGGCCAGGTATGTGTCGTTCTTGGTTTCTGCTGGATAATCAACTATGTCCTGGTGAAGCCATGCCGTGCGTGGAGTTCGCCATCCTGAACCTCCGTGGTCTTCCCGGTCCTAAACTCAGCGTATGGACCAACGATGCGACTGGCTCGCAAGCGCTGGCGCCGATGGTCTCCGGTCGTGCTGTCGTGCTGGCCGGTGTTCTCGAACCGGCTCCGAGGTCTTGGTTCGCAAGGGAATTGCCGGCGCTTGACCCGAATTCATCGGAACGGGGCAGCACCCAACTCTTGTCTTTGGCTAGAAGCGAAACGCGGTGGTTCCTTGTCTTGGGTGCTTGTGCGGTGTGTCGGCCGGTCGCATCCGATATGCACGTCCGGGGGAAGGGCCACTTTTCGAACGCGGGCGCGCGTGTTGTGTGGACCAGCGGGCCCACCTGGTCCTCCGTGCGAGGCCTTGGATCCCGGACTTACAAGGATTCTTTGGAGCCGCCGCTGTCACCGCGTGTTGTTTTCTCACATCGTCGCTGTCACGTAGTCTCGCTGGCACGATAGACTCGCGTTTGTGAACAGAGCGCAACGCCGTCAGCTGCTGTCGGACCGTGTGGCCGAGCTGGGCGAGATCGGCTTCGCTCAGGCGGCGCAGCTCTACGGAGTCTCCGAGATGACGATCCGTCGCGATGTCGAGGCCCTTGAGGAACAGGGTCTGGTACGGCGGGTGCCGGGCGGCGTCATCTCCACTGGCGAATCTGAGCCGGCGATAGCCTCGCGTGTGCTCAGCCAGGCACGCGAGAAGGAAGGCATCGCACAGGCGGTTGCCGATTTGCTCGTGCCTGGGGAGTGCATTCTTCTGGATAGCGGCAGCACCGCGCTCGCAGTTGCCAAGGCCATCCGGGGACGGGAACTCGGGCTGACGGTCGTTACTCCCAACTTGCTGGCTGCACTTGAGTTGGTTGGCGAACCCGGCACGGCCGTGATTCTGCCAGGGGGGGAACTCCGGCCGGGGGAGATGAGCCTAGTCGGACTGGAGACGGTCCAAGCGTATGGCACCTACAACATCGATACCTATCTGATGGGCGTCGGTGGAGTCGATGCCGAACGCGGCATCTCCGACTACAACCGCAGTGAGGCGGCGAAGAAGCGCGCCGGAGTGAGCGCGTCCCGTCGGGTCATCGTGTGCGTCGACGCAAGCAAGCTCGACCGTTTCTACCTCTCGAGCGTCGCCGCAATCGAAGATGTCGATGTCTTGGTGACGGATGGTGCCCCGGACAACGAGACCATAAAGGCGGCCCAGCGCGCGGGTGTTCAGGTGGTGCTGGTCGACAGTGCTGCATATGGCGTCCGGCGTTCAGTGAGCGCCAAGGTCTAGGTGCCGCCCGCCCAGTGCCGGGGCGAATCTGTCTGACGTTGGTCCAGCGAATCGGGACGCATGGGCGGTCTTTCCTGCGGTCGCTCATTCGGCGAGATCGCTCCAGTGGCGTGAAATATTCTCATCCCGTCTTGTGAAACATCCTCAACTGTCGCTACTCTAGTGGTGCAGGTGAGAGCCGTCGGAGCTTGCGGCCCATCACCCAACGGGTGGCTTCATTGAAGGAAGTCACTTGCTGACCAAAGGAGGTAGTGATGCAGAGGGACCTGATTCAGCGGGAGTTGGTCCAGTTCGGTCTTGACGTCGACGACCAAGACGAGTTCTTCAATCAGGTAGTCGCTCAACTCGTGGAGTTGGGCTACGCCAAGCCCTCGTTCTTGGAAGCTTTGAAGGCGCGGGAGGCCGAGTATCCGACCGCGCTGCCCACGCAGCCCGAGGCGATTGCCATCCCGCATGCGGATCCTGAGCACGTTATCAGGCCTTTCATTGCCGCTGTGCGCCTCAAGAACCCGATCGAGTGGAACGAGATGGGTAACAACGAATCGGTGCTTTCCGTCCGATTCGTGTTCACGCTCGGATTCACCCGTACCGACGGGCATGTGAAGCTCCTTCAGGTGCTACTCAACAACATTCAGGACTCCAGCTTCATGGAGGCGCTCGCCGGTGCGACTAGCGCCGATGAGTATTACGCATGCGTCCATGGCATGCGTGGGCTTGAAGACTGATCACAAAAGTATACGAAAGGAAACTGAAATGGCTGTAAAGGTAATCGTCGCGTGTGGATCCGGAGTTGCTACCTCTCAGACTGTTGCCAGCAAGGTCACCCGAATGCTCAAAGAAGCCAAGGTGGACGCCACAGTCGAGGCGGTCGATCTGAAGTCGGTCGACCGTCACCTCAAGGGTGCCGCTGCCTACATTACGATCGTGCGCGAGAGCGTGAAGCGCGACATCCCCGTCATCAATGGGATCGCGTTCCTGACTGGAGTGGGGCAGGACGTCGAATTCCAGAAGCTGGTTGATGCGATCAAGGCGCATAAGGCCAGGTAATCATCCGTCCGTCTAGTAGCGAGACAGTAGAATCACATGAATGTAATCGAGAGTATTTTTTCTTTCCTGCTATCGCTCGGGGCCGCTATTTTCGTCCCGATCATCATTATCATCGCGGGCCTGATCGTTCGAATGAAGGTCAAGGATGCCATTTCCGCAGGCATCACGTTAGGCGTCGCGTTCTCCGGTATGACGATGCTGATCAGCTACATGAGCAATGCGATTACCCCAGCGGCTCAGGCGATGGCGGACACCGTCGGGGTGAGCTTCCCAATCACGGATGGCGGCTGGACGACTATGTCGACCATTTCGTGGTCCTGGCCCTATGCGTTCCTGATGTTCCCGCTCGTCATCGGCGTGAACATCGTGCTAATCCTCATCAACAAGACAAACACGATCAATGCGGATCTATGGAATGTATGGGGAAAGATCTTCACCGCAGTGGCGGTCGTGTACATCTCCCACAGCGTTCCGCTTGCTTTCATCGTTGCCGGGATCCAATCGATCTTTGAGTTGAAGAGCGCTGACTTCCATCAGCACCGTGTGGAGAAGATGACTGGAATCCCCGGTCTCACCATCACTCACAAGATGGTCTTTCTCGCTGCCCCGATGTATCCAGTGGATTGGCTGCTGCGTAAGATCCCAGGCCTGGATCGTTCGTTCAACGCGCAAGACCTGCGCGAGAAGGTTGGCATCTTCGCCGAGAACCACATCTTGGGCTTCCTCCTGGGTATCCTCTTCGGGGTACTTGCCCGCTTCGACATTGCTGGGATACTGACACTCGGGATCCAAGCAGCGACCGCGCTGACCCTGTTCCCGGTCATCTCGAAGTATTTCATGGTGGCACTGGAGCCCATCTCCGCAGCCGTCTCGGAGTTCATGCAGAAGCGCTTCAAGGATCGCGAGCTATTCGTCGGCTTGGACTGGCCATTCCTGGGCGGCTCGAACGAGATCTGGCTCGCAGTCATCTGGACCGTGCCGGTCACTCTACTAATGGCGTTCATCCTGCCGGGCAATGGCATCCTGCCGTTCGCGGGCATCATCAACATCGCGATCGCTGTGCCGGCCTACTTCGCCTGTCGGGGCAACATCATCCGAATGCTCATCGTCTGCACGCTGTTCACGCCGGTGTTCTTGTATGTGGGTACTGCATTCGCGCCGCTCGTTACGGAGTTGGCGAACAACACACATGCGATCGACCTCGCTCCAGGTCAGCTGATCTCCAACTCGAGCATTGACGCCCCGATCTTCACCTACGCGTTCTCGCACTTCTTGCAGGTACTTGACGGCAACTGGCTGCCGCTGGCGGTTCTGGTCGTCTGGGTCGTTTGCTTCGTCTTCTACTCGCGGAATCTCATTCATGAGCGTCGCGAGGACGCGGCCGCAGCCGCTGAACTGGCCGCTGCCGAAGCGGGCGAGTAGCTCCCAATTCTCAATCGAAAGGAATCGCACATATGTTGGAATCTTTGAAGCAGGATGTCTGTATCATTGCCAAGCGCGCGCAGCGGGACGGGCTGTGCAAGCACAAGTCGGGCAACTTCAGTGCTAAGGACCCCGAGACGGGTCGGATCTGTGTGACGCCCACGTCTCTCGATCGTGAGGAAATGAGCGCTCGGGACATCGTCGTCATGGATCTGGACGCCAACGTCTTGGAGAACGAAACCGGATTGCGGCCGACGAGTGAAGTGCTGATGCACATCGAGCTCTACAAGGCACGTCCCGAGCTGCGCGCGGTGGCACACACGCATTCGATGTATGCCACGTCGATGGCTGTCCTCGGCAAGCCACTGCCGGCAATCGTTTACGAGGTCGCCACTCTCGGACTGACGCAGGGTCGGGTTCCGGTGGCACCGTATCGGCGCCCCGGCACCCCGGAACTTGCGCGGAGTGTCACCGAGGCGGCCCGTGAGGCGGACTGCATACTCATGGAAAGCCACGGGGCGGTGGCGGTGGACCCCGCCAACATCTATGAGGCGTTCCTGAAAGCGGCATACATCGAGGAACTAGCTCAGCTCTACTACAACACGCTGACCGCCAACGCTGGAGCGGAGCCCAAAGCATTTCCTCAGGAAGAGCTGCAGCGTTGGGCATACCCGAGCGAGATCAAGTTCCCGAACCGCTGATCAGAAGAGAACAGTCGTATGCGCATCTTGCTGATTCGACACGGCCGGCAGAGCGATGCCAGGTGCAACGTCGACGTCGGTCTGGCCGCTGAGGGCAGGCGCCAGGCGGAAGCTGTCGCGCGCCGGATCGAGCACTGGGGAGTCGAGAAGATGTACTCCAGCGACTTGATCCGGGCGCGGCAGACAGCCGAGATTATCAATGCACGGCTCCGCCTGCCGCACGAGATCGTGGGGGAACTCCGCGAAATCGACTTCGGAGCGCTGCATGGCCTAACCGACGAGGAGATCGATGCTCGGTTCGGCCAATTCAAGCAGGACCAGTCGCGGATGGATCTCGATCTGCACTATCCGGGGCCCGGCGGTGAGAATATCGCTGACCTGCTCGAACGGGTCCTGCCTGCGATCAGAGCAATCGCGCAGGGCCCCGAGAACGCTGTCGCGATCTCGACCCACGGCGTCGTGATCCGCGCCCTTGCGGCCTTCGCGGTCGGCATCCCCCTGCCGCGGTGGCGACTCGTGGCGACCGCTCTCGAGAACTGCAGCATCACCGAGTTGCGGTCGCGCGAGCCAGACTTGTTCACCCTTGAGCGGCTGAACGACCACGCGCACCTCGAGGCATATCCGGAGCTGCTTCGGAGTGCCTGGGGCGTCAACGAGAACTGAAAGCAACCTTTCGATCCTTGAAAAGGGAAAGCAAATGAAGAAGATCATGAACAATGCGGACGATTTCGTTCGCGACACGATGGGTGGCATCATCGCCGCTTATGCCGACAAGGTACGGCTTCTCAACGGTGATTTCCGTGTGTTGTTATCTGGGTACGAAGCACAAGAGGGCAAAGTCGGAATAGTCACCGCTGGTGGTAGCGGTCATCTCCCGCTGTTTCTCGGTTACGTCGGTGAGGGCATGCTGGATGGTTGTGCGGTGGGTGAGGTATTCGCCTCCCCCGCCGCGGAGAAGATGGCTGACATGATTCGCGCCTGCGACCGGGGTGCTGGAGTCTTGTGTCTCTATGGAAACTACAATGGTGACAAGTTCAATTTCGATATGGCCTGCGACGAGGTCGCCTTCGACGATATCGACACTCGGCAGGTGCGAGGCCGGGACGACGTTGCCAGTGCGCCAGCTGAAAACGCGGACAAGCGCCGCGGCGTCGCTGGGCTAATCTATGCGTTCAAGGTTGCGGGGGCAGCCGCAGGCCAAATGATGAATCTGGATGAGGTGACCGCCGTCGCCGAGCGTGCCCTGGCAAATACCCGCACAATGGGCGTCGCGCTGTCTCCCTGCATCGTGCCCAAGGTTGGTAAGCCCACCTTCTCCATCGGTGAGACCGAGATCGAGATCGGCATGGGTATCCACGGTGAGGCAGGTATTGAGGTCCGACCGATGATGACGGCCGACGAGATCGCGACGGTGATTCTGGATGCGATCCAGGCCGACATGCCACTGGCCGCAGGCGACGAGGTATCGGTAATGGTCAATGGCCTCGGCGCAACCCCACTTGAGGAACAGCTGATCGTCTTCCGCGCGGTGCACCAGTCCCTGACAGAGCAGGGTGTCACCATCGTTATGCCGCATGTGGGCGAGTTCGCAACATCCATGGAGATGGCTGGGCTGTCCATCAGTGTCTTCAAGCTGGACGACCAGCTCAAGGAGTTGCTGCAGGCGCCAGCCCGCACTCCCTTCTACACCAATTACAACAAGTAGGAGAGACCATGTTCACTCGTTCCACGCTTTCCGGCATCGTCAGTGTCATCAGCACGCTGATGACCGAGAATCGCGACTACCTAATCCAGCTCGACCAGGCTAACGGGGACGGCGACCTCGGCATCTCCATGGACGATGGCTTCCGGGCCCTGGCAGCGTGGCTCGGCACGGCGACCGAGGAGGATCTCGGTCAGCTGCTGCGAGGTGCGTCCAAGGTATTCAACACAGAGGCGCCGTCGTCGCTGGGGACCATCATTAGCTTCGGCGTGATGGGGATGGCCAAGTCGCTGCGGGGCAAGACTGAGGTCGATTGCGCAGGGGCGGCCAACGCACTCAACGACGGTGTCGCCAACATCATGGCAAAGGCCGACTCAAAGCCGGGCGAGAAGACCATCCTCGACTCCCTCGTACCCGGGGTCGAGGCCCTTGTCGCGGGGGCATCGGCGGGCGATCCTGCCCGCACTGCCCGCGCTGCGGCAGCTGCCGCCGCCGCCGGTTCTGAGGCGACGAAGGAAATGACTGCTGTGCATGGCAGGGCTGTCTACTCGGCGTCGAGAAGCATCGGTCTCTTGGACGGCGGATCTGTCGTCGGGCGACTAATCTTCGAAGGTATCGCCGACTATCTGGAGGATTGAGCGCATGAACCCCGCGGCGACGAACCACACCGTGTCCACCAGGCACGACTTGGAGTTGGCGCAACGCTATGTCGCATATCGCAACGCGGTGCTATGGCCAACGCGCAAGCTGCAGCGCCTGCTGACGGTCGGCGTCATCGCCGCCGTGGGCTTCATATTCCAGCCAGGCCTCGTGCGGTACGCGTCGTGGGTGGTGGCGCTGGTGATTCTGTTCTGGCTCCTAGTCGCGGACGCGGTGACCGCGCGCGCGAGCCTTGTCGCAGACCCAGCCCGGAAGGGAAGCGGTATCGAGGAGTATCAGTTCTCAAGCCGGGGATTCAGGTTGGACAACACATCAGATGCCCGTTGGCGAAGCTACGACGATGTCCGCAGCATCCACAGCGATGGACGCTACTGGATCCTGGGTATGAAATCCGGCGATGCCGTGCTGCTCGCTCAGGACGGAGTCGACGGGGGAGAGACCTCTCCGCCGCAGTTCGAGTCGTTCTTGATGGCTCGGACCAAGCTCGGTGTTGAGCCGGTGAACACATCGGTGTCCGCCAAGATTCAACGGGCCGAGCAGGGGCGGCGGGGTTACCTCGACGCCCATCCGAGTAAGATCGCGCAGCTTCTGAACTCGCGGGTCGACCGGCGTGCACACCGCGACGATTCCTAGAGAAGCGCCAGTTCGCTCGGTATTCGGGATGGTGTTGGCGACAGGTCTTGCTGCGCTCGGGTTCGTCGGGATGCAAACTGGCGGTGTCACCAGGTGGTGAAACCGCCAGTCACTACCGTCGACATAGCAGCCTGCGCGTTGGAGTGGGCCAAGACAAGCTCCATCCCATCCGGACGCGCCTCCTCGTTCAGCTAGGCTCCACTGCCAACGTATTCGGCCAACACAGCTAGCCCAGCAGCATCCGGACGTCCTCAGCGCTCAGGCGGCCACCGCGGCCGGGCGTCAGCACCTCACCCGCAGCCTCGTCGGTGTCGGCACCGAGCACTCCCGAGATCAGCTCCCGCTTGGCATCCTGCAGGGCCAGCACCTTCTCCTCGATGGTGCCGCGCGAGACCATCCGGTAGACGTGCACCGGCCGGGTCTGGCCGATGCGGTGCGTCCGGTCGACGGCCTGGTTCTCCACCGCCGGATTCCACCAGGGATCGGCGAGAATCGCATAGTCGGCCTCGGTGAGGTTGATGCCGGCTCCGCCTGCCTTCAGGCTGATCAGGAAGACCGGATCGTCGCCCTGCGTGAAACCGTCGATGACATCGCGACGGTGCGCGGTGGTGCCGTCCAGATAGGAGTACCCGATCTTCTCGTGGTCGAGCCGGGCCGCGATCTTGCGCAGATAGCGGGTGAACTGGCTGAAGACCAGCACGCGGTGCCCCTCGTTGGCGGCCTCCTGCAGCAGCGGGACCAGCGCGTCCAGCTTCGATGACGGTGTCTTGATCTCGGATTCGCCCTGGTCGACCAGGCTCGGGTCGATCGCCAGCTGCCGCAGCCGGGTCAACGCCGCCAGCACCTCGATCTGGTTGTGATCCATATCGTCGGTCAGCTGCAGCACCCGCTGACGTTCACGTTGCAGTTGCCGGTCGTAGATCCGGCGATGGCCCGGTGCCAAATCGACCTCGACGATCTGCTCCTGCTTGGGTGGCAGGTCGAGCGCGACCTGATTCTTCGTCCGGCGCAGCAGGAACGGGGCGATGCGGCGTCTCAGCAACGCCATCCGCTGGCCGTCCACGTCGTCCTGGCGTTCGATCGGACGACGGAACGCCTCCCGGAACTGCT
>Ga0334890_1001671_pt1 | contig 28354 bp, 20 predicted proteins | sample GraSluR1_MG_3_FD_207220 | JGI IMG/M metagenome (GOLD analysis project Ga0334890, IMG submission 207220) | Sludge microbial communities from methane-producing bioreactor in Wageningen University, Netherlands - Granular Sludge_31_08-R1 | ecosystem: Engineered > Bioreactor > Anaerobic >... | reverse complement strand
ATAATCAAGAAAGGCTTCAACCACTTCAAGAGCTTCGTTTTCTTTTATTGATTGGAAGAGACGTTTGCGAATAATTTTGGAGATTTCATTTTCCTGAACCGGTGAGATAATTTTTTCCTTGCGGCCAACAACATTGTGGAGATTATGGAGGATTTGCATACCCGCTTGACTCACATGTTCCATTAAACTGGCCGGGAGAGAAAATAGTAAACAAACCTTGGGAAGAGTTCCCACCACACCGGTGAGTTCCATAAGGAAAGCAATGGTCTGTTCCGCTAAGGTGTTTTGTCCTTCAACAATCACTCCAGCGGCTCTCATGGTATACTCATGAATTTCATCGATGAGAATTAACAGAGGTTGATGGGGTTCAATAAGTTTACGTAGAGCTTCTTTCCCAGGTGCTATTTTCCCAGCAAAATTTTTAATTTCTCCAGTAAGTTGTTTTTCCATCATTCCCCAAAGGGTCACTTGCTCAACCGAAGGGGTAGTTCCATCAATCACCACTGTTTTTGAACTCCATTCTTTGGCCTTATGATATAAAGCAATTAAAGAGTGGGTCTTCCCACCGCCAAAAGGTGTTTGGAGCTGGATAACCGGATCCCCTCCGTCTCCCCTGAGTCGTTTTTCAATGCCAACCAAGAGCTCTTTCAGGTTCTCGGTGAGATAGGTTTTTTGAAAAAAAGTGGTGGCATCACGATATTCTTCCGGTCCCCGTTTTTGTGCTACTTCCCAGAGATCGGCAGCAAAGACATCCATAGTTAGCCGCCCCTCCAAAATATCTCGGTGGGGAACAGCTACGGTATGAAAAGCTTTCACTCTATAAGCCCTCCCTATTTTTTCAATCTATCAAATAAGCTTAAAAGAGCCGACCTTGCTTTAAACTCGATCGGATTGATTCCTGAATTTTCTCCCTTCCAGTAAGAAAACCATCCAGGAGCTTCTTTTCCTTGCTCTCATTGGGAAGAGTCTCCGAAATAGCCTGGCCAACTCGGTAAAACGCTTCATTTTTCCCAAAACCAGAATTTTTTAGTGTTCCCACCATTTCATCTTTTTTTCCCTTTTCCCAGAGAAGCAAAACCCTATGAAGGATATCGATCATTTCAACCGGAACAATGAGGTCTTCCAATTTCCGATCTTGAGGTCCTAAAACTCGGATAATTTCTTTTTCCTTTTTAATAAAACCGGCTCGATTCCATTCGTTAGCCAAATCTATACCGCATCCTGTTGCCAGTTTCTTGGCTTCATCGAAAATTACTTTGGCTTCACCGAAATTCCATCTCCAGAGTATGTAGAAGCGAGTGAGTGGTGAGATCATTCCAGCAAAGCCATTATGCAAGATCTGCTTGATGGCATAATCAGTCACGATTTCCCTTACATCCTGAAGCCATCGATTTGCTCGGATTTCGTTTCCCTCATAATCAATCACTTTCTTATACTTCCCAAATACCTCGATAGACGACCCAATGGCAGCAATAAAAAAGTCCGCTCCTCCAATCCCCTCCTGCCAGAGACGTTCCAATTTCTTGTTGAGATGGATTTTCAGTTCTTCCTTAATATTGTTATAGAAACCGGTATCTAATCTTTCCATTTTTCGAGCTACAATATAGATTGAGGAAGCAAGTGTCGCCGAATCTTGAGCTCTCATTCTTCCCACCATTTCGGTATTTAAAGGCCAGGTACCAGTTATAATGAGTCCGGAATCTAATAAAGAATTAATAAGGGTTTCCCATCCTTCAGTGGATTTGTGGGCATAAACAATCACTGCTATTCCGTTTGTTTTTAAAACCCGATGAATTTCTTGGAAAGATTTTTTCAGCATCGATTCAAAAAAAGCTTTTCCACCCTCATAACCACCTTCATTTTGTGAATAGACAACTATTTCATTTTTTTTAGGGGTAAGTGGAGTAGAAAATAAATCAGGATATATATCAGCAAGAGAACGTTTTAGCCAGACATAGAAAAAGTCGGAAAGATAAGAATACGGAACATTATCATAATAAGGAGGATCGGTGAAAACAGCATCAAAAAAATTTTCTGGTTGAGTAATAGAAATTGCAGAAGATTGACTTATAATAATCTCAGGTGTAAAAACATCATTTTTACAAAGATATTTTAATACATTGATCACAGATAAGATGTTTCCTAAAAAACAAGTTACATTTTCCCCAAAAAAAGGATTGCTTTCAGGGTAACTCCATTGCATAGGGATGGCTGACAAAGCAAACACTTTTTCTGTTTGTTCAGATCCTTTATGCCATACACAAAAGCTAGAATTACGAGTTAATAATCTATTAAAGGATAAAATAAGAAAATTTATTATAATTTTATTAAAGTATATATTTTTAATATTATTATAATATTTTATAATATTTTTTATTTTTTCAATAATAGTTATAAACACCATTTTTTGTCTCGCATTAAAAAGATCCCCCCAGGTTTTCATGCCATAGTTTCTTAATGAAAATGCTCTTTCTGCTCCACTTCCTTTACCTTCAGGAGTTTGTTCATCTGGTACTGGATCTATTCCCCATTCTTCTCGGAGATTTTTCCTTTTTTCATCAAGATATTTTTCAGCATCTTTAAAAATTCTCATATCATCTTCATTGGCAATCCGATATTGTTTTCCATTTTGTCCTGGTTTATGTAAAACCACCGCCACCATTCGTTCCCCAGATTTTTTCTCCTGAAAAAGCTTTCGGGTGGTATTGGCATCAACAGTGGTGCCACATACCGGGCATTTTACCACCGCTCGGGCAACAGTCCCTTTTTCTGGGTCAAAGTTGGTAGGCATTGGCTCATATCCAGTTCCCACTATTTTGAATTGGACGGTTTTCACTTCAGAGTAAGGCAAGAGTGAAATTTTTCGTTTATCCTTTTTTGCCAGCCAAAACTGGCGCATGAGCGGAATTTCAGTGCCACAGGTAGGGTTCTGACAGGGGATAGTTCGTGCCCAGATATAGCCGACAGGGATTGAACCATCGGAATCTGGTGGATATAAACGGCCTATTTCTTTTTTGGCTTCGTTGAGGACCCATTCGCCCCATTTCTTTACTTCTTCGACTAAAACATTATCAACTTTTATTTTCTTAACAACTTTTTTACCAAACTCCTCAACCTCTTTTTCGATATACCCAGGTTTACCATATTTTTGGGGATATTCTAAAGTACACTTTTCTATGAGCACAGCCACCGGGTTGAGATCACTAGCATAGGTTTCACACCCTAACCGAAGTGCTTCTAAGGGAATGGAACCACCACCGGCAAAGGGATCGAGTACTTTAGGCGGTTTTCCACCGTAGGCTTTGAGGATTTCTTTTCGGGCTTGTTCAATCATGGTTGCATTATTGGAATTTTCCCAATTGGAAAATTCAATGATGAAATTCCGCTGCCGGTTCCATTCTTCAATGGTTTTGGGGGCAGGGATCAAAGCAGCGTAGCTGGTAGCCCGAGAAGCAGCTAAAGGACGCCGCGCCCACCAAATATGTAATGTTGAAATGTGACCATGTCGAATGTTTTTTTCTTTGGCAGAATGAACACTCACTTCTTTCACCGGAAATGATTCTTCGATAAAACGCCGATCAAGACTCATGATTATAGCTCCTTCCTTTTTCCATGATGAGGTCAGAGGAAATGATATAACGGACAGTTTCAATCTTTTCTTCGGGATGAATGGATTCTGCTGGATTTTTAATAATATAGAGTTCAGGGATTGATGATGCCCGATACACCACATAGAGGTAATACTCATCTCCAAAACGCCGGGCTTTAAACCATTCGTTTTGAGTGAGTGCTACTGCCCCAAGTTTAGCCCTGGCTTTTACCTCGATATATCGAGTCGATCCCGATTTGTTGAGAGAACGAATATCAAATCCTAAGTTTTGAGCGGATACATCTTCGGGAATACGGGCTGATTGCCGTTCATAATCCATAACGAAATCCATTCCAATTTTTTCGATTTCTGAATCAGAAACCATATTCTTATCCTGGGGATTTTTGGGTTTAATTCTGAGAATTCCTACAAATCGAGGTGTAACTATGGATAGAGTTTTCTCTTTCTCGATATCCTGGATGAGCTTTTTCAGATTCCGTTCATATTCTTTCTTCCGTTCAATTTTATTCCGTAAAGCCAAATCGACATTTTCTCCCCTTTCCTGGCGTCCAGAAAGAAGGAGAATATCATAATCCAGTTGATCAATGAGGATTTTCAACGATTGAACTCCATACTTCTCCTTGATATGAGACTGACGAAGGCGTTCTTGGCGAATTTCTTCCAAATATTTTTCCATTTCAGGATGAAGAGTATCAAGTGCTCGTTTTTTATAGTCAACAATCAATTCTGATGAAACCGCTTCGCCTTGAGTTTCTTCTAAGTCCCAAATTATCGAAGGAGGCAAGATAGAAATTTTGGTGCCATCAGTAAAAACGGCAAAGAGCCTTTTCCCAGCTATCTTCATCGCTCCATCATCGATTTCTCCGTCATAGAAGAGAAGTGAACCATCAAGCCGATTATCAGGATCGAGAAATGTCGCACCAGTTAAAAGTGAAATAGCCAAGGTGTTTTCCACCCAGCGGAGTGTTGCTTCAAACAGAGGATGTCCGAAGGAGATGAACTCCGCATCGGGATTTTTAAATGAAACCTCTTTGTCAAAGGTAGCTTTGGAATAGGCTTTTAGCATGGTTCCATATTGTTTCCGAAAATCATCGCTTTCACCACATTGACGGATTTCATAGGGAATTGAATCGATCCGAAGGAAACCGTCTTTACGAAGATCAACTTTTCCTCCAGCTCTTTGAATAGCTTTTTTAAAAAAACTTTCGGTATATTCAGGGATCAACCGGTTTTCTTTAGCTCGGGAGGCCATCTCTTTGATTCGAGTGTAATCAATGTAGTGAGTCGCCAAGCTTTCTCCTAAATTTTCTTTAACCGAAGCAATGTATTCTTCATCGACATTCACATTTAAGGTTTCCAGTATTTCATCGATATCCCGAGCATTGGCAGCAGCTTCAATCAAAAGTTGAGCTAAATTTTTATCTCCAAAGATTTCTCCTAAGCAATCAAAGACTTTGTCACTTCCTAAGGCACGGCGGATCTCATCTAATTTGTCAAAAAGCCGTTTGAATACCTTCCCTTCTCGAGTGTCTTCCGAAACTAAGTTAAAAACGAAAACTTCTTTTTGCTGTCCATACCGATGGATGCGTCCCATCCGTTGTTCAAGTCGGTTGGGATTCCAGGGAATATCGTAGTTGATCATCAGGTGACAAAACTGGAGGTTGATTCCTTCTCCGGCTGCTTCGGTAGCAATTAAAACCTGGGTCTCGTTTTTAAATACTTTTTCAGCTTGTATCCGTTCTTCCAATTTCATACCGCCATGGATGGTATTGGCGGTATATCCCCAACTGGTTATCTTTTTATACAAATAGTCGAGAGTATCACGAGATTCGGTGAAGATAAGGACTTTTTTATCGGATTCCGAGGAGAATTTCGCGCGAAGCTCAGCGAGAGTTTCTTTAAGCTCACAAATTTTGAGCTCTTGTTCTTTTTGGATAATCGATTGGGCCTTCAAGAGAAGACTATTAAGCGTTTCTATTTCTTTTTTCAATTCTTCTCTGGTTTCTGCCATGCTGAGACGTTCCCATTTTTCTTCTTGCTCCCAACGTTCTTCCTCGCTTAAATCCTCTACTGTATCAAAATCACTCATTATCATATTCTCGCTGGTTGTACGGGGTTTTCCCTCTAAGAGCTCCTCCAGACGTTTTTTTCGTCGTTCTAATGATCGTTGCAGTGCATAAGTACTGGATGCAAGTCGTCGCTGAAGAATGACCAATGCAAAGGCGATATTTCGTTTTTTGTCGCTGACTAATGCACGGTTATATTGAGTTTCGACATATTTTGACAGCTGATTATAGAGTTCAGCCTCAGGTTTTGATTCGGTCCCAATGTGAAAACCTCGGGTAATGACTTTTCGGGGTAAAAAGAGAGGTTTCCCTTCAAAATCATTCAGGTCCTCCTTCACTCTCCGAATAAAAAGTGGATTATCACGGTTGACGATGGATTCTTGCAAGAGTTGTTGATTGGCAAAAAAACCTGGAGATAAAAGGTCAAGAAAAAGCCGGAAATTTTCAGGATCACCCTTGTGGGGTGTTGCAGTGAGAAAAAGGAGGTGCTCACTGATTGATGATAGTGTTTCACCTAAATAATAGCGTCCAGTTTTTTCGATTTTATCTCCGTAGCGGTAAGCACTCATCTTATGAGCTTCGTCGACTATTACTAAGTTAAAAAAGGATGATTTTATTGAGGGAAGTATTTCTTCCCTTTTGGCAAAATCGATCGAGGTAATAATCTGACTCTCTCGTTGCCAGGGGCTTTCTCCATACAAAGCATCAAGCAAGTTCCGTTCTACCACTACAAAAGATTCCTCAAACCGTTCTTTGAGTTCCCGACGCCATTGATCTTTGAGGTGTCCGGGAACGACAATGAGAATTCTCTGTGCTAAATTGCGAAGTTTTAATTCTTTGATAATAAGTCCAGCCATGATGGTTTTACCAGCTCCGGGGTCATCGGCGATGAGAAAGCGAATCCGGGGAAGTTTCAAAACGTAACCATACACTGCTTCAATTTGATGAGGAAGAGGATCGACTTTGGAGGTGTTCATAGCAAGGAGAGGATCATAGAGGGAAGCAAATCGGTAACGCATAGCTTCTAATGATAGGAAAACCTTCCAGGACTCTTCAGTGAAATATTCTTCCCCACTCAATATCTTGAGCTTCTTGAATTCCTCATAGGAGAGGGTTTGATTGATGAATCTTCGAGAAGTGATAGTAGTTCCCTGGAATAAAATGAATCGTTCATTTTTTTCGATATAAACAACTTCTACCGGCTCTGGCCATTGCGGACCAGTAACAATTGAGCCTCGTACAATCTCCGGCAAAACTATCCCTCCTCAAGAATAAAAAAAATACCTATGAAATTTACCAATATATACTTTATTGTTATTTTAACACATTAATACTTATTATATATTTTTAATAATAATTTAATAAATATATACTATTAATTAATATATCGGCAAAGTAATTATAAAAATCATATATCTTTGGTACAAGTTTTTAGGAAGAAATATAATTAAAATCCTCGGAAGTCTTTCATACATTTTTGTGAAGATAAAGAGGCATTTTGATAAAATGAACTAATTTGTGAGAGTCTATCATACAATTTAAATGGATAACGAGGTATTCCCAGATAAAAAGGACGATGTTTTTAAGACAATAATGAATTTCTGGGGTCTATCATACAATTTTAAGATGATAGCGAGGCATCCCTGGATAAAATGCGCTCTACTCTTTCAGCAAGATGTATGGCTGTTGGGATTGGTTACCCAGGCAACTGGGTTCACTCGACTCCTGAAATGCCGCCCTCGTTTTTTTATTGTCCCATAACATCTGCTGGGATGGCGACTGTTGTTTTTACGGCTTTAGAACATGATCATAACCATTTTAGAACAGAAAAATGAAAATTTTCAATCTCAACAAATCGTCCTTTATTATACCAAACATAAATATTCTTCATAGAAAATATTATTATTAATCTCTCATATTTATTTAATTTTACACAGATGGAAAATTATTTAATATAATATTTGAAAGTAAAAGAAAAAAAGGCGGGGATCCAATTGCCAATTCCAGACTTTCAATCATTCTTCCTTCCATTATTGTTGCTTGCTTCTGATGGAAAGATTCTTAGCATGAGAGATGCTATTGAAACTTTATCCAACAAATTTAATTTGTCGGATGAAGAACGAAAGGCTCTCCTTCCCAGCGGGACTCAACGAATTGTTGATAACCGTATCGGCTGGGCACGAACCTATCTCACCAAAGCTGGGTTATTAGAAACCCCCAAAAGAGGATATTTCCAAATTACTCCAACTAGGAAAGTTCTTTAGCAACTGATTCCAACAGAATGAAATATAAATATTCTCATACTATACATATCCTATCTTGAATTTAAGGAGGGATAAATAAGTTAAACAAAAAAAGAAGAAATTTGAACAATTTAAATTCACCGATTAGCAAAATATTTTTGGATACATTATAAAAATATTGAAATTTAAAAGGAGTGGGATATTGTGTCAAAAAATAAGTTAATAAAAAATTCTATTGTTTTGAATTCCTTAATTTTCCTCACTGAAAAATTGAACATAGGATTGCTACATCCAAATGATGAAGAAAAGATAATTGATCTCTTTCTTAGATTACACTTCCTTGGAAAACTTAAAGATGAAAATAGTGAAAACATATATTTATGGGCAATAAATAACAACTGGAGTGATAATAGTGCTCAAAAATTAAAGGATATATTTAAAGGAGTTAATGACGGAAATATTAAAATATCAAAAAAACATTGGGATGATAATATACTTAATATATTAGAAAAGAAACAATGAATTAAGACAATAGAGGATCAAGCCCTTATTTATGTGTAATTTTAACCTTGGTTCGATGGATAGAATCTTAGCATTAATAAAAAGAATTAAATAAGTTACTGATTTGACCCAGTTCAAACCAGGAATACGTACCTTGACAATTCACCTCCCAACCATGATGAGCTAATCAAAATTCAGATCTCTCCTGTTTCATCCTTCAGGTAAATCTGAACGGCTTGTGGTAATCAGAACGAAACAATAATAATCCACTCCTATTTCCATCAGAGCTAGGATGAAGGCTTATTCACTTCGTTGAAAATGTGAAAAAAGATTGGTAGAGAAGTTACCTTTGCGAAGACACGGGACATTTACGGTGAGACTTCCCACCTGGGTATCAAGAGGATGAGGAGAGGTCCCATCCCGGTCCGGTAACCTTTCTGGGGTATCGGTTTGTTCATCGCATTCAGCATTCATATGTTCAGTAACCTGAGCTTGGAGGATTTGGTTTATAATCGATTCCAAGAGCTATGCTTTCCCCGGATCGTTGGTATTTTCTTGAAAAAGGTGATGCAAAAGCTTGAAAATTTCGGTAATCTGATTTTGAGCCATTTCAAATTCCCTCAGGTTTTGAGAATTTTGTTTGACAATGTCATTCTAACTGAGGTTTTTAAAAATGGTTCTTTCGATTTACACAATTACATGGAATTAACTAGTAATAAGCTTTGATACTAAAAGATTTTTGATTAAAAATTCAAAAATAACCTTAATCTATTGAGATTATGATATTAATGAGAAAATTTATTATGGACAAGTTTTATAATATCTTAATTTTTAAAAAATTTATGTTATTATATTTAAACTAAATAAATATAAAAAAATCCAAAATAAATCTAAGATGATAAAAAAATCCAAAATAATTAAAGAAAAGCAATCCGATATAGCGAAGTATTTTGAAAAGAGAAGTCTTACAGATAATGCTTATCTAATCTTAAAGAAACAAATAATTAAAGGAGATCTCTATTTAGGTAAGAAATTAAAAGTTAAAGATCTTTCAGATTCTTTTGGAATTAGTCCAACACCAATCAAGGAGGCATTAAATCGATTATTAGCAGATGGCCTAGTAAGCTTTAAACCTCGTTCTGGCTTTTATGTATCTGATGTATCAGAATCTGGCTTTAGAGAGCTAATGGAATTATGTATTATTTTTGAGAGTTATGGTGCTAAACAAGGACTAACCAAAAATCTAGATCAAGCTTTAATTGAAGAGTTAAAAAAACCAATTGATGAAGAAATATTAATGAGAGATTCTAAATCAAATGATTATGAAACCATTGCAGAGGTTGACCGTATTTTCCATCGAAACTTAGTAAAATTGGCAGAAAATAGAAAAATGCTTTTTTTCTATGACAACATGAGTTATCAACTACATGCCCTGATGATTTCATATATTGAAAAGTATAAACCAATCCAAGATATTTTTATTGAATCTCATACTGCTATACTAAACTCTCTTTTAAAAAAGGATAAAGTTTTATTGCAAAAAAATATTGAGCTTCACATTAATAAAAATTTTGAAGTAATACAGAAATATATCCTAAAAAAGGAATAAAATCATAAGTAACTTTTTAAATATATTTTTCTATCAATCTAAGTTATTCAATTTTTTCACATATATCAAAAGATTCTTGTAATTTATTGTAAATATCTACCAATGTTTCTTTTGGGTGAAAAAAGAGGATTATTACCTCCCTCCAGATGAAAAAGGGGTAATCTTAGTTATCGATTACAAAATCTGTTCACTTCTTTCCATACGCTAAACTAATAAATAAAATGACCTCATTTTCATTTTTATTGTTAATACTAACTCTTTTGCTAAAGTATTAAATTGTTATTGCAGTTTTTTTTATTAATATTATTGATAATCCACTTAGTTATTTAACTACAAATAGCTTCTCTTCTGTACCCTTGATATCTCTCTTTTTTTAGTTTTACACCATCCTTTTAGGCAATATTATGAAGTAGGCTCGCTGTTATTGATAACGTATACTAAAGTTCGCAATTTCGCATCTTGAAAAAAGCCACCAGAGACTCCAAAATGAAGGTTGCATGTAATACAAAACTTCATCGAGGAGGAATATCCGATGGCTCATACAAATCATATACCATATCTTTCAAAAAATGCTCCTTGCATTCATGACTCAAACCTGATCCGCTCTATGCCATGTTAGAATGGCTGACCAATGAGCTCATGAAACTGGAAGCTGAAAACAAAGTTGGAGCTCACAAGGGAGAACATTGTCCCACCCGAACCACCCATTTCTCTGGAACCCGAGTCAGACGATTTGATACCAGGCTAGGAACCACCTACCTTCTGGTTCGGTAAGCTCCGGAAAGGAGGCTATATTCCCTTCTTTGTGACTAAAAAGGAAACGCTCGGAGCAAGCCCTCCTGAAAGGTGGTTCAAGAAGCCTTTATCAATGGTGTTTCCACCTTAAAAGATGGAATGTCTTGCTCAAAGCTTAGGAATTCAAATCCCTCTCTGCTGGCCAAGTTTCAGAAATCACCAAAGACCTCAATGAACAAGTCGAATGGTTCCGTACCCGTCCTTTAGAAAAAGAATATCCAGTCATTTGGGTTGATGCCCTCTACGAAAAGGTTCGCTGTGAAAGACACATCATCAGCATGGCCATTGCTGTCGTTCAAGGTCTGACAAGTGATGGAAATCGAGAGATCCTGGTAGTCGAACTCCTGATAGCTTAAATCAGATGACACCTATACTCATCTCTTTGAACATCTTAAAAGACGAGGAGTGGAAAAAGTCTGGCTTTGTATCTCCGATGTTCATGCAGGGCTGAAAAATGCCATTTTAGAAATGTCTCTTAGGATCAAGTTGGCAACGGTGTAAAGTACACTTTATGCGAAATATAGTGATCCATATTCCCTATAAAGAAAAAGAATCCTTTGCCACGAAACTGAAACAAATCTGGTACCAGTCTGAACAAGAGTGTGCGAAACGGGTTGCTCTGTTGGTTATCCAGGAATACCAAGACCGCTTCCCCCAAGCCATTGCTCTTTTAGAAGAAGGACTGGAAGATTCGTTACAATTCCTGGCTTTCCCTCGCCTTGACCAACGAAAGACCTCCTCGACCAATTCGCTCGAGCGGATTCATAAAGAGATTCGCCGCCGAACCCGAGTGGTAGGGATCTTTCCTACCACCGATTCCTATCTCCGGTTGGTCACCAATTATCTCATTGAGTATACCGAAGATTGGATGAGTAGTAAAAAGTATATAAGTTCTGAAGCCATTACCGAGCAACAAACGGAACTTCTAAAGATAGTCTAAAAGAAAAGAAAGCAAAAAGAAAAAATGAGGCTGTGGATAGATGGACAACCCTGCGTGTTGACCACAGATCCACAGCCCGACGACTCATGAATAGTTATTCATAAAATTCCAAAAAGAATTGACCAAATAGAAAGGTCCTATTCTTCTATTCATTCTTATCTTCCATATTGCTGAAAAAGGAGGTGAATAGATCGAGCAATTTTTTAAAGAGAGACGACTTTTCATTCAAGTAAAGTCATCTCTGCTGTGCTCAAAAAAATTCTCTGGTATTAGTTAAGAGTAAATTGTGAACATTATTTGACACATACAATTTAGTTTTCAATACGCTCTTTAGAGTAAATTTTCAATAACTAAAGGTAGAAATCAATATTGAGAAAGAAACCTCCTAATTCACTTAAAAAAAGTCTATTAAGAGCATTTTAATTCAATAACCAATAAGTAGTATTAGTTTTGATGAACATAGACAACCGATGATAAATAATATTTTTTAATTTTCAATGTATTAATCATTGACAATTGTAAAATGTTTTAATACTATAAATTTAAAATTTTAAATTTATCGTGAGGAGGGAAAAATGTGAAAGGAAAAATCATTAAACAAGGCCAAGGAAAAATCATTATGGAGGGGGATGAATGTACCGAGATTTATGCCTTCACTGATAAAATTGTCTTCTCAATTAGTACTCTTCTTCCAGGTCAACGTGCTTCTTTGGATCGTGGACATAAAAATGCTGACGAAATCTGTTATGTGATACAAGGAAAAGTTGTCGTCCATTTTCCTAAAGAAGATGAATATTATTTTTTAGAGATCGGTGATGCAATTCTAATCCCCGTTGGAGAACCTCATTATTCCATCAATGTTGGAGAAGAAAAATCAATCACTGCTTGGGCGGGTGCAGGTCCAGATATGGAACATTTTATTACCAAATCAGATCAGAATGGAGATTAAAATGAGAATTGGAATCGATGTTGGAGGAACACATACTGATATAACAATATTAAATACGGCGGGAGAGATTCAATCAGTCGGGAAAGCTAGAACGACGAAAGAAGATATAACTAAAGCAATATTAGAATTAATTAAAGAAAATTCAGGAGGACAAATTGATACAGTAGAAGTAATAGTAAACGGTACTACTGTGGGTCTTAACGCAATTTTAGAAAAAAAATATCCAGAATTGGCTCTTATAACAACGAAGGGTTTCCGTGATATTCTTCTTATAAGAAGAGAAACAAAGGCAGAAATCAATAATTATCAATGGGATAAACCATTACCTTTAATCCCAAGAAGGAATATTTTTGAAATTACTGAGAGGGTTGATTATAACGGTGAAATATTTAAAAAAATAAATGAAAACGAAGCTCGGGAACTCGTGAGAAAAATAAAAAACCTCGGTTTCAATAGAATAGCTGTTGTTCTGCTCCACTCATACGTAAATCCCACACATGAAAACATTCTAAAGCGAATTATTTTGGAAGAAATTGAAGATGCACAGGTCACTATATCATCTGAAATTTTACCAGAATGGAGAGAATTTGAGAGAACATATAATACTGTACTTGCTGCTATATTAAAACCAGTCATGGAAAACTATTCAATTAATTTAGCAGGGAAATTGAATGAGATGGGTTTTCATGGTGATTTAGAGATAATGCAAGCTAATGCAAGTGTTGCCTCAATAGAGAACATACTTGTAAATCCTGTTTCTACCCTTTTTTCAGGTCCCGCCGCTGGTGTAGTTGGGGGTACAATAAGCGCTAAAACAAAACATGACAAAGGCAATATCATTACATTTGATATGGGAGGAACGTCAACTGATATTTGTTTGGTAACAAATGGTGTTTTTAGTATTACTTATGAAAATCAATTAGAGTGGGAAGGTTTATTACGTTATCCTTCGATTGATGTTCATTCAGTTGGAGCTGGTGGGGGAAGTATTGCATGGGTGGATGATGTAAATGGTTTTCATGTAGGTCCTCAGTCAGCAGGCGCATTCCCTGGTCCAGCTTGTTATGGTTTTGGAGGAGAAGATGCTACTGTTACGGATGCTAATTTAGTATTAGGTTATTTAAATGAAAATAATTATTTAGGTGGAAAATATATATTATCCTATTTAAAGTCTTTTTCTGCTATTGAAAATATAGCTAAAAAATTGAACCTGGATATTATTGAATGTGCTTTAGGAATTAGAAGAATAATCAACTCAAACATGGTTTATGGAATAAGACACGTTTCAATTGAGAGAGGGAAAGACCCGAGAGAATATTCTTTAGTTGCTTTTGGTGGAGCGGGTCCACTGCACGCCGGAGATATAATTGATCAACTGGAAATGAAGAGAGCAATAATCCCTCTTTATCCAGGTAATGTATCTTCAATAGGTTTATTAGGGGCAGAACCAAAAGTGGATTTAGTTAAAACGAAATACATTATTATTGATAATGTCGATCCAAAGGAAATAGAAAATATTTTTAAAATAATGGAAAAAGAAGCAATAAAACGTTTAGAGAGAACCGGTGTTAAAAAGAGCGAAGTTAAAATTTGTCGAAGCCTCGACATGAGATATACCGGTCAGACACATGAAATAAACGTTGAAAATATCCCTCTTGATCTTTCTCACATTACAAAAGAAGAAATAAAAGAAAGATTTCATCAAAAACACAAAGAGCTCTACTCTTACTTTAATATGTATGAACCTATTGCAATTGTAAATTTAAGAATATCAGTTGTTGGTCCTGAAAGATTTGTCGGTTTAGGTTTAAAAAGTGAAAATTTTATAAAAGATCCTTCTGAAATTAGAAAAAGCAGAGAAGCTTATTTCCTTAAAAATGATGAAATAATAAAGATTTTAACACCGGTATATGATAGGTATCTTCTACCGTGTGGATTCAATATATCAGGACCTGTAATACTTGAAGAAGATTTAGCAACTACTATTGTTCCCATTGGATATTCTTTAAGGGTCCTCAGTAGTGGATGTTTAGAAATATCGAAAAATAGATCGAAATGAATGATGGAGGGATAAGATGAAAGATTTGGATCCGATAACAAAAGAAATTGTCGGTAATGCGTTAATTTCTGCTAGTAGAGAAATGGGTTCGGTTATGGCTCGAACAAGTGTTTCTTCAATATTAAATGAGGGAAAAGACTTTTCATGTGCAATATTTGATGCGACAGGTCAACTATCTGCAACAGCTGAGTTTGTTATGGTTCATCTGGGTGCAATGGGTGCTTCAGTAAAATCTGCTTTAAAAGAAATTGGAATTGAGAACTTTGAACCAGGAGATATTGCTATATTAAATGATCCATATAAGGGTGGAAGTCATTTACCAGATGTAACGATGGTACGACCAGTATTTGAAGGTAGTGAGTTGATCGCTTTTGTAGGTAATAGAGCGCATTACCCCGATGTAGGAGGAATGGCTCCAGGAAGCTTTGCAGGTGATTCTACTGAAATATTTCAGGAAGGGATAATAATCCCTCCCCTCATTTTATATAAAAAAGATGAACTTGATGAAAAGTTATTTAATTTAATTTTAAACAATGTTCGATCACCAAGGCGCTGGAAGGGTGATTCTGCTGCCCAAGTTGCTTCTTTGAGACTCGGTGAGAAAAGAATTCATGAATATGTTTCCAAATGGGGAAGAAATACTGTTGTAAAAGCAATTCAAAGTTTGATTCAGCAATCTTATGATCTTATGAAATCAAGAATTAGAAATTTACCAGATGGTGAGTACAAATTTTTTGATTATATGGATGACTTTGGACCAGATGGTAATCTAGTTAAATTTTATTTAACAACAAAGATTCATGGAGATCGGCTAATATTTGATTTTGGCGAGACCGACATGCAAATAGAAAGACCTATTAACTGCCCATTGGCGGTGACCCAAGCTTCCGTATATGCAGCAATTAAAGGACTCTTAGCCCCGGAAGCCATAGTTAATGCCGGATTCTTCAAAGCCGTTGAATTTATAACAAAGGAAGGTTCTTTAGTAAATGCAGCTTTCCCTGCACCAGTATGTGGAGGAAATACCAATAGTTCTCAACGCCTTCTCGATCTCGTCCTTGCTTGCTTTGCGCAAATTCTTCCCGACAAAGTAATAGGCGCAGAGTATGCTTGTAATTCTGACTGTACACTTGGAGGTTATGATAAAAGATTTAATGAAAATTATGTTATCTACACTATGCCAGTTGGGGGGATAGGAGCTAGGGCGACTAAGGACGGAGTTGATGCTCTTATTAATTATGTAGGGAATGTTTCGAACCAACCAGTTGAAGTCTTTGAGCACGTACTTCCTTTTAGGTATCTATCTTATCGTTTGAGGCAGGATTCAGGTGGTCCAGGTAAATTTCGGGGAGGATTAGGAGAAGAGATTGAATTTATGCCAATAGATCACATATGTACAATGTCAATATTTGCTGAAAGAGTGCAAGTTCCACCTTGGGGGATCTTTAAAGGCTGTAGCGCGTCACCTGCACAATATATGATAACTGATAAATCCAAAGGGAAAAAAACATATGTGGAATATAAAACCTCAAGAATCAAACTTACTGAAAATGAAAGCTTCACAATCTCTACTCCTGGAGGAGGTGGCTATGGAAATCCATTAGAAAGAGCCCCAAAAAAGGTTCTTAATGATTATTATGATGAAAAAATTAGCCTTATAGAAGCAGAGGAAAAGTATGGTGTCATGATAGATCCTATTTTAAAAAAAGTAGATGAACAAAAAACCAAAGAATTAAGAAAAAACAAAAACTCTTATAATGAAGCGATAGTTTTTGATATAAGCAATAGTGCTGGTTATCAAATTGTTATTCCCTCAGAGATGGATAAAAGCAATATTCATGATGGTGATTTAATAGAAATATTTTCCGATTCAATTCATATTCGTGGATGGGTAAAGTTTAGTGATTTATTACTATCAAATCAGATTATAATTCCAAGAATTATGGCTAATACTCTAAAAATAGAGAAAGGCGGACAAATATATTATCGACAAGTCCAAAAAGGGCTTGCAAGAAATCTATTTTCTGATAGGAGGGATTAACATTGGGGGGGGAACCTAACAAGCTAGTCCTTAAAAATGTTAGTATTCATTACAAGACAAAACGGGGACCATTTTTAGCTGTCAGTAATTTAGATTTAGAAACAAAAGAAGGAGAATTTGTTAGTATTGTTGGTTCTTCTGGTTGTGGGAAAACAACTACATTATATTCTATTGCTGGCTTGCATGAAGTTAGTAGCGGTGAAATTTCAGTAGATGGGAATCCTATAAAGGGACCAAGCAGCAAGAGAGGAATGGTTTTTCAAAATGACTCTGTTTTTCCATGGTTAACGGTATTTCAGAATGTTGCTTATGGTTTAAAACTAAAGAAATTACCTAAAGAAAAAATTGATCCGATTGTGAATGATCATCTTAAACTAGTTGGGCTTTCAAATTTTAAGAATGTGTTTCCTCGAGAATTATCTGGAGGAATGAAAAAACGAGTTGATCTAGCTCGTGCTTTTGCAAATGACCCAGAGATTCTCTTAATGGACGAACCATTTGGAAACCTTGATTATATGACAAAAGAATCTCTTCAATTAGCCATTCTCGATCTTTGGGAAAAAGCTCACAAAACAGTCCTTTTTATAACACATGATATTGAGGAAGCTTTATTCCTTTCACAAAGAACAATAATTATGACAGGCCCACCAGGAAAGATACAAAAAGTAGTTAATGTCCCATTTCCATATCCTCGAAAAGTTCTCTTAAAAACTAGTAATGTATTTCAGGAAATGCGTGCTGACCTAATCAAAAGTTTAGGCTTAAGTTCAGCTTAGAAAAGGATGAAATTATGGAAAAAATAAAAGATACATCTTCAAAAACAAAAGATTTTATTACTAAAGCTTGGTTATGGATTGCAATTATCACTTTTTGGTACCTTATTACATCGACTGGTTTAATTAGACCAATCATAATTCCACCTATAAATACAGTAATTAAATCTTTTAAAGAACTCTGGCCTTCACTTCCAAAAGCTTTGGGTATAAGTTTATATATGATTATTGTTGGATTTGTATTAGGTACTTTACTAGGCATCGGTACATCCATCGCAATGGCTTATAGTAAGTTTTTAAGAGAATCTTTTTCCTCGCTGTTTGATTTTATTCGTCCAGTCCCAGTATTTGCTTTAATTCCACTTTTTATTTTATGGTTTGGAATTGGCAAGGTTCCACAAATTGCATTAATAACAGTAGGTGTTTCAGTAATTATTGGAGTTGTGACATTGGATGCTATTCGGAATATTCCAAAAATTTATGTTGATGCAGCCTATACACTTGGTGCTAGGAAAAAAGAAATATTTAAAACAATAATAATGCCATCTATATTTCCTTATATTATTGGATCTATTAGGGTTGGAGCCGCTTAAGCATTTGGTTTGGATGTAGCAGCTGAATTTATGGGATCTCAAGAAGGATTAGGATATATGATGATTATCCAACAAAACTACCTTAAAACAAATGGCATAATTGCCATTGTGTTGATTTATAGTGTTCTAGCTTATCTCCTTGATCGCTTATTGTGTTATCTAGAAACAAAACTCACTTATTGGACTGAAAGGAGGGTAACGGGTAAAGAAGATTTCAGCTTTTATGAGTGATAATTTTTGAAATAACGTAAGTTTTAAATTACTATATTTGATATTAGGAGGGAAAATCGATGAAAAAGATACTATTTTTTGTTTTAACATTTCTTTTTTTGTTCGGGTTTTTAATAAATTCTGGATTTACACAAGAAAATATGATAACAGTTAAAATGGGAGTAATGCCATATCTTGATTATACGCCTTTTGTTGCTGCGCATGAACTCGGATTAGATAAGGATCTAGGTATAAATTTAGATTTAATACCCTTCCCCCAAGAAAGCGCGGGAATTAGGGCATTAGTTACTGATTCTATTAATGTTTGTGAAGGTAGTGTAAATGTTCTCTTAACAGTTGTTTCCCAAACCCCGGATCTGAGAGTATTTCTTAATGTTTGTCAATTTAAAGGATTTGTTTTTATAGGCCGGAAGGGACAAACAAAAACTTTTAATGAATTAATGGAAGAAATAAAAGATTTTAAAATTGCCCAAGTAAAAGTGTTTGAACAAATGAAGGGTAAAAAGTTTATTTTAAATAAGACATCTTTTGGAGGTATGCTTAAGGGAGCACTTTCAAATGCTGGCCTTACCTTGGATGATGTTGAAATTATTGATTTTGCTGATGATGCTAAAGCAGCAGCAGCATTTTTAAGAGGTGAAGGTGACTATTATACTGGAAGCCTTCCCCAAGAGGTAAAACTTCTAAGTGAAGATGAGTTCGTAGCGGTTGCAGGAAATGAAGCAATAGGACCGGGTGGATTGTGGTTTAGCAATGCATTTGCCCCAGAAGAATATATTAATAATAATATGGATATTATTTTAAAACTTACTGCTATCCATTATAGGACTATGAGATACTTAAAAGAACAACCAGAAAAAGTCATCCCACTAATGGTGGATTATCTAAACAAAGCAGCTGCTACCAACATGACCGTGGAGGAGGCTATGAATCTTGCTAAAGTATTTACTGATTTTCAAACTTTGGAAGATTCGAAAAATGGAGTCTATGGTGGTAAAGATTCACCAAGTTATTGGAAAAAATCTGTTGATCATTATATTGCTGAAAATGAAGCATTAGGGAATATTGAAAAAGGGAAAGTTAAAGCGGATGTTTTTGTTATTCAAGAAGAAATATTCGGTAAATTGCTTGAAAACGAGACATTAGTTAACTGGATTAACAAAGATCTTTAAAAATTTAAAAGTCTTTGATAAGACTTCGACCTTATTAAGCGAAGTCTTATCAAAGACTTAAATTCTTCGTAATTATTGGGGTCTATTATACAATTTAAAGAGGATAACGAGACATCCCCGGATAAAATATGATATGCTATTTGAGACGGGGGTGTGGCTGTTGGGGTTCGTTATCCAGGGAACTGGGTTCACTCGACTCCTGAAATGCCGACCTCGTTTTTTTATTGTCCCGTAACATCTGCTGGGATGGTGCCGGTCATGTGACTGTGGCTCTATTAATAGACGCGATGTGGGACAATAAACCGTCCTCAATCTATCATATACGGAGGCTCCGCCCATGGGGTCCAGAGAGTCAGGTCTTGATTCTTGAATTTCTGGGGAATGTGATAAGCATTCTTGCCGCTTGGGAGTACCAGATGAATATGAAAACTATCGCATTCAACCCTGTCATCTTTTGTTTTGAATGTTTTTATCTCACTTTAAAAGCTGCTATCATGTTGCAGTAACCCAGATAGTTCATGTAAAATTAAAGCAACCCTATTGTAAGAAACGAATATTAACCATGAAAATCAAAAGACTTTTAAAAAAAGCCATTTCCAATCCAGACAATATACGTTTTACTGAAGTAATTGGTTTGGCTGAAGCCTTTGGTTTTAAGTTATCGAGGGTAAAAGGAAGCCATCATATTTTTATCCATCACCAGACAAGAGAACTATTAAACTTTCAAAATGTTAGTGGTATGGCGAAACCGTATCAAGTTAAACAACTTTTAAAAATTGTTGAGAAATATAATCTCCGTTTGGGGGAAACCAAATAATGGACTACCATGTGAATATTTTTTGGAGCGAGGAGGATCAGGGGTATATTGCCGATATTCCTGACCTAAAAGGATGTTCGGCTTTTGGTCTTACACCAGAGGAAGCTCTCCATGAAGTTCAAATTGCTAAAAAAGCCTGGATCGAAGCTGCTCTTTCTGAAGATTTACCCATCCCTCCCCCTTGCTATCGACCGATTATTTACCAGGTGGGCAGTTGAGTTGATCTTCGGGTCTAAAAAGCTTTAGATCTTTTCGATACTGACTATTAGCAACCCAACGGGAGTAAGGTCTTGATTCTTGAATTATTGGGAAATTGGGATTCTGGAAATAGATGAACAGATGAGATCCTCACGGATTCCCAAAGCGAATCCTCAGGATGACATCTGTTATTTTTGGGGTCAGGTCTTGATTCTTGAATTTAAAAAGCCCTGGGCGAACACATAGGTTCGTCCCTACATTGATAATGTGAAAAATCTTGGGTTCTATTATATAATTGAAAGATGATAACGGAACATTCACGGATAAAATGTTCAACCTTCTAGTCCATATCTCTCATAAAGAAAAAGAATCTATTGCCACACCACTCTCCTAGATCTGGCTATATCCCAAACAAGATTAGGCGTAAGAGTAAATTTTCGATATAATTTAGGAAAAACGAGATCGTCTTCCTCAAGTCGCTGTTACCATATTTATAAGAATCAAGACCTTAGCCCCAAGTTTTTTACAGACGGGGCTACTTCAGAGATTATGGCGTTAACGAATGGGTGATTACCTTTTTTGGTTTATGATCAGGGTCGTGTAGATGCTTATTATAGCCGTTGATGTTGAGCATCCTTTACAGGTGTATTCTCGCAATAAATAGATCCGTCCGAAGAGTGTATTCAGCGGCAGAAAGGCGTTTCGTCAATGCGCGAGATCCAATTTCAACGTTTATTCATGGTATGGTAGGTTCCTTTCGTTGAATACTTCGAGGTCTTCCATATTTTCCCATTTAGATAGTCAATAGCGTAGGTCTGACCCCTCTGGTTATTAGATAATATATCGTCAGAAAATTACTTGATGCAAGGAGGTGTGAAGAATGCTGAAACTGCTTTCAATCGCGGCGGTCTTCCTGTTTCTGGGAAGCCTGTTGTTCTATGGGGCCGCTTCGGCGGCAGAGTTTGAGAAAGACGTAATCCAAACCTCCACCGGAGAGCTTACCATCACCTTTATCGGACACGGAACCCTGATGTTCAATTTCGGTGATAAGGTGATCCACGTGGACCCCTACAGCCAAGTGGCCGATTACTCGACATTGCCGAAGGCGGACGTGGTGCTGATAACCCACGAGCACCAGGACCACCTGGATGAAGAGGCGCTGAAAGACATCGTTACCGACCAAACTGACATTATACTGAACGGCAATAGCACTGAGATTCTCGGAAAGGGGAGAGTACTGAAAAACGGAGAGTCGACCGAAGTGCTCGGCATCACCGTGGAAGCCGTTCCCGCCTACAATATCATCCACATAAGGGACAACGGCCAGCCCTTCCATACAAAGGGGGAGCACAACGGTTACGTCCTCACCTTTGGCGACACCAGGGTCTACGTTGCCGGGGACACAGAGAACGTCCCCGAGATAAAAGAGCTGAAAGACATCACCATTGCCTTCTTGCCCATGAACCTTCCCTACACCATGACGCCGGAGATGGTTGCCGATGCCGCTCTCTCCTTCCGGCCGAAAATCCTCTATCCTTACCACTACGGACAGACAGATCCGGAAGAGATAGTGAACTTGTTGAAGGACAGCGGCATCGAGATTCGGATACGAAAAATGAGCTAGAGAGGGAAAAGGGGCTTTGCCTCTTGACGGCAGCGTTGTTATCCTGAGGAGCCGCAGGCGACGAAGGATCTCGTTTTGTGTCAGTCCAAAACCAAAAGGAAACCAGAGGGGACATGCCTACGCTATTGATTATTGACTAAAAGATCAAGAAGAAAGGTTTACCGGAGCGGAACTTTCAGAATATTAGGATCCCCAATTTAGTTATTTTTCTGGGGTCTATCATCCAATTATAAGAAGATAACGCGAGGCATCCCTGGTTAAAATGCGCTCTGCTATAGGAAACGGAGATGGGGCTAGCTGGGTTTGGTATTCAGAGAACTGGGAACTCTCCTTTTTAATTTGCTGCAAACCCTCTGCCAACTGCAATCTCCTTATGTTATCGAAAAAATTGCAGATAAACAAATTAACTCACTAAACTTAAAGTATAACTTACAAGTACTGAAATTTCCCCTATCAAAATCACTTATCTTGAATCAGCAAGGTTGTTCACCCCTATCAGTACGTCTTTCTTCAAAATATTTTGCATTTTTTCAGGTTCTTCAAACAATGGACTATGTGCAGATCGTTCAAAGGTGTAAAATCCTTTCAAGGGCGTCTGGAGCTCCTCAAAATAGTACTTTGCCAAAACGTAGCTACAGGTGTAATCGTGTATACCATGAAAAAAATAGACAGGAATATTAAGTTTTGGAACTTTAGCCGTTAAATCGGTTGCAATCATCTGATTCCACAGGTTGGTGGAGTAGGCAGACCATTTGCCGCGCCATATATTTATCTTTTCTCTTAATGTGTACTCCGGAAATTTCCATGACGGTAAAAAGATACCACTAACTACCGATTTCATATTGTGCATCGTACCAATGCCGAGCTTATGCATTGCTTCATCACGCAAGGAACGGTATGAATTTGGCACGGTTTCTAACTCAGTAATAGGAAACTTCTCAAGTTTTTGCACCATTCTTTTATCCCCAGCTATCGTATACTGTTCCATCATATATTTGTATGCTAATTTTTCCGATTCAAGCGGTCGTGAAATCTGAGCTATGCCAATGTAGGCTACGTACATCTCCGGTGCGCATGCTGCCGCCTGGATTCCAATAAAGGATCCCCACGAATGTGCCATGAGATAAATCTTTTCCCGACCAAAGCGTTTGCGGAGGTAATTTGTTACATCCAGCGTGTCAGTTATCAAATGTTCCACCGTAAAGGTTTCGGACGGAATATCAGAGCTGTAGGAAAGTCCGGCGCCGCGCTGTTCCCAGTAACAGACGGTAAAATTGTCCTCAAGGCCGGTAGGGTAATTCTGGGTAAGGAAGTACTCAGGCATGCTAGGCCCTCCGTGAATGAATAGCAGCACCGGGTTTGCTTTGTTCCTACTTTTGATGAACATCCCCTGTTTCACCCCATTGATAGAGACATGGATTTTTTCAGAGATACTGCCTGCCAGCACTTTTCCATTCTCATCGAGAAATGGTTTTGGTTTGCCTGGGCTCCATATAAGCAGCATAATTTTTGGGGTCAGGTCTTGATTCTTGAATTTCAGGTCTATTTCTCCCTCTTTTTGATAATTTTGATCTCCCATTAATTTTTCCAATACCGCCTTTTATCATTCCAAATTGACTTTGAATTAATGAATTTATTCACATCCGGTTTACAAGTCTTACATCCCCTTCTTCTAGACTTCTGGGCTTCTTCCAGGCTTTGAAAATAAATGAGGGTTTCCTCTTTAATGGTTGCAACCTGCTCACAGGTTATTTTATGGAATACTTTAGATTTTTTTGAAGTAGCATATTGATAGATATCTTCTATTGAGCAATATTTTGGGATAGCACTCATTTACTCAAAAAGGTCCACCATGAGCATCAAATAGGCCCACCTTGGTCATGGAGAGATCCACTTGACATATAATGAGGAAATACACTGTAAAGTATAAATCTTCATTAGGAAGCTGATGGATAATACCGACCCTGTGGACAACCCTCTTCTTTGTTATAGGTTTGTCCACAAGGTTTGGACGACCAAAACATGTTGTTCACACTTTCCACAGCCACGGCATTTGGTGTTCTATAGAAATCTTAATTTTGTTCCTTCAAACTACCCATCTAAAAGTACTATTCTCAGAGCAGTAAAACTCATGATTCGGAAAAGTGGGCTTATTGCTATTGTGGTTCATTTAAACCGTCATATACAGCTATGGAGCTAACGTAAGCACCTAGTGGGTCTATTTGGTGCAGTTGATGAGTCTAAAACATCATTCTGCTGGGTCCATCATAAGACAATAAACACCCACCGGCGAGGAAATAGCCACGTATATACACCTCAAACAAATACCAGTGGTTACAGAATCCTGCCCTCATTCAAAGAAAGCGAAGTTCACCCGGTATACACAGGCACTCCAGTGCATCGAAGAAAAGGCGCCGGGCACCAAACGAGTCTTCTACAAGGGTTACCTGAAGAATATTCATCGTTTCCAAGATAAGACCGGGGTTTCTCAACCTTTAAAACGGTACTCAATCTGCGGAACTCCCACTGTTTTGGATGTAGGTAACTTCTGTGTTCACTGGAGAAATGGGGAAATCAGATGAGAATCTTATTTCATCGCGCAGCTTGGTTGAATCCCATTCTCCACCAACACGATGAAGGACTGATCAGAAAGATTATGACGGTAAATATGGAAAGGAATCTCGTCATCAGAGTCCTTGGGAAGATCCTTTTCGGTAAATCCATAGACCAACACCTCCTCCTCGCCGGGAACCCAAACCGGATGTATAAATGAAGTACCCGGGGGAGAAATCCTTTCAGTAGTTCTCTTTTCCATATCATAGATAAACACCGCCGTGGCTGGCTCGTGCATCCAGGGTATTCCCCACAAATCCTCCGGATCATCAACCAGGCGATCATACAACAACTGCCTCCCATCGCTCGACAATGAAAAAGACGTTGCACTGGAAATACCGATTTCCATGATTTCATCCATGTCATGGGAGCGTACTATTTTCCCGGAGAGGTCGAACTGGTAAAGAGTATGGAGATCCTGGGCGTAGATCGAACAACCATCATGGGCCCAAAAGGGTGAATACAAGCTCTCTTGGTACTCTTCAGTTAGTAGGGTAAAATCACTTCCGTCAGGATGGACAGTAGCAATAACCCAATAGGACCGTTGCTCTCCTACCTCTTTCCAAAAGTTAAACAACAGACGGCTGCCATCCGGAGACCAACGAGGTCCGTAATTATTATCGCCGGGAATGGTATCGATCACCTGGAGCTCACCGGTTTCGATGGTATAGACGGCGATTTTACGACCTTCCCGATAATCGGTATAGGCCACTTGTGTTCCATCGGGTGATATATCTGGATCAAACCCTTCTTCGACAAGTAACACCGGCGGCATACCGTTAAGATCTGTCATCCATATATCCGTGTCCCTTACGAATATTACCCGAGGCGGTGTTGACCCAAAGCCAACAGAACTAATAACAGCGATTAGAAAAATACCCAGGAAAATACCCTTACCCGCACTCCATTTCTTCATTGACCTCGCCTCCTCATAACTTATTTTCCTATGTGTGCGTCTTTTGAATTTCTCAGGGTCTATTATACAATTTAAATAGGATAACGAGGCATCCCTGGTTAAAATAATCAACAATCCTGGGGGTCTATTGTACAATTTAAAGAGGATAACGAGGCATCCCTGGTTAAAATGTGTATGCTATTTGAGACGGGTGTGGCAAGCGGGGTTCGTTATCCAGGCAACTGGGTTCATCACTCGGGCTCTAACCTTGTAATGGACTGAATTTAGATAAATGATTATAATTATGATATAGAAAAGAAAATTATTGTGGCCGAAAAAACTTTTTGACATAAAGCAGATCCCGGGGAGTATGAAGTGTATTATAAATTTACGATTGATAATTTTAGAGGTTTTAAGAATCTAACCTTAAATTCCCTTAAACGGGTTAATCTTATTTCTGGGAAAAATAACGTTGGGAAGACTTCATTATTAGAAGCCCTTTTTATTCATTGTGGTGCTTTTAATCCCGATTTAATTTTGAGAGTTAACGCATTTCGAGGGATTCAACCAAAATTAATTGATGCAAATAAATGGGCAGATGTTTTATGCAGTTCCGATTTCTATAATTTTGAACTCAACAAAGAGATTAAGCTCGAAGGAGCGTTCGATATTGGGGAATCTCTTTCTGTTTTTATTCGTCTAGTAAAAAAACCAAAAGATTTATCGAAAATAAGTAATACACCCCCTGGGGTTATGTCCCAAGCATTAGATAGCAATTCAAAAAAGATATCTTCTTCCACCCAATCAATTACTATCCTTGAAATGGAAACTCATCATGGAAATAATATCGATATTTCTTATATTCAACCAGAACCAGATGGACTACGAATCATACCACCTCCTCCTCTACCTCCTTTTCCAGCAATATTTTTAGCTTCAAGAGTACTTATTCCTTTAGAGGAAGAAGAAGAACGTTTCTCAAATTTAAAAATTGTTGGGAAGGATGTACTTTTAATTAATGCTTTAAAAATTATAGAACCAAAAATAGTTAGTCTTTCTCTCATTAAATCAGGAGGCATATCAGTTATTCATGCTGATACAGGGAAAAAAAGGCTTTTCCCCTTACCTCTTATGGGAGAAGGTATGACTCGAATAGCGAGTTTAATTTTAGCAATTGGAAACGCAGAAAATGGCGTTGTTTTAATTGATGAGGTAGAAAATGGTTTACATCACACAATATTAAGGGATTTCTGGAAAGTGATTTATAAAGCTGCCTGTGAATTTAATACCCAGATCATTGCTACAACTCACAGCAGAGAATGTATAAACGCCGCACATGAAGCTTTTAAAGAAATCGCCAAAAATGAATTTCAATATTATCGTTTGGATAAAGTTGACGGTATCATTCAGCCGTTTATTTATGATTCAGAAACGCTTGAAGCTGCTTTAGATATTAACATAGAAGTGCGATGATATCTCAAAAAGAAAAAATTATTGAAATAAAAAAGAATCATTTAATGATTGTTGAAGGCCAGGATGAATTTCGATTTTTTAACGCCTTTTTTAAATATCATAATATATCAGATATCCAAATTATAGATATTGGAGGAAAAACCCAATTTAAAAATAGAATTAGGGCTGTTGTAATAAGCCAATATTATCATCAAGTTAAGTCTATAGGCATAGTTAGAGATGCTGATGATAACCCTCAAGGAGCATTTCAAAGTATTTGTCATTCTCTTAAAAGTGCTGGGCTAAATGCACCTACTGCTCCTATGACAATCACCGAGTCTAAACCACGTGTTGCAGTTTATATATGCCCTTCTCAAAATAAGAAGGGGGCAATTGAAAATATAATTTTAAATTCTATTAATAAGTTGCCAGTAATGGAATGTGTTAACTCTTTCATTGACTGCCTTTTAAATAAGAAAACTGACTTAACTCCACTTCATAATATTGAAAAAGCTAAAGTCCAAGCTTTCCTTTCTAGTAAAGGTGAAGGGGGAATACAAATTGGTTTAGCTTCTGAAAAGGGATACTTTCCTTTAGGCGATCCAGCTTTCAATGATATTAAGAAGTTTATTAATTTGCTTTTATAGAGCTGTTTTTGATTTCTTTAATCTGTGGGAGTTGGGTCTTGATTCTTGATTTTCGTGAAATTGGGATTATGAAAAAAGATAAAAAGATGAGATCCTCACTGAATCGAAAAACGAATCCTCAGGATGACCGATTAAAGGCACACCCCCCTAACCCCCCTCAATGGGGGAATTTTAGAGATACGAACTTATGATGACAGAATTTTTAAAATTTATTGTAGGGGCTTGATTTATCATGCCCGCAGGTTTACAAGAGAGCAAATAATAAAGATTAACCTCATGAGATTGCCACGACCTCAATAAACGAGGTCTCGCAATGACGAATTGAGTTGATGGAGATCCTCACTGAATCGAAAAACGAATCCTCAGGATGACGCTTGCAGTGAAATACGCAGGTTTAAGTTTTGATTCTTGAATTTTATATATTTTATCTTCTTGCTTATTCCTTTATTTGATCGGCTCCATTTATTTGAATGAAGTTGATGAAGGAATGTTTTTCTATTACTATAATTAAGAACATCATTTCTTG
>Ga0334890_1001670_pt1 | contig 28356 bp, 23 predicted proteins | sample GraSluR1_MG_3_FD_207220 | JGI IMG/M metagenome (GOLD analysis project Ga0334890, IMG submission 207220) | Sludge microbial communities from methane-producing bioreactor in Wageningen University, Netherlands - Granular Sludge_31_08-R1 | ecosystem: Engineered > Bioreactor > Anaerobic >... | reverse complement strand
TGGCTGGTGCACTACAATACCGAGCGTCCGCATCACGGCTATCGCAATCTGGGCAAGCGCCCCATCGAGACCGTCAATGCCTACCTGGAAACTGTTCGCCAAGAAGCCTAGTAGTACAGTCTGAGAACAGGTACGCGACCAGCCGCTCTCGCTAGCACGCACGCAGACCGGACTGAGACGTTGCTGACTCAACAAGGTACATGTGTTTGTGGAACACTGCACTAGCTTGACAGGCGAAAAGGATCAGGTGTATATTCATGTATATACAACTCAATAATCATGGCATTGATTCTATTCACTCCTTCAGGCTTGTCTTCAACGAAGTCTAGCGTCAACTGCAAAACAGCGTCGCGTACAGAAACAGGGAAACATCGCCCCCACAGCAGAGGTAATTCCAGGGTATTCATATGGAACAAAGTGATTCAACTCCAACCCGATCGGCTTCAGATACTCTCTGGCATTCACGGACAAGCATTTTTCGGAACATTGGCAAGAGACTCCTTTCCAGCAATGAGCTTGGTATTCTACTTGTGCTGATCCTAATGGTAGCGTTTATTGGCGTCTATCGTCCCAATTTCATCTCGATTAAATCGTTTTCTAACGTAGGACAGCGTGCTTCCTGGTACGGCATTATGGCCCTTGGCACGGTGTTTCTGCTTTCGATGGGGGAAATTGACCTCTCAATAGGCTCGAACTATGCCGTCTGCATAAATGCTGCCGCGATCCTCATGGCTGAGCACGGTGTTAACCCCTGGCTGGCAGCACTGGCAGGTGTGCTGATCGGGATCGGATTAGGTGCCCTCAACGGTATCCTTGCCAACCTTTTTCGACTGCCTGCCATCATCGTGACTTTGGGTGCGTTATCAATGTTTCGAGGTATGGCACTGATTATTTCGGGTGGACGATTCGTATATGGAGTGCCTCGTGAACATCAATTCTTTAAGACGTTTGGCAGTGATCCGCTTGGGGTGCCACTGGTTATCTGGGCCTTTGTATTTCTCGCGATTGTTCTCAGCGTTATCTATCGCTCAACACGCTATGGATTCATTGTTCGTGCTATCGGCTCAAACTCGAAGGCAGCACGAATGGGTGGTATTCCGATCTTGAGAATACGGCTCTATACCCTGATGCTGATGGGGGCCTTGTGCGGCATTTCCGCTATGTTGACGCTGGCATTCTTCTCCACCTCTGATCCCCAACTTGGAACAGGGTACGAGCTGCAGGCAATCGCTGCCGCTATCGTAGGCGGTACTGCATTGTCTGGCGGTCGTGGGACCGTTATCGGCGCACTACTAGGGGCAGCGGTAATCGCTGTTATTGGCAGTGGTATCACGCAGTTCGGTGTGTCTGCGAACTACGGCACCTTTGTGACAGGTATAGTGATTATCATCGCGGTTGGCCTCGATTCTGTCGTTCGTCGTCGCCAGGCTCGCGTCGGCTAGACTATGTTTCTCGTCTCGCACTCGTTTGTCAGGAGATAAGGGGGCAAGCCTATCGGGAAAAGTCGAAGTTGAATCTCCAATCTGCGCTCGGATGTGATAGTAGAGGGAAGGATTCTAGACAATGAAATCGAAGCTTGTTCTGCTGATGAGTGCCGTGCTGATTCTCGCTTTGACCGGCTCAACAGTCATTGCGCAAGATGAAGGCGGCGTAGATTTCGACTGCTCGGAGTTCACCGCGGCTGCGATTGTCCACTGGATGGGCCCCTACACCCAGCAGCTCATTGATGGTGCACGAGCGGCTGCTGAAGAGTGTGGGGCGAAGGACTTCATCAGCGGCGGCCCCCAGAACTTCGATGCCCAGGCGACCGTGGCTGCTTTTCAGGATGCTGTGATCGCTGGCGCGGACGCTGTGGTTGTAGTGGCATTCCCTGAGGAATTCTGGATCCGCCCCATTGACGAAGCTGTGAAAGACGGCGTCGTGGTCAGCACCTATGATGTACAGTCCCCAGCGTCTTTGGTCTCTGTCCATACTGCCCCGAAGCAGAAGGATCAGGGGCGGGCCATGGCCGAAGTATTGGCGGAAGCTATGGGTGGGACAGACGCGCAAGGTGAAGTTGTCATCGGCATCTGCCTGCCGGGCCTGTATTTGATCGAGCAGCGCATCGTTGGCTTCAAGGAAAAGATGGCAGAGCTTGCGCCGAATGTTGAGTTGATCGGCCCGCTGGACGTGGCGTTCGATCAGACCGAGAACTATTCGCGCTGGCAAGACGTGATCGCCAACTACCCCGACGCAGAAGCTTACGTTGGCTACTGCGAAAACGATCTTCCTAGCCTTGTCCGCATCAAAGAAACCGACCCGGAAGCAGAGTACTTCATTGGCTCCATTGGCATCAACCCGGATGGTTTGCAGGGGATCAAGGATGGCGTTGCCTTGGTGGCAATTGGCCAGAAGCCCTTCATGCAGGGTTATGTTGCCATGCGAGCCATGCTCCAGAGCTTGGCAACGGGTACGGAAGTGCCCCGCGGCTGGATAGACGTGCGGCCCGAAGTCGTCACTGCTGAGAACGTTGATGCGGTGATGGCCCGCGAGGAGTCGTTGGCCTCCGGCACAGCGGAAACCCAGGCGTACTACCAGGCCGAGATCGATGCGATCTTCTCCGACCTTGAGAACAGTGTCCAGTCCTACGCAGATCTGCTTGGTGACTGAAACCCTATGTCAAACGGAACGCGGACTTCGCCGGAGGCTCTCTGTTCAGTCTCTGGGATCAAGAAATCCTATGGCGGAGTGAAGGCGTTGGTTGGGGTAGACCTGGAAGTCTACCCCAACCAGGTTCAAGCCGTCGTGGGTGAAAACGGGGCTGGCAAGTCCACCCTGATGAAGATCATCGCGGGAGCCGAGCAACCAGACGAAGGTCGTATCTACATCAACGGGCAAGAGACCCGCTTGGCGAGCGTCAAGCAAGCCAATGCGCAGGGAATAGCCATCGTATTCCAGGAACTCAGCCTTTACCCGGAACTTGATACGCTGGCGAACCTCTTCCTGCAGCGTGAACCGCTGCGGTTTGGGATCATTCAGCGGAATGCAATGCGCCAACGCGCTGAACCCATCCTTGAAGACCTAGGGCTTCACATCGATCTCAGTCGTCCCGTTGGTAGCCTCAAACTGGGTGAACAGCAGCTCGTGGAGATCGCCAAAGCGCTGCTGGCCGATTCGAGGGTGCTGATTCTGGACGAGCCAAATTCCGCCCTGAACGCTGCGGAGACCGAGCGTCTCTTCAAGATAATTCGGTGGCTTCGTCAGCGCGGTGTTGCCATCATCTATGTCTCACATCGCCTGGAAGAGGTCTTCGAAATTGCGGACGTCATCACAATCATGCGAAATGCCAGAATCGTGGAAACCGTCAGGCCTGGCGATGTGACGATACCGCAAGTGGTATCATTGATGATCGGACGCGCCTCTACCGATTACGTCAACGAGCGTGTCTACCATCCCCGAGAGGGAGCCTCTCTCGAACTGCAGAATGTCACTGTGGAGGGAGAAGTTGCCGATGTGTCTTTGCAGGCGAGACCCGGAGAGGTAGTAGGTCTGGCCGGCCTGGAAGGCTCTGGCGCAGGGACGGTGCTAGATGTCATCTTTGGCATTCGATCTGCGAAACATGGCAGTGTTATCTTGCCCAATGGCAGGAAAGGCCCGCGTAACATCCCGGACGCCGTGCACATGAACATTGCCATGGTGCCCTGCGATCGACGCCAAGAAGGGCTGATGCTCGAACAGGACGTCGAGACCAATATCTCACAGGTAACCGCAGCTGTGTTGGGGCGTCTGGGCTTCTTCCTACGGCGGAATATGATGAGGCAGAATGCTCAGGCGCGCGCCGAAGCTCTGCAGATCCAGATGTCCTCGCTCACGATGCCGGTGAGCAATCTATCTGGCGGCAACCAGCAGAAGGTGGTCATCGCCAAATGGCTGGAAGCCAACCCCCAGGTTGTGCTCCTTAATGATCCCACGCGCGGTGTAGATGTAGGAGCGAAAGAGGAGATCTATCGCGTCGTCCAGAGCCTGGCAGATGAAGGGCGCATCGTCCTCTTCACGTCTACAGAGCTAACCGAATTCGTACATCTATGCGATCGTGTTATTGTCTTCTATCGTGGCAAGGTTGTCGGCCAACTCCTGAGAGAAGACCTAACCACGCAGCGCCTGCTAGAGGCCATTAACACAGGTGAAGTGTGACAGGAACGCCTCACCTGCGTGCTGAAGGGAGCAGAGAATGGACCCCACAAAGCGTGTGAAACTGGGAAGAACTGACGTCTATGTCCCCCAACTGGGCATCGGGACGAATCCGCTCGGCGGCCTCCATGACGACATTCCTCACGACGAGGCTATGGCCGTGATCGAGAAATGCTGGGAGGTCGGGATTCGCTATTTCGACGTGGCTCCGGTCTACGGCTATGGCAAGTCGGAGAAAGTGGTTGGGGAAGTCCTGCGAAGCAAGAAGCGTGAGGATTATATCCTGACGACCAAAGTGGGTCGCTTGCTCCTCAAGGACGGGCCACCCGATCGTGAGGATAAGATGGTGCTCTGGGATGGCGTTCAGCTATACAAGGGCACTCCCGATGTCAAACCCTATTTCGATTTCAGCTATGATGGGGTAATGCGTTCTATCGAAGCAAGCCAGGAACGTATGGGGATCGAACGCTTCGATGCTTTGCATGTTCACGATCCAGACCTCTATCCCGATGAAGCCTTAGAGGGAGCTTTCAGAGCTCTCGATAAGCTGCGCAGCGAAGGGATTATTGGAGCAGTTGGAGCGGGATCGAACCAGTGGCAGGTGCTCGCATACCTGGCTAAACGGGCGGATTTCGATTGCTTCCTGCTCGCCGGGCGCTATACCTTGCTCGACCAGAGCGCCTTTGCCGAATTCCTCCCGCTCTGCGTGGAAAGAGGAATTGTGATCATCAATGGTGGCGTCTTCAACAGCGGCATTCTCGCCCACCCCGATCCAGGCAGTATTCGGAGTGTTAGCAGTGTTGCCAGCGCGATTCCCTCCTGGAAAGACAACGTGACGTACAACTATGTCCCCGCCGAACCAGAGATGATCCAGAAGGCGGCAAGGATCAAAGCGGTCTGTGATCGGCATAACACGCCGCTGAGAGCAGCCGCCATCCAATTCTCACTCCATCATCCGGCAATTCCAACCGTCGTTGTCGGACCCCGAACTGTCGAGCACGTGGTAGATAACATGGAGATGTTCCGCTACGAGATCCCCGCGGATTTGTGGGCTGAGTTGAAGCACGAAGGCCTGCTGCCGCAAGAAGTTCCCACGCCAGGATGAGTTAGAGAGCTATCTTGAGAGAGGAGTTCGGAGATGATCTTTGTCAAGAACCTGGGCGCGCCGGAGACGCCGCGCCTTCTGCCAGACAGAAGCTGGGTTTGTGTTGAGATGGCGCCGCACCGTGGCGGTGTGACTCATATCAGCGCGGATGGGAAAACAGTGAGGCTCGTTGCCAAGACGGGTACCCCAAATGGCTGCCTGCCCGACCGACATGGGAATATCTGGGTTGCTGAGACCTATCCCCATCCTTCTCTGATGCGCGTCACGTTGGATGGTAGTGCCGAAGTGTATCTGGACGAAGCTGAAGGCAAGAAATTCCTGCTGCCTAACGATCTGTGCTTTGCTCCTGACGGCACCCTGTATATGACCGACTCTGGGATGTTGATGAGCGAGTGGGTCGTTGGCGGTGCGCTACGCCCCGACTGGGCGACCGCCGAGTTCGATGGCCGCGTTTATCAGATTGACCTTAAGGCCAGAACAGCCAGGATTATTGATTCTGGCCTGAAGTTCGCCAACGGCATTGCTCTGGGACCTGATGGACATCTCTATGTAAATGAGATGATCACAGGGATGATCTATCGTTATCCTTTCAAGGATGGCAAGCCTATCGGCAGACGGGAACCCTTTGGCAACGTGTTGGCATCCGAATGGAGTGGTGGCTTCCGCGGACCGGACGGCATGGGGTTCGGGCTGGATGGCAGTCTGTATTGCACTGTCTATGGGCAGGGGGACGTCACTGTGCTCGGACCTGGCGGTTCGGTGGTGAAGCGTATCAAGACCCAGGGTAGCAATCCAACGAATGTTGCTTTTGGTCCTGGCGGCGAGAAGAAGCTCTATGTCAGCGAACACCAGCTCGGCCAGATCGAGGTATTTGACGTAGATACGTCTGGCTTTCCGCTGCACTACGGTTAGGTAAGGAAGGTAATCGCATGACCTTTCGGCTCAACTATGGCACACGGCAGCAGTTCCGCTACCGCACCTATGACCTGAATTTCATGGGACGGGTTGAGAACCTGAAGATTCCTGTCAAGGAATCAGTCTGGTCGCTCAATGGCGGAGAAGAGGTGTACTTCTATGTCGAAAGCGTGCCGGATCCGGGGATTGACTGGACCTATGAGTATAAAGATTCCCCTGCGGTGAACCGTCTGAAAGACCTGGGCGATTTCAATGTCGAGGTGCCAGTTGCCTCCCCGGATTTGCGTGAAGGCGAGAACACGTTGCTGATACGTGTGGTAGACGGTGATGGTAAGAGTGAAAGCGTCAGCATCTGCTTCACCTGGAATCCTGTTCCAATCCCTCTACCACTGGACCTTCGCGATCTGGCACGCTTCAACCATATCCAGGAAGTGGGCCAGGTTGTAGATGGCGCATTCGATCTTGATCGGGACATGAACTTGATTCGTTCCAGGGCACCGGTGTACGTCGATTCGCTCTTGGTCTTGGGATCGCCGCATGGAAGCCAGGAAGCGACCTACGACGTCCGCTTTACTGATTTCACCAAAGTCAAGTGGCTAGGCCCCAGCGATTTCTTTACGGGGCATGCGGGACCTACCCCACCGATCGGGATCAAGCCTGGGTGGTCCACTGCTGGCATGATGGCCCTGAATCCGCGCAATGAAGCGCGCGCTTTTCTGGCTTATGGCGATCATGTTGGTACATCCCAAGAGTGGGTCGTTCAGACCCTGCCACCCAAACGTTTCTACCCTAAATGCAACGTGCTCTATCATGTGCGTCATCAGGTCGAGTTCAAAGATGGCGTCAACTACGTTCGCTACAAGATATGGCCGGCAACCGAGACTGAACCTGGGGGTTGGCTGGTAGAGGAAAATGACTCTTTGATCCCAAGCGAGTATCCGAAGTACACCGAGTGCTCGTTTTCTCTGTTCCAGCACTCAGGTTTTCCAATCGAGTGGTCGAACATCTACATAAAGCCGCTTGACTAGAAGATAGCGACTCAACATGGTTGACAAGGACTCGGCGCTCCCTCTATACGTTCAGATACAGAATGCTCTCCTGGAGGGGATACGCTCAGGTGTGTATAGGCCCGGCTCCCAAGTTCCTTCGGAACTGGAGATCGCTGAGCAATACAGTGTGAGTCGTATGACGGCTCGCAAGGCGCTAGAGAACCTGACATCGAAAGGGATTCTCTTCCGCCGGCTGGGCAAAGGAACCTTCGTGACAGAGAACGTTCTGTCTTACGGGTTGTCAACCATGTTGAGCTTCAGCCAAACCCTGCGCGCACGGGGACACAAGGTGGACACTCAAGTTCTCGCCCAAGAGATAGTCCCTGGCCCGCCCGAAGTCACTCGCTCACTCACCATACCCTCGGAGAGCCAGGTAGTAATGATCAGGCGACTGCGATTCGTGGATGGTGAATGCGCAGCAATCCACACTTCGTATCTGGAGTATCCGAGGTTCGCGCGAATTCTCGATTTCGATCTCGTCGAAGAGTCGTTGCTGCGTGCCATCGAAGAGATATCGGGCATGTCCGTCGCCTATTCAGTGGATACGGTCCAGGCGGTGCCTGCCAGCGCTGAACATGCGTCGCTACTGGGAGTTGAGCGGAACTCGCCGATGCTCCAGGTTGAAGGCGTTGCCTTTACCGACGGCGGGCAGCCAATCCGGTGTACACGTGCGGTCTATCCTGGGCACATGTTCCGGTTTGTGATGAGAAACACTGCTGACCAGGCAGCCTCTCTGAAGCTTTCATATTGACTGATGGGGCGACAGACAAGAGGCCGTCATGGAATACCTGATCGGTGTGGATGTGGGCAGCAGCAACTGCAAGGCGATGGTTGTCAGAGCAGACGGCGAAGTCGCTGCAGCGCACACACTCCCCTATACGACCCATTATCCCCAGCCTGGTTGGGCCGAACAAGACGCGGAGGACTGGTATCGGGTTGCCTGCCAGTCCGTTAAGGCGTGTGTGGAAGCAAGTGGCATTGATCCCCTGAAAGTTGCAGGCATTTCCATTGATGGGCCAGCCCACAACGTGGCCATCATGGACGACTACGGGAATGTCCTGCGCCCGATCATTCACTGGTCAGACTTGCGCAGCACCCCCCAATCCGAGCGGCTGAAAGCCCGATACGGCGATGTCATCTTCAGCAGCACTTACACGCCCGCTAATCCGTCTTGGACGCTGACACAGCTTATGTGGTTGCAAGAGAATGAGCCGGACACCTGGACAAAGGCTCGCCGCTTCCTGGTTACCAAAGACTACGTGCGCTATCGCTTCACGGGCACATATCAGACAGACATTTATGATGCCATTGGCACGCAGTTGTACGACATTCCCGGTGATCGCTGGTCACACGAACTGTGCGATCTGATAGGACTTGACATTGACTGGTTGCCGCCGATTGCTCCGGCTAGCTCTATTAGTGGGGGGCTGCTTCCTGAAGTAGCGGCAGTCTGCGGACTAGCAGGGGGTATCCCTGTAGCCGTTGGTAGTGGCGATTCGGTTGTCGAGGCGCTGGGCATTGGTGCTATCCAGCCCGGTCAATGCATCGTCAAACTGGGGACAGCTGCCAATGTCAATCTGGTCACCGACAGGCCCTATCCCTCCTTCCAGGCAATGACCTATCGCCATGTCGTGCCGGATCGCTGGTTCACAATCACGGCCACGAATTCAGGCGCGGTCACGATGCGCTGGTTCCGCGACACCTTCTGTCGCTTTGAAGTGCAACAAGCCAAACAGCAAGGCATCAGCATCTATGAACTGATCAATCGGCTGGCAGAGGACGTCCCCGCTGGTGCCCAGGGATTGATCTTTCACCCATACTTGATGGGTGAACGTTCCCCGTACTGGGATCCGAGGCTGCGAGGGGATTTCATTGGGATCAGTCAGCAGCATGGCACCCATCACTTCACCCGTGCCATTCTGGAGGGTGTCGCCTACTCCATTCGCGATTGCCTGAATGTCGTTGAGAGTCTAGGGCAACCCATTGCCACCTATTGTCTCATTGGTGGTGGTGCGAGAAGCCATTTGTGGTGCCAGATCCTCTGTGACGTGTTAGGGCAGCCTTTTGCCAGACCTGCGGTTGAAGATACAGCCTTTGGGGCCGCGATGCTGGCGGGCGTTGCCACGGGGATATTTGCTGATTGGCATGAAGCGGTGACAACCTGTGTGCGAATTCAGGCAAAGCTGGAGCCTGATTCAGCCGCTCATGAGCTTTACACCGAGTACTTCGAAATCTATCGTGCTGTGACCGACGCTCTGCGAGCCCACAGTCACCGTCTCGCGCAGATGAATAGACAATGAGAGCACACGGAGTGCCTAATGGACATACGAAAACCGAGCGTCCCTGAACCCCAGGATCTCTCAACATATGATGTGGACCTGCTCAGCGATATATACCATCGTATGTTTCTGATCCGCCTCTTTGAACAAAGAGTCAACGAGTTGTTCCTAAAAGGAATCATGCCCGGAACCATCCACCTTTCTCTGGGGCAGGAAGCGACCACAGTAGGCGCGTGTCTGGCTTTGCAGCCAGATGACATGATCACTTTGACTCATCGCGGGCATGGTCAGGCATTGGCCAAAGGGATTTCCGCCAAGTCCCTAATGGCTGAGCTTTTTGGCAAGGAGACCGGCTGCTGCAAGGGCAAAGGTGGGTCCTTGCACGTGGGAGATATGTCTGTCGGTGCATTGCCTGCCATCTCAATTGTCGGTGCTTCGTCACCGATTGCGACAGGTTTGGCGTTCGCCTCCAAGCGCCGCAAGACAGGCCAGATTGTGCTGAACTTCTTTGGAGAAGGGACAGCCAACAAGGGTGACTGGCATGAAGCCCTGAACCTCGCTGCGATCTGGAAACTACCTGTTATCTTCCTGTGCGAAAACAATCTGTATGGAGTCTCGACACACATCAGCGACGTGATGGCCGTCGAATATGTTGCCCAGAGGGCGCCGGCCTATGGAATGCCGGGGGTAACAATCTATGGCAACGATCCAATCATTGTCTATGAAGAAGTCAGGAAAGCCGCTGAACGTGCCCGCAATGGTGGAGGCCCGATGTTGGTTGAAAGCCTGACCTATCGCCGGGGTGGACACAAGCGTGATGATCCAGCCACCTACCGTCCTGTTGAGGAAGTGGAAGCCTGGTTCAAGACTGACCCCGTTCCTGCTTTTCGTGCACGGCTCCTGGCGGATAGTCGTTTCGACGAGGCGCGAGTTACTGCCATTGAGCATCATGTAGTGGGAATTCTTGAGGAAGCGGTTGAATTCGCGTTCTCAAGTAGAGAGCCGTCCGTAGAAGCTGCCCTGGAGGATGTGTATGCTTGAACCACACATGGCCACCACCGACACCAATACCTCTCGCGAGCTGACAATTGTCCAGGCTCTGCGCGAAGCTATCCGTGAAGAAATGTATCGGGATGAGAATGTTTTCGTCATCGGTGAAGACATCCGCATCGGTGGTTCGTTCCTATTCACTCTTGGCCTGCACAGCGAATTCGGCGACGATCGCGTCATCAACACGCCGATTTCGGAGGCTGGATTCATTGGGCTTTCGATTGGCGCGGCCATACAGGGTATGCGCCCTGTGGTTGACTTTCAGTACGGAGACTTCGTGTTCACTGCTTGCGATCAGATTGTTCAGCAGTGTGCCAAACTCCGATATATGTCAGGCGGGCAGGTCAAGATCCCGCTGGTCTTGCAGATGCCAACCGGAGCATCAGGACGAGGGGCACAACATGCTAATACTATGGAAGGTTTCTTCTTCGGTGTGCCTGGCATCAAGATCGTCACGCCAGCGACGCCCTACGACGCTAAGGGGCTGCTGAAGTCCGCGATACGCGATGACAACCTGGTCATGTTTTGTGTCCATAAGCATCTGTACGGAAGCAAAGGACGCAAGCTGATTGACAGCAGCATCAGCACCGGACACGTGCCGGAAGATGATTTTCTCATTCCCCTCGGACAAGCGGACATCAAACATCCTGGCGAACACATCACTGTTGTTGCCAATTCCCTGATGCTGCACCGAACGATGAATGTTGCTGCTGCGCTCGAGAAAGAGGGCATCAGGGTTGAAGTGATCGATCCCCGCACACTTGTGCCCTTTGATATTGATGCAGTTATCACATCCGTACAGAAGACTGGCCGGCTGATCCTCGTCGAAGAGTCAAATGAACGTAGCGGCTGGGGAGCCTATGTGGCTGCGAAGGTCGCGGACAAAGCCATCGGGTTTCTTGATGCACCGATACGACGTCTTGCCAGCCCTGATGTGCCCATCCCCTTTTCACCAGTGCTGGAGAACGCCGTCGTGCCTGACGAGACCCGCATTCGCGAGGCTATTTTGGAGTTGGTGGAATTCTCTTATGCGCGTTGAGATCATTGTCCCTCAGATTGGCGAGGCGATTGCTGAGTTACACATTGTCGCCTGGTATAAGCGGGTCGGCGACACAATCAAGAAGGGCGATGTGCTCTTCGAAGTTGACTCAGACAAGGCAATCGTGGAAGTAGAGTCCTTTGTGGATGGCCGGCTTGTCGAGATCCACGCGGACGCAGGCAGTGTCGTAATGCCGCGTGATGTCGTTGCATTGGTCGAAACCGAGGTAGAGGCGACTGCAACCAGCGAATCACCGGAATTGCCCCGCGCCGTGAGCCTGGAACAGTCTCCCAAGCGTGAAAGCCGCGTCTCACCTGTGGCACAGCGCCTAGCCGCCGAACTAGATGTCGACACAGCGACTATCGCTGGTAGTGGGCCTGGGGGACGTGTAATGGCCGATGATATTCGCCGGTCGGCCAGACAGAGGGCGGACGGGAGTATAGCGCCACCCCCGGCTCGCGTATGGGCATCGCCCAGAGCCAAGCGCACGGCTGCCGAGCTGAAAGTCGAGTTGCGTGGGTTGGCAGGAACTGGCGTGGATGGGCTTGTGACAAGCGCGGATGTTGAGCGTGCCTACCAGGCTGCGTCATTGTCGGCACTGTCACAGACCCCCGCTGCCGAAGCGAGTGCTCTTATCCCGCTGACGCGGCTGCGCCAAGTCATTGCCCAGAATATGCTTGCAAGCAAACAACAGGTGCCGCATTTCTACCTGATGGCTGATGTCAACATGGCGCAGGTCAACCACCTGCGCACATACTGCACCAACAAGCTCAATTGGGAAAAGGCTCCCACCTACACCGATATTCTGGTTCGTATCTGTGCCCAGACGCTAGCTGACATGCCTTCTGTGAACGTCAGCTACAGCGATGCTGGGTTAGTCAGGCACAAGGATATCAGCATTGGGGTCGCTGTCAGCACCGAAGGAGGACTGGTTGTGCCAGTCGTTCCTGGGGCCGATCAGCTTACTCTCAAAGGCACGTCGCAGGCTGTGCGGAGTGTAACAGAGCGGGCGCGGCAAGGGCGTATGAAGCCGGCGGACATGGGTCCCAAGAGCCTGGTGGTGTCCAATCTGGGCATGTACGGGATTGACACCTTTGTCGCCATCATTGATATGCCTGATCCTATGATTCTGGCTGTTGGCCGCGTTGCAGATCGAGTTGTTCCGCTGAATGGACAGATCGTCGTTCAACCGATGTGCACGTTGACGCTCTCCGTTGACCACCGCGCGTTGGATGGAGTACAAGGAGCGCAGTTCCTCGGCGCCCTCAAGAATCGTCTAGAGAATCCATTCGACGTCCTTTGATGGACAGGGAGAGCACGTCTATGAAGACGATTGTGGTAGAAAGCACGCGGAGGACTGAAGTCATTAATGTCACCCGACAACTCACTGCGGCGGCGGAAGGTACAGGAGATGGGCTGATCTTCTTCAGCGTTCCGCATACTACGGCTGCCCTGATCATCTGCGAGGATGATCCTGAACTGCGTGAGGACATCATCAAGGTAGTGGAGAATATCTTTGCGGACCTTCGCCCTTTCAGGCACATCAAGAAGAACAATCCGAATGCGGAGGCGCATATCTTCAGTGCGTTGGCTGGCACATCAGTGGTTGTCGCCATCGAAGATGGTCAGCTGGACTTGGGCACCTATCAGAATCTGCTGCTGGTGGAAATGGATGGTCCCAAGTCACGAGAGATTCGGTACAAGGTACTAGAGGGATAAAGGAGATTCATCTCATGCTGAAACTCAAGATTGAACGGTTGGATGCAAAAACCTTCGAACCCTTCGGGCGAGTATTGGCCAGACCAGATATACCTCCAGCCGCAGCCCGCGAGGACCTCGATGCCTGGTTGGGATACTCAGACTTAATGGGTATGGAGGGAGGCAATCCTAGAATCGCCTATTTACAGGTACGACGCAACGATCTTCCTCTGAATCAACTGGAACGACACTGCCAGGCCCCGGAAGGCTTCATTCCCCTAGAGGGGAGCAGTGTGATCATCGTTGCCCCTATCAGCGACCCAGAGGATCCTGATGCATTTCCGGATGAAGACGCAGTTCGTGCTTTCTTGCTGGACGGCTCTGCCGGCATCCTGTTGCCGCGAGGTTCGTGGCATTGGGCCCCGTATCCCATCACCGAGACAGCTACTTTCTTACTGCTGCATGACCGTGACATTCTGGACGATATTCAGATCAGAAAAGTGGGAACCTATACATTGGAACTCTAGATCGTAGGCGCGATACAAAGGCGCTCATCAGTTCCACTGCGCGTTCGCTTTCTTCGACTGGCTTATCCGGCGAAGGAAAGAGTCCATGATCATCGGCCATGTTCCAGAACTTGGATGGCTGAAGAAAGGGGCAGATAGTAGCGAGCCTCCCTTTGCGCGATAGAACTGAAGAATGCCCAGAGTCAGTGAGGAATCCGTCGTCTTCGCGCCCACCTCCAATGTCCCCGGGATCTGATAAGCCGGCTGGTACTAAGTGCTAAACTGCCGGGCAGTTCTGCCTCCGAGAAACCAGCGGCGTAGCGGCTACGGCTCAAAATGGGGTCCTCTATTCTCGTGTTGGAAGTGTTTCCACGATCTCCCTGGGAGGCGACACACTAAAGAGGTCGTTTGAGAGGCATCTTTACCCCCATCCCCGGCCCTTCCCCCGCAAGCGAGGGAAGGGAGAAAGGACTTCGGCTGGGGTTGCAGACCTTTTCAAACGGTCTCTGAAAGTCACCCCCCGCGTCCGTGCGCAGCGAGGCCGTTCAAGAATCCTGCCCCCATCGTGATACCCTCCTGCGCGCGCCCCGGTTTGCGCGGCGGCGGCGCGCACGCTATAACCGGGCGCGTTGGCTGAGGATCACCGGTGTATGAAGCTCCCCCCACTTCCCCGAAACTGCACCCTGCGCCTGACCCGCCCGGTCGGGCGGACGGTGCTGCTGGCTGCCCTGTTTGCGCTGATCCTGGTTGGCGCCGCCGAGATCGTGGTGCGCCAGCCGGGCGTGCAGCAGCGCCTGCCCGTGCCCAGTGTCGGCAGCACGCGCAACGACTTCGAGATCAAGGTCTATCTGGCGGACGGCATCCTGGACGGCGATGGGCGCATAGACTGCCTGTTCCTGGGTAGCTCGGTCGTCTGGCGCGGCGTGAATCCCCGGCTCTTCGAGGCGGCGTACCAGGCCGCTGGCGGCGAGACCCTGCGCTGCTTCAACTTCGCACTGGCCGAGATCACCCTATCCGACGCGCCGATCATGACTGAGTTTCTCATCCGGCGCTACGCGCCGCGCCTGCTCGTGTACGGGCTTTCGCCGCGCGACTTCAGCGCCAACGTGGACAGCGGTCGCCCGACCGACCCGGCCCACATCGCCTGGATGCGCTACCAGCGCGGCGAGCCGGACGTGAACGGCTGGCTGATCGATCACCTGCTCAGCTACCGCTACTACCTGGCTATCCATGACTGGATGGCCCCGGACTTCCAGGGGAGGCTGGATCAGCGCCGTCGCACAGAGGCCGAGCTAATCGCGCTGGACGGGCACACCCCCAGCGAGGAGGTTTTCGACCTGGACGGGGATGATCCCTGGTGGCGGGCCAGAAAAGTCTTCAAGGATTTCCACACCGCGCCCGGCGCGCTGGCCGGGGTGCGCGATCTGGTAGCTCTGGCGGATCGCTACCCGGCCACGACGCTCGTCCTGGCCGAGATTCCGCTGCACCCGGCCATCTACACGGACTTCCTGCCGGCGGCGGACTATGACGCCCTGATCGCGGCTATTGAGGCCAGCGCCAGTGCCCAGAGCGTGCCCTTTGTGCGCAGCGCGACCCTGGCGCTGCCGCCGGAGGGCGTCTGGAAGGACTCGATTCACCTCAACGGGCGCGGCGCGGCCTTGTTCAGCGCGTGGCTGGGCGAACAGACGGCCCGCGCCCTGGGCGCGCCACACGCCGCAGCCTGGCCCCAGGATTGACGCGATGAGCATCACTTCGCTGACCTTCGCCGGGCTGGTGCTGCTCACGCTGGCCTTCTACTACGCGCTGCCGCGCCGCGTGCAGAACTTGCTGCTGCTGGGCGTGTCCTATGTCTTCTACGCCACGTGGTCGTGGTGGTACCTGCTGGTGCTGTGGGCGCTGACGCTGGCCAACTTCTGGCTGGCGCAGCGCGTCCGGCGCGAGGGGCAGCCGCGCCGGGGCGCGCTGTGGGCGGGGATCGCTGTCAACGTGGCGGCGCTGGCTGTGCTCAAGTACGAGTCTTTCTTCGTGCCAGACCTCCGCGCCGCGCTCGACCGCATCGGCGTACAGACGGGCGCGGGCGGCCTGGACGTGCTGCTGCCGGTTGGCATGTCGTTCTACATCATCGCTGCGATCAGCTACCAGGCCGACGTGTACCGGGGGCTGGTCGCGCCCGCCGATGACCTGGTGGATTTCGCCGTGTATATGGCCTATTTCCCCAAGCTGCTGGCCGGGCCAATCGAGCGGGCGCGGACCTTCCTGCCCCGGCTGACCGCGCCGCGCGTGGTAGACGACGACGCCCTGCGGCGGGCGACGGCGCTGATCGTCGTAGGGGCGGTGCGCAAGATCGTCATCGCCGACACGCTGTTCGCTGCGCTGCCGTCTGGCCTGTGGGATGCCCCACGTCAGTTCGCCGCGCCGGAACTGGCCGGCTACCTGCTGATCTATGCCTTCGCCCTGTACAACGACTTCGCCGGCTATACGGGCGTGGCGCGCGGCGTCAGCGCTCTGTTTGGGATCGAGCTGGCGGAGAACTTCAACGCGCCCTATTTCGCGCGCAGCCTGACCGAGTTTTGGAACCGCTGGCATATCACGCTCTCTCACTGGCTGCGCGATTACATCTACTTTCCCACCAGCCGCGCCCTGCTGCGCCGCAACCCGCGCCGCGACAACATCCCTAATCTGATCGCCCCGCCGCTGCTGACCATGCTGGTCAGCGGGCTGTGGCACGGCACGGGCTGGACGGTGCTGCTGTGGGGAGCCGTGCACGGCCTGTACCTGGTCGCTGAGCGGGCGCTGGCCCTGTGGCGACCGGCAGGGCCAGCGCACCTGCAACCGCGCTGGCGGCAGGCGCTGGCGATGGGCGTCGTGTTCGCCCTGGTGCTGCTGGCCTGGGTGCCCTTTCGCGCGCCGGACGTGGGAACCGCGCGCGACTACTGGCTGGGAATGCTCGACTGGTCTGACCTGAGCCGCCCGTCGTACCGCGCATTTATTGCGCTGCTTCCGGCCTTGTGGTTAGACTGGGTGCAGGTCCGGCGCGGCGACCCGCTGCTCTTTCTGCGCTGGTCGCGCCCGGCCCAGGCGACGTTGCTGGCGTTGGCGCTGCTGGCGGTGTTCCTGTTCTCGCAGGCCGACCTCGGCGCGCCGTTCGTGTATCAGGGGTTTTAGAGGGGGAGTGGTCAGTCGTCGGTGGTCAGTGATCAGTTATCGGTGGTCAGTGATCAGTCGTCAGTGGTCAGTGATCAGTTATCGGTGGGTTGCCGCCAGGATTCGACGCGCCGACAACTGAAAACTGACGACTGAAAACCGATCACTGAATCAGTTATCGGTGGATCGCCACCGGTATTCGACGCGCCGACAACTGAAGACCGAAGACTGAAAACTGATCACCGAAAACTGATCACTGCCAACCGTTCGCTTGAGGGACATCATGGAACGCAGCGAAGTCCGCGAAACGCTCCGCACATTCGTGCTCAACGACATGATCCGCCTGCCCACCTACGACCTGCGCGACGACGAGCCGCTGATCACGGGCGGGCTGGTGGATTCGTTCTCGCTGGCGCTGTTCGGCGTGTTCGTCGAAGAACGCTTCGGCGTCTATATCCCCGACCCGGATTTGACTGTTGAAAACCTCGACACGCTGGATCAGATGGTCGCGCGCGTGCTGCGCGACCTGGCATAGGCTGGCGCGATCCCTGGGCAGCGGTAACCGCTCGAGGAGGGGAGCATGGCGCGACACTTGATCCTGGCAACCACGTTGTTGTTCGCCGCGTTGATCGCTGCGTGCGGGGCCGAGCGGCTGCCTTCCTCGGCCTTGCCTGCTTCGTCCACACCCACAAGCGGGGCGCAGCTTGCGGCGGCAACGCTGGTCTCGGCGCGCAGCGCCGAGCGTGAACTGCTCGCCGTCGCCCCACCCGCGCAGGTCACGCCCACGCCAGCCAACGAGAAGGTGCGTATCTGGTGGCCGGACGAGCTGTACCCGCCGGAGGGCGACCCGGCCCGCGAGGTGCTCGAAGACCAGTTCGACAGCTTCGCCCAGACGTACACGACCGTTGAGCTTGAAGTGCGCCGCAAGCGCACAACCGGCCTGGGGGGTATCCTGCCCACGTTGCGCACCGCCTCGCCGGTTGCGCCCGGCGCGCTGCCCGACCTGACCTTGATGCGCCGCGCCGACATGATCACTGCCGCCAACGAAGGGCTGATCGTCCCGCTGGATGACTGGGTGCCGGAAGACGTGGCGGGGAACAACCTGTTGCCCGGCGTGCGCTCGCTGGGCGAGATCAACGGCGTGCTTTACGGGGTGCCCTATACGCTCAACGTGACCCACAGCGCCTATCGCCCGGCGGCGTTCAGCGCCCTGCCAGCCTCCTTCGCCGATGTGCTCAACGCCGGGACGCCGTACCTGTTCCCGGCGGGCACGACACCGGTGAGTTGCACGGTGCTGCTGCAATATCGCGCTGCCGGGGGCCGGCTGGTAGACGAGAGCGGTGCGGCCACGCTGGATCGGGAGCCGCTGCTCGAAGTGCTCACGTACTACGCCGAGGGGACTGTGGCGGGCATCTTCACCCCGGCGCTGGTCGGCTACACGCGCTACGACGATTACTGGAACCAGTTTGTCACCGGCGACAGCAACCTGGTTGGCGTGGACACGGTCACCTTCTTGCGCCGGCGCAGCAGCGTCCCCAGCGCCCTGCCGGTCTCCATTCCCACGCCGGACGGGACGCCGATCACCGCGCTCGACGGCTGGATGTGGGTGGTGACCACTCACAACCCCGAACACCGCCAGCGTGCCAATGTCGCCCTGGCGTGGATGATGCGCATCGGCGGGCAAAGCCTGTTCACCGAGGCGTTCGGCGTGCTGCCCACGCAAACGCGCGCCCTGCGCCTGTGGGACGACCGGGGTTACACCGACTTCGCGCAGGACTTGCTGACGACCGCCGTGCTGATCCCCGAATCGCAGCGCAACAGCAGCGCCGCGCTCTCCCTGCAAGAGGCGATCATCGCTGTGCTGGAAGGGGAAGCGCCGGACGAGGCCGCTGAGTCCGTGCTGGCCCGCTTCGGGTAAGCCGGGCTGCACACGCCCCTCCCCTGGACTTCCGAAGTTTTCAAAACTTCGGAAGTCTGGCGTCTTCAAGACCTCGGAAGTCTTCCTACTCGACCGCCGCCAGTGCCTCCGTTGCATCCCACACGCGCACGGTGCCATCCAGCCCGCTGCTGACGATCCGCGCGCCGTCTGCTGACCACGCCACTGCACGCACGTCGGCCCCGTGCACGCCCAGCACGGCGATTTGCTCGCCGTCCGCCGCATTCCACAGGCGCACGAACCCGTCGCGCCCGGCAGTGACCAGCGCCGCCCCGTCCGGCGACCAGGCCAGGGCGATCACATGGCGGTCAAGCCCCTTGAGCGTAGCTATTGCCTGCGCCCTGTCCGGCCCGGCGGACAAGTCCCAGACGCGAACCGTCTGATCCCAGCTTGCCGAGGCCAGGCGCGTCCCGTCCGGCGACCAGGCCAGGTCGGTGATACTGTCCTGGTGATCGTCCAGCACGGCCAGCAGTTGCCCGCTCTGGGGGTTCCACAGCCGGATGGTCATATCCGCACCGCCGCTGGCGACGGTCGCGCCGTCCGGCGACCAGGCGACCGCCGTTGCGCTGGCGGTGTGCCCATTCGTCTCGCGCAGCACCTGCACCGCAAACGAATCGCTGAAGGCACGCGCCAGGATCGCCTCGACCTGCGCCGGTTCCAGGGGGGGGAACAGGGTATAGCGCCCGGCAGCGATCTCGGCGGCCAGGCCCGCCGCGCCCAACGTCTCCAGCGCGCCGCTGATCTCCGCGTCGGCTTGCGTGCTCATCGCGTTCGCCGTCTCCCCCTGCGGGACTATGAGCAGGTAGAACCCCAGGCGGTCGAGGCGCTCGACCGGAACGTGGGCCTGCGCGTCGCGCTGGAACGTCTCCAGGCGCAGCGCGCGGACGGCCTGGATGAACGGAGAATCCTCGCGCGCGGCGATGCCGTCTACCGTCGCTTGGGCGCTCGCCTGCCCGTCGAGATAGCCCAGGAACACCGCATCGTCGAGCAACGCCGCCGCGCGCAGCGCGTCCTTTTCGGGCAGGGCAGCCAGCTCAGCGGCCAACGCCTTGTCATCGTCCACCTCGAAAGACAGGCTGTGCGGCAGTTCGGCCAGCGCCGCGCTCAGGTCGCGCGTGGTCAGCCCGTCCACGGCGGCTACGTCGAAATGGTGCGCACCAAGCTGGCGCAGAACGGGCAGCAGCGTCTCATCGAACAGGGCCAGCGCCAGCCGGACGCGCGCAGCCTCGTCAAGCGCGGCCAGAGTCGCGTCCAGGTCAGCGTTGCCGGTAGTGACGGCTAGCACGGCGTCGTGATCGCGCAGCCGCCCGAACAGGCGCAGCAGATTGGCGTCCTCACGCGCGTTGAACGCGCCAATGGCGTTCACGGCTTCGTCGTACCGGCGCAGCGCCGCCACGAAGTCCGGGTCCTGGAGCTTGGCGGCGATGGCCTCACCGTTCTCCAGACCGAACGACACGGTGAAATCCTCGCCTTCCAGGTCGGCGAGTGTGGCGATGAAATCTTCCCCAGCGGTGGCGGTCGTGGTCTCGCCGCTGGCAGCAGTGATGACAATGACCAGTTCCTGGTTTTGCAGGCTGCGCACGGTGCGGATCAGGTCGGCGTCGTCGCGCGAGTCAATGGCAGCGATGGCCACTTCCGCCGCCTCCAGCGCGTCGAGCGCGGCGCTAACCTCCGGATCGTCGGGCATGGCCAGCAGCAACGCCACTTCGCTGTTGGGCAGGGCGGCCAGGTCTTCGTCCAGAGCCGCGTCCCCCGTGCGCAGCGCCAGCCGGTAGGCGCTGGCGTCAATGGCGAGCAGCGTCTGCACGAAGGCCGGGTCGTCGAAGGTGACAAACAGGTGATAGTCCGTCGCGCGCAGGCGGGCCACCAGATCAGCGAGCGGCTCCGCTTCGAGCGCGGCCAGCGTCTTGAGCGCCGCTTCGAGCGTGTTGACGGTCTGGATCACCTCTCTATCCAGCAGTCTGAACGAAATAGCCAGCACGTGCGCCTCGCCCAATGCGGTCAGCGGCTCGCCCCCGCCGGCATCCCACAGGTACACGTGGTTATCCGCGCCGCCGCTCACCAATTGCGTCCCGTCCGGCGACCAGGCCAGGGCGAAAACCCAGTCCGTGTGGCCGGCGAGCGTCGCCAGCGTTGTGCCGGTGTCCGGGTTCCACACGCGGACGGTGTTATCCAGAGCGGCGCTGGCCAGGCGCGTCCCGTCCGGCGACCAGGCCAGATCGCGCACTGCCGCCGTGTGGCCTTCGAGCGCGCGCAGCGACTGGAAGCCTGCGTCGTAGAGCCAGATGCGCGGCCCGTCACCCACTGCCAGCACGCTCCCGTCCGGCGACCAGGCCAGGGCGAGCGAATCACCGACCGGCAGGCGCAGCCGTTCGCGAGGCGATGAGGTGGGGTCGCCTGCGGCGGGCGTGACGGGCTGCGGCGGCCCGGCGGGTGCAGGGGCATCGTCACCACCGCAGGCGCTCAGCGCGAGCGCGATCCCGATCAGCAACGCCAGCAGCGCGGTCAAGGGCTTCCAATGCCAGGCCGAGCGGCGCACTGATGTGTTCATGGCAGCCTTTTCCTGTCCCGCATTCGCCAAACCGTTGACTCTGCGCCAATGATAGCACACCCTGACGCTCAGGCGAGAAGCACCTTGACCCAGGGCGTGTTCGGGTTCAGGGCAAAGGATCACCCCAGAGGCGCAGAGGGCGCGGAGAAAAACAGAGGGGGCTTGACAGCCTCACCCCCTGGCCCCCTCTCCACGACACAGGGCCACCAGCGCCCTGACCGCCGCCCTCAAGGGGACGAACGGCGCGCTGAACAAAGCCCGGCGCACGTTGGGTGACTACCTGGCCTAGGCCACAACCCTCGATCCAGGCGAGGCCAAGCTGCTCACCGTCCAGATACACGCCCTCAAGGATGCGGTGGGAGCGCTGAGCGGCGACCTGGTGGACGTGATCAAGCTCGACCGGGCCTATCAGTCGCTGCGAACTTTGCCCTTGCAGGACGAGGCCGTGAGCGCCCTGCGCCGCCGCGCCGTCGTCGAGCAGTTCCGTGTCCCCACCTTTCTCGACGCGGTAGCCTCCTTGCGTCTACTGCCAGTCGCGGGCAGCCTGGCCGACTGCCTGCTGGAGTTGGTGTAGCTGCCAGCGCCGGGCGGGGGTGAGGCAGACCGGGACGTAGCAGAGCAACGCCCCTGCTGCCTGACGGATTGTGCACATCCTCCGCACGCTGGGAAAAAAGTACGTGGTCATCTGCGCGCAGAACCGTTAAAAAATGATAGTGCACGCGCCATCACCCAGAGACATAGAGTACCTGCGAGGGCATCGCCAGACTCTTGACTCACCAACGTCCCTTCCGCCTTTTTCGCCACGCGCTGGCGGCGCTCCTCGCCGGGGCGCTGATCGCCCTTTGCGCGCCGGGGATGCCGACGGCGGCCATGCCCTGGCCGCAAGGGCCGCTGGGCCAGGTACCCACGCCCATCGCCCAGACTCTCGGCAGCGACACGCTCGACCAACTGGCCGGGATCACTGTCCCCCCGCGCGACCGCATTGACCTGGCGCAGCGGCTGCTTGGCCTGGCCGAGGTGCCCCAGCCGCCCACCACGCCTCCGCCGGAGCTTGACCTGGGCGCGGTTGTGACGTTCTGGGCCGACAACCTCGACGAAGATTACGCCTTCCGGGTTGACGCCGAGCTAGTCTATAAGACGCCGCATATCTACATGTTCGTCGAGGTGGGCCAGTCGGTTGACCTGGCCGCCGTCCAACGCTCCGCCGACGCCTTCGAGCAGGTCATCCGGCCCCGCGTTCACCAGGTCTTCGGCACGGAGTGGACACCCGGCATTGACGGCGATCCGCACCTGGTCGTCTTGCACGCTTCGGGCCTGGGCAACTGGGTGGCGGCCTACTACGGCAGCAACAGCGCCTATCCAGCGGCGGCGGTCGCCAATTCCAACGAGCGCGAGATGTTCTACGTCAACCTGGACACGATGGGCGGGACCATCGGCACGTGGTATTACGAGGGTGTGCTCGCTCACGAGTTCCAGCACATGGTTCATTGGCGCGTAGACCTCAACGAGGACACCTGGCTGAACGAGGGTCTGTCTGAGTTGGCGACGCTGATCACCGGCTACGGGCCGGCTGACTCCACCTGGTCATTCCTACAGTCGCCAGGGATACAGCTCAACACCTGGCCCGAAGAAAGCGGGCAGCGCGGGCTGCACTATGGGGCCGCTTTCCTCTTCACCGCCTACTTCTACCAGCGTTATGGCGAGGAGGCGACTACGGCCCTCGTCCGCAACCCCGCCAACGGCCTCGCCAGCATAGACCAGACGCTGGCCGCCATTGGCGCAACCGACCCCACGACCGGCGCGCCGGTGACGGTTGCTGACCTCTTCGCCGACTGGCTGGCTGCCAACCTGATCGCCAATCCTACCCTGTACGACGGGCGCTACGCCTACACGCTGGCCGGTATGGACATGCTGCCGCCGGCGACCGTCAGCGAGACGCTGCCCGCCGATGGCCTGGCACGGGAGGCCGCCGCGCCGCAGTGGGGCGCGCACTATCTATACGTGCCGGGGGGCAGCGCGCCACAGCGCCTCCGCCTGACCTTCAGCGGCAGCGAGTCCGTGTCCATCGTGCCCACCGACGCCCACAGCGGGCAGGCGATGTGGTGGTCGAATCGCGCCGACGACAGCGACTCCCGCCTGACGCGGGCCTTCGATCTCAGCGGCGTCAGCACGGCGACGCTGCGTTTCTGGACGTGGTACCAGATCGAGAACCTGTGGGACTTCGCCTACGTGATGATCTCCACCGACGACGGCGCCACCTGGACGCCGCTCAGCACGGGCCGCACGACCACCGACAACCCGCACCACAACGCCTACGGCCCCGCCTACACCGGCGCGAGCGGCAGGTGGGTCGAAGAAGTGGTTGATCTGTCGGCCTACGCGGGGCGCAAGATTCTGCTGCGCTTCGAGTACATCACCGATGACGCGGTGACCCAGCCCGGCATAGTCATTGACGACATCCGCATCCCGGAGATCGGCTACGCCGATGATGTCGAGGGCGACGAGGGCGGCTGGGCCAGCGAAGGGTGGCTGCGCACCCATAACCGGCTCCCTCAAGACTTCCTCGTGCTGCTGATCCAGCCGCCAGCGACGGCTGGCGCGAACCCCGTCCGCCGCCTGCTCGGCCCCGGCGACGGGTCTGGCGGCGAATGGGAGTTTACAGCCGGCGGGGCGGCGGGCGGCGCGGTGCTCGTGGTGAGCGGGCTGGCCCCCCTCACCAGCGAGCCGGCGCGCTACACGGTGACGCTGAGTCCCATCACCGGATGAGCCTCCAGCGAGAGTAAGCATCTGGACGCCAGTGGCGTGCGTGGGCGCGCCACTCTCTTTGGCGCGCCTGCCAGATAGTAGGCATCTTTGTGATTTGTTACGTTTTCATATAGGTTTCTTTATGATCCTTCTCGTTGGACAACAGTTAACGTAAAATAAAGGCAACGTAGATCGCTTCATGGTAGCGCCGCGTGGCGTGGAACGAGTTTCGACACCGTGCTCAATGGGTGGGGACAAACGACGCTGGCTGGCAGGGTGAACAGAGGAGCGCGGCTGGCGCTGATCGCAGCGGTGACGCTGGCAGCGCTGGCCGCGTGGCCTGTTTCTGCGGCCAGCGCCCAGGACGGCGGGCGCGTAGAGGCGCTGACCTGGAGCGCCGCGCCGCTCGCGCCGCGCGCGGCGGAGCCAACGGACTGGCTGGCCGATAGAACCGGCGAAGACACAGAGGGCGTCGCGGCGGCGCGCGAGTACCAGGTGGGCGACCTGGAAGCGTTCATCCCCCTGGGCAGCCGCGACCGCCAGCCGCGCGCGTTCGCCCTGGCTTACCGCGGCCAACGCGCCTACTTCTGGTTCGAGCGCGGCCTGGTCCCCGACGAGACCGCGCTGGAGCGCGTGGCTCAGCTTTTCGACGAGCGCATCTGGCCGCTCAACACGCGCATTTACGGCGGCGCGGGGAATGAGGCTATCGCCAACGAAGCGCGCCTGCACGTGGTCATTCAGCGCAGCATCGGGCCGGGCATTCTCGGCGCGTTCAACCCCACCGACCTGTGCCCGCGCGTGACCTGCCCCGCCAGCAATGAGCGCGCGATCATCTACGTCAGCCAGGACACGGCCCCGCTCGGCTCCACCGAGTTCCTGACGACGCTGGCCCACGAGCATCAGCACCTCCTGCAGTTCCGCGTGGACAGCAACGAGCGGCGCTGGCTCAACGAGGGCCTCTCGCAGCTTGCTGAGCACCTCAACGGCTTCGATCCGCAGGCGATTGGCATCTCCAACGTCAGCCGCTTCCTGGCCGCGCCCGATCACTACTTGAGCGGCTGGCTCTTCGATGACCGCGACGTGGCGCGCAACTACGGCGCGGCCTACCTGTTCCTGGTCTACCTCTACGAGCAGTTTGGGCTGGAGTTCATCAATGCGGTGGCGACCAGCGAGCTCGATGGCCTGGCCTCGGTCCAGGCGGCGCTGGCCAGGCTGGACGGCGCGCCGGGCGTGGACGCGGTCTTCGCCGACTGGATGCTGGCCAACCTGCTCGACGATCCGTATGTGGGCGACGGGCGCTACTACTACCGCACGCTCGATCTGCCGGAGGCCATCACCCCGCAACCGCTGGCCGTGCCGCCGGATGGCCTGCTCTATCGCGACCAGATCAACCAGTACGGCGCTGATTACCTGCTGCTGGACGGCCCGGCGACGTACCAGATCAGCTTCGACGGGGCGGACGGGACGACCGTGCTGGGTGTGCAGCCGCCGTCCGGCGAGTGGATGTGGTGGTCGAACGATCTCAACAACAGCGCGGTCAGCCTCACCGCCGCCTTCGACCTGGGCGGTCTGCACACGGCAACGCTGGCCTTCAGCGCCTGGTGGGACATCGAGACGAAGGGCGACTGGTTCCAGGTGTTGGTCTCCGAGGACGGCGGGGGTACCTGGCAGGCCGTGCGCGGCCCCTCGGCGGGCAGCCATCGCCAGGCGGCAGGGCCAGCCTACAGCGGGCAGTCCGGGGCGTGGCTTGAGGAGCGCGTAGACCTGAGCGACTTCGCCGGGCAGCAGGTGCTCGTCCGCTTCGAGTACGTGACCGACGGCGGGCGCGTGCTGCGCGGCGTGGCCCTGGACGATCTGGGCATTGTCGAGCTAGGGGAACTGGACGATGTAGAGGACCCGGCGTCCGGCTGGGTGGCGGATGGCTTCCTGCGCATCCGCGACCGTGTGGTGCAGCGTTGGGCGCTGACAATTGTCGTGCGAACACCCGGCCAGCCAACTACCGTCGAGACGGTGCCGCTGGACGCCCTGAACACCGGGCGCGTCAGTGTGACGGTGCCGGACGGCGCGACGGCGATCCTGGCGGTGGGCGCGATGGCCCCCTTCACGGCGACCCCCGCCCCCTACAAGATCAGCATCACGCGCGCGTCCTAAGGCGTGTTATGAACTCCACGTGCTCGGCGCAGCGGAAAGCGCGCAACGCCAGGTGCGGCGCATTGACCCCACCCTGTGGCCCCTCCCCGCTAGTGGGGAGGGGCAAAGCGCTCCCCTTTCCCTGCTTGCGGGGAAAGGGGCTGGGGGATAGAGGTTGAAAGTGCATAACAGGCTCTAGCGCCGCTCTGCTGGCTTCTGCGCGCTGGTCATGGCAGCAAGCTGCGCTTCAAGCTCCGCCCGGCGCTGCGCGGCGGCTTCGTGCCCGGCCTGCAAGGCGCGCTGGTAGCGCCCGCGCAATCCCTCGCGCATGGCGTCGCCGGACCTGGGCGAAAAGAACAGCGCCACTGCCGTGCCAATCGCGCCCCCGCTCAGCACGCCGCCCACAAATGCCAACGCTCGCCGCATGGCTGTTCGCTCCTCATGCTGGAAATCGTCGGTTGTCGGTGACTAGTTTTCAGTGATCAGTAGTCGGTTCTCAGCGATTTTCCCTCAGGCGGAACGCAGCGAACCTGGTACGGACTGCATACTCTGTGCTGCGCCCTATGCCAGACTCCAACTGCCCACTGATCACTAACAACTGACCACCGATCACTGACAACCAACAACCAATCACCAACAACCAATAACCCTTCGCTCTCGCCCGATTATACCTCACCCTTGACACGCCCCGCCCCCGCGCTTAGAATCTGCAACTGAAAAAGACTTTCATTTAAGACGCTTTAACCAATCTATCGCAGCGGATTCTGTACCCTGAATTGCAGCCTGTTGCTTTCGCCCGCAACCTCACCCCCTGACCCCCTCTCCGCTGGCGGGGAGGGGGAAGTTGAGCGCAGCGAAACGGGGGTGAGGTAAATCATTGACAATCAAGGTGAGTTCTGCACGACGAGGCACCCAATGACAGCCGATTTCGACGCGCTGGCCGATCATCTGCGCGAGCATGGGCACAAGCTGACCCAACCGCGCCGCGCCATCCTCAAGACGCTGGTGGCGGCCTCCAAGCCGCTCTCGCCCGCCGAGATTCAAACGCGCGGCCAGGCGTTCTGCGCCGACCTGGGCCTGGTCACCGTCTACCGCACGCTGGAGATCATGGCCGACGTGGGCATCGCACGCCCGGTGCACGTCGTGGATGGCTGTCACGGCTATGTGCTGGCGACGCCCGGCCACACCCATCACGTGATCTGCGAGCGGTGCAACGCGGTGATCGAGATCGCCGGCTGCGAGTTAGGCGAGTTCCTGGAGCGCGTGGCGCAGCGCACCGGCTACACGATCACCGGGCACTGGCTGGAGATTTCGGGCATCTGCGCGGACTGTCAGCAGCATGATAACCCACAGTGAAGGAGCGCAGTTCTGATGCGTCACGTCCGTAACGGTTTGCGTTGCGCAGGGGCGGCGCTGCTCGCCCTGACCCTGCTGGCGGCGCTGGTTCCAGCGGCAGGCGCGCCGGTCTCGGCGCAGGCCGACCGCCTGCGCGTCGTCGCCAGCTTCAGCATCCTGGCCGATGTGGTGAGCCAGGTGGCCGGGGACGCCGCCGAAGTCGAGACCCTTATCCCGCTGGGGGCCAACCCACACGCCTACGAGCCGTCGGCGCGGGACGTGGTGCGGCTGAGCGAGGCCAATGCCGTCTTCGTGGTCGGGCTGAACTTCGAGGAGCGGCTGCTCGATGTCGTGCGCGAGGCGAGCGGCGGCGCGGTCTACGAGCTGTGGGGCTGCCTGCCGGTTCGCCCGGTGATAGCCGGGCTGGACGATCACGGCGAGGAGGCTGCTCACGCGGGCGAAGCGCCGTCCGAGAGCGATCCCGGAGATGCGCTCGACGCTCTGTGCGCGGAGCACGAGGCGGCGGTGCGCGCGGCGTTCGGGCTGGACAATCTGGTGCTTCCCGGCGCGGTGACGCACGCGGACGCGGCCTATGCCAGCGTGCTGGCCGAGGCAGACCCGCATGTGTGGACCGACCCGATCAACGTCGCCCTGTGGACGCTGATGATCCGCGACACGCTCAGCGCCGCAGACCCGGCCAACGC
>Ga0334890_1001653_pt1 | contig 28604 bp, 25 predicted proteins | sample GraSluR1_MG_3_FD_207220 | JGI IMG/M metagenome (GOLD analysis project Ga0334890, IMG submission 207220) | Sludge microbial communities from methane-producing bioreactor in Wageningen University, Netherlands - Granular Sludge_31_08-R1 | ecosystem: Engineered > Bioreactor > Anaerobic >... | reverse complement strand
GCCCCCTCCCCAGCTGAGCTAGGGAGGGGGAAAACGTCTCATCCGGCGGTCAAAGTCCCCCTCTAGCTCGGCTGGAGGGGAGACTAAGGGGGGGGCGTTCAGCGAGCTGTCCTGACCTCCCCTGGCAACAGGTCGTTCGCGGACCCCCTGGTGAGCGCGGGGAGAAGAGGGTATATTCGGCGCGATAGCGATGCATCCTGGTGCGTCGAGGGCGCATCAAAGCCGTAGCGAGCAGCACCCATGCAGATTGATTTCCTGTATTGGGCCGAGTGCCCTTCACACCCCCAGGCGTGGCAGCGATTGCTGGACGCGCTCGATGCCCTGGCGATTCAGGCTGAGGTTCGGCGCGTCGAGATCACGACCGACGAAGAGGCGCTGCGCTGGGGTTTCCCCGGCTCGCCGACTATTCGGGTCAACGGCCAGGACATTGACCCGGCGGCGAAGAGGCTGCCGGCGCGCCTGACCTGCCGGCTGTACTACCGCGATGATGGCCGCCCGTCGCCACTGCCGCCCGAAAGCATGATCCGCCGCGCCCTGACTGCTGCCCAGGCGCGAGAACAACCGCTGGAGAAAGGGAATTGACGATGCTTGAGATTGGACAGAAAGCCCCCGATTTCACGCTGCCTGGCGTGGACGACGCTACCCATTCGCTGGCGGCGTTGCTGGCCGACCACAAGGCAGTCGCCGTCATCTTTAGCTGCAACCACTGCCCGTATGTGCGCGCCTGGGAAGATCGCATGATCGCCATCCAGAGCGACTACACGGCGCGCGGCGTGGCCCTGGTCGCCATCAACTCTAATGACGCGACCCGTTACCCTGACGATGATTTCGCCTCCATGAAAAAGCGCGCGGCGGAGCAGGGTTTCAATTTCCTCTACCTGCGCGATGAAACACAGGAAGTCGCCCGCGCCTACGGTGCCACGCACACGCCGCACGTCTTCTTGCTCGACAGCGAGGGCGTGCTCCGCTACCGGGGGGCGATTGACGACAGCTACGAAGACCCCGCTTCGGTCGAGTTCCCGTACCTGCGCGACGCGCTGGAAGCGGTGCTGGCCGGCCAGACGCCCAAAATCGCCGTCACCGATGCCGTCGGTTGCACCGTCAAGTGGAAGTAGACGGGCCGCCAGCCGGGTTCGCTTCCAGCAATCTCGCCGCAGACGACAAACGCACCAGTGAGGAGTGCCGAGCGCATGGCCTACCAGCACATTGTGGTTCCTCCGCAGGGGGAGAAGATCAGGTGTTTTTCCGGGCAGGGCTGCATTCCCGACCATCCGATCATCGCTTTCATCGAAGGGGACGGGATTGGCCGCGACATCATGGCCGCGTCGCGGCGGGTGTGGGACGCCGCCGTTGAGAAGGCTTACAGCGGCAGGCGGCAGATCGCCTGGATGGAGATTTACGCGGGCGAGAAGGCCGCCAGGCTCTACAATGGCGACTACCTGCCCGCCGAGACTTTCGACGCGCTGCGCGAGTTCCTGGTTGGGATCAAGGGGCCGCTGACCACCCCGGTCGGCGGCGGGTTCCGCAGCCTGAACGTGACGCTGCGCCAGGTGCTCGACCTGTACGCCTGCGTGCGCCCGGTCAGATACTACCAGGGCGTGCCGGGGCCGATGCGCGAGCCGCAGCACGTGGATATGGTCATCTTCCGCGAGAATACCGAGGATGTCTACGCGGGGATCGAGTACCAGGCCGGGACGCCGGAGAATGAGAAGCTGGCCCGCTTCTTGCGCGAGGAGATGGGCGTCGAGTTCTTCGAGGGCAGCGGGCTAGGCGTTAAGCCGATCAGCGCTTTCGCCACCAAGCGCCTGATGCGTTTCGCCCTGCGCTACGCCATCGAGCGCCAGCGGCAGAGCGTGACCATCATGCACAAGGGCAACATCATGAAGTACACCGAGGGCGCGTTCCGCACCTGGTGCTATGAGGTGGCCCGCGACGAGTTCGGCGAGCACACGATCACCGAAGATGATCTGTGGGACAAGTACGGCGGGGTGCAGCCGGAGGGCAAGATCGTCATCAAAGACCGCATCGCCGACATCATCTTCCAGCACGTGCTGCTGCGCCCGGCGGAATTCGATGTGATCGTCGCGCCGAACCTGAACGGCGACTACCTGTCGGACGCGCTGGCGGCGCAGGTGGGCGGGGTGGGCATCGCGCCGGGGGCCAACATTGGCGACCAGGTGATGCTCTTCGAGGCGACGCACGGCACCGCCCCCAAGTACACCGACCAGGATCGGGTCAACCCCGGCTCGCTGCTGCTCAGCGGGGTGATGATGCTGGAGTTCCTGGGCTGGTGGGAAGCCGCCGACCTGATCAGGCGCGCCTATGAGCGCACCATCCAGCAGAAGATCGTCACCTACGATTTCGCCCGCCAGATGGACGGGGCGACCGAGGTCAGGACGAGCGAGTTCGCCACCGCGCTGATCAACAACATGAGCGCCTGACGACGCTTTCTCCTCCCTGATTTTGCTTCAGGGGCGGACAGGTAGGTGAGAATCGTTGAGATGGGCCAAGTGATGGGGTGTGTGGTATTAGCCCCACCCCTAAATCCCCTCCCCACGTCGTGGAGAGGGGACTTGCTGGCAGCCTGACTCCCCTCTCCACCACGTGGGGGGGCTGGGGGGGTGAGGCTAGATGTGAGACGTTCGCCTGGTTTCACGTTGGCTCAATGCCTGTCCGCCCCAGAACTGATCTTGCCAGGGGAAAGGCCAGCAGGGGGGAGGTGACGCTCAGAGGCCGTTTGAAAAGGCCTGCAACCCCACCCTAAATCCCTCCCCGCAGGCGGGGAGGGACTTCAAGAGCAGTCCTTTCTCCCTTCCCTCGCCTGCGGGGAAAGGGCCGGGGATGGGGATAAAGACACCTCTCAAACGGCCTCTCAGGGCGCAGAACCAGACTTCCGAAGTTTCCGAAACTTCGGAAGTCTGCTTGCTTCCCTGCCGCCTTTGGCGCAGGGCGCATCACGATACGCCCCTACGAAGCTCTGGAAGGCGCGCGGATCAGAGACCCATTGCGCGACCGCAAGATTTCCCTTAGTATCTGAGCAACAGCATTTGCCCAAACCCTTGATTGAATGCTGACGCTGACAAGGAGTCTCTCCCATGTCCGCTCTGCCTCCCTTTTTCCTCGTCAACCCTGTGGCGCGCAGCCTGGTCATCAGCGACCGTTTCAACGCGCCGCGTACCTATGCCTTCGCCCCCACCAAGAAGCAGCTTCACGAGGGCGTAGACCTGATGGCCATTGACGCCCAGGGCAACCCGGTGGCCGTGTTCGCCGCCCAGCGCGGCATCGTAGACCGGGTGGGCTTCAGCGGGCAGGGCTACGGCCACTATGTGCGCATTGTGCACGCCTGGGACGACCAGACTTATGTGACATGGTACGGTCACCTGTCGGCGACCAGCGTGCGCGAGGGCCAGTTTGTGCTGGCCGGGCAGAAGATCGGCGTCGCCGGCACGACCGGCTTCTCGACAGGCATTCACCTGCATCTCACGCTGCAACACATCGGGCACGGCCTGGCCAACTACACGGTAGACGACGTGACAGACCCGGAGCCTTTCTTTCGCACCGGGGCGGTTCCCTCGTTCAGCGAGGCGTCCTTTGTGGCGGACGTGACCATTCCCGACGGGACGCAGATGCAGCCAGGCCAGGTCTTCACCAAGACCTGGCGGTTGCGCAATACGGGCCGCACGCCCTGGGATGCGGGCACCAGGCTCGTCTTCGCCGGGGGAGACCGGATGGGCGGGCCGGACGAGGCCCCGCTGTCGGGTGTGCCCGTGCTGCCCGGCCAGACGGCCAACGTCAGCGTCAAGCTGACCGCGCCCGCCCAGGCGGGCCGCCATCGCAGCACGTGGCAGCTTCGCGGGCCGGACGGCCCGCCATTCCCCAGTACGTTCTACACCGAGATCGCGGTCAAGGCCGTCGCCGCGTTTGACGAAGCATCCTATGTGGCCGATGTGACCGTGCCCGATGGCACCGTCGTCAAGCCGGGTGCATCATTCGTCAAGACGTGGCGCGTGCGCAACACCGGCACGACGACCTGGACGACCGACTACGCGCTGCGCTTCGCCGCCGACGAGCAGATGGGCGGCCTGGAGAGCGTGCCGCTGCCACGCGCGGTCAAGCCGGGGGAGGTCGTCGAGTTGTCGGTGCGGTTGCGCGCGCCGAAACGGGCCGGGCGTCACCGCAGCACCTGGAAGCTGGCGAACGCCGCTGGCAAGCCCTTTGACTTCGAGCAGTACGCCGAAATTCAGGTGCCGCGCGCGGCGGCTCCCGCGCAGAAGCTGGACGAGCTACGCTGGCTCGCTGATGTCACGGTCCTCGACGAGACGGTGATGGAGGCCGGCGAGCCGTTTGTCAAGACGTGGCGCGTGCGCAACTCCGGCGAGACGACCTGGGGGCCGGGCTATGCCCTGGCCTTTTTCGGCGACGAGCGCATGGGCGGCCCGGAGAGCGTGCCGCTGCCGCCCGCCGCGCCGGGCGATGTGGTGGAGGTGTCGGTACCGCTCGTCGCGCCGGACAAGCCGGGCTTGCAGCGCAGCACGTGGAAGCCGCGCACCCCGCAGGGCGACTTCTTCGAGTTCGATCTGTACGCGCTCATTCAGGTCAGCGATCCGGCGCAGCCGAGGCCGCAGTTGAGCGAGCTAAGCTACGTCGCCGATGTGACCATCCCCGACGGGGCGGCGTTGCAGCCCGGCGAAGCCTTCGTCAAGACGTGGCGCGTGCGCAACACCGGCACGACGACCTGGGGGCCGGGCTACGCCCTGGCTTTCTTCAGCGATGACAAGCTGGACGGGCCGGACAGCGTGCCGCTGCCGCCCGTCAAGCCAGGCGACGTAGCCGAACTGTCGCTGCTGCTGACCGCTCCCCAGGCCCCTGGCCCGCACAAGAGCACGTGGAAGGGGCGCGATCCGCAGGGCCGCTTCTTCGACTATGACCTGTTCGCGCTGATTGACGTGGTGGACCCCAGCCAGACGTATGACATGCTGGAGTTCCTGCGCGGCGACGGGCGCGTGTACGAGCTGGCCTGCGACTGGATCGGCGGCGCTCGTCAGCGCGTGCAGACGCAGACCGAGGGCGCGAAGTTCTACCACGTCAAGCACGGCGAGTGGGAAGAACTGTGGGCGGACGAGCACTTCATCTACCGGGGTACCGACACCTCGCCCGGCGGCGGCGAAGTCTACACGCTGACTGAAAACGGGCAGTACGGCAGCCCCTGGATTCCGCGCAAGATGACCGTTGGCGTGCCGTTCCAGCGGATGCCGCAGGTCGTGTTCCGCCGCAAGAGCGACGGCGCTGCTGTGCCGGGCAAGACGTTTGTCCACGTCACGTGGGTTGCGCTGGAGGCGGTGCACAAGACATTCACCCTGTCAAGCGGCGTCACGCTGAAGGATGTGGCGGTGCTGGCGGCGTACAACGACGCAGGCGGCAAGCCCCAGGAGCCGCCGTTCGAGCGTTACTACTACGCGCGCGGCTACGGTCTGGTGGCCTGGGAAGGGGCCATCGGGCGGTCGGCGCTGGCCCAGGAATTCGCGCCTGGCAGCGTGCCCAACCAGGTGCGCGAAGTGCTGCCCTGGCTGTGACGGAGAGGGTTGTTGGTGGTTGGTTTTTGGTTATTGGTTCTTGGTGATTGGTCAAGGCGGGTCGTACCTCTTGTTCTTGCAGACCACGTCTTCGAGCTTCTGGTGGTTGGTTCTTGGTGATTGGTCAAGGCAGGTTCGTACCGCCTGCGTTCTACCAACAACCAAGAACCAATCACCAATCACCAGGCCGCGGGGACGCTCAGGAAACGTCCGGGGTGTCGGGGGTGTCTGCAGGCTCGGCCCCGGCCAGGGAAAGGGCGATGTAGAACGTGGCCCCTTCTCCTTGAACGCTCTCGGCCCAGGTGCGCCCGCCGTGCGCGCGCACGATATGGCGCACAATGGCCAGCCCCAGCCCGGTGCCCTCGCGCCGCGCTCGATCCACCTGGAAGAAACGCTCAAAAATTCGCGACAGGTCTTCGGCGGGGATGCCAGGGCCGTCATCGGAGACAGCGAGCACCGCTTCGGCGTCGCCGCGCCGGGCGCTGATCCGAATGTGCCCGCCAGTGGGCGTGAACTTGATCGCGTTGTGGAGGATGTTTTTCAGCGCGCGCTGAATCTGCACTTCATCGGCCAGCACAGCGATGTCAGCGGGCACCTCAACAGTCACGGCTTGCTGCTTGTTCTCGGCCAGCGACTCAAGCTGTTGCAGGGTGCTGGTGACAATGGGCAGCAGGGGCGTGGGCGTCAGGCGGATGGGCATCTGGCCGGACTCGATCAGCGACAGGTCGCGCATCTCCTGAACCAGGTGCATCAGCGTGTCCGTTTCGCGGCGGATGTCCTTCGCCATTTTGCGCAGGCGCTTGGGCTTCTCGCGCTCGGCGACATTGAGCAGGGTTTCGGCCAGCAGGCCGATGGACGTGATCGGCGTGCTTAGCTCGTGCGAGATGTTCGACACCATCTCGCGGCGGGCGCGTTCCAGCCGTTGAAGCTGCGTCACATCGCGCAGAGTCATGATCTCGAACTCAACGCCAGACGCTGGCAGCGCCAGCGCGCGCGCGTGGAAGATGCGGTGGTTTAGCTCGATGCGCCGCTCGACCGTCTCGCTGCGCACGCGGCGCGCGTCGTGGAAGAGGGCTTCCAGGTCGGGCTGGCGCAGCGCGCTCATCAGCGTCTTGCCGGCCAGTTGCTGGCCGAACATCCTTTGCGCGGCCTCGTTGGTCTCAACGATGGTCAGGTTCGTGTCGAGGATGAGCAGAGCGTCCTCAACGCCCTTCATGATCGCGTTCTTCAGCAGCTCAGCCTGCGCCGAAGCCTGGGCATGGACTTGCTGCTGGTGAGCGCGGTTCGCCGTCCCCGCGCGAACGTCCGCACGCAGACGCAGCACCAGAACGGCCAGGACGAAGGCAGTCAGCAGCGCGAGGATGGCGATGATCCAGGGAAGCATAGGGAGGCAGCCTACCCTTCGAAGCGATACCCAACGCCGCGCACGGTGACGATGCGGCGCGGGCGTGATGGCTCGTCTTCGATCTTCTCGCGCAGCCAGCGCACGTGCACGTCCACCGTTTTCGTCTGCCCGCTGTAGTCGTAGTCCCACACGCGGTCCAGCAGCAGGTCGCGCGAGAGCACGGCCCCCTTGTTGCGCATCAACGTAGCCAGCAGGTCGAACTCCTTATGGGTCAGGCGTAGCTCTTTGCCGCCGCGCGTGGCTTTGCGGGCGATTAAGTCTAGCACTAGGTCGCCGCTCTCCAGACGGTCTACGACCGCGCGCGCCGAGGGGGCGCGGCGCAGGATGGCCCGCACGCGGGCCAGGAACTCGCCCAGGCTGAACGGCTTGACGATGTAATCGTCCGCGCCAAGCTCCAGGCCGACGATGCGATCCACTTCGCTGCCGCGCGCCGTCAGCATGACGATGGGGACATCGGACTCGTTGCGGAGGATGCGGCAGACCGACAGGCCATCGAGCGTGGGCAGCATCACGTCCAGCACGATCATGTCGGGCGCGTTGTCGCGCGCCAGGTCAAGGGCTTCGGCCCCGTCGCCGCTCTGGAAGACCTTGTAGCCTTCCTGAGAGAGGTTGTAGGCCAGCGTCTTGCGCAGCGTATCGTCGTCTTCGACCAGCAGGATTTTCTTCATGAGGGCGTTCCCCTACCGAGCGGCTGAGCACGACCTGATCATAGCGCGCTTCGGGTAGCTGTCATGGCAGTTTCGTTAAACCCTGTTAAAGGTTCCTTAAAACCCGCGCGCTGCCAGTCTGCACGCCTGCCGTACTGCTGCTGCGTTGTAGGTGGGACATTCTGATTGTAACATCTTTTCGCGTGAGACGCCCCCCGGCGTCTCACGCGGGTGTGTGCAAAGGTTGTCAGTGACTCGCTTGACACCCAGCGAGGTGAGGTCCCGTAGGGGCGTATTGCAATACGCCCCTACGGGGGCGCAGCAGAGCAGCGCCCCTACCGCCTGACAGGTTTTGCACGCGCCCCTTACGTTGGGGAGGGTTCCTGGAACCGCAGAGGCGCAGAGAAAGCAGTGGAAAGACAGGTAAGTACATTCTTGTACTTTCTGAATCTTATGTTCTTCTCCGCGTCCTCTGCGTCTCTGCGGTGACGCTCTGTGGTGATGCTCTGCGGGTCAGAAATCGGCCAGCGCCGCCTGCTGCGTCTCGTAGATGGCCGAATAGCGGTCGAAGCCCACGATTTGCAGTACGCGCCGCACTTTGGGCTGCAAGGCCACCAGTTTCAGATCGCCCCCATGCTCGCGGCAGGTGAGGATCGCCTCGGCCAGGCTGCGCAGAGCGGCGCTGTTGACGTACAGCACCCCCGCCATGTCGAGCACGATCCGGTACTGATCCGCTTCCAGTCTGGCGCGCAATGCCTGGTCAAGCGCCACTGCGCCGTCCGTGTCAATGCGCCCGTTCAGGATAATGACGACCACGCCGTTAGTAGTCTGCTCGCTGAGGTTCATCCCTCACGCTCCCCCGTCTGATTGGCTTGCCGCGCCTGCGGCGCAGTGTCGCACATTTCCGCCCGCAACTGTAACCGTTATTGTAAAGGGTTCGCGGGGCGCGGGCAAAGGATGGTGGTCCCTGGCAGCACAACCGCACCGGGTAAAACAATCGGGGCGGGTGCTCAATTACGCCCGCCCCGAAGGTTAGTGCGCCGCCGGCCTTACCCGGTCGGTTGGTAGTCAAAGAACCACTTGAAGTAGAGGAAGTCGAGGAAGCCGTCCTGCTTGACGCTGGCGATGGCGGCGTTGATGGGGGCCACGAGGTCGCTGCCCTTAGGGAAGATCAGGCCGAACTCGTCTTTGGCGATAGGCTCGCCGACCAGCTGGACGGCTCCGCCGGTGGTGCTCTTGAACCCGGCGGCGGCAGAAGCGTCGGCGGGCATGGCGTCAATATCGCCGACGATGAGCGCCTGGACGAGCGCGCCGAACTCGGTGTAGACGATGCGCCGTTCCTCAGGCACGACATCCTGGGTGAGGAAGAAGCCGGACGTGCCCTGCTGCACACCGAGGATGAGGTCGGGGTTGGCGACGAACTCCTCCATGCTGGCGAAGCGGTCTTCGTCGGCGCGGGCCAGGAGGTACTGGTCCATGTTGATGTAAGGGTCGCTGAAGTCGAGGACTTGCTGGCGCTCCTCGGTGATGCTGATGCCGGTCATGCCCATGTCGAACTGACCTTCGCTGACGGAGGTGATCATCACGTCCCAGGAGACGTACTCGTAGACCGGCGTGCAGTTGATGCGCCAGCAGATTTCCTCGATCAGGTCGTACTCATAGCCCATGATCTCGCCCGTCTGGGGATTCTCGAACTGGAACGGCGTGTACAGGTTCTCGACGGCAATCACGATCTCCTGACCGCCCAGGTCGGGCAGGTCCGGGTACACCGGCCCCGCCGCACCCGCCGGCAGAAACGAGACGGCGAGCATGGCGATCAGGAGCAGCCCTGCAAAAGTGGCTTTCCGAAACATCTGCTTCTCTCCTCTACCTGGTACACACGGGTATTTGTAGGTACCTTAAGTGTAGTGCCGGACGGGGCGTAGTGCAAGAACATGCGCCGCTCAGGGTGCATCTCAGAGGCCGTTTGAAAAGGCCTGCAACCCACCCTAAATCCCTCCCCGCCCGCGGGGAGGGACTTCAAGAGCAGTCCTTTCTCCCTTCCCTCGCCTGCGGGAGAAGGGCCGGGGATAAGGGTAAAGATACCTCTCAAACGGCCTCTCACGATGGGGGCGAAATGCCTGAACCACAGAGACACAGAGGACGCGGAGAAGAACTAGCACCCTCTCCACACTATCTTTTCTCTGCGCTCTCTGCGCCTCAGCGGTGATCTTTTGCCCCAGAAATGACATACACCCCGCCGCTCACAGGCGCGTGGTCGCTGCCCGATCCACCAGCCAGAGCAGCCGCCCCGCTTGGGGCCGGATAAGCTGCGCGGGGTAGATTTCCGGCTGGCGCGGGCCGTGCAACACCGCCCGCAGCGCCTCAGCTTTGGCCGCGCCGCTCACCAGGAACAGCACATGCCCCGCCGCGTTGATGGCCGGGACTGTCAGCGTGACCCGCCAGGAGTCCAGCCGGGGGACGTAGTTCTCCACCGCCCAACGCGCCGTCTCGTGCAGGGCCGCCGTGCCGGGGAACAGCGAGGCGGTGTGCCCGTCCTCGCCCATGCCCAGCAGCAGCAGGTCGAAGCAGGGCTGTGGCGTCGCTGGCTCGCCGCCGGCGAAGAACGCACGTAGCTCCGCCTCGTAGCGCCGGGCGGCCTCAGCGGGGGCCAGCTCGCCCGCGATGCGGTGACTGTGCTCCGGCGGCAGCGGCACGCGGTCCAGCAGCGTTTCGCGTGCCAGGCGGTAATTGCTCTCAGCGTGATCGGGCGGGACGCAACGCTCGTCACCCCAGAAAACGTGCACGCGCGCCCAGTCTATGCGCGACGCCCAGGCGGGACTCGCCAGCCGCTTGAACAGAGCGCGCGGCGTCGAGCCACCCGGCAGCCCGATGCTGAACTGCCCGCGCGCGGCGATGGCCTCGCCCGCGATGCGGTTTACGTAACCGGCAGCCTTGCGGGCCAGGGCCTCGCCGTCAGCGACGACTTCGAGATCGTGTTCGTGCACAGTCCCTCCCGCGGGAATAGCGATCAGCTATCAGTAATCAGTCTTCGGCAAGAGCAGCACGACAACCGTATTCCTGATCACCGAAACCTGATCGCTGGCAACTGATCACCGACAAACTGATCACTCACTTTGCCCTAGCCCTCGCAGCCCTGCCGCCACAGACGCCCGTCGCGTGCCAGGAAGCCGTCGCTCTCGACCGGCCCCATGCTGCCCGGCGCGTAACGGGTCACGACGGGCGGCTCCGCCCCCTGCCGCCCGTCCAGAATCGGGTCAATCAGCCGCCAGGCGGCCTCGATCTCGTCGCTGCGCGTGAACAGCGAGGCGTCGCCGAGCAGCGCGTCGAGCAGCAGGCGCTCATAGGCGTCGGGCAGCTTGCCGCCCCCGAAGGACGAGCGGTAATGGAACTCCATATCCACCGAGCGCGTGTCCTGCTGCGAGCCGGGCACCTTCGCCTCGAACTGCAGATGAATGCCCTCGTCCGGCTGGATGCACAGCGAGAGCACGTTCGGCGGAAAGCACTCGTCGGTGGGACGGTCGAACATGACGTGCGGCGGGCACTTGAACTCGACGACGATCTCGCTCACTTTGCGGGCCAGGGCCTTGCCGGAGCGCAGGTAGAAGGGCACGCCCTGCCAGCGCCAGTTGTCCACGTAGAGCTTGAGCGCGGCGAAGGTCGGCGTGCGCGAGCCAGGGGCAACGCCCTTCAGGTCGCAGTAGCCGTCATACTGGGCAAGAACCATATCGCCCGGCGCGATTGGGCGCACGGCGCTGAGCACCTTCACCTTCTCGTTGCGCAGGGCGTCGGCGTTGAACGAGGCGGGCGGCTCCATGGCCACCAGCGCCAGCAGTTGCAGCAGGTGATTCTGGAACATATCCCGCAGCACGCCGGCCTGGTCGTAGTAGGGGGCGCGGTACCCCACGTCCACCTGCTCAGCGACAGTGATCTGCACGTGATCCACGTAGTTGCGGTTCCACACCGGCTCGAAGATGGTGTTGGCGAAGCGGAAGAACAGGATGTTCTGCGCGGTCTCTTTGCCCAGGTAATGGTCAATGCGGTAGACCTGGTGCTCGGCGAACACGCGGTGAATCATGTCGTTCAGAGCGTGCGCCGAGGCCAGGTCGTGTCCAAAGGGTTTCTCGACGACGATGCGCCGCCAGCCGTCCGTTTCGCGGGCCATGCCCGCCGCGCCCAGGTGCTCGACGATGGGCGCGTAGAGCGACGGGGCGACCGCCAGGTAATAGAGCCGGTTGGCCGGGCCGCCCTCCTTCTCGCGCAGAAACACTTCCAGCCTCGTGTAGTCATCAGCCACGCCGGAGTCGCCGGGCAGGTATGAGATCGTCGCGGCGAAGCTGTCCCAGGCGGCGGCGTCGAAGTCTTCAGTGGCGTACTGTTGCGCGCCGTCGCGCAGGTGCACGCGAAACTGCTCGTCGCTGAACGGGCTGCGCGCCGAGCCGACGATCTGCAAGCGCCCCGGCAGGCGCTCGCGCCGGTACAGGCTGAACAGGGCGGGGATCAGCTTGCGCTCGGTCAGGTCGCCGGACGCGCCAAAAATGACCAGCGTCGTTGGCAGGGGCGAATCGGGTTGGCCCATCGTTGCGCGCTCCTCTCGCTGCGAGGCACTGCTCCGAATATAGCTTTCCTGACCCCCGCTGCCTAATACTCGCCGGGCGCGTCCAGCCGGTAGACGGCGAAGCGCCCCCCAGCATCGCCGTAGACGGGCGTAACGGCCACGCCCACACGGGCCAGCGCCGCCATCCAGGGCGCGACCTGCGGTCCGTGCGGCGCGACCAGGTAACGGCGGCAGCCGCAGCCGGATAGCTCATCGGCGAGCGCGGCGGGCCGTGGCTGGTAGACGACGCTGACGCGCGGCGTCGCGCCGAGATAGAAAGCCAGCTCCCAGCCCAGCCAGTGATCGGTGACGATCTCGCCAGCTAGGTCAGCGTTGAGGTAGTCCGCCAGGGCGTCAATGCCGGTGTGCGTGCCCTGGTCGCCACCGAGGGGTGCCTCGCCGCGCAGCGCGGCCAGCGTGCCGGGCAGCATGGCGGCGACGAGCGCGGCGCCCATTGCCAGGTGCAGGGCGGGGCGCACGCTGATCCAGCGGATCGCGCCGATGAGGGCGCGTGCGGCGAGCAGCAGGGCGAACGGCACCAGCGTGTGCAGGTAGCGGTCGTAGGTGTTGAAGGCGACCAGCCAGAGCCAGCCCAATAGCGCAACCGTGTAGGCGGCGATGATCCAGTCCTGAGTCGCCTGGCGGGTGGGGGTGGAGAGATCAAATCGCAGAGGCGCAGAGAGCGCAGAGGGAGAATGGGTGGAGAAGAGGCACGCCGGTTCGCGCTTGTCTGTACGCGCCTCTCCCCCTAAATCCCCCTCTCCAGCCAAGCTGGAGAGGGGGACTTTGGCCGCCGGCGCGGTGTCTTCCCCCTCCCTGGCTTTGCCGGGGAGGGGGGCGGGGGGAGGGGCATTTCGCCCACACTGCACGCCAGATACACCTGAGGTGGTGCGCAAGGGATGGGCCAGGCGCGTCACCGTATGTACCCATTTAAGCCGGTTTGCATCTGCCTCTCCTCCTAAATCCCCCGCTTCAGCCAAGCTAGAGAGGGGGACTTTGGCCGCCGGCGCGGTGCCTTCCCCCTCCCTGGCTTGGCCGGGGAGGGGGGCGGGGGGAGGGGCATTTCGCCCACAAGACACGCCAGATGCACCTGACGTGGTGCGCAGGCGATGGGCCAGGCGCGTCGCCAGCCACGCCGGGACGAGCGCGGCCAGCAGCGCGTTCAGCGCGGGCGACTCTGTGGCGAAACCGAGCCAATGCCCCCACGCTTCCAGGCGCAGCCATAGCTCGTCGGAGCGGATCAGGCGGCCTGGATTGTTGCGCGCGTAGCCCAGGCTGAAGAAGCTGCGCGGCGTGCGGCCCAGGTCCCAGAGCACGAGCAAGGCGATTCCAGCCAGCAGAGGGAGCGCGTAGCGTGCCAGCCGCGCGAGCACATCGCGCCCGCGCCAGGCGGGGCGAGCCGTGCGCGCCAGGCCGAGCGCAACGATCAGCGGCACCGCCCACAGCGCGGTCGTCTTGGCGGCGAAAGCCAGGGCGGTCGCGCCGCCGGCCCATCCCCAGCGGTTGCGGGCGGCCAGCAGCGCGGCCAGCAGCACCCAGGACGTCGCCTGACCGTCGGTGAAGGCGGTCGGGGCGAAGGCCAGCAGGTACGGCGAGAGCGCGCACAGCAGCGCCGCCAGCAGGCTGGCCGTCCGGTCGCGGTAGAGCGTCTGCGCCAGCCGGTAGGCGAGGGCGACGCTCAGCCCGCTGAGCAGGACGTTGGGCAGGCGGGCGGCGAACTCGGTCGGGCCGAGCAGCCGGAAGCTCAGCGCCGTAATGTAGAGGGTGAGCGGGGGCTTGTCCAGGTCGGTGGAGCGCAGCAGCCAGTCCCCCTCGTGGCTGATCAGCCGGGCCTGGGCCGCGAACAGGGCTTCGTCCGGGTGGAAGCGGGCATCAATCCCCAGGGTCAGAATCCGCAGCGCCAGCGCCAGGAGCACAACGAGCGCCGGCAGGGTAAGCGACGCTCGCCGTCCGCGCCGGGCGCGGGTCAGTCCGTGAAGCGGTACAGGATCAGCGTCCACAGGGCGATGACGCCGTCCTTCCACGTGATCTTCTTGCCCTCTTCCCACTCGCGCCCGTTGTAAGAGATGGGCACCTCGTAGATGCGATAGCCGCGCTTGAGCACTTTGGCCGTCACTTCCGGCTCGAAGTCGAAGCGGCGCGAGCGCAGCGGGATGTCGCGGATGACCTCGGCGCGGAAGACCTTGTAGCACGTCTCCATGTCGCTGAGGATGGCGTTGTAGAGCAGGTTGGTGACAAACGTGAGGGTGCGGTTGGCGACCATGTTCCAGAAGAACATCGCCTTGCGCGGTCCGCCCAGGAAGCGCGAGCCGTAGACGACCTTGACGATCCCTTCCTCGATGGGGCGCAGCAGCACGGGGTACTCGCGCGGGTCGTATTCCAGGTCGGCGTCCTGAATCAAGAAAACCTCGCCCGTCGCGTTCTTGAAGCCGGTGCGCACGGCAGCGCCTTTGCCCATGTTGCGCTGATGGTGGATGATCTTGAGATCGTCGCCCGGCTCGATCTGGTCCAGCACGTCGCGCGTGCCGTCGGTCGAGCCGTCGTCTACGACGATGATCTCGTGAGCCAGGTTGACCGCACGCACGCGGCGCACGACCTCGGCGACGGTGCCCACCTCGTTGTAGCAGGGGATGATGACGGATAGCTTGACGCTCACGATGGTCTCCTCAGTGTGGCTCGCTCGCCCTGCGCGCCGCGATTATAGCTGGCGTGGCAGCGTGAATCAACCGTGTGTTGGCCCGGTGATTCCCTGGCAGATGGAGGTCATAGCTCCAGACTTCGGAAGTCTGCGAGACTTCCGAAGTCTGGCCGGGCAGTCGTCCCCCACTTGGCGTAAGCCTGGCGGCGGGGTAAGCTATGCGCGCGGCGTCCTGGCAGCGTTCCCGATGCTAGAGTGTGTTATGCACTTTTCAACCCCTATCCCCCGGCCCCTTTCCCCGCAAGCAGGAAAAGGGGAGCCTCCCCGCCAGCGGGGAGGGACTACAGGGTGGGGTCAGGACGCTACCCATGCGCCGTGCCCTGCACGCCACGCCGAGCGTGCGGAGTGCATAACACGCTCTAGCGCGCACCGCGCCGTTTGCGGAGGCAGCACGGTGACCGATTTCCCAACTCTGACCCTACGCGGCCTGCGCGCCGACGACTGGATGGCCCTGCAGCCGATCGTCGCCAGCGAGACCGGGCTGCACGATGCGCTGGACGTGCCCTATGCCAGCGAAGAGGCATTCCGCGAACGCCTGACCAACCCGCCTGCTGGCACGCACACGCTCGTCGCCGAACTCATGCTTCCCAGCGGGCGCGAGCGGGTGGTCGGGCTGGCCTGGCTGCGCGTGATGGTTGCTCCCCGCCGACGGCACACGGCTACCTTGCAGATCGTCGTCCACGCGGACTATCGCGCGGGCGAGATCGAGGAAGCGATTCTGCGCGCCGCGCTCGACCTGACCGACAACTGGCTGGCCCTGCGCCGTGTTGAGATGCGGCTCTTCGCCGACGACAACGCTCGCGCAGAGATGCTCGCCCGGCATGGCTTCGTCCAGGAAGCCGTGATGCGCCGCTACGCAGTGCGCGCCGGCGAAGTGGTAGATGGCTGGCTGCTGGCCCGGCTGCGGCCCGTCGGCGCGCAGGCTCCGGCGGCGGGGAAGGGGGGCGCATGACGCGCAAAGTCACCCGGCTGGACATCCTGGTGCGCGGCATCGAGGCCGATGACTGGGAGGACGTTGCTGCCATCCGCGAGAGCGGCAACGTCGTCTTCCACACGCTCCAGCTTCCCTACTTCTCCCGTGACAAGATTCGCGACCGCCTGGAGAATCCGCCAGCCGATATGGTGGGGCTGGTAGCTGTGGTCGGCGGGATCGTGGTCGGGCAGCTTGGGCTGCATCTGTATGCGGGCCGGCGCGCGCACACCGCCGCGCTGGGCATGATGGTGCACGGCGACTACCAGCATCGCGGCGTGGGTACGGCGCTGATGGAGGCGGCGGTAGAACTTACCGAGCGTTGGATGGGCATCACCCGTCTGGAACTGGAAGTGTACACCGACAATGCCCCCGCCATCGCGCTGTACAAGAAGTTCGGCTTCGAGGTCGAGGGCACGCTGCGCGAGTACGCCCTGCGCGACGGGCAGTATGTGGACTCCTACCTAATGGCCCGCGTGCGCCAATGACCCTTCTCCCGCCAAAGAGCAGGCGCAGCCTATGAGTGCGCACCATCCCTCCAGCCTGGCCGCAGCGCGCGGCGAGCCAAGCTACGTCTGGCGCGACGGCCAGGAGCGCCGACTGCGCATGATCGGCCACTGGACAAGACTGCCCGGCGCGTGGGTACTGGAGGCTGGTTGCGGCGTCGGCGCGTACAGCAGCCAGATTCGCCGCCGCTATTCGCTGTTTGTGGAGGCGTTCGACCTGGAGATCGAGCGCGTGCGCGAGGCGCGCGCCGACACTCCGCACGCGCTCGTCGCCGCCGCCGAACACCTTCCGTATCGCGCCAACCTGTTCGACATCGTGCTCTCCAACGAAGTGATCGAGCACGTGGCCGACGACCGCCGGGCCGTCGCCGAGATGGTGCGCGTGCTCAAGCCGGGCGGGCGCATCGTGCTCTTCTGCCCCAACCGCTGGTATCCGGTCGAGCAGCACGGGCACTTCTGGCGCGGCGAATATCACTTCGGCAACACACCGCTGATCAACTACCTGCCGGATCGCTGGCGTAACCGGCTGGCCCCGCACGTGCGCATCTACACGGCGCGCGGCGTGCGCCGCCTGTTCGACGGACTGCCGGTGCGCATCGTCCATCATGGGCGCATCTTCGGCGGCTACGACAACATCATCTACCGCTACCCGCATCTGGGGCGCTGGCTGCGCGACACACTCTACCTGCTGGAGCGCACTCCCCTGCGCGTGCTGGCGCTGTCGCACCTGGTCGTCGTCGAGAAGACCGGGGGAGAAATTTCGGATTTCGGATTGCGAAATTCGAATTGAAAGTGCTTCTCTGCACGCGCTCCCGCGCCCATCACCCGATGGGATCGGTGGACTCCACCAGGTGCAGCCCCCGTGCGGCATAGCCCGCCAGGGCGGAGTCGGCCAGCGCGTCGAAGTCAATCTCCGGGTGGGCGACCGAGGACATACAGTCGGTCAGCACGCGCCACCTGGCGATCTCCTCCGGGCGATCCTGGTAGGCGCGCATGACCGAGGCCAGCGTCTCCAGCACGCAGTGGCTCTTGGCCTGCCCCGCCACATACACCAGGTCGTAGGTCGCCAGCGTCTCCAGGAAGGCCGTATTCAGCCCGCCCTCCGGGTGATCGGGCACCTTGACCTCCGGCTCCAGCAGCGAGTAATGCTCTGTTTTGGGCAGCGACCCTTTGGGCACGAAGCGCGGCTGCGCCCTCCGCGCGGCGCTGTGGTAGGCGATGGCCTCGTACAGCGCCGGGGTGATGGCGTGGCCGGGCGTGCCGATCAGCGTGTGGTAAGGCCAGATCATGAGCAGCTTCTTGGCGCTGGTCTCCAGCGCCCGCACGTACTCGCGCGACCATGCCGGCTCGTAGACGGGCTGCCAGCGCCCGGCTTCCACGTCGGTGGCGCTGATGGCGGTGAATGGCGCCGGATGCTGTCCCGCAGGGTCGCGCCACCACGTGGCGAAGAAGATCTGCGTGGGCAGGTGGCTGTCCAGCGATGCGCTGATCGTCGTGATCTCCCCCGCGTGACGGTAAATCCAGGCGACCGTGCGCCGCGTGTCGTCCACAGCGCCCGGCACGCTCAGCGCGCCGTCGGGATGGATGAAATCCACCTGGGGGTCTACCAGCAGCAGAATCACACGGCGGGCGTCGCTTTCGGCGGGCGGCAGACCGGCGGCCAGCCCGGCGGCGATAGCGGCGGCGGTGTCTGGCGGGGTCAGCGTCCCAACTTTGGCGGGATTGTAGAAAGAGGGATAGGTGTTCATGGGGTGCTCCAATGCCTTAATCAGTCCTTAGGCTAGACCGGGTTGGTTTACCCCTATCCCCCCGGCCCCCTTTCCCCGTAAACGGAGACAGGAGGAGTGCGGGCCGCGCAAGTCCCTCTCCGCTTGCGGGGAGGGATTTAGGGAGGGGTAAACACGCCGAGCATCGAGACAACATAGCGAGAACTAGCATAAGGCCCTAATCGGTCGGGGACACCGCGCTAATGCATCACGCGCTGGTAGACAGCCAGCGTCTCGCGGGCGGCGCGCTGCCACGAAAAACGGGCGGCGCGCTCCGGGCCGGCGGCGGCCATCTGCGCGCGCAGCCCGTGATCATTCAGCACCTGGCCGATCACGTCGGTCATCTGCTGGACATCATACGGGTTGAAGTAGCGGGCCACGTCCGCGCCCAGCTCCGGCATACTCGATTCGCGGCTGCTGACAACCGGCGCGCCGCAGGCCATCGCTTCCAACACGGGCAGCCCGGCTCCCTCGTAGAGCGAAGCCATCACGTAGACGGTCGCCGCGCGGAAGACGGCGGGCAGGTCTTCGTCGGGCACGTAGCCGGGGAACTGTACGGCATCTTGTAGCCCAAGCTCCTCCACGCGGGCGAAGAACTGATCGTACAGCCAGCCCTTCGCCCCAACGACGACCAGCTCCAGGTGCGGATCGTCGCGGCGCAGGCGGCTCAGTGCTTCGACCAGGCGGGTCAGGTTCTTGCGCGGCTCGATGGTGCCCACCGCCAGCAGGAATCGCTCCGGCAGCCCGTACTTGACGCGCACACGGGCGACTTCGCTCTGCGGCACCACGCGGAAATGGGGCGCGGCGGCCTCGTGGACGACGGTGATCTTGTGGTCGGGCGTGTGGTAGTGGCGGATGAGGTCGTTCTTGGTCGCCTGCGAAACGGTGATGATCGCATCCGCTCGGCGGACAAAGAGCGGCATGGCCACGTTGAGATACCAGTAGTTCAGCCGCTTGTGGTGCTGCGGGAACAGCTTGTAGATCAGGTCGTGGACGGTGAGCACGGTGGGCACGCCGCGCAGCGGCAGCAGCAGGTGCTCGGTGGCGTGGAACAGAGTCGCGTCCGGCACCATGCGCCGGAACGACAGACGCCCTACCTGGCCCAGCCAGACCAGCATCCGCCAGGGCTTATAGCCCAGCCCGATAGACCGCTGCGGGACATGCTCCCATTCGGGGAAGGCGCGCGCCCGGGAGGTGCGGTTGAAGAACAGGGTAGGCGGCGAATCCATCTCGGCAATGAGCGCGTTGGCCAGCGAGTGAGCGTAGCGCCCCAGCCCGGCGCGGCTGTTGACTGCCGCCGAAACGTCCAGGGTGATCGTCACCGGTCAGCGTCTCCTTGTGCGTGGCCCAATGGGCGCTCGCGGTGCGTGAGCACAGCCCAGACGAAGCGGGGAAGCCGCAGCATCCGCCGCCAGCGCCAGGGCTGGCGCACCAGCCGATACAGCCATTCGAGCGCCAGACGGCGCATCCAGCGCGGGGCGCGTGGCACCACGCCGGCGATGAAGTCGAACGTGCCACCGACGCCCATCGCCACCGAAACCGAGAGCCGGTCGCGGTTGCGGGCGATCCACACGTCCTGGTGTGGCGCGCCATAGGCAACGAAGAGAATGTCCGCGCCGCTGCCGTTGACGCGGGCGAGGATGTCCTCTTCCTCGTCGGGGGATGGGCTGCCCGCGTAGGTTCCGGCGATGCGCAGGCCGGGGTTTTCGGCCACCAGCCGGGCGGCGGCCTGCCCGGCCACGCCGGGAGCCGCCCCCAGCAGAAAGAGCTTCCAGCCGCGCTCGGCGGCCCGCCGGGCGATCAACGGCACGCCGTCCGAGCCGGTGACGCGCTCCGGCAGGCGGCGGCCCAGCAGTCGCGCGGCCAGCAGCAGCCCCACGCCATCAGCCACGCACAGGTCGGCCTGGTGCAGGGCGCGCATGAAGGCAGGATCGTCCTGGGCGATCATGACGAACTCCGGGCTGACCGTGCATATCTGGTGGGCGCGGTCGCCCTGCGCGACCCACTGGGCGATCTGCGCCAGCAGGCTGTCGAACGTGGCTGCGTCCACTGGCACGCCGACAAGGGTCAGCCGCTCTGCGCGCAAGCTCTCTGTGGTCAATCTGTGGTCAATGACCCCCATGCCACAACCGTTGGCCTCTCCGCCAGAGCGTGTTATGCACTTCTCAACCCCTATCCCCCGGCCCCTTTCCCCGCAAGCAGGGAAAGGGGAGCCTCCCCGCCAGCGGGGAGGAACTACAGGGTGGGGTCAGGATGCTACGGTGCGCCGTGCCCTGCACGCTACGCCGAGTGTGCGGAGTTCATAACAGGCTCTAAGAGTATTTTACCCCGCCGGACGCATTTTGCGTAGCGTGCGCGCGGGCTTGCTTTCGGCTACAATACTCCTGAGGAGGACGAGCAGCATGGCCGACGAACGCGAATTCTATGACGGCTACGGCGGGGAGCAGGGCGGCGCGCCGGACTTCCCGCACGGGACGGACACGCCCGACGAGGAGGCGCTCGCTGCTGGCGAGTTCCCCTTGCGCTCGGTGGAGGACTTCGACCGGCAGCTAGAGGCGCTGGAAGCCTATGCCCCCGAGGACGAGAGCGGCGCGGCGCTCGATGAGGCGTTGGGCGCGCTGCCTGACGAGCCGGTTCTGCCGGAAGCAGTGTTCGCGGCGCAGCCCCGCGCCGAGACTGAAGCGGAGCGCGCCCAGACAGAGCGCGCGGAAGCGGCCATCGGCGCGCTCGACCAGACGGAGCGGCTGCGCGCGCCGCGCGCGCAGAGCTTCCGCCGCCGTCTGCGCCACCAGATCGGGATGCTGCCGCTGGCCTTGCTGCTGATCGCGCTCGGCGCGTACCTGCTGGCCCGCGAACATGACCTGGCCGACGTGCCCGATCTCTCGACTCTGGCCCTGGCTGAGCTAACCGTGCTGGGCGTGGGCTTCACCTTCATCTTCCACGCGCTGCTCTTCGGGCGGCGCGAGCGCGGCCTGCTGTTCCTGGGGCTGTACATCTGGATTACCGCCGGCGTGCTCGGCGTGATCGCCTACGGCATTGACCTGCAGCCCGATGCCAGCGAGTGGTGGCCCGCCCTGCTATGGTCGCTTGGCCTCACGCTGCTAGTCACGTTCCTGCTGGAGCGCGTTCACGACGCGCGGCTGGTGTTGCTGGCCGTGCTGGTGACGGTCGCCGGCGGCGTGGCCTACTGGGTGACGAGCGGCGAAGCCGACGCGCAGATGCTGGACGACGTGGCTGACTACTGGCCGCTGCTGCTGGCTGTGCTGGGGGTAGGGCTGCTGCCAGCGGCCTTCCGGCGCGGCGCGAGGTGAGCGGCAATGCGGGCGCTGACCATCGCCATTGACGCCAGCCAGACCACGCGCGCCCGGCGCACCGGCACCGAGAACTACGCCCTGCAGCTCACCCGCGCGCTGATCGCGCTGGAGTCGCCGCATCGCTTCGTGCTGTACTTCCGCGACGCCCCGCCGCGCGACCTGTTCCCGGCGGGGCCGCGCGTCACGCACCGGGTGCTGCGCTGGCCGCGCGCCTGGACGCACACGCGCCTGGCGCCGGTTCTGACGCGCACCCGCCCGGACGTGACCTTCGTGCCCGCGCACACGCTGCCGCTGTGGTTCCCCGGCCCGGCGGTCGTCACCGTGCACGACCTGGGCTATGTCTACTTCCCCGAAGCGCACAGCGCCCTGGCCCGGCGCTACCTGGCCTGGTCTACGCAGCACAGCGTTCGCCGGGCGACGCGCATCATCGCCGACTCTTTGGCGACGGCCCGCGACATCGCCGCCCATTACCGCGTGCCTGAAGATCGCATCGCCCTCGTCTATCCGGGCGTAGATGCGGCGCTCATGCCCGTCAGCGATCCGGGGCGGCTGGCGGCGGTGCGCGCGCGTTACAAGCTCCCGGCGCGCTACCTGCTCTTTGTCGGCACGCTGCAACCGCGCAAGAACATCGCGCGGATCGTGCAGGCGTATGCGCGCTGGCGCGAGACGAGCAGGCGCGCTGACGTGGCGCTCGTGCTGGCCGGGCAACAGGGCTGGCTCTACGACCCGTCCTGGACGGCGGGCGTGGAAGGCGTCATCCTGCCCGGCTATGTGGAGGACGCGGATGTGGCAGCACTCTACAGCGGGGCGCTGGCGCTGGTCTTCCCCACGCTGCACGAAGGGTTTGGCTTCCCTGTGCTGGAGGCGATGCGCTGCGGCACGCCGGTTATCACCAGCAACACGTCCTCCTTGCCAGAAGTGGCAGGCGACGCGGCGCTGCTGGTGGACCCGCGCGATGTGGCGGCCATTGCCGCGGCGATGGGCCGCGTGGTGGACGACGAGCGCCTGCGCGCTGACCTGCTGCGGCGCGGATTCCGCCAGGCGGAGGCGTTCACCTGGGAGCGCGCCGCCGAGAAAGCCCTGCATGTTTTGGAGCGCGCTGCTGGCGCTGCGTCATGATTCCGTCAGGCGAACAGAGTTTGCCAGAAGCAGGGGCCTTCTCTATAATCCCGAACGCACGACTTTGTGCCAAGCGAGTGGTAGTTAGGAAGATTGCCATGCGAAACCTGACGATCTGGATTGTAATCGCCGCGATGAGTCTTGCGGCAATTCTGGGCCCGGGGCCGCTCGCGCTGGGTCCGGCGAAGGTGGCCGAGGCGAACCCTGGCACACAGTGGAACGCCCAGTACTTCAACAACATATCGCTCTCTGGCGGTCCGGTGGTCTCGCGCATTGACGACCGGATTGACTTCAACTGGGCAAGCGGCTCGCCCGACCCGGCGGTGCCTGCCGACAATTTCAGCGCGCGCTGGACGAAGACCGTCAACTTCCCGACGGCGGGCAAATGGACGTTCCGCGTCGGCGCGGATGACGGCGTGCGCATGTGGATTGACGTGACTCCCCTCGTTGACGAGTGGCATGGCAATCCCGAAGGCTACCGCACCTATGAAGTCAGCATTGACCAGCTTACGGCGGGCAATCACGATCTGAAGGTCGAGTATTACGAGGCTACGGGTAACGCCGGGGTTAAGGTCGAGTGGTGGTACAGCGGCGGCGTGCCTGCGGGCGGCACGGGAACGGTCTATGGCCCGGCGTCGTGGAATGCCTCGTACTACAACAACCTGGATCTCTCCGCCGCGCCGACTCTGACCCGCGTGGACGGCGACATCAACTTCAACTGGGGCACCGGCTCGCCAGGGGCCGGCGTCAACGCTGACAACTTCAGCGCGCGCTGGACGGCAACCGTCAACATCCCGGCGTCGGGGCACTGGCGCTTCCAGGTCGGCGCGGATGATGGCGTGCGCATGTGGATTGACGTGACGCAGATTCTCAACGAGTGGCACGGCAACCCCGAAGGCTACCGCACCTACGATGCTGATGTCTACGCGCTGACGGCAGGCAACCACGACCTCAAGGTGGAGTATTACGAGGCAACCGGCGAGGCGCGCATCCTGGTACGCTGGTTCCAGGTGGACGGCACCGGCGCGGGCGGGGGCGGCGTTGCTCCTGCACCGGTTGCACCCCCGCCTCCGACGGTGGTCAAGGCCGGGGTAACCGGGTACAACGTCAATGTGCGCACCGGGCCGGGCCTGGGCTATCCGGCCATCGCGCAGGTCTTCTACCCGGATGATTACCTGGTGCTCGGCGGCGTGCCCGACCTGTCGTGGCTGCTCATTGACCTGGGCGACGGCACCGAAGGCTGGGTGAGCAATGATTGGGTCTATCTCTATTCGACCGATGCCGCCAAGAACGAAGATACGACCGGCGGCGGTCAGCCGGACTTCGTGGACGACATCCCGCGCCTCACGGTCGAGGTTGCGCCGCCCGCTCTGCCGCCCGACGGCCCGCCGCGCCGCTTCTTGCAGGGGCAGGCGACGGACACGGTGCGGATGCGCGACGGCGCTTCGCTCTATGCTTCGAAGATCATCGCCTCGGTGCCGCTGGGCGCCAGCTTCGAGGTTGAAGCGCGCAACCGCAACGGCGCGTGGTACCTGGTGGACTACCAGGGCATTCGCGGCTGGGTGTCTGCGCCTTACGTCCGGCTGCTGGACGGGAGCGAGAGCGAGCTGGTCGTGAGCGCCGAGGTCGTGCCGGTGCCGCCGATGGGCGCGATCTTTGTGCCCGGCGCGGAGGCCGGCGCGGCGGTGACGGTGCGCGGCGTGGCGACGGCCAACCTGATCGTGCGCAACGCGGCCAGCACCCAGGGCGCGGAGATCGGCCAGGTGGCAGAGGGCACCGAGTTCGTCGTGCTGGGGCGCAATACAACCGGCGCGTGGTACCTCATCCCCTTCGAGGGCGGGCATGGCTGGGTCTATTCGCCCTTTGTCACGCTGATCGAGGGCCGCGTGCCCGATCTGCCGATCCGTTAATCGGATTGCCGCAACGCATAGGCTGATGGTTGCCGCCCCGCGTCTGGCATGGATGTGGGGCGGCTCTTTTGAGAGATGAGACGGCGCGATGGGCATTGACTACCTTATTGACCTGGACTGCGCGCCCAAGCGCGCCCTGACCGTTGAAGGGCTGATGGGCCGCCTGAAGGGGCGCGACCGGGCCGCGAAGATCATCCAGCTTTACCGCGACCAGGGCGACCTGCGCCCGCCCCAGCAGATGGCCTTCGAGATGGTGCGCCGCCTGCCAGATGGGGCGGAAGATGTCGAACTGGTCGTCGTGCAAGACCTGCTCGAAGCCGCGCAGGAACTCACCCCCTGGGAGCCGGAGTGCGCCCAATGCCTGGCTAATGTGGGACGGCGGGCGTTCGGCTGCACGGGCGCGATCAACTACCCGCTCTCGGAGGCGGGCGAGCGTTGGCTGTTGGACCAGCTTCCGGGTAGCGAGCCCCCGCTGCTCTTCATGTTGTTGGGGCGGGCGCTGCGCGACATGGGCTACAGCGGCGAGCGCACAGCGGCGCTGCGCGCTGAGCCGGGCGTCTTCCTGACAAGCGCGCAGGCTCCCGTCCGCAACCTGGGCGCGCTGACCGTCAGCGGCGACCAGGTTTTCGAGATGCTCTTCCTCTCCGGCCCCATCTACCCGGCGCACGGCTCGCTGCTGCTCCAGTTCTTCGGCGCGGTGCCGCCCGACTTGGAGGCGGATGTCATGATGCAGCTTGCCGATCCGCCGTCGCAGGCATGGATTGACGCGCACCTTCCCTTCCTGCACGCGCCCGACCCGCGCGACGACGCGACGATTGGCGCGCTCAAGGCGTTCTTCTACGCGCTGTACGTCGCATATTGTCTGGGCGTCCCGCTGCTGCTCGATGTGTGAGCCTCACCCCCGCTCGGCGCTGACGCGCCTCGCCGCCCCCTCTCCACGTCGTGGAGAGGGGGCGAGCCGAGCGTAGCGAGGCTGGGGGTGAGGCTGTCTGCAAGTCCCCCTGGGACGCGGCGCGCAGGGGCGGTATACTTGGGGTGGTGATCCGCACACAGGGAGCCATCCGCCAGTCATGCGCCTTGAGCATCTCTCCCTTCAGAACTTCCGCAACTACGCCCGCCTGGAAGTCACCCTGCCCGACGGGCCGATCCTGCTGCACGGGGCCAACGCCCAGGGCAAGACCAGCCTGCTGGAGGCGGTCTACTACCTGGCGACGGCGCGCTCGCCCTATACGACGACCGACCGCCAACTGATCAACTGGGGCGCGGAGCAGGATGTGCTGCCCTTCGCCAAAGTGAGCGCGCAGGTCGCCCTGGCCAGCGGGCTGTACAACCGCGTAGAGATCACGCTCACCTACGCCCCGGAGAGCGCCAACGGCGCGCGCCTGAACAAGGAGATTCGCGTCAACGGTGTGACGCGGCGAGTGATGGACCTGATCGGGCAGGTCAACGTGGTCATGTTCCTGCCGCAAGACCTGGCGCTGGTCGAAGGGCCGCCCCCCGAACGCCGCCGCTATCTCAATGTGACCTTGTGCCAGACCGACGCCACCTATTGCCAGGCGCTCGCCCAGTTCGAGAAGGTGCTGGGGCAGCGCAATGCCCTGCTCAAGCGCATCGCCGACGGCGAGTCCGGCCCGGATGAACTGGACTTCTGGGACGAGCAGATCACCGAGTCTGCCGGGGTGATCGTCGCCGGACGACAGCGCCTGCTGCGCGAACTGGAGATCAAGGCGCGGCGCGTTCACGCCGACCTCTCCGGGGGCGTCGAAGACCTGGAACTGCGCTACCAGCCGGGCTTTCTGGCCACGCCGAACAACTCTGGCCAGCTTTCGTTCGACGTACCCGGCCTCGACCTCAACCGGCAGATCAGCGCCGCCGAGATCGCCCGGCAGTACGGCCAGCGGCTGGCCCAGACGCGCGGTGAGGAGATCGCGCGCGGCATGACGCTGAGCGGGCCGCAGCGCGACGAGCTACGGCTGCTCGTCAACGGGCGCGACCTGGGTCTGTTCGGCTCGCGCGGGCAGGCGCGCACGGCGGTTATGGCCCTTAAGCTGGCCGAACTCTACTGGATGCGCGATACCCTGGGCGAGTGGCCGATCCTGCTGCTGGATGAGGTGGTCGCCGAGCTAGACAGCGACCGGCGCGCTTACCTGCTCAGCCGCATCAGCGGCGTGTCGCAGGCGCTGCTGACGACGACCGAGCCGGACATCTTCACCGAGGACTTCTTGCGCCAGGCGGCGCGCTGGCAGATTCACCAGGGGCAGATCGTCGCCACCTCCGGCCCGGCGCATGGGTAGCGCCCTGACCCCACCCTGTAGTCCCTCCCCGCCGGCGGGGAGGCTCCCCTTTCCCTGCTTGCGGGGAAAGGGGCCCGGGGATAGGGGCTGAAAAGTGCATAACACGCTCTAGAGCGGGCGTTTGGATGGGATGCCGGGTCGCCGGGGGTACTGGGGCGGCGTAGCGGCGATTTTCTCGATGACGACCAGGTGATGCGTCTCGACGACCTGAGGCAGCTCAACGGAAATGATCTTCGCCAGGCGGCCCCCCAGGATGCGCAGGGCGTGCTGGGCGGCCTGGACTTCAGCGGCGGCGTGCTCGCCCTTGAGCGCCACGCAGCGCCCCCCGATACGGCACAGCGGCAGCAGGTACTCGGCCAGCACGGGCAGGGGAGCAACGGCGCGGGCCAGCGCCAGGTCGAACTTCTCGCGTGTGGCCGGGTCCTGGCCGGCATCTTCGGCGCGGGCGGTGAGGATGCACACATTGGTCAGGCCGAGCAGTTGGGTGACGTGTTGCAGGAACGCCGTCTTCTTGGCGGTCGCTTCGAGCAACGTTAGCTCTATCTGCGGGAAGACCAGACGCAACGGCAGGCCAGGGAAGCCCGCCCCGGTGCCCACGTCAACGACGCGCATCCCCGCCGTGAAGGTGACGGCCATTTTGACCGACAGCGAATCGAGGAAATGGCGAGTGACGATGGCCTCCGGATCGGTGATCGCCGTGAGGTTCACGCGCTCGTTCCAGGCGAGAAGCTGCTCGGCATAGAGACTGAAGGCGCGCTGCACGTCTCGTCCTAGTTCCAGGTCCAGAAGCTCGCGGCTGCTGCGTACCAGTTGGTCGGCGGTCATCGGCTGCCGCCATGATGCAGGGTGGTCACGGCTGTCTCTGTGAGTGGGAGGCGCAAGGCACGTCTCCGCCATTATAGCAAGAATCGTGCGGCGGCAAACAGCGCCGGCGCGGGCCTGCCGGCAGGACTCCAGGGGAACCCATGCGGCGATACGCTCTGCTCAGTCTGTGTCTGATGGCCGTCACTCTGGCGGGCTGTGGCATGCTCGGCGGGCGGGAGCCGCTCGCGCTGCCCACTTTCACGCCGCAGCCGACCAGCACGCTCTCTCCGTTGAGGGCATCAACCGGGGGGCTGCCCGATGCTGTCAGTCTGCTGGACGGGGTATGCTTCGAGTACCTGCAGGGCTTGAGAGGGGCGACGCTGGTCTGGAGCACGGCGAACGAGCAACGCGCCTTCTACGACGCAGCCGATGAGTCGGGCATGTGCGCGACTCCGGTGGCGCGCCCCGCTTTCGACTTCTCCGCGCAGATTGTCGCCGGGACGGTCAGCGCTATCACCGGTTGCGACGCGGCGCATCACCTGGTCGCCCTGGAGCGCGACGACGCCGCCCGCCGGGTCACGCTCCGCTTGGCGCTGGAAGTGCGCCCTGGCTGCCCGTATGAGCTGGTCGAGCCGTTTCTGGTGGTGGTGCCGCGCCCTCCGGCGGGGTACGCGGTCGAGGTCATCGTCAGCGGGCGCTGAGCGGCTGGGGCATGGCACAGTCTGTCAGGTAGGGGTGCTGCTCTGCTACGCCCTGGTTGACCTCACCCCCGCTCGGCGCTGTCAACCTCTGCACACACCCGGCGGCTGGTCGCTGGGCACGGTCGCGCATATAATGAGCGGCAGGTGCCACGACGCGCACACTGGGGGGTGCCGGATGCAGATCATGCCCATTGCCTGCCACGCCTGGGCCTACAACAACCTGCCGCTGGACGAAGCCGTTGGCACGATTGCCCGGCTGGGATTTCGCTGGGTAGACCTGGGTTCCGGCCCGCACCTGGA